>Ga0111539_10012542_pt1 | contig 10621 bp, 7 predicted proteins | sample RhiMethybrSRZTD1_FD_79667 | JGI IMG/M metagenome (GOLD analysis project Ga0111539, IMG submission 79667) | Populus rhizosphere microbial communities from Tennessee, USA - Rhizosphere MetaG P. TD hybrid SRZTD1 (version 2) (version 2) | ecosystem: Host-associated > Plants > Roots > Rhizosphere >... | reverse complement strand
CTCGCCCGCGTGCTCTCGGTCCGCTTCTTCCGGCCGCAGCACTGGATGCGCGACGGCGACATCCTGCCGCCCGCGGACCGGCTCGACGTGGACGTCGCGTGCCGGGTGACGCTGATCCGCGCGTAGCGATTTCGCTCAGACGGAGCGGCCGGCGATCACGTGGCCGTCGATCAGGAAGTCCAGCTCCACGACGTGGCACGACGTGAGCCGTCCGGCCCGGTGCTGCTGCGCCATCCATTCGAAGAACGCGTTCGCCTGCCGCCGGCTGTGGGGCCGCACGCGGAACGTCGCCTCGGCGCTGCCCCGGCTCGGCGCGAGGGGACTCACGATCTCGCCGCCGAACACGCCCTCGGCCGTGACCCGTGCGCGCTCGAGATTGGCGTAGTCGCCGCTACAGATCATCACCACAACGACAACGTAGCGCACGCGGCGATCGCGTGTAAGGGATTGGTGCTCAAGCAAGTGAGACACCGGCGACATGCGACATGAAGCAGCGATGAATCGATGAAGCCGAAGTGAATGTGCCGGCGCGTGGTGTTCATGCGCGCTTCACTGGCGAGCGGCTATGACGGCGCACGGCCACCGTGCAGCGCGCTGCGCGCTTCGCGCAGGTTTCTTCCCGTCCGCATGACGTCCGACTCGTCGGACGGCGGCGCGCCCGTGGCACGCGCGCTGCTCGGACGCGCTCGAAGTTATGAGATCCGACTCGTCTCCGCTGGCGGCCGCGCGCGAGGAGCCGGCGCCGCGCCCGCCGCTCTCCGGTGCCGGCGGGCGGAACGCGCCGGTCGCTCCCGTCGCGTCGCGAGGACGCACGCTGCTCGTCGTCGCTGCCGTCGTGCTCGTGGCGACGACGACGCTGTTCGCGAACCTCGGCCGCTATCCGCTCTGGGAGCCCGACGAAGCGCGATACGCCGAGATCGCGCGCGAGATGGCCGCCCGGGACTCGTGGCTGCTGCCGACGCTCTACGGGCGGCCGTACCACGACAAGCCGGTCATGTACTATTGGCTCACCGCGGCGGGGTATCGGGTCCTGGGCCGGGACACCGTTGCGGCTCGCGGCGTGTCCGCGGTGGCGGCGCTCCTGACGGTTGCCGCGGTGTTCGGGTGGGCGCATGCCGTCTGGGGCCTCGAGGCGGCGGCGCTGTCGTCGCTGACGCTCCTGACGACGGTCGAGTTCCTCGCGCTCGGCCGGTTCGGCGATCTGAACATGCTCCTCACGCTGCTCGTGACCGTCGGCGTCCTCGGCGTGCATCGCTGGGTGCGCCGCCACGGACGCGGGCTCGGACTCGTGCTCGCCGCCGTTGCCGCCGCGCTCGGGGCGCTCACGAAGGGCCTGGTCGCGCCCGCGTTGATCGGCGTCGTCGCCCTCGTCCATCTCGCCGTCCGTCGTCGTCTTCGCCTGCTGCGGCGGCCGCACGTGCTGCTCGCGGCGGTCGTCTTCTTCGCGGTCGCCGCTCCCTGGTACGTCGCGGCGGGGATGCGCTCGCCCGCGTACCTCCGCGACTTCTTTCTGCAACACCACCTTCAGCGATTGATCGGGGACGTGCGACTCCACCCCGAACCCTTCTACTTCACGATCGTCGCGACCGCGTTGTGCTTCCTCCCCTGGACGCCGTTTCTTCCCGCCGCGCTGCACCGCGGGCTCCGCGAGCGCGACGAGGCGACCGGCTTCTGCGCGCTCTGGGCGGGAATCGTCGTGCTGCTGTTCAGCCTGCCGACGGGGAAGCTGGCGACGTACGTCCTGCCGGCCATGCCGCCGCTCGCCCTGCTGTTGGGACACTACTGGAGCAGGCTCGCGCGCGCCGTCCCCGACGTCCGCGAGCTGGGGCTCCTGCGGCTCGGGCTCGTCGCGGTCGCGAGCCTCGCGCTCGCGGCGCCGCCGATCGCGATCGCCGCCACGGCGTACCTCGAGGGAGGCAGGTGGCTTTCGCTCGCGCTCCTGTCGCTCGTCCTGTGGCCGTTTGGCGCCGTCACGGCGTGGCTCGCGCTCGAGCGCCGCTACGAACGGGCGCCGCTGCTGCTGGTCGTCGTGATGCTGGTCGTGTGCGCCGCCTTTTATGGCTTCGGGGCGCCCCGGGTGAGCGCGGTGATCCGCGATGCGTCGATCGCGCGGATGATCGCGGCGGCGGATCCGGCCCGGCGCGCGCCGGTCGTCGCGTTCCAAACGCGTGGTGGCTCGTTGCCGTTCTACCTCGATCGGCCGGTACGGCTCGTCGACTCGCCGCGCCGCCTACGCCGTGTGCTCGCACGCCGCAGACTCGCCTTCGTCGTCGCCCATCCGCGGCAGCTGCGCGCGCTCCGGCGTCTGGCGCCGCTCTACGTGTGGCGAGAGCGGCGCCACATCCTGCTCGCCACGCAGCCGCCGGCTCAGAAGAGGAACGACAGCGAGCCCTTGACGGCTTCCGGCGCGCGAGCAGGCTGACATCGCCGAATCTCACCGTACGCTCCGCTCAGGCATCCGCGCAGGAACGTGCGCGGTGGAGACGGTTCATCGTGTCTTCACGCGTGCATGCGATGCTGGCGGTGCGTGCCGAAACGATCCTGCTACGTACTGCGCATCCGAATGCTGGCGCGCGCGCTCCTCGTCCTGCTCCCTGCGCTGCTGTCTGTCGTGATGGCCTGTGGCCCTCGGTCCCGTCACGACTTGCCCTGGGTGTCCGATCAGGTCGAGCAACGGACCGGACACGTGCTGCGGGAAACTGTCACGCCCGACGCGGCCGTTCCGACGGGAGTGGCGCTCGACGACGGGCTCTCGCAGGACGAGGCGGTCGCGCTGGCCCTGTGGAACAACGCGACGTTCCTCGAAGCGCTCGCCGACTTGGGATTCGCGCGCAGCGCGCTGATCCAGGCGGGGCTGCTCACGAACCCCGTGTTCTCGGTCCTCTTCCCGCTCGGGCCGAAGCAGCTCGAGTTCGCCCTGAAGCAGCCGGTCGAGGCGCTGTGGCTCCGTCCCAAGCGAGTCGCCGCCGCGCGCCTCGATGCCCAGCAGGTGGCGGAGAGGCTTGTTCAGAGCGGGCTCGACGTCGCCCGTGACGCGAAGGTGAAATGGACCGAGCTGCACCTCGCGCGCGAGCGGCTCGCGCTCGCGGACGAGGGCGTCGAGGTCGCGCGGCGGGTCGGGGCGCTCAGCGAGGCGCGCCTCTCCGCTGGGGACGTGAGCGCGCTCGATGTCGCTGCGGCGCGCGCGGACGCGCTGGCCGCCGAAGAGGAAGTCGTACGGCTACGCCAGGAGGAGGTCGTCGCCGAGCAGCAGCTGCGGTCGTTCACCGGCCTGCACATGCCGTCGGGCTCGTTGCGCCTGGAGGAGCCGGTCAGGGTCGCCGCCCCGTCGCACGACGTGGCCCCGCTCGTCGATCTGGCGTTCGCTGCCCGTCCCGACCTGCGGGCAGCCGAGCTGACGGTGGAGGTCGCGGGCGAGCGAGCGGGGCTCAGTCGCTGGGAGGTGCTGAGCCTGGCGGGTATCGCCGACGCGAAGCACGAGGGCTCGAAGGGGCTGCTGGTCGGTCCGGGGCTGGAGGTCGGCATCCCGATCTTCGACCACAACCAGGCCGGGATGGCGCACGCCGACGCCGAGGTGGTCCGCGCCGTTCGCGCAGAGGCGGCGACGCGAGATCGCATCGCGCTCGAGGTCCGTGAGGCCGCGGCAAGCTACGAGCGGGCGCGGCAGAGATCGGAGCTCCTCGACACGCGCATCGTGCCGGAGCTCGAGCGGGTAGTGCAACGAGCAGAGCACGCGTGGGACGCGGGCGAGACGTCACGGCTCGAGTCGCTCGCGGCGCGCGCCCAGCTGCTCCGCGCGCGTGTGCGGCAGGCCGAGGCCGCCGCCGAGCTGAGCACGTCGCGGGCCGAGCTCGAGCGCAGCGTCGGATACCGTCTCGACGCGCCGGAACGGGCCGCGTCGCGGTGAGAGGCGTCCTCGGCATACTGGCGCTCGTCGCGGTCGCTCCAGGGTGTTGGCCGAATGGGACCGAGACGTCGGAGGTTGCTCCCGTCGCGAGCGTCCTCTGTCGGTCCGCTGGCGAGGAGGCGCTCGCGCATGTCGTGCTGACGAGCGAGGCTGACGCCCGGCTCGGCATCGCGTCGGCGCCGGTCGAGCGCCGGCGCATCCCGCGCACGCGAACCCTGGGTGGCGAGGTCGTCGTTCCGACGCGCCTTCCGGGAAGCGACGGGCCGCCGCTCGTCGTCGGAGCAACGGCCGCGTCCGCCGAGCGAGCGCGGGCCGCGGACGCGCTCATCGCGGCGGATGAAGCCGTGCAGCACGCCCGCATCGAGCTCGAAGCCGCACGAGCCGCGTTCACTCGCGCACAGCGGATGCACAAGGCCGAAGCCGGAAGCGCGCGCGGCGTCGAGGAGGCGCGGGCGCGGCTCGAGGCGGCGCGGGCCACGCTACGGGCGGCGCAGGCGCGCCGCCAGGCCCTCGCCGACGCGACGTTCGGAGGCGGCGACACGGTCTGGGTGCGCGTACCGGTCTACGTCGGCGACCTGGGCGCGCTCGCATCCGACGCGCCGGCGGTCGTGGCCGCCTTCGCAAGTCTCGGCTCGGACGCGCGCCGCGCGACGCCGGTCGCGGGTCCGCGCGAGGGCAATCCCGACGCGGCCAGCGTCGATCTCTTCTACGCCGTCGACAACCACGATGCACGGCTGCGTCCCGGCGAGAAGGTCCTCGTGACGCTCGAACTGAAGGGCGATGAGGAGGCCCTCGTCGTGCCGTGGAGCGCGGTCATGCACGACGTGCACGGCGGGGAATGGGTGTACGAGAGCACCGCACCGCGCGTCTTCGTTCGGCGCCGGGTTCAGGTCCGGTCGGTCGTCGGATCCGATGCCGCCCTCGCGAGCGGTCCCTCCGTGGGCGTGCCGATCGTGGTCACGGGCGCGGTGGAGCTCTTCGCCGTGGAATTCGGGATCCCGGCCGAGACCGAAGAGTAGTGCGGTACGCTCGATGAGACGGCTGATCACCGCCGCGCTCCATCAGCGTGCCCTCGTGCTCGGCCTCGCCGTCGCGCTGGCAGCGGCGGGCATCCACGCGGCGCGCACCGCGTCCTACGACGTCTTCCCCGAGTTCGCGCCGCCGCTGGTCGAGGTCCAGACCGAAGCGCCGGGTCTTTCCACGGAAGAGGTCGAGGCGCTGGTCACCGTTCCGATCGAGAACCTGCTCGGCGGCATGCCGTGGCTCGACACGATGCGCTCGCACTCCGTCCTCGGCCTCTCGCAGGTGGTGCTCCTCTTTCAGGAGAATGCCGACCTCCTGCACGCCCGTCAGCTCGTGGCGGAGCGCCTCGCAGGCGAGTCGGGTCGGCTCCCGAAAGTGGCGAGTGCGCCCAGGGTGCAGCCGCCCGTGTCGGCCACGAGCGGCGTGATGAAGATCGGGATGACGTCCACGACGTGGTCGCGGGCGGACATCTCCGAGGCGGCTCGCTGGATCGTGCGTCCGCGGCTCATGGCGGCGCCCGGCGTTGCCAACGTGGCGATCTGGGGCGAGCGCGCGCCGCAGTATCAGGTGGTGGTCGATCCCGAGCATCTCGGCGCGAGCCAGGTGACGCTCGACGCCGTCGTGCGCGCGGCCACGGCCGCGACGGCGACCAGCGCCGGCGGATTCCTCGATACGCCGAACCAACGTCTGGCCATCCGTCACCTGTCGGCGATCGAGACCGCCGCCGATCTCTCGCGTGCCGTGGTCCAGGTTCGCGACGGCGCGTCGCTCACGCTCGGGGACCTGGCGTCCGTCGGCGTCGGGTATTCGCCGCCGATCGGCGACGCCGTCGTGAACGACCGCCCGGGCCTCTTGTTGGTCGTGGACAAGCAGCCGTGGAGCAACACCCTCGCGGTCACCCGTGGCCTGGAGCATGCGCTCGACGAGCTCAGGCCGGCGCTCGAGGGAGTCGATGTCGACTCGACGATCTTCCGTCCGGCCACCTTCGTCGAGCAGTCACTCAGGAACCTCGCGCGCACGATGGCGATAGGCTGCGTCCTGGTCCTGCTCGTGCTCCTGGCGTTCCTCAGCGACTGGCGGGCGGCGTTGATCAGCATTCTCGCGATCCCACTCTCCGTGCTCGGCGCAGCGGCCGTGCTGGTCGCATTCGGCGCCACGATCAATACGATGGTGCTCGCCGGGCTCGTGATCGCGGTCGGGGAGGTCGTGGACGATGCCATCATCGACGTCGAGAACATCGCGCGCCGGCTGCGCCTGCACGGGACCAGCGAGCAGGGGCCCTCGCTCCTCCCGGTCGTCCTCGCCGCCTCGCTCGAGGTGCGGAGCGCGGTCGTCGTCGCGAGCGCGATCGTCGTCCTGGTATTCCTCCCCGTGTTCTTCCTGCCGGGTGTGGCCGGCTCGTTCTTTCGCCCGCTGGCAATCGCATACGTACTGGCGATTCTCGCATCGCTGCTCGTGGCGCTCACGGTAACACCGGCGCTCGCCCTGCTGCTCCTGCCGCGCGGGGGAGGGCGGGGTGGAGACGCGCCGCTCGTGCGCGCGCTCAAGCGGCGCTATCGGCGCATCCTGCCGGCGATCGTGGCCCGACCGCGGCGTGCCCTGGTCGGCCTCGGCGTTGCCTTCGGGGTGACGCTTCTCGTGCTGCCGTTTCTCGGCCAGGACTTCCTCCCGAGCTTCGCGGAGCGCGACTTCCTCGTGCATTGGATCGGGAAGCCCGGGACCTCGCTGGACGCCATGCGGCGGATGACGTTGCGGGTGAGCGACGAGCTCCGTGCCATCCCGGGCGTGCGGAACCTCGGCGCCCACATCGGACGCGCAGAGGCGGGTGAGGAGGTGGTCGGTTCGAACTTCGCCGAGCTCTGGATCAGCATCGACGACGAGCACGACTACGACGCGACGGTGCGGCACATCCGCGACGTCGTCGGCGGGTATCCGGGGCTCGAGCACGACGTCTTGACCTATCTGCGCGAGCGGATCGCGGAGGTCCTGTCCGGCGCCGCGGCGACGCTCGTGGTGCGAATCTACGGGACCGATCTGGCCGTGCTTCGCGCCAAAGCCGAAGAGGTCAGGAGCTCGATCGAAGGCGTCCCGGGGGTCACCGATCTCCGGGTCGAAAGGCAGGCGCTGGTGCCCCAGGTCGAGGTCCGACTCCGGCCCGACATGCAGGCCATCGTCGGGCTGACGGCGGGGGACGTCCGCGGCGCCGCCACGACGTTCGTCCAGGGCACCGTCGTCGGGCAGGTGTTTCACGACCAGCGAACGTACGACGTCGCCGTCGTCGGGGCCGCGCATGCGCGCACCGACCTCGAGGCGTTGCGCGCGCTGCCCATCGCGCTGCCCGCGGGCGGCTACGTCCGCCTGAGCGACGTCGCGGACGTGGACATCGCGCCGGCACTGAACACGATCAGGCGCGAGAACTCGGCGCGCAGCATCGACGTGCTCTGCAACGTCGCGGGACGCGATCTGGGAAGCGTGGCAGCAGAGGTCGGCACGCGCGTACGTGGCATCTCGTTCCCGGGCGACTTCCGCGCCGAGCTCTTAGGCGAGCATGCCGCGCGCCAGCAGGCACGGCGGCGTCTCCTCGCGCTCTCGGCACTCTCCCTGGCCGGCATCCTGCTCCTGCTGCACGCGGACTTCCGCTCGCTTCGTCCGACGCTGCTCGTCGCGCTGACCTTGCCGTTCGCGCTGGTCGGCGGCGTATTCGCCGCCGTCCTCGGCGGCGGCACGCTCTCGCTGGGATCGCTGGTCGGGTTCGTCACGGTTTTGGGTATCGCGGCGCGAAACGGCATCATGCTCGTGAGCCACTACCGCCACCTCGAGCGCGAGGAAGGGATGCCGTTCGGCGTCCCGCTCGTGCTTCGCGCGGCCGAGGAACGGCTCGCGCCGATCCTGATGACCGCGCTCTGCGCGGCGCTCGCGCTCCTCCCGCTCGTAGTCGCCGGCAACGTGCCGGGGCACGAGATCGAGTATCCCATGGCCGTCGTGATCCTCGGCGGCCTCGTCACCTCGACGCTGCTGAATCTGTTCGTGAACCCGGCGCTCTTCGCGGCGGTCGGACGGCCGCGCGAGGGCGAAGCGGCGGGCTGACTCAGTGGCGCCGTCGTACATCGCCGGAAACACGGGTGCCGGTTGACTGGGGCCGGAACGCGCCGCTACCGTCGTCGGGTGGGAAAGTTTCGCGTCGACATCGAGATCGCGCTGCCCGGCTGCCATCCGCGCTGGACCTCCGTCGAGCGGGTGTTGGTTGATACCGGAGCCGAGGTGACGTGGCTGCCCGAGGACTTTCTCCGCCGTTTGGGTGTCTCCGTCTTCAAGCGCGACGACGCATTCCTTACGGCCGATGGACGAGAGGTGACGCGTGACGTTGGGATCGTCCTGCTCCGCCACGGCGAGTTCCGCACCGTCGACGAGGTCGTATTCGCGAAGCCAGGTGATCTCCGGCTGCTCGGCGCCCGCACGCTCGAGGGCTTCAACGCGCGCGTCGACTCGCGCCGCAAGCGGCTCGTGGCCGGTGGGCCCCTGACCGCGGCTGCCGTGTCTGTCCGGCCCCGCTACTCGCCGGCCGGGACCGTCGCCGACTCCAGCATCCGGAGCATCGCCGCCGGCGGAGACGAGCCGTGCGTCTCCGCCGCCGCGATCGCCTGCCGCGCCTCGGCGTAGCGCCCGAGGAGGAGCAGGGCGGCGGCGCGGTTCAGGTGCGCTAACCCGAAGTCGGGCCTGAGCTCGATCGCCCGCTCGATGGAGACGAGGCCTTCGTCCGGATGCCCCTCACGGATGAGCATCGCGCCGAGATTGTTCAGCGCGTCCGAGTCGCTCGGGTTCTGGCGCAACGCCGCCTCGAAGTGCGTGCGGGCCTCCGCGGTGCGTCCCTTGTCCGCCAGCGCCATCCCGAGATTGTTGTGCGCGACGGCGTAGGTGGGATCGAGACGCAGCGCCCGCTCGTGGTAGGGAATCGCCTCGTCGACGCGGCCCTCGAGCGCGAGGGCATGCCCGAGGTTGGTCAGCGCAGCCACGGAGGACGGATCGACCTGGACGGCGCGTGTGTACTGCTCGACGGCTTCGCCGGCGCGGCCGCTTTTCACGAGCGCGTTTCCGAGCTCGACGCGGGCGTTCAGGTAGTACGGCCGGAGGACGAGCGCCCGCTCGAAGTGCCCGATGGCCCGGTCGACGTCGCCCGCCTGGAGCAGCTCGAAGCCGAAGTTCATGTGCGCGATCGGGTTTCGCTCCTCGACCGCGAGCGCATGCTCGAAGAGCGTGGCGGCGTTCCGCCAGTAGCCCACCTGGATGCGCGTCTGCACGGCGAGGAGGAGCAGCATGGCCGCGGCGCCGGCCGTCGCGAGCGCGGGGGCCGCGGCGGGAACGGACCACGCGATCGCGACGAAGATGCCGACGAGCGGCACGTACGTGAACCGGTCGGCCATCGCCTGCTCGCCGACCTGGACGAGCCCCATGACCGGGAGGAGCGTGCCGAGGAACCAGAGCCAGCCGAAGAGCAGATGCGGGCGGGAACGGCGAAGCCGCCAGGCGGCAGCGGTCACGATCACGAGTAGCGCCGCGCACGCGAGGACCTGCGCGAGCGGCAGCGAGTCCGGAAACGGATAGAGCACCGCGAGGTCGCGCGGCCAGAGCGTCTTCCCGAGATAGGCGACGTACGACGCGACGGCGTTCTCGAGACGCAGGACGAGCGGGTACTCGTCCAGCGAGCGGAGCTTGCCCGCGCGCTGGGCGGCGACGGTCGCGATCGCGGCCGCCGCTGCGATCGGCAGGAGCGGCATCTTCTCGGCGATCAGGCTCCGCAGCCGGCTTCGCGGCGCGCCGAGCCGGCCGAGCGGCCAGAAGTCGAGCAGCAGGAGCGTCAGGGGAAGCGTCACGAGCATCGGCTTCGCCGCGAGCCCGAGCGCGAAGCCGAGCGCGACGAGGAGGTACCGTCCGAGGCCACGCCGCTCCACCCAGCCGGCGTACGCATGGAGCGTCAGCAGCCAGAGGAGCGTCGAGAGGACGTCTTTCCGCTCCGCCGCCCAGGCCACCGACTCGACGCGAAGCGGATGGAGCCCGAAGAGCGCGGCGACGAGCGCGCTCCGCCACGTCGCGCCCGTCGTGCGCTCGAAGAAGGAGAAGACCAGCAGCGTGTTGACGACGTGCAGGGCGAGATTCGTCGCATGGTGTCCCGCCGGCGCCGGCCCCCAGAGCTGCCAGTCCACCATGTGGCTCAGCAGCGTCAGGGGATGCCAGTAGTTCGGCGTGTCGGTGGTGAGGGCCCACCACACCGTCTCGGCGGTGAACCCACGCCGGACGTACGGGTTCTCCGTCAGGTAATGGATGTCGTCGTAGTTGACGAACCCGTTCCGGAGCGCCGGCCAGAACGCCGCCAGGACCGCGGCGACGAGCCCGACGACGACGGCCCGGCGCTGGAGGACGCGGCGCTCTGGAATCAGCTGCGCTTTCGCGGAGGCGGCGGCGACGACGTACCCTCGAAGTACCCCCACGGGAATTCCGGCTGGAGGATCGGCTCGTAGTTCTTGGGGAAGGGGAACGGTGCCGACACGAATTCGTACACGCCGACGAGGACGCGCGGCACGATCATGCCGCAGCCGAGCGCGAAGCCGAGCGGGATGCCTTCCGCGGGGCCGCGCTTGTCCGACTGCTCGACCATGTTGCCGGGGACCTCGAGGACCGCCGTGGTCATGCCCG
>Ga0111539_10012541_pt1 | contig 10621 bp, 9 predicted proteins | sample RhiMethybrSRZTD1_FD_79667 | JGI IMG/M metagenome (GOLD analysis project Ga0111539, IMG submission 79667) | Populus rhizosphere microbial communities from Tennessee, USA - Rhizosphere MetaG P. TD hybrid SRZTD1 (version 2) (version 2) | ecosystem: Host-associated > Plants > Roots > Rhizosphere >... | reverse complement strand
GCCTTGGCGGCAGCCTCTTCCTTCTCCTTCGCCTTGGCGGCGGCTTCCTGCTCAGCAAGCTGCCGAGCGCCGTCGCTGTACGTGGTCGCATCTTCGAGCGTGATCGGAACGAGCTTCCCGTCGCGGATCTTCACCGCGAACTGAGCGACACCGTCCAGTGCGAGCACAACGTACTCGCGCGGGTTGTGATACGGTGCACGCTTGTCGTTCGCAACCACGACCTGGTGTGCCTCGCGCGTGCCTTCCGTGAACGTTGCAAACGGAACGCCAGCGACCTCGGCATCACCGATCTTGAATGCGGGCATTGTTTCCTCCGTACTGTTGCTTGTTGAACGCAACCCGGGCTGCGTCCATATCTCCCGGAATGGCCATCCGCGTACCGCATCGCTTACAGACGTGCCATTGTACGCGTGATCGACCTGTCGTTGGATCGACTGTTGCCGGATTCACCTCCACTTCTTTCCAACGGCTACAAGTCGGGCACCAACACCATCGGAACCACACTCGAGTGAGGGATGTATTCAAAGCGGTCCACGATCCGGTGTTTGATGTCCCATGGTTAAATTATACGTGGCCCTACTGGAGAAATCAAGGGGTATCGTGGAGAAAATTTTTCCCTCCCGAATGTGCGAGGGGATCAATGACTCTTTTCCCACTTCTGCGCTGCACCCCAGTTGGGACCGAACTTGATGTCCACCTTCCACTCAACCGGTGACGGTATAGGTGATTCCTCCATCTGCGATCGAATGAGCTCGAGCGCTTCTTCCAGCCGCTCCGTGCGCACTTCGTACATAATGCTATCGTGCACCGTGCCCAGAACGTAACCAAGGTCCTGTTCACGGAGGCTACGATTGAGGCGAATGAGCGCAGAGAGGCAGAGATCGCTGGCCATACTTTGGATAGGGCTGTTGACAGCTTGCTTATGGATCTTCCAAATGATGTCGTTGGTGATGAAGTTCCATCGCCGCTTTCGTCCGAAGGGAGTTCGTACGTATCCAAGCGTGGTCGCCTCGTGCTGTACCTTCTTCACCCATTGTGCTAGTTGGGGGAACTCTTCGAAAAACCTTTGGATGTACCGCTCAGCAGCTGCAACAGTTCCACCGAGCTCACCTTCCGCAAGAGACTTCGCACCTCGACCATAGAGGAGTCCGAAGGTGATGAACTTGGTGAGGAACCGTTCGTACTCGGTAACTTCGGCTTCGGGCTTGTTGAAAACAGCTGCTCCAACTCGGCGATGGAAATCGATTCCCTTCTCGAAATAGTCAAGCATCTTCGCATCACCAGAGTAGTAGGCAGCGACGCGGAGCTCAAGTGCGCTGTAATCTGCCTCGACAAAAGTGTAGCCAGGCGAGGCGACAAACATACGCTTAATTGGCGATTCCCTTGGGATGTTCTGCATGTTCGGATTAGCACTAGAGAGCCGTCCAGTGACTGTACCATGGAGTAGGTAATCCGTGTGGATCCTGCCATCTGGTCCTAGCCTCTGTTCCATTCCGATGATGTAGGTACCCCAAAGCTTCGATGCCTCTCGGTACTCGAGAACCTTCCCGATGAAGGGATGCCGATTCCGGTATGCGTTCATCGCCTCGGCGTTCGTCGTTCGTTCACCCATCCACTTCGGTAGATGCAGAAGGTCATAGATGACGTGCTGCAACTGCTTCGGTGCATTTGGGTTCAAGAGCGGTTCCTCCCACTCCTCTCCCATCATGATGGTACGACGACGCTTTGACAACAGCTCGGAGGTCATAAAGGGTTCATACTCGAACCCAAGTTCCCGAGCCATCGTGTCTAGCTCCCTTTGCTTCGCCGCGAGCAACGGAGCATACTCGACCTTTAGCCGATCCAGGTATTCCCTATCGACTAGAATGCCTCGGATCTCCACATCGGAGAGCGCACGCTGAGCTTCCATGAGAAGGTTAACAGCCTGCCCAACACCCTCTTCCTCGATCTGTGGCTGTAACGCCGAGTGGAGCTTCCGAGTGTAGTCCACGTCTTGTGCGGCGTACTTCGCAAGGATAACTTCCGGAATGCGACTGTAGGGAGTTGTACTAACTGGTAGGTAGGGCTTGAGTACACTGTCGTAGTCGTCAGCGTCGAAGTACTCTCTTGCCAGAACCTTAAGCCCGTGACTCTCATGTCGTTCGTCGACAGCATAGTGTGCGAGCATAGTGTCCCAGTCAAGCCGAACCTCCATACCCATCTGCCAGTGAACGAACCTACGATCGAACTTCCCGTTGTGCGTGATCCACTTGAAGCGATGGTCGTTAAGCATCGCTTGCAGTAGCGGTCTCGCTTCCTCGTTACGGAAGACGGCGGGCATGATGATCGCAGCGGTTCCCTCCTTGAAGGACATCGCAACCATCAGTACGCGATCGTGGAATGCGTCGAACCCTTCCGTTTCGAGGTCAACCGCTACAGGGAGTGGATCATCCCGTTCCCCGATCAAGTGGTGTTGCCCGTAGTTCTCGAGCATCTTGGTGTACAACCACTTGAGCTGCTCGTGATTCTGGATGTACATCCACTCCGTCTCGGGTGCTGCTGTACCTCCAGGAGGCATCTCCAACACCTTCCGGATCTTCTTCAGGTCTGCGAAGAAGTCGTCGAAGGCGCCCGGAGTGCGGAGGATGTAAGCAGGGTGCCATGTTGGGAGTATGTAAGTCTCAAGTCGTGTATGCCATCGAGTCCAGCCTCGAACCTTGCCGATAGGTTCGAGGGACCCAGTGACAGCTCGATAACCGGACCCGCCAAGTGGAACAACAACCTTCCGGTTAGGGAGACGCGACAACTCAGCCAGAAGTCTTGGGTTGCAAGCCTCAATCTCTGTCCCTGTGGGAGTTGCATTGTTTGGAGGTCTACATCGAACCGCATTAGTGACGTAGACTGTGCTTCGATGTAGCCCCACCTCCTTAAGCGCTGTATCGAGTAGTTGCCCCGACTGACCAGTGAACGGCTTACCCAAACGCGCTTCTGTTGCTCCAGGGGCCTCTCCGACAAAGACGACTTCAGCGTCAAGGGGACCATCTCCCGGGACTTGGTTGTTCACACAGTAGTGTGCACAAGGTGGGAATTCAGCTAGGTCCATTACATCGACACCTCTCCGAGGTGTGCTTGAAGGTCAACGGACTTGTTGTAGTCCTCCTTCGTCTTGGAGTGAATGAGGTACGCCTCTCGAGGTGCGAATGTTAGTTTCGGGGTACCTCTCGTCACGTGTTCTGGCAATCCGTCCAACTCCACCTGTTCGTGTAACTTCTTGTAGAAGCGTCCGTGACCCGACCGGAAGAGCCTGCAGTGCCAGTACTTCGGATCGTCGGGGTACAAGCGACCGTCGTAGAAGTTCTTGGTCCAGTAGAGGAACCCTAAGGTCTCTGGTCCTAGGTGGGCGCTGTCTCCATACATATCTACCCATCGAATGTGCGACAGCATCCACGCTGATGGCAACTCGTCCGGGTCGAGGATCAGAGTCCAATCGCCGGTGACGAGTTCCAGACCTTGGTTCCGTGCCCACGAGAAGTCATCCTTCCATGGAATGATCTTGATGTGGACGTCCGACTCTTCGAACAGCCACGAGATGTTCTCGCTCAGTGTTCGCTCATCGACAGCGAAGCAGAACTCGGACACCACCGGTCGTAGGTACTCTAGAAGGAGTGCAAGCCTATCAACCGGTGGGTCCTTCACAAGGAATGCGGCACTAACGGTCACTTCTTCTTCGCCTGCCTGTTCCGGTTCCGGGATGCAGCCGCTACGCGACGTCTTCGCTTCTTATGCTCCCACTTCAGCTGCGCCTGTTCAAACTCCCGCTTGAACTTCTCCTTCTCGTTCACGGTTGTGATACTCCTCCCACGTTGGAATACCTTCCCAGAAGCCTTCCGTCGCCTGGATCTTGTACTCAATGGGGTCCTGCACTCCGTTCATCTTGAACGCCTTCATGCGCATGTAGTCTGGGCCACATGTACCGCATGGCTGTCCCTTCTCGTAACACGAGTGCGTGATGTCCAAGAACCGAATGCCCGTGTAGCGTTCGATCTCCAATGCGCGTGCTACGATCTCGTGCTTCATCTGGTTGGCGAGCGGTGCACGTACACGAACGGTCTTCCCGACGTTCACCACCCAAGGGATCATGTCATCGAAGAGGCGAGTGAGCATTACCTCGTTGTCTGGGAACGCACCGCTCTCCTCCAAGTTCGATCCCAGCGCCACGATATCGTACTCCCAAGCTTCAGCCATAGCGACACCCAAAGCAAGGAATACTGTGTTTCGTGCTGGAACCCACTCGTGAGCATACTCTGCTGACATTTCACCCCCACGTGCCGTGACGAGATCTCCAGTCCCGGTAAGCGGTGAGTGACCGATGTCGGTGACGAACGCTGGTACATCGATGTAGCGGACACTTGCGCCAAGGCGACTCGCGATTCGCTCGATTGCAGTAACTTCAGAGTCCTCTGCTCGAGCGCCGTAGCGAAAGTGAAGGAGGTCCACCTCGAGGCCTTGAGCTCGATAATCCGCCGCGACCGTGGTAGAGTCAAGTCCACCGCTACATATGACAAGTGCCCTCTTCGGTGTCGGCGTATCGAAAAGGGTCCATAGGCGGATGTCTGGCTGAGAGAGTCCTCGAAGGTGTCTGATATGCGCGATGGTGTTAGCAGGGAGCCTTTCAATTCGCCACTCCGACTGTAGTCGCTGTGGGAGACTATAAATGCCTACCGCACGCTCTATGTACTCGGGAAGGGAGCTCCACATCACAACACCAGTACGTTGGTTCACCGCAATGTGAAGTGGCTTGTAGTTGACTGCGAGGAAGACCTCGTTAGGGTAGTCTACGTTGGTCAAGGAGAATGCGAAGGACCCTTTGAGCTGTGAGAGTGCTTCTCGTACCATCGATCCGTGTGGAGCGTTGTACGACGGAAGCCTCCGTGCGAGAAGTTCCGCTACGACCTTCGTGTCAATGGTCGTAGACAGGTCCTCTAGTGACAACTCTTCTGCGAGCTCCTTATCGTTAGCGATGGTTCCGTTGTGCGCAACGATCCAAGGGTACGAGCTGAAGGGCTGAATGTCGTCTTCATCCTTCTCCGGAACCCACTCGGTTGTGGGTTCCGCTCGGTTGTTGTTGATGATCTGCCGTGTGCTATCGGGCATCCACTCATCTAGATCTCGATAGGTTGGAGGCCCCATAGCACGCAACAGTGGACCGGAAACGGTGTCGCTGACGTAGTAGTACCCGTGGGAGTCACGGCCACGATCTTCTGCGTTGCAGACTGTTCGTTGAAAGAGATCTCGTAGGGCGCTACGATCAGCGCCCTCGAGCGTATCCGGAATCAGAATGCCCGAGATGGAGCACATTAGCTCGTTTCACCTCTCCACCACTTGGCGACAGCTTCCGCGTTCTGCATCCCACGTCGAGCAGTGGGATGTGCAGCTGCGTACTCGTCACGGATCTTCTCGTAGACGTCGAGCATCTGCTGTCGGTTAAGTCCATCTGTGGTCGGTACTGGTTTCGGAGCATTCCTCGGAGCTCGGAGCGCAAGAACCCGGTCCTGGGTTGCGGGGCTGAGCTTGGCTGCGTCTTCGGGCTTGACCTGGCCTGCGGCCCAACTGCTAAACACGTTTGCTACTCCTGTCCTGTTGCTGCACGATTGATGACCTCTAGGTTGTGACGAACCACATTCGGAAAGGGGTCATCCTTAATGTTGAAGTAATCCTTTGGGCGTCCCGGATAGCCTGATAGTGTAGTGTCCACCTCCATTCCGTAATACCCGTACGAGAACCCCTTACCGGAGTCCGTTCCACGGACACAAGAGAACTCTTGCAGTTCACGCATCTCGGGGAGCATGCGCTCTTGGAACCCGAGCAAGTGATACGTGCCCGCACACCTATGCGTGTTGTGAAGCATCGACAAGACGCCTGGTCGACCACCTAGGTCCCAATCCGCTAGTTCCTCAAAGAGACCGAAGGTGACCGACTCGTCTGTTAGAACTATCCTATCAATACGGTCACGGAGTTCGTCGTAGCAGTTCATCCAGTCAACGTAGTCTTCACCTTGTGGAACGACCATCCACTGTTCCTGTGGGTGTTGGAAGTAGTCTTCCGAAACGGGCGCATTAGAGTCGTACAGCCTATACGCAGCCTCAAAGTTTCGGACTGTCGCATTGCGATCTCGGAGGACGTCTGGCATAACGATCTCAGTAGGCTTGACGGTGCGTGCAGCTGCGAGAACATCGCCAAAGTCGATTGCCTTGCCGAATTCGAAGGCACCGTTGTCGAGGATGATGAAGTCACCGGCTTCAGACCGTTCGCGATAGAACTCCGCGTAGGTCTTATCCTCGAGCACCGCGTGTGCAAGGATGAGATGATAGTCACTCACTGTCCCGTACTGAGGCAGCAAGGGCGTGGGAACAATGTGAGCGACTCTCATAGCATCCCTGTCGTTCCCGACGCTACTCTAGGCTCATCGCAGCGAACACCGGGATGTGGCTGCTTCCCGTAGATGCAGTTCTTCAGGTGCCGCCCTCCGATAACTGCATCCACATGTTCGTACTGCGCTGCCTTCAAGGCTTCCTCGTAGAGGATCCGTCCGAGGATGGCGTAGACGGCGATGTCGTTGAAGGTGTCGATGACTGTCTCGTCGGCGGTAGCAATGACCGGATCACGAAGGACGTTTGCCAATCGTGCCATCTTGTCTTGAAGACGGACAGCCACACCGACATGGGCTGGGATGCCCAATGCCTCACAAGCCTTGAGATTGCCTGTTGGATCGTCGTTGGACCCGTATCCCTCTGCCTTTGTGTCATGTAGGTCCGCTAGCTCCTCTGTGATGGGGCGGAATCGTTCATGGCCTGCTCCCACTCAACTGCCTCCTTCTGAACAATGGGAATGTGTACCCATGGTCTAATTATAGTGAGACCGTGGGGTGGGAATCAAGTGGATACTAGGGTCATGAACTCCATCCGTGCATCAGGTTCCTCAAGCATGACGCCACGTAGCGCCGACGTCGTAGTGATCGCACCTGGCTTCTGCACCCCACGCATGGACATGCACAGATGCGTCCCCTGAAGTACCACTCCGACACCCTTCGGGTTAAGCTTCTCCATAAGTGTGTCAGCGACCTGGTCAGTGATGCGCTCCTGCGTCTGAACTCGCTTGGAGAAGATGTCGACGATACGAGCCAACTTGGAGAGGCCGACGATGCGCTCAGCTGGGATGTAGCCAACATGTGCAACGCCGAAGAAAGGCAGTAGATGGTGCTCGCACAGTGTGAAGAACGTGATGTCCTTCTGTAGTACCAATCCGCTATAGTTGGCGGCATCGAAGTCCTTGAAGATGGCGTCCACATCTGCGAAGTACCCGCTTGTGAGATCCCTCCAGGACTTTGCGGCTCGGGTTGCGGTCTCTTCGGTACCCGGAATATCCGCCCCGATATCGCGAGCGTGACGAATGAGATCACGGTAGGCGTCTTCGATCATGTCCCGTGAAGCCGCTAGGGTAATGGTAGCGTTAGACGCCACGTTTGTGTCCCCAGATGACCACGTGGAGCTGGGGGAAGGCTCTGACATCCCAGACCCGTTCGTCGTGGGAGGCACGTTCGACGAGCCACCTGTACCTTCCGGCAAGGTCTCCGGGGGTGTCAATTGCTCCTCCATCGAAGTCTCCATGTAGCCCTCCCATACGGGTAACAATACTGAAGTAGAATGGCACCAATGGCCACTGTTGGTGGACCTTAACTGCGAACTCGTAGTCGCGGTCATCGAAGACCGGTACCTTGAGGTTCACCTGTCCGTTGAGCATCCCGTGTTCCAGGTAGTGTCGTACTTCCGGATGGAGGATGCCATCCATCCCGGAGCTCGGCGGTTTGGGTGAGATGGTCAGCTGGTCAACGCGTGACAGCCAGTCCTTCCAAACCGAACCCTGAGTCTCTACGGCGATGCGATACTTGGTCCTCCGTCGAACCTCGTCGAGTAGGTCATCGACTTTCTGCAACGCTGGGTTTCCACCACTAAGGGTGATCCATCTTGGACCTTTCGGAAGCTCGAGTAGCTTGTCAACGATCTCCGTTGCACCCATCTTGGTCGACTCTTCGCGAACCAACTCTGGGAGGACAGCGAAGGCAGTATCGCAAAACAGACATCGGTAGTCGCATGCACCAAAGCGAACGAAGTAGGTGAAGACGCCAGCCATAGCGCCTTCACCTTGCATTGTGGGTCCGAAGATCTCGGAGACGGTTAGCATTCGTTCAGTCATAGGGACAATGCAGCTCAGTCATTACCGTCGAACTTCACACACTCGTGCGAACCTTCGTAGACGGTGACGACGATGTCCTCTGCCATCCGTGCAGCGTTCTTCACCTGCGTCCAGATAGCCATTGCAACTCCTTCAGCGCTTGGCCAGGTGAGAATCTTCACTGGGTCACACTCTGCGCGCTTGACGATCATCTCGTTGGTGAAGAGTCCACTCCACTCGTGAAGCCATCCCGCCTCGTACGTGAAGAGGTTCAACGTAGTGTGGTCGTAGAAGTCGATGATGTCCTTCAGGATGTGGAAGTCGATGCCCCATCCGGTGGTGATGTCAACCGCATCGGATGGCTGCCGAATGTCGACCTTGATCCGCCAGGTGTGTCCGTGCATGTTGAAGCACTTCCCATCGGGTGGACCGTTCTTGTGCGCTGCCGCGATCTCTCGTTCGTAGCTGGTAGTGAAGCTCAACTTGTCCCATTCCTCAACTTGCGGAAGATGTCGATCAGCACCGGCGTCTTCCTGTAGCCTCCCTGGACTCGCGTAATCATTCGCGTCTTCGCGAAGAAGGCGAGATGTTCCTTGACAACCGGACGGTCCATCGCAAGCTGCTCTTCGATGTCGGCTGCGGTGATCATGTCGTTCAGCTGAATGAGGTCTGCAACTTCTGGGAACAGACCAATGTACTCGACAACCTCGGGCGTCTTCTCACGCGCCTTCTCTTCCTGCGACCTGCGACTCTTACTGAAGGAGTAGTAGTCGAACGCGGGCTGCGAGTACACCTTGTTCAGGAACTTGACCGCGAACTCGACGTGAACTGGCTTGACGACAACCTGCTCACCCGGTCCCTCGTCGGTGGAGAAGACTCTCCCAGCGACAGCGGCAGAGATACGAGCCAGCTTGATGTGGATGGACGCCGGTTCGATGAGTGGGATCTCGCTAGAGTACTCTCGCCCTAGCTCCAACGCGTGCTTGTAGATGGTCGTGATGGTCTCTGGGTAGAAGACAACCTGACCTGGCTTTCGACTCCAAACCCAAAGGATGAGCTCCTTACAGAGATCGCTGTCGTATACATGCTCAGGCACATCTGTACGCGATCGCTGTCGGTGAATCTCTGCGGGGTCCACTTCATCAGTTGCGGCAGCCATGGCCAGATCGAATCGGGCAACATCCTCAGACTTTCCAATAAGCTCTGGGACAGCCTTAACCCCTGGCGAGTAAGTTCTAAGAGCGTGACCAGTTCGTGGGTTCGAAAGCCAGAGAAGTCGAGTTCGCGCATAGGTACGTTCGCTGACGATTTTGGTGAGCTCCGCAACGCCGCTAGAACGGATTCCCGAGAGCTGAGCAAGGTCTTCCACCTCCAAACCCGACACTTCATCAAGAACGACCAGTCGGCTGTCGTTCATTGGGATCTTGCCCCACGTCAGATAGAACCGCTTGTCTCCTACCTGCTGGAGACCTCCAATGATACCAGCGATACTTGCCTGTTCAGCGAGAACGACTTCGCCAAGTCCATAATGATGGACCAACTCGCTGGCTGTTTCGGATTTTCCGGTACGTGTATCACCAATGACCAGAGTGTCCAGCCATCCCCGAGGGATGAGTTCTCGTTCGAACATGAAGCCCCGGACAGAGTGATACGTAAGATCCACGATAGTATGGACGTCTTCTCGTCCGAAGATGTGAGTAACGTTATGCGAATGGTCTGCGTTGATGGTGGCGATTCGGTCTTCAATAGCCTCAACTGACTCTTCGGAGATGGCAACATGCTTGTTCAGCCTTTCCCGCATCTCGGGAGACATGCGGTAGGTCTCAACCGAGTCCTGTAGCGGTGTTGCCTTCTGCACAATGAACGTCAGCTTCTGCTGCCACGGATCAGGTACACCAACACCGGTTACGGCATAGGACCGGTTCGTGTGAATGGTCTCCTTGTCCGCAATGGAGAACGCATTCTGGACAACGTGTTTGCTCTCCTCCGTCTTGGAGAAGGTCATCGCATCGACGTGTTCGGTAAACAGTACCTCCTCCACGACCTGAGTATCGATCTCGGTAAACGAAGGCATCGGGCACTTGGCTACACCTGCCCAGGATGCGAGCGTTGCTTGCTTGTTGGACTTGGCCACTCGGATCAGATCAAGTACGTTCGCAGTTGGCCCGATGTTCTGTGTCACCTGTCCGTTCGAACCAAGTGAACACCCACCACAGATCTTCCGCGACCCGTAGACTTCACACTTCCACTCAACCTTCTTGGGAACGGTGTACGGAGACGTATCCTTCCCCATGCACAGAGCGTCGAAGGTGATGACCTTGTTGGTGTACTGCGCCTCGCGTGCCAGTTCCAGCGGTACCTTCTGTACCGTCTCTGGCCCTGGTTCTACGGTGGGCTCGGCCTTTTGCTT
>Ga0111539_10012540_pt1 | contig 10622 bp, 3 predicted proteins | sample RhiMethybrSRZTD1_FD_79667 | JGI IMG/M metagenome (GOLD analysis project Ga0111539, IMG submission 79667) | Populus rhizosphere microbial communities from Tennessee, USA - Rhizosphere MetaG P. TD hybrid SRZTD1 (version 2) (version 2) | ecosystem: Host-associated > Plants > Roots > Rhizosphere >... | reverse complement strand
GTCGAACTGCTTGCCAAGGAGTGTAGCGGTAAGTGTCTTTCCAGTTCCCGACGATCCGTAAAACAATACGCGATAACCCGGTTTTATTTTTCGTCTCAGATTTTCATCTTCCTCAAACAAATGATGGTTGGCCAACCATTCGGCTATTTCATTTACCTGCGATTTTGTCTGGGGATTCAACACAAGATCATCCCAGATCATGTTGGTGGTAATTCTTTTCGCAGGGAAATCGACCCCGAACCGTGGAATTGTTTCTTTGTTCAATAAAATTTTATCAACCCAATCCTGTCCCACAATGATTCGGCCACTCAACGCTGGTTCACCTTCCTTTACGGGTTCAAGCCACAACAGCATATGTTGATAAAAGAAATGATCTTCGCGAAACAACCGTTGTATTGCGAGGCGTCTATTGATGTCGTTGCCAGCCAATATGAATTGAACTGTTTCGCCCGTGGGAAGCAGGCCGCGATGATACGCCGCCTTTACGCCACCGAATTCAGGAAAGTCACCGCCCGAAGGCATTTGCTCGGAAATTATCGAAGAAAAAAAATCAGGTTGCAGGTGGGGAACGAGCGCCAGCATCAGCGCGATCCATTCATCGTCGTCGGGGAGCTGCGGCAGATATTTTGTGATTTCCTCGCGTTGTATACCTCCTAGGTACTTTTCGCGAAGCCATGCTGCGAGGTCAAAAGAAGTTTTATTGAAATGACTTTGTATGCGGTGCACGATAACTGATCGGAGATCCTGGAGAGCCGTTTCGAACGCAAAGGGCGACGATATGTTCTTATGCACCGTAAGCATCTTTGTAAATATACTATTCTGCAGGTTTATATGGAGTGGGTGGACATTCGATTTTCTTTGTCGGGGAGCCATTCTGCTGCATCACGTGTGTAAGCTCATGCGCCATGAGTTTTTTTCCTTCGTTTGATTCGGTGTCGCATTGACCTTCGTTAAACACGATATTACTCCCTACGGTGTATGCGTGAGCGTGAACCTCCTGGGCCGAACGCGTGGCCTCACTGTCGGTGTGGACCCTTACATTGCTGAAATCGTAACCCATACGTGCAGCGAAAAAATATTGTGTGTGCGTCGGTAACGTTCTTCCCTTGCCATTCAGCGAATGAATATATCGCGCGACGTTGTTACCTGGTGATGTTCCTGGACCGGAATTTTTTCGTTGCACTTTTTCCTCCTCCTCAAGCTCTTTTTTTGCCCTGCGTTGTATTTTCTCATCTTCATTCTCATCGGCTGCACGCATTACTTTTTCTTTCTCCTCCTCTTTTCCTTTTGCGCCTGGAACGGGAATAGCGGGATCTTCCTTTTCCTTGTCTTTTTCTTTGCGTTGAATCTGTGCATTGGGCGTAACGTTAACCGCCGGTTGAAAGAACATCTGTGTGGAGTGTTCACCAAAAAAGGACTCCGCGTCAGCTTTGCGTGGGGAGCTTGTTTCCGGTTTTGCCTGTAGGCGTCGGCGACGGTAGCGATGGAAGGTGTTGGGTTTCATTTTATTTATTTTTTTTTGAATTTTCAAAATGGGTTAATGCTCATACAACCTGACATGGTCAGGACGTTCTTTGATTAACGTTTGTTGCCGGTCAGTGAATTCGCGACCATTTTTGAACGTGTAGGCCGCGAGATCACTAAATGAAGCGAACCGGGTCTTTTTTTCTTTGACTGCTGCGACAATCTTTTCAGCCAGAGGGGTATCGAAGCCACGGATATCAGCGATCTCATCTACTTTACCGGAGTCGAGGTAGACAGGTGGGTATTTTATTCCCTCGAGATCGTAGTCCTTCGGATTCTGGCTGATCTCATTCTTGATGGTCGTTTCCGCAGGTACCAGAGGAGTTGTGGTTTTTTTGTTGGAGCCAGATACTTCCTTTGGCGTGATCATCTCCGCCTCACACTCCAGGTGTGTGGGAACATTTACTTCATGCTTCATTATTTCATTTTTAACTTTATCTGTTGTGGTCACGCGCGAATACCCATAATGTGCTACTACCTTATAGTAAACAATGTTCCCGGCGCTGACCGCTGTCTTCACCCGCGCCTCTGCAATCCGCTCGTGTTCGCTGTTGGCCGTACGCGTAAGCGGTGTGAGATTCTTCCAGTCGCCGCCAGTGCCACCCAGCTTTTGGTTAAGTAAGTGACCCAGCACGTAATACGAGCCACCCTGGTTACGCCGTTGATTGATAATTGCAAACTCATCCGATGTTTTCGATGGGCTGGAACCTGCCGGCATGTTTTTCTTCGTCAATTTTTGCGCTGTCATAGTCACACCATATTTTCCACGCTTGCCATTGAATTCTAAACCTTTGCCTTCTACCGAGCAATCTGGCATGACGTCTTCAAACAGCGGTCCCGTTAGCTTGCTGAGTTCATCCATTAGGGTTCGCAGTGTTTTTTCTTTTGCCTCTTCCGCCGGTGTGCCGACAGGTTTGGTTTTTGTCACACTGTCGATTTTCGCCGCTACCGCGATCGCATCTGCTTTGCGATTTTTCTTGTCCGGCGTATCGGTCTCGATGTTCTTGATCCATTTTTCGTATTCGCCCGCGGGGTTGGGATTGATCATGATCTCGATGTTCGAACCCTTTCCACCGAAGAACAACTTGTGCGGCGAACCATCTGGAGCGTTGAACGATTTTTCGATACCCAGCCATCCCAGCACAGCACTTGCAACTTTTTTACCTGCACCTTTCACCGCTTGTTTTGCTTTGTCGACGGCAGCCGCGCCTTTGTCTTCAAGCCGGATCGCACCTTCCACAAACTTGCTTACCAGGCCGTAGCCTTTTTTGATAACCCAATCTATGGCCTTATCCACTCGCGCACGCACTTTGTTGATGATCTCTCTGACGCGGCTGGCGATGTTGTTGAGATGTAGTAACGCAGCCAGAAAAGCTATGATGATCGGGATCGACTTGGCAAACGCTTTTTCAATGGCGTTGGCAGCAGTATCGATCGCACCGTTGGCAATGTCCGTTACAGCAGAGAGAATGGTGTCCAGCAGCTCTATGATCTTGTCTTTGAACTTCACCAGCATCATAAGGAAATCGTAAATCGCCATGCACACTTTTATAAATGCACCGATCGGGTTGAGCAGGCTCAGCAAGAACACGATCGCAGCTTCGATGATCTTCGTCTTGATGAACGACTTAATTGCATCCCAAATAATGTCTTTGAAATCGGAAAGTTTTTCGGCGATCATGTCCCACAACGCACCTAAGCCTTCGTTGTACACGCGATACAAAATTCCACCGGCTTTTTCCAACATGCCCACTTTGCGTTCGCCTAAAACAACAACTGCTCTTTCACGAATGTGTTGTTTGGTAATGCCCAGCACCTGCAGCACCAACGAGAAGATCGCCGCCGCGCTGAACTTCTGCGGCAACTCGATGCCTGCAATCCCCAGGTTGGTAGCAAGCCAATCCATGAGTCCTTGCTCGAGGTAATCGAGGAACTTGTCCTTAAAATTGTTGAATCCGCGATTGAACGCCTTGCCCAGGTTGTCGAAGAATCCTGATGGACTGTCGAGGATCACGCCGATAATCGATGCAAGTCTGGCAAGTATCGTCCGGAACAGGTTGACGAGATCTTTTATGACCTTCCACACTTTCTTCAGGAACCCGATAGCTTTGTCGATAAGACCTTTATTGGCTTCCTTTAACTCGTTGATGCGCTCGTCAAGCTTCTTAACGTTGTCGACATATTTTTTCGCGAGACCTTCAATGAGGTCGTTTCGTTTGTCGTTGACGGTTTGTTCCAGCGAATCGAATTTGTCCTGGATACTGGTTGCCGCTTCTTTTCCCACTTCGATCAGATCTTTCGGAAGCAGGCTCACGTAATGATCTACGTCTTTCTTTCCATCGGTGATGGCCTGCTTCGCCTCGTTGAGATGTTTGGTCACCGTTTTGGCTACTGCTGTGATCACCTGATCCATCTTATCGATGTAGCGCTTGCGTCCTTCCACATAAAATTCATTCACAGCGTCTGGCATTCCAAAGAGTTTGTCTTTCGCCCACTTCAATCCGCCCCAGAATCCTGAATAACGACGGCGCTTATAGTCGCGCATGCGTCGGTCCACATAGGTTTCGAAATCGACACGAGCCGCCTCCGAACCTTCGTCGAAAATCCTGTTAGCCTCGGTGTCCGCGGCCGTCAGGGCCGTCGTTACTTTTTCCTCCGCGAGTTTGTATTTCTCCTCGATGGTCCTTGCGACCTCGGCGCGGCGCGCTTCGTCTTTTTGTTTCGCCGTTTGCTGATGTTTTACTGAGGATTCAAAGTTTTTACCACGCGAATTGTGCATCACGGTCAGGCCCTGCGCTGCCGATACACCGGCAGTTTCCTTGGCTTCCTTCAAGGCAAGGCTTTCTTCCTTGCGATAGAGCTTCGGTTTTTCCGCGGCGTCTTTCTGCGCATTTTTCTTTTCCTTTAGTGCCGAGACAAAACCAGGCTCGTTGCTTCCAGCGAGTTGATTTTCGGTAACATTGTTGTCTTTCATTTCCTGGTCGAGCGAATTGCTTTGCTCTTGCATGGAAATTTCTCCCGGAGTTTTATTTTTTGGAGCAGCCTCGGCGGCTCCGACCCCGGGTGGTTTTGCACCTTTGAGGGTGGGCGGCAACGGCAATGGTTTCTTGTTGTCGGCATCGTTTACGTTCAGCGGTTGCGTTGTAGCTGTGTTTACAGGTTCGGTGGTGTTTTGTTTTTGATCGGCCACCTTATTGCCCATGGCGTTGCGTACCTCGCCGATCTTGTTGTTGTCTTTGAACTCTGTCGCTTCCTCGAGCGTCTTCGGTGTAATGGATTCGATCTTTTGGAGCAAGTCGGCCTTGAACGACTCGGCATCGAATGGTATGTCTTTCTTGGATGCTTCTGACATACCGTCGGTCTTGCGCGTTTGTGCTTTGCTGTCGGCTTCTTTCGGAACAGCGTCGGCATTCTTTTGTGCATCGTCAGCTTTTACAACCGGGTCTCCATGGTCGCGTTGATTCTTCGCCGTTGTTTTTGTTTTCTTCACAACGCGCAGAAACGCAGGATCTTCAGCCGGTGTGGATGGCGATCGCTTCGGATCTCTTTTTACCGGTTTGAATAGTGGGCCCTCACCATCTTTGCGGGCACGCTTGCGCTTATCTTTTTTGCCATCCTTTTCTTTGCCGCCTTTTGCTTTGTCACCGCGTTGTTTTTTGGCCTTTCCCGTGTCCGGGATTGGTGCCACTGGCGGTGCTTTGGCCTTTGGCGCAGGACTGCTTTCGGCAAGTCGGTTTTCTTTCACCGCCGCCACGATCTGATTGATCAACGCCGACAATCCTCCACCGCTGTTGCTGTCGGAGGCTGTCGTTTTTATGCCGCGTTGCTTAAGCGATTCGGATATTTTTTCGGAGAGAAGGATTGCGCCTTCTTCACTATCGGGGTCGTAGCGCCATGGGAGGATGCAAATGTGTTTGCCCTGCGTAAACGCGCGGACGCCGAGCATTCTGCAAAGGTTGACCGATTCGCTGTCAGTATGGATGCGAATGTCACCTAGTTCTGCTTTGTAATAATCCTGCAGGTATTCTCGCGCACCCGGAGAAAGCATCGCGCCGCCGGTTTTACCGGACAAGTCGATGTCGCCTGCAAGAACACTGCCGATAGCGTTGCGTTGGATGCTAAAATGGTATGACGACTGTTTTAGTGGCAGCGGCTTTGCAAAAACATGAGTATGAGGAGGAGCGTGATTTCGTTTTGGTGCAATAGATTTTCCCGCCGGACTTGCGCCTTGCTGCACGGTATGCGTGAGTTCGTGCGCCAGCAAAGCTGTACCGGCGGAGGTGCATGGTGAATATTTACCGCTGTTAAAGTAGATATCGCTGCCATGGGTGAATGCCTGCGCCTGAATTTGGCTGCTCATGCTTTCGGCATAGGAGCCCGTATGCACACGGACACTGCTGAAGTCAGCCTGGAAACGACTTTCCATCACCTGTTGCGTGCCCGAAGGCAAAGGACTTCCACGTCCTTTTGTGGAGGACAATGTCTGCTCAAACGGTGCGGAGGTCGACGGGGGCCCCCGGCCACTGCGTTGGATACTAAAGACGGAATGATTTGAATTATTCTGATTGTTGAGTACACTATTTCTTGCGGGCGTGTCCAACGGCTTGGCTTGGACGGTTTCTTCTTCTTCCTCTTTCCGTTGCAGTTTGAAGCCGATGTCACGTTTGGCTTGAACTTGCTCTTCCTCGTCTTCCTTTCGTTGCAGCTTCTCTTCTTCTTTTGCAGGAGCAGTCACGCCGACGTCTTGCATGCGCATGACACGGTCTGCCATACCATCGGCCTCTTTTTCCTGTGGATCGTCCGGGGTGCTTACGGAAAGTTTAGGCTGGATAGTCGGTCTAAAAAAGGACGGTGATTCGCGCGAACCGAAATAAGTTTCCTCGCCAGCCTTTCGAAAAAAAACAGGACCATCCGCCCGTTGCTGAACGGGTGAGGTGTGCTTGTTTGTTTTTTCGCTGGTCGAAAACATTTCTTTTACTAAGTTAAAAAACCCATTCGGTTCTTAGCAAGTGCGGCATCCAGGATAACTTGATCATAGAAATATTCCATGGAAGATTTTGTAACAGCATGTCATACGGACGTTGTTCCACCTGCAGGTTCCATTCATGCTCTTTGAAGACCAGTTTTCCATTCCGTTGCAAAAACGACTCTTGCAAACCGGCCACCGAAGTATTTTTCAAAATGCTCCAATGTTCCACAACCGACTGCAACAAATTGTTTGCTTCTTCTTTGCAGAAGTCATCCAACACAACACCTGTGTCTATCACGGTTTTCATCTCTACACCACAAAGGATCTTGGCAACTCCTACTTCGAACTCACCAAATACCTCCGACCCTGTGGCGAGATAATGCACGAGGGAGACCGCTTTGTCGATGTCTGTAATTGTGTTGTTATTAATGAGATCAAGTTTTACAAACAGCGTCGTCAGGAACGGGGCCACGATGATGAGCCCCGCATCACCGATGTACAACCCATCGGTATCTACAGCGTCGGTCCCCGCATTTATGGGATCAATGCGTGAAGGCGAGGGAACATTTGGCTTTGATAATGATTGTAAATTAGTTTGCTGGTTGTGAGCAGCATTGGCCCCGCGGCGACCCAAGTTTTCCGCACGGTTCGTAAACGTGCTAACAATATTTTGCCCCTGTCTTTCCGGGTCAACGTCATCGAAATGGTCAAGTATCGAAGCCTTCAGTACTTTTCGCAGCCTGGCCACTGCAGTACCTGATTCATTTGCAAGAATGTTTCCTTCGAGCTCTCGCCAAATTGTTTCCACGTTTGGAACAGTGCTTCCCAATAATTTTAAGAAGCTTCGATCAGGCAACAACGCAACTCGCTCCCTCACCTGCGCTTGGCCAAGCAATTTTGAAAATTCGTTCTTTTCATTTGCATCGAAATTCGTTTGCGCCAGGCCCTCCAGTAGTTCCCGCTGTACCTGTACAGAACTCCACCATGGCAATGTGCCGTGCACAAGGAAATGAAAAAACGCGCGTAGCAAATTTTGTTGAACTCCAACTTGCTTTTGTACGGCGTCTGAGCTTTTCTCAACGAGTTGCCGGGTGATCTCCGGTAGGACGGCTTGCAACCAGTTCTGTTGGTCATTAATGTTTACATCGATGTCCAGTGAATCTATTTTCACGACAATGCCGGGCGTCTCTAGTCGATCGAACTGCTCGCCCAGGGCCTTTGCAAGATCGTTCCTGCACCATTCGCCGACCTCATGCTGCAAGGCTATGCTGTCACGGCTGCCGTTGTAGTGTACATCGAGCACAGTTTTCAGTATGATATTTTTTCCAGCCGACATGGGTTAGCGTTAGGTCACAAAACTTCCACCATTTGTTGTGATATGCCGAAGTTTCCATTTTGATCAGTCACCAAAAGACGTACTGGAGTTTGCGGATTTTGACTCAACAACGTTACCGTCGGTTTTGCCGCATTGCTGTACGGAACAGTAGCTTCAGAGAAATACCAGAAATAATTCTTGAAATTTGGTTTGGAAGCAAACGTAGCGACATTGGTCCGGATATTTTTTTTGGCCCTGATCTCTTCGATGATCAACATTTCGCTAGCCTGTGTACCCGGAATGTCCCTGCACTTGTTGAAGGTGCTGCATCCAAACTTTGGAATCTTGACACCCTCCGCACCCTTAATTTCTATAGTCACTCCGTTGTCACTGTTGTAACGAATATGCAAATTGACGCTACCTTCGTTTGCAGCCCCGACCATCAGTAATTCCATCTCGATGTCGACTGTCTGACACGTGAATCGTTCGATGGTCAACACTTGTTTTTCCCGATCGTAATCAAACATCGGCTGATCACTGGACTTAAATGCCGGCGGGACGGCTTCGTTTAGAATCTTTAGCCAACCCATAATGATATCGTCATAATTTGACTGGTCAACGGAGGCATTTTTGAATATGTCGAATGCATTGGTCGAGACGTCTACTCGCTGGCCATTTTCATCCGTAAACGAGAGAATACCCTTTATATCAGGGAATACGATTTTCCTGCCTTCTCCTGGTCGTTGGAACCACAGGACATAGCGACACTTCTCTGCGGCGCCGTCACAAGGATACGGGCAGCACGCAAAAGCTGGTCGTGTAAACGTAACCGAAGCATTTTCTTTGTCGCGAACTACTATATTAATTGGCGTGCCAGTTACGAATTTAAGAACATCAGTGTTTCCGTTGGGATCGGTGGAGAGCGGTTGATTGTTTATGGTGTAAGGCTTTTGTCCGCCGGATATCGTTACGGTAACCGAGTAGTTCTTATTTTCCTGATCGCATTCAGGTTCGCTCATCACAGCCGTTAAGGCATCGGGAAGGGGAGGACGTGGCAACACATAGGCTACTGGTGGGCAATCACTGCAACATAAATATGGAAGGTAAAAATCAGCGATCACCACGCCTTTGCGTAAACTTCTCACTTGTTCCACCAGCGCGTCGTGTCCGGTTTGTTTGAAGCGAAGCATTTCGGCTAAAAACTTTAGTTCTTCTTCTACCAGGAAAGAACTGAGCAAAGGCTGACGCGAATCGAGAATAGAGAGGAGTTTGGTCGAGATTTCCCCACGCAGGTTGATGTCGCTTTGTTCGTGATACACAATCACAAACGTTCCGCCCATCGTCACGCCGGCTTTGTGCTGGATACCGGGATTGATCACGGCATAATATCCAAGCTTTTGACGAAGCATAAAACGCAGCAGGCGCAGCAGGAATTCACGGAGCAGCATCTGCAGTTCGCGGAACAGACACGTGAGGCATGAAATGTTTAGCCGGGCCAGCAGTTGATCGCGATTGATTCCTTCGAGCCGGTCGAAGATCTTCGGCGAAGCAAAGAGGTTTCTCATTTGTGTCGCGGTATCCACCACATCTTTGTACCGGGCTTCGAAAGTAACAGGATCGAGGTCGGTGATATGATCCGGCAGAACTTCAGCGAGCCGATCTATCCGGTGGGGCATGATCACTGCTGCTGCGCCAGGGCGCGCTTCTTCCGTCGCTATTTTCGTAAAAACACGAGCACAATATTGATCTATCTCGTTAGCCTCGAGCTTTACCTGGTAGCTGTGTCCGATGGTGTTGGCGGCAATCTCATACTCAGGTTCAAGCTTTGCCATGATGCCAGTCTTGAACCGTGTATCCTTCATTGGAGCGAGATTATTTTCGTGTGCCGGCAACGTGAGATAATATTTAAATTGGTCCAGCAAGCAGCACCGTATGCGGGTGAGTATATCATCGAGCAGCAGGAAAATGTCGGCGAAGCAGCAGGCGTGGTTTTTTACAACCACCAACGCTTCAGCGAGCGCGCCCTTGTCCAGTCCCTGCAACACGGTGAGTATATTGTAAATGCTTTTTAAGTCCGAGCTGATCGCTACGGTTTCGAAAGGAAGCCTGTTGCTTCTTTTCATCGCCGTTAAAGTTGCCAGCACATCCTCAAAGTCCAATCCAATGTGACCTTCGATGCGCAAGAAGTTGTAAGGCTCCAGGTCGTACAGCAGTGGCTGGCGCACAAAGTCGTCGAATGCGTTATAGTCGGCAGCATGGTACGAAAGGACTTGATTAGCCGTCCCGTTGTTCGAGCGGCCGGCATCCCATGATGCAAAGAGCGGTTCAGGGGTCACATTCACTTTATAGTAAAAAGGAATTGCCTTCTCCGAAAGATGATCCTTGCTCAGCAGACTGGGAGTGATGCGAATGGGATTACGCTTGTTTCCGTCGCCAGGATTAGGAATGAAGAAATTGCGGATCAACAATACCAGCCGCACAAAGAGAATTTTTATGACGTCTGCATCACCTTTACAGCAGCAGAGCGCGGGTGAGGCCATGAAACGATGGCGGAACGTTGTAGTCGATTCATTGAATCCAATGGCTTCGCCCAGCAAGAGATGTCTCGGAAACAACGATTCATCTGGCGAGCATTCACACACTGACGTTCTGCTTTTATCGCGCAGCTCACGGTAGGCCGCCAGGAGGTCTGAGAAAAAGTCGTAGTAGTACTGCAGGTTGATCAGCTGGTTCGGCGTGATGGAGCCATCATACAAAAATTTGAATTGACTTTTTAGATCCGTAAAGAGTGACGTGATGACGGGATCTGCGGGC
>Ga0111539_10012539_pt1 | contig 10622 bp, 11 predicted proteins | sample RhiMethybrSRZTD1_FD_79667 | JGI IMG/M metagenome (GOLD analysis project Ga0111539, IMG submission 79667) | Populus rhizosphere microbial communities from Tennessee, USA - Rhizosphere MetaG P. TD hybrid SRZTD1 (version 2) (version 2) | ecosystem: Host-associated > Plants > Roots > Rhizosphere >... | reverse complement strand
TCCTTCTCATGCGTGCCGATCTCGAGCGCCATGTGCACATAGGCGCGCGCCGCGTCGTCCAATTGAGACTCGGTCGCCGCATCCGCGCACGCAGCAACGAACAGAATAAGAAGGAGGGCGGGAAGGCGCATCATGGCCTGCCATGTTAGCATGATGCGGCGAAGGAGGGCTTGTGCATGATCGACTTGTGGCTGCGTTCCGGACCCGTGGGTATCGTCGTCATTCCCTTCGTCCTGCTCTATGCGATTGCCGCCGGGATCGTTTGGCTCACGCACAAGTCGCCGGCGCGGCCGTACTTCGCGAGTTGTGTGGGCATTCCGGGCCCGTTCTTTGCGTCGGTCGCCGTGATGTTCGGTCTCTTTGCCGCCTTCCTCGCCAATGACGTGCAGCGGCGCGACGCCGAAGCGCAAGCGGCCGTCCTTCGCGAAGCCGATGGTGTACGGACGATACTCCGGCTGTCCGAGGCGATGGGCGATGTAGGCACGCCCGTCAAAACCGCCGCTGTCGGCTATGCGCAATCGGTGCTCGACGAGGAGCTGCCGGCCATGCGGCAACGCGGAGCCGTGACCGAAAACCTCAATGCGGTGCGCAATCTGACGCTTGCCGTGATGGCGCCGGCTATTGCGGCGTCTGCGCCGCCGGCCGCGCACGAGGCGATGGTCGGCGGCTGGGTCGACATACGCCAGGCACACTTGGCTCGCGTCACTTTGGCCGGCGGCGAAAGCGCCACGCTCAACTGGCTCGCGGTGATCGTTCTTGGGGTGCTGACGCAGTTCGCAGTCGCAGTCGTGCAACTCGACAAAGTTCGACCGCAGGCGCTCGCTCTGTTCGTGTTCACGACGGCTTTTGCCGCGACCGTCGCGTTGATCGGGCTCGGCGAGCGGCCCTTCTCAGGCCGGGCCATCAACGATGCCCCGCTGCGCACGGCGATCGCCACAGCGAGTCGATGACGGGTCTCACCCCGCGTGGTGGATGCGGCGGTAGGACAGCGCTTCGGCGATATGCGCACGGTTGACCGAGCCGGTACCTGCAAGATCGGCGATGGTGCGCGCGACGCGGAGCACGCGGTGATAGCCGCGCGCGGTCAAGCGCATGCGCTCGGCCGCATCGGTCAGAAGCTTCTGCCCTGCGGCATCAGGTTTCGCGACACTGTCAAGAAGTTCGCCTTCGGCTTCGGCGTTGGTGCGCAGGCCCGCCTTCTCGAAACGGGCGCGCTGGATCTCACGCGCTTTCGCAACGCGCACCGCGATCTCGCGCGAGCCTTCTGCGGGCGGCGGCAAGGAGAGATCGGCAGCGGAGACGCTTGCGACCTCGACATGGATGTCGATGCGGTCGAGCAGCGGCCCCGACAGTTTCGACTGATATTCCTGCGCGCATTTGGGCGCGCGACCGCAGGATTGCGCAGGGTCCGTGAGATAACCGCAGCGGCAGGGATTCATCGCCGCGACCAGCTGGAAACGCGCGGGATAGCGCACATGCGCGTTGGCGCGCGCGATCACGGCCGCACCCGATTCGATCGGCTGACGCAGCGAGTCGAGCACGGTGCGCGCGAACTCGGGCAGTTCATCCAAGAACAGCACGCCCAAATGCGCGAGGCGGACCTCGCCGGGCTTCACCTTCAGCCCGCCGCCGACGAGCGCGGCCATCGACGCCGAATGATGCGGGCTTCGGAACGGACGCACGCGCGAGATCGTGCCGTCGCGAAGCTCGCCCGCGAGGCTCTGGACCATCGAGACCTCGAGCGCTTCGCGCGCATCGAGCGGGGGGAGAAGTCCGGGAAGGCGGCTCGCGAGCATGGACTTGCCGGCGCCCGGCGGGCCGATCATCAGCATGTTGTGGCCGCCGGCGGCCGCGATCTCGAGCGCGCGCTTCGCAGTCTCCTGGCCTTTGACGTCTTTCAAATCGGGAACGGAGACCGTGCCCGTCGCCAGTTTAGGCTCGGGCGGCGTGATCACCTGCGCGCCCTTCATGTGATTGACGAGCGCGATCAAGGAGGGCGCGGCGACGATCTCGAGCCCCCCGGCCCAGGCGGCTTCCGAGCCACAGACGGCGGGGCAGATCAGGCTGCGGTTCGCGGCCGATGTCGCGACCGCGGCCGGGAGAACGCCCGCGACCGCTGTGACGCGGCCGTCGAGCGAAAGCTCGCCCATCGCGGTGTAGCCGGCCATCTCGCTTGCCGGGAGCACGCCCATCGCGGCGAGCAGGCCGAGCGCGATGGGAAGATCATAGTGGCTCCCTTCCTTGGGCAAATCCGCGGGCGCGAGATTGACGGTGATGCGATTATAGGGGAGCGCAAGCCCGATCGCGTTCAGCGCGGCGCGCACGCGTTCGCGCGATTCACCGACCGCCTTGTCGGCAAGGCCGACGACGTTGAACTGGCTGCCCGTCGGGGTGCCCGGGCCGATATGCACCTGCACATCGACCTCGCGCGGCTCCATGCCCTCGAAGGCCACCGTATAGACGTGGGCGAGACTCATTCGCGCCCTCCCTGCCGGACAATTTGGGCTGGTTTGCGGCGGAACCGCAATGGGTGGATGGAACTTAAGGGAACCGAAGCTTCGCGATACGGTTAACTCAGGTCGAGCCCAGGAGATCGCTGTGAACGCCCAGCCGAGAACGCCTGCGGAGCCTACCAGCACGCCCAGCCTCGACGAGATTCTGGAACGCAACATCCAGACTCTCGTGGAGCGGCGGAAAGAAGAAGCAGCGGGGGTCACGAAACACCAGAGCGCTGCGACTGCGATCGCACGCTTCATCGGGAGTTTTGGATTTATCTACGTTCACTTGGCTCTGTTCGGTGCCTGGATATTGGCCAACACCATCGGCCTGCCGGGAATCCCGATGTTCGATCCTGAGCTCGTATTGGTCGCGACATTCGCGGCGATCGAAGCGATCTTTCTCACCACGCTGGTGCTCATCAATCAGAACAGGATGTCTGCGGCTGCCGACAAGCGGTCGGAGCTCGATCTGCAGATCAGCCTCTTAACCGAGCACGAGGTTACGCGAATGCTTCACCTTGTGAGCGCGATGGCTGAGCGCCTGAAGGTCCGTTCTTCGGTGGACGAAGAGATCGAAGAGTTGAAGCAGGATGTCGAAGCGGGCGCCGTGCTCGACAAGATCGAGAGCGCAGACGCCGCGCAAGGCGAATCCCAAGAGGATCCGCCCGCGCAGCGCTAGAATTCGGTCCGTGCGCTCAATGCGTGGTGGTCTTATGCGCCGCTGCTTTCAACTTCCGCCGTCCGCGGCGCCGGCCATTGCGCGGCGCGGATGACACCGCGTTTTCGATCGCGCTGCGGACCCGCGCCGGGATGACAGTGGCTTTTGAACGGCCGCGACCCTTGTGGTTCAGACCCATGGTCGTAAGCACCCCGACCACCGCCATGGCGGCGAGCGAGCCGATGACAAGCGGAGTTTTGCCAGCTTGAGCAAGGCTGTTGACGGCGTGTCTCATAGCGGTCTCGTTCCGCCAGCGCAGGGCTTCGAACATGCTGTTTCTCCTTTTTGGGCGAGCTTCGCGACAACGTGCCTGGAAGAGGTCGGTTCCATTGCAACACAGCAATGGCGAGCTTGCGCCAAAAGGATCACAGCAAGGACACACCGGGATCGGAGAGCAGAGGACGTTCATCGCGCGCCCGGAATTCCGCCTGGTCCTGCGGATGGCTGTGATAATTCCCGATCACAATCGGAATCCGCAGCGTCTTGAAGCTTGGATTGGCGATCAGCGTGTTCCACCAGACGAGGTCGGCCGCGACCTGAATCAACGATCCGTCGCGTAAGCGCCAGGGAAAGCGCGGATTTCCGATATGCGCGTCCATGCGCCAGATCGATGCAGGGCCAAACGTGCCGCGCTCGCGCGTGCCGCTGCCCAATCGCGTGAGTGTTCCGCGCTTCGGCGGCCACTCCGGCACGTAGGGAAGGTTCTCGGCAGGATAACAAGACGCAACGTCGTCGGTCTCTGCCTGCGAGTAGCACACGCGCCATTCGCCGCCCGCAGCGATCGCTCCCGTCTGGAGAATGGAGTTCTCGAGAAACGCGATCGCATCGGGCGCGAGACGGTCGTCGAGATTGAGATTCATCGCGAGCGGCGTCGCCACCAACGAAAGCGCCACGTTCCACGCCTGGTAGACCGAGAGCGGCTCGCGCACCGATACTGTGCGTCCCTCAAGCCATGGCGGTGGCTCGTCTCCACCGTCGAAGACATAGATGGGTTCGACCGGGACCGTTTGCCGCGCGAGATTCGCGGCGTGGCCGCGCAACAATTCTGCACGGTTGGGATCCTTGTGCCAGACGGCGCAGAACACAGACGTGCGCGGCAATGACTTCACGTCGCGCCGCTTGAAGACGATATCCTGCTCGAGCCGGGCGAAGACGTCGTAGCCCTTCGCCGCCATCAGCTTCGGGAGCCGTTCGTCTTCGGAATTGTCCTCGACCGTCAGGACCGAGATGCGAAACCGTTCGAGGTCGAGTTCGGAGAGAATGGCGAGTTCAGCGCCCTCGGTGTCGATCGAGCAGTAATCGATATGGAACAGGCCATATTTCTCCAGCAGCTTCGACAGCCTTGTCACCTTCACGGTGCGCGCGGTGCGCGCGACGTTGAGGCTTTGCATGAATCGCATGTGCCGCGAGTCGAACTGCCCCGATAATCCGCTCAGCATCTTTTCGTTGCGGCCCGGGTCGTCGGCTTCGGTGAATTCGGCCTCACCCTCGAAATCGGCGACGCAGATGTTCTCGCAGATGGCCCTGCGCGTCGCCTTCAATCGCGCGAAGGCCGAAGGAAGCGGCTCGACGCACAAACCCGTCCAGCCCATGGTGCGCTCGAAGAACAGCGAATTCGAGAAAGTCTCGCCGTCATAGGCGCCGATATCGACAAAGACGCCGCCGCGCTTGCCGTAGAAGAACTTCTCCAGAAGGAAGCGATCCTGACCGACCTGCGAATGGAACTTCACCGAAACCCCTCGACGGTCCGGCGCCGAGCCGACATCGGATACGCGGCTGACCGCAGTCCCCAGCTTGCTTAAGGATGCGCCCAGCGGTCAAGCGCGAGGGGGTTGGACCTCCGGCGCCGGGGCCTTCGGGCGCGCCTTGGGTTGCGCCTTGCGTTTGGCTTCGAGGTGTTTGAGTGTCTGCTGCGCTTTGAGCGAATAAAGCTTGTGCAGCTCGGTGAGCTCGCGCTCGGACATATCCTCCGCCGTTGCAAGCTCGTTTTTCGCGCCCCTCACCGCGATGATGAGATCGGCAAGCTTGATCTGCAGTGCCATGGTGTCGCGGTTCTGGCTGTGCTGGATCAGGAACACCATCAGGAACGTGATGATGGTCGTGCCGGTGTTGATGACCAGTTGCCATGTATCGCTGAAGCCGAAGATCGGCCCCGTGGCCATCCACACAAGTACGATCCCGAGCGCTGCAAAGAACGCAGCGGGTTTGCCGGCCATGATTGATGCGGAGCGCGCAAACCGCTCGAACAAGCTCAAGTGCTTTTTTGTCCCTAGTGGATGGAAGCGGTCCGTTTCAACGTGGTTGGACGGCAGGTGGTTTTGATCCGTCATGGCGCTCCGCGCGGTTGGGTCCCCTGACGTGCATAATAACGCGCAAGACCCCGAAATGACCTGACCTCGGCATTAACCCTGCGCAACCACGCGGCGCTCGATCGCGTCCCAGATCAGCTTTGCGGCATCGGCGCCGCCGAACCGGCGCAATTCTTGGATTCCCGTGGGCGAGGTGACATTGATCTCGGTCAAATAGTCGCCGATGACGTCGATGCCGGCGAAGATGAGCCCGCGATTCTTGAGCTCGGGTCCGATGGCGGCGCAGATGGCGCGGTCGCGCGGCGACAATTCGATCGGCTCGGCCCGTCCGCCGACGTGGAGGTTCGACCGCGCCTCGCCTTCCGCGGGCACGCGGTTGATCCCGCCCACCGCCTCGCCGTCCACCAGGATGATGCGCTTGTCGCCCTGGCGCACCTGGGGAACGTAACGCTGCACGACAATAGGCTCGCGATAGAACTGTGTGAACATCTCGAGAAGCGCATTGAGATTCTCGTCGTCGCCCTTGAGCCTGAAGACCCCGGCACCGCCATTGCCGTAGAGCGGCTTCAGCACGATCTCCTTGTGCGCGGCGCGGAAGGCGCGGATCTCCTCGCGGTCGGTCGTGATGAGCGTCGGCGGCATCAGCCCCTCGAACTGCGTCACGAACAATTTCTCGGGCGCGTTGCGGACATGGAAGGGATCGTTGACGACGAGCGTCTTGGGATGGATCCGCTCCAGCATATGGGTCGCCGTGATGTAGGCCATGTCGAACGGCGGATCCTGGCGCATCAGCACGACATCTGCGTCCGACAGTGCGTATACGGATGGTTCGCCGAGCGTGAAATGGTCGCCGCGGATATTGCGCAAGGTCAGCGGACGCACGCGCGCCACCAGTCTGGTCGCTCGCAAGGACAGGTCGCGCGGGCCGTAATAGAGCAGCCTATGCCCGCGGGCCTGCGCCTCGGTCGCGAGCGCGAACGTGGAATCGGCCCCGATGTCGATCCGCTCGACCGGATCCATCTGGATCGCGACGTTAAGCGCCATGTCTCAGTTGATCCGGCGGCGCAGTGCGTCGAGCGCGAGCGTCGCCTCATTGTGGAACATGTCGCCGCCACGCGCGGCTTTGAGCGCGTGCTCATAGGCGGTGCGAGCGGACGAAAGCGCGCCCGCCGATTCGTGCATGTGCGCGAGCTCCAGCCACAAGGGTGGGCGGTACGGCGCAAGCTGCGCCATGCGGCGTCCGATCTCGACGGCGCGCGTCGTGTCGCCGTTCCTCAGCGCACGGGTCCTGATGTTGTTCTGAAGCCGCAAGAGCACATCGATGTCGCTGACCGGCTCGTGCGGACCGGGCGTTTCTTCCAAACCAGGTTCCGCCGCCAGTATCGGGATACCCATATGCGGTGCCACCTGTTCGCGATCAAGGATAGCGCCGCCGGCGAACGGATCGACGAGCGCCTCGCTGCCTCTCACCGAAATCTTGAGCAGGAAGTGCCCGGGCGCGTGCAGTCCTTGCGCCTCCATCCGTGCGGCGCGAGCGGCATGCATGTAGAGGATGCCGAGCGCCACGGGGAGTCCGCGCCGGCGCTCGATCACCATTATGAGATCGGCGTTCTCCGGATCGTCGTACACCATTCGATTGTTGTCATAGCCGAAACTCGTGGTGAACACGCGCCCGATCGTGTGAGCCGCGCTCTCGGCGTCGCGCATGAAGGTGGCCTCTGCCCGTGCCGCATCGGCGAGTTCGGCAAGATGCGCCAAATACGGCGCGAGCTTTTTGTCCGGGTGATCGAGGGCGGAGAGCATGAGAGCCGCGGTGGCAATATCGTGCGGCCCCTCGCCCGCTTTGCCTACAAGCGAGAGGTAATCTACCGCCGAAATCTCGGTTTCTTGTGCCCCCGCACTACTCATTCTGAGATGTGGTTTCGAACTTTTCGCGGAGGGGATCATCCTTCAACACGACATAGTTTTCCACCCGCTTGACGTTGTTCAGGCTGTTCGCATGGGCGATCACGCGATCGACCTCGTCCTGATCCTGCCCAACACCCATCAAGTAGACCACACCGTGGACAACATCGGTGGTGTAGTTGACGCTCTTTATGGACCTATCCCCAAGCAGCTTCGCGACGAGGGCCTGACGCATGATGAAATCCTGCGGCCGGTCGAGCCAACCCCAGCTGTCAGTCACCTCGATGTCGTTGTCGACCTTAACGACGCCGTCGACCTCCCAGGCGGCGCGGGTCGCATCAAGCCTCTGCTCGGGCTTCGTCACGCGCCCGGCGAGCAGCACGCGGCCCTCGACGACCGTGGTCGCGATGCCGAACCGCAAGCCCGGTGTCGCGCGCAGCTTGCCATCGACCTCGATCTTGATCGCGCGGTCGTCCAGCGCGTTGCCGACCGTGCGCTCCTGGCGCACCGCCTGAACACCGGCCACGGTGCCGACCGCAGCCGCAGCGATGCAGCCCGAAAGCGCCGGAGCGGCAAGCACAACCAACACTGTCGACGTGAACCAACGTGGGATCATCGCAACAAACTCCTCTACAGTACGATTTACGCCCCTACCAAACCGCGCACAGGCTCAGGATTCTGGCCGCCACGCGTCTTTCAGGTGACGCGGCCAACGGCCCGGCATCACCAAAACCGCATCGAATCGAACCGCCTTCTCGCGTAACGCGGGACGCGCACCCAAGTAAAGCGCGGCCGCGCGCTCGATGCGCGAGCGCTGACGGCCCGTGATCGCTTCGGCGGCGGCTTCTTCGAGCCCGCGTGCTTTGACCTCGATGAAGCACAGGATGCCATCGGGACTGAGCGCAACGAGATCGATCTCGCCCAGCTTCGTCTTCACGCGCCAGCCGAGCACCCGATAGAATTTGCATACGAGCAAGGCCGCAGCCCAGAACTCGCTGCGCCGGCCGCGTTGCTCGGCGCCGCGCTTGAGCACGCCGCGATCACTCGTTCGAGGCACCCCCCACATCGTCCTTGTCGGTCGCTCCCTTCAGCGCGATGGCGCGAGTATAGACCGCGCGGCGCGAGGCGCCCGTCAAATCCGCGATCAATGTTGAGGCAGCTCTAACGGGCATGAAAGGCAAAACTTGGGCAAGGAGCTCATCGATTCGAGCAGGATTTGCCTCAATTTTCTCAAGTGGCGGACCGATCACGAGCGTGATTTCGCCTTTGGGAGGCCCCGCTTTTTCGAAATGCGCTGCGAGGTCGGCGAGCGGGCCACGGCGCACTTCCTCATGGAACTTGGTGAGCTCGCGCGTCACGGCGGCCTCGCGGGGGCCCAGGATTTCCGCCATCTCGTGCAGCGTCCCGGCCAAGCGTTGTGCGGATTCGAACACGATCAAGGTTGCAGGGATGGCGCCAAGCTCGGCGAGCGCGGCGCGACGTTCGCCGGTCTTCGCGGGAAGGAACCCGGCAAACAAGAATCGTTCAGAGGGGAGGCCCGAAACGGTCAAAGCGGCAAGCGCTGCCGAGGGTCCGGGCACGGGATGAACCGCGATCCCTTCGGCTTGCGCCGCTGTGACAAGTTTGTGGCCTGGGTCCGAGACGAGCGGTGTGCCCGCATCGCTCACGAGCGCGAGCCACGCCCCCTCGCGCAGGCGTTGCAACAGCTTGGGACGGACCGCGGGCGCGTTGTGGTCGTTGTAAATCAAAAGTGGCCGGCTGATCCCGTGAATCGCAAGCAGGCGAGAGGTGACCCGTGTATCCTCGGCGATGATCGCATCGCAGGACCTCAGCACGTTGAGCGCGCGCAAGGTGATGTCGGATGCATTACCGATCGGGGTCGCGGTGATATAAAGGCCAGCAGAGAGGGTTGCTCGAGGGGCTTCGGCCATATTTTGGCCTTCGCCGGGCATGAGAGGAGAGGGTTTACCGGCGCCTTCCAGCGCCGTAGGGTCGACAGACAGCGACTCAGGCTTGTTGGCTTGCGTCAAAGGAGATGTCGCGGATGGGTTTTTCTGAGGTTTTTTGCCGTCGCGCGACAAGGCGTGCCACTCCCAAAGCGGTTACCCGCTCGTGCGCGGTCGCGCTCAGCCTGACTTTAACGGTCCAGTTGGTGGCGTGCCAGACGGCGCCCCCACCCCCGCCGCCTCCGCCCCCGCCGATGCGGGAGGTCTACGTACCGCCTCCGCCACCGCCGCCACCGCCACCGCCGGCCCCGCCCTCACGCATGGAGCAGCCCAATTACTACCGCCTGCGCAACACCTCGCGCGAGGCGGTGCCCGCCCGCGTCGCCTTGCTGCTGCCGTTCTCCAGCGGCAATGCCGAGGTGCGCAATCTCGCCGATGCGCTGCAGAAGGCGGCCGAGCTCGCCGTGTTCGATTCCGGCAACCGCGACATCCTGCTGATGCCCCGCGATGACGGCGGCACGCCCGAACGCGCGGCGGAAGCAGCGGCCAAGGCGATCGGCGACGGCGCCGAGATCATCATCGGCCCGCTCTTCGCCCAGTCGGTGCTCTCGGTGGCGTCCATCGCGCGCGAGGGCAAGGTTCCGGTCGTCGCCTTCTCGACGGATCGCTCCGTCGGCGGACGCGGCGTCTATCTGTTGAGCTTCCAGCCGGCGAACGAAGTGCGCCGGATCGTCAGCTTCGCGGCCCAGAAGGGCCACAGCATGTTCGGCGCGCTGGTTCCGCGCTCGGCCTATGGCGACGTGATCGCAGAAGCATTCCGCGGTGCGGTGACGGATGCCGGCGGGACCGTCACGTCGCTGCAAGCCTTCGAGCAGCGTCCCGAAGCCGTCGCCGCTCCGGCGCGCGTCGTCGCGCAGTCGCGGCCCAACGCGGTGCTGATCGGCGAGGGCGGAACCGTGCTGCAGGCGATCGGTTCGGCGCTCGTGGTCGGCGGCGCGGACAACCGGACGACCCAGTTCCTCGGCACCGGGCTCTGGGACGACGCGGCCGTGCAGCGGGAGCCCATCCTCGCCAACGGCTGGTTCGCGGCGCCCAATCCGGAAGCCTTCCGCAGCTTTTCCGATCATTACCGGATGGCGTTCGCTGCCACACCGCCGCGCATCGCAACGCTGAGTTATGACGCGATCTCGCTCGTTGCGCTGCTCGCGCGCGGCAGAGCCTATGACCGGTTCACCGAAGCGGCGCT
>Ga0111539_10012538_pt1 | contig 10622 bp, 4 predicted proteins | sample RhiMethybrSRZTD1_FD_79667 | JGI IMG/M metagenome (GOLD analysis project Ga0111539, IMG submission 79667) | Populus rhizosphere microbial communities from Tennessee, USA - Rhizosphere MetaG P. TD hybrid SRZTD1 (version 2) (version 2) | ecosystem: Host-associated > Plants > Roots > Rhizosphere >... | reverse complement strand
GCTGCACCACCGTCTCGCTGGCCAGGAGGCGCGTGTGCAGGACCTTGATGACCGCCTCGCGCGCCAGCGCCGGCTGTTCGGCCCTGAACACCATGCCGAAACCCCCGCTCCCCAGCGGCTCGCGGACCACGAACTCGCCGAACGTGCGGCCGACCAGCGCCGCGGCCTCACGCGACCTCGTCCCCTCCACGGCTCGGCGGCAGAATATCACGCGGGCCCCGCCCGCTCTCGCCCGCCCCTGCGCTACCATCCGATCGGATGAGCTGGCGACCGCTGCTCGAGGGGGACGACGCGGCGCGCGCCCACGAGACGGTGGCCGCCATCGCGGCCGATCTGGCAGCCATCGAGACGACCGACCCCGGCTTCAACAGCGGCCAGGCGAGCCGCGCCGTGCTGGGCGTACATCTGGCCCGCACCGGCGACGCCGAGGCCGGCGACCGGGCGGTGGATGCCCTCGAGCAGGCGCTCGACGGCCTCGACCGCGCGCGCGGTCCCTTCCTGCTCGACGGGGTGGCCGGCGTGGCCTGGACCGCCGCGCACCTCGCGGACCTGGTCGACATCGAAGAGGAGACCTTCGGCCAGCTCGACCGGCTGATCGGCCAGGTTCTGGCGATCGATCCCTGGACCTTCGAGTGGGAGTACGTGCTCGGCCTCACCGGGCTGGCGGTGTACGCCCTCGAGCGTCCCGGAGCGGCCGGCGACGCCATGCTCGCGCGCGCGGTACAGCATCTGGTGGGTCTGGCCGAGCGCGACGGGGAAACCGTCACCTGGCGCTCGCCGCCCACCTTGCTCACCACCCCGGAGCTCCAGGAGCAGAACAAGGACGGCTACCACAACGTCGGGCTCGCCCACGGGGTGGTCGGCGTGATCCTGCTGCTCGCCGAGAGCGCGGCGCGCGGGGTCGCCGGCGCCGGCGATCTCCTGCACCGCTCGGTCGCCTGGCTCTGCGCCCGTGACTCGGGGGATCCGCGAATGCGGTTCCCGCTCATGATCGGGCGCGGCATCGGCCACGGCGGATCGCGCGACGGTTGGTGCTACGGCGACCAGGCGGTCGGAGCGGCGCTCGTGCGGGCAGGCCAGGTGGTGGGTGAGCCGGCCTGGATCGAGCTCGGCCTGTCTGCCGCGCGGGACGTCGCCCGCCGCGAGTCGCCCATCCCGCTCGACCCGGGCTTCTGCCACGGAACCCTCGGGCGCGCGCACATGTTCAACCGGCTGGCGCAGAGCACGGGCGACCAGGAGCTCGCCGACGCGGCGCGCCGCTGGTACCGGGACACACTCGACCGGAGGGTCCCGGGTTCCGGGGTGGGCGGCTTCACGTTTCCCGAGGGAGTCGCCGAAGCCGCCAGCATCCTCACGGGCTCGCCGGGGGTCGCGCTCGGCCTTCTGGCCGCTGCCTCACCGGTCGAGCCTGGCTGGGACCGCGCGTTTCTCATCGCGCTGCCCCCGCGGTGACCGACTACGGGTAGAACTGGAAGTTGTAGATCTGGATGATATCGAGGGTGCAGCCCATCGTGGCCGGGGGCGGCGGCTTGACCATCCCGAGGCCCTTGTCGCTGCCGAAGGTGCCGCCGGCGACCGCGCCGAGCTCCTGCTCGGAGAGCGACCGGAGAGTTTCCTTCTTGAGACCGAGCTTCTTGTTGATCTTCTTCGCCATGTTCTCGCTCCTCGTTGACCGACGAAGAGCTCTCATTGCAGCCGGCGGGCCACTTTTCGGATGTAGTTTTTTGTCATTTTAATTACAAATTAGCGCTGAGTGGATGCACTGCCAGTGCACGGCTGCGCAGAGCTGTGCATCGGGGATGCACGACTGTGCATCGTCACTGTGCATCTGGCCGACAAGCCGCCAGATCTCTTGGTCTCGGAACGATCCGCTCTCCGCCAATTTCGTAGGGAACCCGGCAGCGGACGATCTTGGCGAGAGCCGCACTGCCCCGGTCGAAGCGCGGCAGCTCCCAGATGAAGGCGAGCCCGTCGGCCCGGCCGGTCGCCAGCCGCGTGCCGTCGGGCGAGAAGGCGACCGCCCACACCCAGCGCTGCTGGTGGTCGAACACCGCGAGCAGGTCGCCGGTCCGGCTCGACCAGACGCGCGCGGTCCCGTCGGTGCTGGCGGTGGCGATCATCTCGTCGTCGGGCCTCCACACCACCTGCATGATGTTCGCGTGATGGCCGACCAGCTCGGCCTCGATCGCGCCGGTGTCGAGCCGCAGGACCTTCACGCTCCGCTCCAGGGTGGCACAGGCCAGCCGCTTGCCGGTGCTGTCGAACGCGCTCGTCACCATGCCGTCCATTCCGCTGAGCTTCTTGATCTCGTCTCCCTTGTCGGCGTCGAACAGGCGGATGGTTCCGTCGGCCCCGAGAGTGGCCACGGTGTCGCCCGAGGGCGCGAAGGCGGCCCAGTGGAGCGGCTTGTCGGTGTCCGGCTTGATGACGCGGAGCTGCTCCTCGCCGGCGGCCGACCAGATGCGAACGGTTCCGTCGTCGCCCAGCGACAGGATCCGGCGGCCCGACCCATCCCAGGAGACACTCCTGACGAAGCCCTTGTGTCCCTCGAGTGACGCGATGCGGGCGGCGGTGCGAGCGTCCCAGATCGCCACCGTTTCGCCGGCGTTGCTGACGATCCGCTGGCCGTCGGGGCTGAGCGCGGCGATGCTCCCGGCCCCGGCCGGAAGCGAGATGAGCTCGGTGCCGGTGGCGGCGTCCCACACGTGAACGCCTGCGTTGGCGCTGGCCGTGAGAGCATGCCCTGGAGCGAGCGACGAGAAGCCCACCGTGTAGACCTCGGCCAGATCGTCGCGGGCGCGCAGGACGGTGGCCGGCTGGGACGGCTCGGCCGTCCACAGGATCGCCAGGCCGTCGAGGCTCGCGCTGGCGAGCCGCCGGCCCTCGCGATCGAAGACGACCTCGCGCACCGGGCCGCGGTGACCGAACCGGCGCGCCAGCCGCCGGCCGGTGTCGACGTCCCACAGGGCCACCGTACCGTCGTCGGAACCGGTCGCGATCATCTTGCCGTCCGGGCTCCAGGCGGCCTGGTAGACCTCCGCGTCGTGACCGGTCAGGCTCATGACCTCCCGTCCCGATGACACCTCCCAGATCGCGGCGCGCCGGTCGTTCGACGCGGTGACGATCCGCTGGCCGTCCGGGCTGAAGGCGACCGAGTTGACCCAGCCCTGGGTGGTGAAGGTGTGAATCGGCCGGCGCGAGGCGACACTCCAGACGGTCGCCGACTTGTCCATCGACGCCGCCGCCACCAGTCCGCCATCCGCCGAGAAGTCGACCGTGGTGATGCGGGCGGTGGGACCCGTCAGGGTGGCGACCGGACGTCCGCTGGCAACCTCCCACACGCGGACGACGCCGGCGAAGTCGCCGGCGGCGATGAGGCGCCCGTCGGGCGAGATGCGCATCGCCTGCCCGACCGGCAGCGAGTTCCGCTCGACCGGCGCGTGCAGGCTCGCCACCAGGTCTCCACTGCCGGTGTCGTACATCCGCACCTCGTCGAAGATGGTGTCGACCAGCAGCCGGCTGCCGTCGCGCGAGAAGGCGAGCGCCTGCGGGGTGGCGGGCTGCTCGAACGTGTGCAGCCGCTTGCCGCTGACCGGATCCCAGAGCGCGACCTTGTTGTCCAGGCCGGCCGTGGCGATGAAGCGCTGCTCTGGACCCCACTCGACCCGGATGACCGCCGCGTCGTGGGCCAGGCGGGCGATGCGGGTGCCACGCCGCGCGTCCCAGATGCCGGCGGCGCCATCGTAGCTGGCGGTGGCGACCTTGCCGCCGTCGGGCGAAAAGCGCACGCGCGCCACCAGGCCGTCGTGGTGCAGCGCGAACAGCTCTCCGTCGCTGGCGCGCACCGCCTGAGCGATCAGGAAGTCGTGGGCCGGGCCGCGCGCGCCCAGCTCGGCGGCCTTGTAGAGGTAGGCGAGCCCCTGCAGGGGATCGTCGGCGAGGAGGAGGCGGCGGCCCTGGTTCTCGTACTGGTTCAGGAGGTTGCTGTGCAGCTTCTTCGAGCTCTCCTGGGCGGCGTGCTCGTTCTGGATCGCGCGGCTGCGCTGCCGCTCGACCCGGCTGTTCTGGATGAAGAGGACAACCGCAACGCCGGTGAGGGCGGCGATGACGGTGGCGAGCAGGGCGCGACGGATGCGTCGGCTGCGCGCGGCGTCGGCCAGGCTGGCGGCGGCGAACGCCTCCTCGACCGCGGTGAGGGCGCCGGGGACGCGGGCGCGCCACAGGCGGTACTCGGCCAGCGCGTCGCCGCGCCACAGGAGCCCGCTGGGGCGGCCGCGCTCCTCCCACTGACGGGCGGCGGCGCGCAGCTGATCGCGCAGCCGGGCGCCCTCGGCGTCCTCGCGCCGCCAGGCGACCAGCCGAGGCCAGGCGTCGAGCAGCGCCTCGTGGGTGACCTCGACCCTCTCGCCGCCCGCCTCGCTCTCGCTGATGACCAGGAGCCGCGCCGCCACCAGCTTCTCGATGACCGCGGCGCCGCCGGCGCCCAGCACCTCGTCGAGCTCGGAGCGAGACAGCACCGCGCGAGTCCCCTCGGAGGTGACCAGGTTGCGGAAGACCTCGCGCACCAGCCGCTGCTCCTCGGGGCGCATCGCGGTGAGGATCGCCTCGGCGTGCTGCGCCAGCGCGCCGCCCACCCCGCCGAGCGAGCGGTAGGCCTTGTGGCCCACCTGGTGGAAGCGCCGGTCGCGCAGCTCCCACAGCTTGCTGGCGGTGAACGACAGGAGCGCCAGCGCGCTCGGCGTCTGCGCCACCGCCTCGATCATCTCGTCCGGCAGCCCCGGGTCGTCGAACTCGTAGCCGGCATGGCGCAGGGGCTCGACCAGGATCCGCTTGAGGTCGGCCGGCGCCGGCGTGGTCAGGAGCTGGAGCGACTGGCCGAGGCGCGAGCGGAAGGCCGACACCACCTCGGCGCGCAGGAGGAAGTCGTCGCGCAGGGTGAGGACCACCCGCACCGGGTCGTCGGCCGAGCGGGCGAAGCGGACCAACGTCTCGGCGTAGCGCTCGCGCTCGCCGGCGTCGTCGCACAGCGTGAAGATCTCCTCCAGCTGATCCACCACCACCACGAACGTCGTCTTGCGCGCCGCCGCCGCCGCCCGCAGCGCGCTGCCCAGCGCGTTCGGCGAGTAGTCCTTGATCCCGCTGGCGAGCGAGATCTCGGCGGCGCCGAGCGACGACAGCCGGGCGATCAGACTGACCAGCGGCGCCGGCCCCGGCCGCACGGTCACCGACTGCCAGCCCTCGGGCAACCCCGGCAGGACGCCGGCCTGGACGAACGAGCTCTTGCCCGCCCCCGACGGGCCGACCACCGCCAGGAGCGGCGAGACCCGCAGCCGGTTGAGGAAGCTCTCGGTCTCGCGCTCGCGGCCGAGGAAGCTCGCCGCCTCCGCCGCGGTGAAGGCCGACAGGCCGGGGAAGGGACAGACCTCCTCGGCGGTGGTCTCGCTCTCCTTCTCCGAGGTGTCGTCGAGCATCCCGCCGAGCGCGTCCCACAGCTCCTCGTCCTCGCGCTCGAACGGGTCGGGCAGCGCGACCAGGCGCGCGCCGCGCCGCCCGCGACCCTCGACGAAGAACAGCGACGCCGGCTCGCCGGTTGCCGGAACGTGCACCTGCACGAAGGGCCACAGCGCCACCACCGGCGCCCCGGTCGAATCGAGCAGCACCGGCCGGCCGGCCGGCAGGTCGCGGCGCGCCAGATGCCGGCGCGGCCGCTGCTCGCGCCGCGCGCCCGCCCACACCTCGGCTCCCTCCGGGTCGGGCACCGCCAGCTGGTAATCCGACAGGAAGCTCATCCGATCCAGCACCTGCGCCACCAGCGGCAGCGCCGACTCGAGGAGCTCGCGCACCCGCTCGTCGGTCCCGCCGCCCGCCTCGTCGGCCCCGGCGCGAAGCCGCACCAGCTCGTCCAGCGGGTCGGATGCTGGGCTGGCCAGAAAATCGACCAGCTCGGGAATCGGATGGGCGTCGCGCAGGTCGACGAAGCTGCCCACCAGCTCGCGCGCCAGCTCGAGCCAGGCGGCCTCGCTCAGCGCCCGACCGCGCAACCGGCGCAGCCCCTGCCCCACCGCCGGATCGGTCGTCCCGAGGTCCGGCCGCACGTGCGAGTGGGCCGCCAGCGCCGACACGCCGAGCAGGCGAACCGCCACCTTGACCACCTGCCACAAGGCGTCGCGCGCCTGGTGGGCGTTGCGCGCCGCCTCCAGCGACGCCACCGCCCGCGCCAGCGGCTGGTGTGCCCGCGCCACCGCGAAGTCCCGCGCCCGCTCGTCCAGCCGCGGCAGGCTGACCGGGTCGCTGGCGACCCCGCTCGCGCTGCGGAAGGCGGCCGCGAACTCGAGCGCATCGCCGTACCGGTCGCCCGGGTTCTTGGCCAGGACCCGGGCCAGCACGTGGTCGAGCGCGCGGGGAAACCCGTCCCCCAGCGGCGGGACCGGCTGGCGCGCGTGCGCCATCGCGATCTGCATGTGGGTCTCGCCGTTGAACGGCAGCCCGCCGGTCAGCGCTTCGAAGCAGAGGATCCCGAGCGCGTAGAGGTCGGTCGGCGGGCCGACCGCCGCCGCGTCCGACCACTGCTCCGGCGCCATGTACAGCGGCGAGCCCATCGTCGCCCCCACGTGGGTCAGCCTCCCCGTGGTCGCCGAATCGGTCGCCGTCGTCCCGCTCCGCACGCTGGGTGGCGTGGGCGCGCCGCGCGACTTCCGGCTCGCCTCCTGCAGCACGGTCGGCGGCGTGCTCGGGATCGACGGCGCCGGCATCGGACCGGCCGCGGTCTCGGCGAACACGCCCATCGGATCGATCGTCTCGTCGAGCGCCCCGGCCGGGGCCACCCGAGGCACCGGAGTCACCGGGGTCACCGGCTCGGCCGGAGGCGCCGTCGCGACGCCGGCCACCTCCGGCTCGACGTCGTCGAGCTTGGCGATGCCGAAGTCGAGCAGCTTGGGCAACAGCCGCCCGGCCCGTGCCAGCACCATCACGTTGCCCGGCTTGAGGTCCCGGTGGACGATCCCCTGCTCGTGCGCCGTGTGCACCACCTCGCAGATCCGTTCGAGCAGCGGCACGAACCGCTCCAGCGGGATCGGCCCCTGCAGCAGCAGCATCCGGTCGAGCGGGGTCCCCCGCACCAGCTCCATCGCGATCCACAGGACCCCGTCGGGCTCGGCCCCGAACGCGTAGGTGTGCGCCGCATACGGGTGGTCCAGCCGCGACGCCAGGCGCGCCTCGCGCAGGAACCGCTGCACCACCGTCTCGCTGGCCAGGAGGCGCGTGTGCAGGACCTTGATGACCGCCTCGCGCGCCAGCGCCGGCTGTTCGGCCCTGAACACCATGCCGAAACCGCCGCTCGACAGCGGCTCGCGGACCACGAACTCGCCGAATGTGCGGCCGATAAGCGCCGCGGCCTCGCGCGACCTCGTCCCCTCCATCGGTCGAGCGGCAGGATAACACGCGCCTCATCCCACACCGGAGCCGGCGCGCCCGGGCCGTAGCCGGACGATTTCGGTTTCGGATACGATGCCCATGTGGGGCGCTACACCAACGACCCGGGTGACGAGCAACCCGAGGTCACGCTGGTCGGAGGCAAGGGGCACAACGCCCAGACCACGCCCACCGGAGACGACTCGTCGTCGGATCGCCTGAGTGTGCTCATCATCAGCGACAAGCTGGTGACCACACGCCCGCTGCCGGCGTCGGGAGAGGTGCGCATCGGGCGCGCCCCGAGCTCGGATCTGGTCATCGATGACCCGTCGATCTCGCGCTCGCACGCGACGCTCTCCATCGGACCGCCCCTGGCCCTGAGCGACCTCGGGAGCGCGAACGGGACCCGGGTGCGCGATCGCATGCTGGGATCGGGCGAGACCATCGAGATCGCTCCGGGCGACGTCATCCTGCTCGGCAACGCGACGCTGATCGTGCAGCGGCGCGCGCCGCCGGTGCGCGCGCAGCGCATCTGGGCGCACGACTACTTCGAGGTCCGGCTGGAAGAGGAGTGCGCGCGCGGCCAGCGCGACGGCGGCACTTTCGGGGTGGCGCGGCTCCACGTGTCTCCCGCGCCGCAACCGCAGGTGCTGCAGGAGGTGCTGGCCGCCGAGTCGCGCTCGAGCGACGTGGTGGGCGAGTACGGGCCGGAAGAGATGGAGCTGCTCCTCCTCGATACGCCACCCGACGCGGCAGCGGCGGCGATCGAGCGCGTGGCGCAGAATCTCCGGCGCCGGCGCATCGTGGTGCAGACCGGGCTGGCGTGCTTTCCGCGCGACGGCCTGAGCGCGCACGAGCTGGTCCATCGCGCCTCACCGTTCCCGCGCCACAAGGAGCCGACCGCGGACGCCGCGGTCAGCGCGGCGATCGTCGCCGACCGGCGGATGCAGGACCTCTACCGGCTGGCCGAGCGGATCGCGGCGGGCAACATCACGGTCCTCATCCTCGGCGAGACCGGAGTGGGCAAGGAGGTGCTGGCCGAGCGCGTGCACCGGATGTCGCCTCGTTCGGCGAAGCCGTACCTCAAGCTCAACTGCGCAGCGCTGTCGGAGACGCTGCTCGAGAGCGAGCTCTTCGGCCACGAGCGCGGCTCCTTCACCGGTGCGATGGCGACCAAGCAGGGCCTGCTCGAGACCGCCGACGGCGGCACCGTCTTCCTCGACGAGATCGGGGAGCTGCCCCACTCCATCCAGGTGAAGCTGCTGCGCGTCATCGAAGAGCGCATGGTGCTCAGGGTCGGCGGCCTCAAGCCGCGTCCGCTCGACGTCCGCTTCATCGCCGCGACCAACCGCGACCTGGAGAACGAGATCATGCGCGGCACGTTCCGCCAGGACCTGTTCTTCCGGCTGAACGGCGCCACGCTGGTCATCCCGCCGCTGCGCGAGCGGACGTCGGAGATTCCCGACCTGGCGCGGGCCTTCGCGGCACAGGCGGCGCGCCAGATGGGCCTGCCCCAGCAGCCAGCGCTGGCCAGCGAGGCGCTCGAGATGATGATGTCGTACAGCTGGCCCGGCAACATCCGCGAGCTGCGCAACGTGGTCGAGCGGGCCGTCCTCCTGTGCGGGCGCGGTCCGATGCAGCCGGCGCACCTGCCGCTCGAGAAGATGCGGGCGACCATCCCGGTGCGCGCACCGACCGCGCCGCCGATGGCCATGGCGAACCCGGCCGCGATGAACGCGATGTTCGGACCCAGCGTTCCGGTCGGCGCCGCCGGCATGGGCGACCCCGGCGCAACCATGCCTCCCCCGTTCGCGACCGGAGCCCGGCGCTCTCCGCCGCTGGTCGCGCCGCCCGACTCCCCGCTCATCGGCGACAAGACGATGCCGATCGTGGTCGGCGATCTCTTCCGCGCCACCCACGGCCAGCCGCCGCAGCACGCGATGCCCCCGCAGCAGCCGGCCGGCTGGGACAGCGAGGACGAGAAGATTCGCATCATCGAGGCGCTCAACGCCTGCGCCGGCAACCAGACGGCGGCCGCGCGCATGCTCGGCATCGCCCGCCGCACGCTCATCAACAAGCTCGAGCTCTACGGCATCAGCGGCCCGCGCAAGAAGCGCTGAGCGAGGCACGCGTGGGCGCGAGTGGCGGTGCGCCGGCCGCGGCGGTAGGTCAGGGCCGGCGGATCTCGATGACGCCGCGCAGGAGGGTGCGGCCGGTGGCGGTCTCGATCAGCTTGACCAGACCACGGCTGTTCTGGACCAGCGCGTAGCCATCGACCTCGGAGGCGGCGAGGTGGTGGATCGCGCCGCCGCAGCTGACGACGTCGAGGGCGCGGCGGCCGGCGGCGCGGGCGAGCGGCAGGCCGCGGGCGCCGCCGCGGCGGGTGCGGACCGGAACGCTGTCGGCGCGGGTGGCGAGCTGGCTGGCGGGCAGGGTGCCGGCCGAGTCGGGCTCGAGCGCCAGGCGGATGGAGGTCGAGCAGTCGACCTCCGGGAGGAGTCCGGCTGGCGAGGAAGCGGGCGGGATGAAGCGACCCGAGGCGCCGGCCGGCTCGTCGCTGGCGATGGCGTCGAGGCCGAGCGGGCCGGGGGCGACGTTGGTCATGGCGCCGTCGCCGGGATCGACGGTGGCGAGCACGCTGCCGGACAGCTCGGCGAGGTGCGGGCACAGGAGCGTGAAGACGGTGCCGTGGTAGAGGGTGGCGCCGCAGACCGAGGCGCTGCCGGCACCGCCGAGGACGCCGACGTCCGCGAGTGCGCCGCTGGCGGCGTCGACCGAATAGAAGTGGCCGCGAATGCCGGCTCCATCGTTGGCACCGGCCGGGAAGACGATGACGGTGTCGTCGTCCATCGCGACCATGCCGTTGCCGAACGAGTCCTGGCCGAGTCCGTCGCCGAGGACGGTGACCGCGCCGGTGGCGGTGTCGATCGAGACCGGCGCGTTGTTGCTCCGGGTCCAGCCGAGCAGCGTCGAGCCGGCAAAGGTGATGGCGGCGATGCTGCGGTGCTCGGCGTCAGCGCCGTCGACCAGCGGGCCGACCAGGGTGGCCTGCGCGGTGGCCGGATCGATCGTCATGAGCTGCGGCGGTGGCAGCGGCCCCTCGTCGGAACCGCTGGTGGCGTCGGTCGCCCACAGCGTGCCCTCGGCGTCGAAGGCAAGCGCGGTGATCGCGTGTGGTCCCTCGTCCGACTCGATCGGGCCGATGACCACGC
>Ga0111539_10012537_pt1 | contig 10622 bp, 10 predicted proteins | sample RhiMethybrSRZTD1_FD_79667 | JGI IMG/M metagenome (GOLD analysis project Ga0111539, IMG submission 79667) | Populus rhizosphere microbial communities from Tennessee, USA - Rhizosphere MetaG P. TD hybrid SRZTD1 (version 2) (version 2) | ecosystem: Host-associated > Plants > Roots > Rhizosphere >... | reverse complement strand
CGGACGCGCTCGGTCGCGAGCTCGTGGCGCTGGCCGGATGATCGCGCGGTCGTGCGATCCGCCCGCCGCCGTCGTCGCCTATCCGACCCACAATCGACACGGACGCGGCACACATCGCCGCCTACCGTTCCGGTCCCCGCGGGTGGGTGGGGGTTAGGGATGGGACCACCACGCGCCGCCCGCATCGTCGTCACGCGCCCTGCGGGCCAGGAGACGGTGCTCGTCGAGCGGCTGCGTGCGCTCGGGCACGACGTCGTGCACGTGCCGCTGCTGGCGGTCGAGCCGCTGGGGGACGACCCGATCGACGTCGCGGGCTACGACTGGGTCGTTCTCACGAGCGCGAATGCGGCGCATGAGCTTCGGCGGCGCATGCGCGGCTCGCCGCGGCGGGTGGCGGCCATCGGCCGGGCCACGGCGGACGCCTTCGGCGGTGCCGACCTGATCGCGAGGACGTCGACGCAGGAAGGGCTGCTCGAGGAGCTCCCGGACGCCCCGGGACGGGTGCTGTTCGCGGCGGCGGAGGGCGCGCGACCGCTCCTGCCCGACGCGCTCGGCGCGGACGTCGTCCCGCTCTACCGAACGCTCGAGCTCGAGCAGGAGGAGTGGCCGGCCGCCGACCTCGTCGTGCTGATGTCGGCGTCCGCAGCACGTGCGCTCGCCCACGTCACGCGGGACGTCCCGGCGGTGTCGATCGGGCCCGAGACGACCCGCGCCGCCCACGCCGCCGGCATTACGGTGCTCGCCGAGGCGGAGCGCAGCGACCTCGACGGCGTCGTGGCCGCGGTCGGGGTCGGCCTGGCGGAGAGGCCGTAGACTCGGCGGCGGGTGGTCATCTGCTTCCTCACGGACTTCGGTCTCCAGGACGACTTCGTCGGGACGTGCCACGGCGTCATCGCGCGAATCGCGCCCGAGGCTCGGGTGATCGACGTCACCCACGGGATCCCCCCGACCGCCGTCCTCCAGGGCGCGCTCGTCCTCTCCAGCACGCTGCCGTACATGCCCGCCGGGGTTCACCTCGCGGTGGTCGACCCCGGGGTCGGCGGGTCGCGGAGGCCGCTGGCGCTCCAGGATGCGGAGGGGCGACTCTTCGTCGGACCTGACAACGGACTGCTGTTGCCCGCGGCCGAGCGAGCCGGGATCGTCGAGGCCTGCGAGCTCGCCAACCCCGCGTACGCCCTCGAGTCGATCTCGCGGACGTTCCATGGGCGCGACCTCTTCGCCCCCGCGGCCGCGCACCTCGCGAACGGCGTGCCCCTCGCCGAGCTCGGCCCTCCCCTCGACCCGGACGCGCTCGTTCACCTCGACCTCCCGGTGCCGGCCTTCCGCGACGACCGGATCGACGCGACGATGCTCTACGTCGACAGCTTCGGCAACATCGCGCTCAACCTGACGCGTGACGACATCGAAGCCGCGGGCGTCGCGCCGGGCACGCGGGTCGAGCTCGTGCTGTCCGGTGAGGGGTACTACGCCGTCATGGCGAGGACGTTCGCCGACGCCCGGCCCGGCGACGTGATCCTGTACGAGGACAGCTACGGGAACATGTCCGTGGCGATCAACCGCGGCAATGCCGCTTCGATGCTCCACGCGTCACCCGGCCAGCGGCTCGTCATCCGCATGCTTGGCCCGGCGGTGTCGGTGCGATAGGGTCCGGGCACCGAAGAGCGTTCGTGGCGCGGATCGCCGGCCCGGACGCTCTTCCCTCGCCCGGGAGACTCGAAGGCACGCAGCCTGACGACCTGGTCCTCACGGGGCCGCCTTGGTCGCCGAGGGCGTCTCTCCTAGAGGATCGACTGCCCCAGGGCGCTCGCGGCCAGCTCGACCGCGATCGCCGCGCTGCCGTTCTCCCGGTCGAGGATGGGGTTCACCTCGACCAGTTCGAGCGAGCCGATGATCCCCGCCTCGGCAAGGTCCTCACAGGCGAGGTGCGCCTCACGGTAGGTCAGCCCGCCCTTCACCGGCGTGCCCACTCCCGGAGCGATCTCCGGGTCGAGCGCGTCCAGGTCGAGCGAGAGGTGGACGAACCCCGGCCCGGAGGCGCGGTCGATCGCCTCGCGCATCGCGGCCTCGATCCCGATCCGATCGATCTCGGTCATCGTGATCGCCCGGATCCCGCGCTCCTTGATCAGCGTGCGCTCCGCCGGATCGAGCGAGCGGATGGCGACGAGGACGGCCCGCTCGGCATCCACGGCGGGGAGCTCCAGCCCGTCGCGAGCGAATGCATCGCCCGCGAGGCCGAGCGCGGCGGCGAGCGGCATCCCGTGGACGTTCCCCGACGGGCTCGACGCGGGCGTGTTGAGGTCTCCGTGCGCGTCGATCCAGATCACGCCGCCCGGCTGGCCCGCCGCCGCGCGCAGGCCCGCGAGCGTCCCTAGCGCAACCGAGTGGTCTCCGCCGAGGACGAGCGGGACCGAGCGGTCGACCACGACGTCGGCCACGATGCCGGCGAGTCGCGCACACGCCTCGAGAATCTCGGGGAGGAACCGCGCGTGCTCGTCCGAGACGGACAGCGACTCGGGCTCCGGCGCCACGACGTTGCCCCGGTCGACGACGCGGCAGCCGAAGGACGAGAGCCGCTCCTCGAGCCCCGCGTAGCGGATCGCCGAAGGGCCCATGTCGACGCCCCGTCGCCCCTGGCCGAGGTCCAAGGGCGCCCCGACGATCGTGACGGTCTTCGGGGTGGCTGCCACGGCGCAGCAGGCTACACGGTCATCTGTGCGGCTCGCGTTGCGGCCGGAGGCCAGATGCGGCCAGCCGTGCGCAGCCAGAGGAACGGGCTGGTGGGGACCCCCATGGGTTCCCCCACCACGCCGCTACACTCAGCCCCCGAGGCGAGGTAGCTCAGTTGGTAGAGCACACGGCTGAAAACCGTGGTGTCGCCGGTTCAAGTCCGGCCCTCGCCACTCCTGTCGGCGCCTACCTGGTCGCGAGCGCGACCCGGGCGAGGCCCGGGACGACGAGCGTCCGGTCCGGCCGGACATAGCCCGCGAGCAGCTCCTCCGCCCGTTCCTTCACGGCCCTGAGCTCGTCCAGGGTGAGCCTCTCCGCGAGGAGGGCGAGCATCCGAGACATGTCGCACGAGATGCTCCACCAGTCCCCGAGGCTCGGCGCCTCCCAGGTCATGGCGACGTCCTCGACGACCTCGACGTGGAGCCCACCGTGCTCCAGTGCCTCGCTCAGGAGCCCGTCGCCCGCGAGCCGGAACGGGCCCGGCGCGTCCCGGTCGGGCGGGTCCACGAGGCCGAGCTCGAGGGCCGCGCGGCCGGAGGCGGTCATCCACTCGTTGGCAGACGGGCTCGCCCACACGGCGATCGCCGCCCGCCCGCCGGGACGGAGGACGCGGCGCAGCTCGCGGATCGCGGCCTCCATGTCCGGGACGAGCATCGGGCCCCAGCGCCAGAGGACGCCGTCGAAGGACCTGTCGTCGAACGACAGCGAAGCGGCGTCCTCGATGGCGAACGCGACGTCGCTGACGCCGAGCTCCGTCGCCCTCCGGCGCGCGACGTCGACCATCTCCGGGGCGACGTCGGAGGTCACGAGCCTGCCGCCGGGCATCAGGTGCGGGAGCGCGAGAAACCCGGTGTCGCCCGGCCCGGCCCCGAGCTCGAGGACGGTCTCGCCCCGCTCCGGGCCGAGCAGCTCGACGAGGCGCTCCGAGACCGGGCGCGTGGCCGTCCAGATCAGGTCGCGCCGCCGCTCCCAGCCCGCCGCGACGGAGCGCCAGGCCTGGATGTTCTCCTCGCGGGCGTCTATGCGCTCGCCCCCGTGAGCTGCGGGATCACCTGCGTGCCGTATGCCTCGAGCGTCTCCTCCTGGCGGTGCGTCATCAGGTAGATGGAGAAGTGGTCGACGCCGACCGACTCGAGCTCCCGGAGCTTCGTCGTGATCTGGCCGACGTCGCCGAGGACCGAGAAGCGGTCGCAGATCTCGTCCGTGACGAACTCGCCGTGCTTGGCGCCGACCCGCGAGTGCTCGTCGTAGTCGTAGAACTTCCGCGCCTCGACGTAGTCGGTCAGCGCGTGCGGAACGACCGAGCCGTCCGTCCCGTAACGCTCGATGAGGTCCTTCACGTGGTTCGAGACCATGGCCGGGAACCAGCGGGTTTCCTCACGGCCCTCCTCGATCGGCCCGACGTGGCTCGGTGCGCAGACGATGCACTTGAGCGCGGCGGGGTCGCGTCCTGCCTCCTCGGCGGCCGCCCGGGCGGTGCCCATGATCCACTGGATGATCTCGGGGTCGGCCAGCTGGATGATCACGCCGTCTCCGACGCGGCCGGCGACGGCAAGCGCCTTCGGGCCGTAGCCGGCGACCCACATCGGGATCTCGGGCAGCTCGGGCCGGACCCACTTGAGGTGGAGGTCCTTGTCGTTCCAGTGGACCTCCCTGCCGTTCATGAACGGCTTGATCATCTCGAGCCGCCGCTCGAACTCGGCGACCCGGACCGGTTGCTGGCCGATGTAGCGCCGCGCCGAGTCGCCGCGGCCGATCCCCATCACCATCCGGCCGTCGGAGATGTCGTGCATCGTCGCGTAGAGGCTCGCGAGGACGGTCGGGTCCCGCGTGCCCGGGTTCGTCACGAGGTGGCCGAACTTCAGCCGCGAGGTCGCCTGGATCGCCAACGTGAGCTGGACGAACGACTCCTGCCAGAGCACGTGCGAGTCGTAGGTCCACCCGATCTCGAAGCCGTTGTCCTCTCCGAGCTTCATCAGCTCGACGAGCCGCGACGCCGGCGGGTCGGGCAGGACGGTGACGCCGAAAGAGAGTGCCATGTCGTGATCCTCCGTCGTGTTCGAGGCAGTCAGTATCCGCCGTCCGCCCGGGGCGTGCCAGCCGAGCCGACCCATTCGCGCGCGAGGATGGCGTACACGAGCTCGCTCTGCCATTCGCCCTTGACCCACTCGTTCTCGACGAGGTGCGCCTCGCGTCGCATGCCGAGCTTCTCCAGGACGCGGGCCGACCCGGTGTTGCGCGGCTCGAGGCGACCGATCACGCGGTGCAGGCCGAGAGGGCCGAAGGCGAAGTCGAGCAGCGGCCGCGAGGCCTCGGTCGCATAGCCCCTGCCCTGGTGCTCGGGATGGACGACGAAGCCGAGCTCGCCCTGCCCGTGCGCCTCGCTCGCCCAGTGAAGCGACACGTCGCCGACGAGCTCGCCCGTCGTCCTGAGGACGGCCGCCGCGCTCAGCCACTCGCCCTCGCCGTGGAGCGCGGCTCCGCCGATCTTGCGGGCGAGCAGCTCCCGTGTCTCCTCGAGCGTGCGCGGGTCGTTGTAGAGCCAGCGCGCGACGCTCTCGTCCGCCTGGATCGCGAACAGCGCCTCGAGGTCGTCCGGGCCGAACGGACGCAGGAGGAGGCGCTCGGTCTCGAGGGGCCAGCGCGGCGCGGGCACCGCCGCACTGTAGAGATCGAGATGACGCTTCAGTGGAGCGCGGGCACGATGCTCTGCGCGAAGCGGAAGACGTTGTGGGGGTCGTACTGACGCTTCACCCGGCGGAGCCGCGCGTAGTTCGATCCGTAGTACGCGAGCCCCCAGTGCGGGAGCGCGCGGTCGATGTAGTTCTGGTACGCGAGACCCGAGACGTACGGGCGCATCGCGGCGTAGGCGGTCTGGAGCCAGGCGGCCGCCGACGTGGCGCCGGCGTCGCCGCTCGCCTGGCTCCAACCGGCGATGTACTGGCACGAGAACGAGGCATCGCGATGGACGAACGCGGTCGCGGCCTTCGGCACGCGGTTGATGGCCCCGCCGTACGCGTCGAGCAGCACCGATCCCGCCGCGGGGGTCGCCGCCCGGGCCTCGACGGCCCGGACGAGCGCGTCGATCCCCGCGCTCGACAGCCGGCCGTTGACGTAGTCGGACTTCGCCGCGAACGTCGAGCGGCCGACCCCGTCTCCGAGCCGGCAGTGGAGCGCGTCCGAGCAGCCCGCCCAGAGCAGCATCGCGTCGAGATACGGCATCGTGCTGATCTCGAGTGTCGCGGGCCCCGTCCCGGCTGCGAAGAACGGCGCGAGCAGCGCCTGGAGCTGAGGAGCGGTCCCGAAGAACTGGCCGCTCGAGCCCACGTGGAGCTGCCCGGAGTTCGTGGCCTCGAGGTCGAGCAGCGAGAAGAGCTCGTCCTGCGCCGCGGGCGCCCAGTTCTGCCACGCCTCCACGACGCGCCTCGCATCCGACCAGGGCCAGCCCGCCCGGTAGATCGTCACGGAATCGACGGGATGGGTCGTGAGGGTGAACCTCGTCGCGACCCCGAAGCTGCCGCCGCCCCCACCTCGACAGGCCCAGAACAGATTCGGGTTGCGCTGGGGTTTGCACGACCGGACCACGCCGTCGGCCGTCACCATCGTGAAGCTCCGGATGTTGTCGCACGTCAGGCCGAGCTTTCGGCCCGAGAACCCGACGCCGCCGCCGAGGGCGAGCCCCGCGATGCCGACCGTCGGGCAGGAGCCGCCGGGGACCGCGAGCCCGTGCGCCGCCAGCTCGCGGTAGACGTCCATCAGCCGGGCGCCCGCGCCGATCCCCACCGTGCCCGCCGCGGCGTTGACGGTGATCGAGTCGAGCCTCGACACGTCGATCACGATGCCCGTGGTCGTCGAGTAGCCGGCATAGCTGTGCCCTCCGCTCCGGACGGCGATCCGGACACCGCTCTCCCGCGCCCAGAGGATCGTGCGGGAGACGTCGATCGCGCTCTGGCAGTAGACGACCGCGAGTGGCTGGACTGCGTCGAACCGCGGGCTGTAGAGGAGCCGGGCGGCGTCGTACCCCGAGCTGCCGCGTGGCACGACCGTGCCGGCGAGACGTGACTGGAGCGCGGCGAGATCCGGCGTGCTCCGCCGGCGTCGAAAGACGGCCGGCGCCGCGCCGGCCACGACGGCGAAGCGCCCGACTCGCTCGAGCAGCTCGCGCCGGTCGAAACGCGTTTCCGGGGCGGCAGTCGTGCGCCCAGTCTACGGCGCCGACGCCGCCTCGATCGTCACGGCAGCCGGTGCGTGAACGGCAGTGCCGCCGCGGTCAGCGCGCCGATCGCCGCGAACGCGATCGCGCCGTCGCTCGGAAGCTCGAAGGCGAGGCCCGCAAGCGGCGTTCCGACCAGGATGGTCAGGACGGCGCACCCGTTGACGAGCGCGACCGCGGCCCCGGGCGCATCCGGCCGCGTCCGTTGCGCCGCGTCGAAGATCGCCGCGAAGGGGAGCCCGGCGGCGAGCCCGAGCGCGAGCGCTCCGAGCCCCGAGACCCACAGCGGTCCCCCGGCGGCGAGCAGGAACGCCCCTGCCGAGGCGGCGACGAGGCTGCCGCCCACGAGCTCGCGCCGGCCCCTTCCGGCGGGACGGGCGAGCGCACCGCCGAGCGGCCGCGTGACGATCCCGGCGAGCAGCACGAGCCCGCCCAGGACGCCGGACTCGGTGGCGCTCGCGCCCTCCCGCTCGAGGAGCGTCACGACCCAGTTGCCCGCGATCACCGCCAGGCCGAAGGTTGCCGCCTGCAGGACCCCGGCCGGGAGCAGGCGTGCGTCTCGGAGGACGCCGCGCCCGGCGCGCCCGACCGGCATGAGGCCGCCAGCCGCATACGCGGGCAGGGTGGCGGCGAGCGCGAGGGCGAGCGCGGTCCAGTAGGGCGCGCGCCAGCTTGTCGCCTCGGTCAGCGCCGGCAGGATCATCAGCGCGAGGCCTCCGCCGGCCATCGTGCCGCCGCCGTAGACGCCCTGGAGGAGAGTCCCGCCGCCTCCGGCGCGGACGAGGTCGAGCCCTGCGACGAACCCGGCCCCGGATCCGAGGCCCACGATCAGCCGGCCGGCGACCCCGAGCGCGTAGTCGTCGCTCTGGAGCAGGACGAGATTGCCGGCCGCCGCCGCGACGCAGGCCGCGAGCGCGACGGCGCGCGCTCCGTACCGGTCGGACCACATCCCGGCCGGAAGCTGCGCGGCCAGGTGCGTCACGAAGAGCGCCGTCGTCAGGAGGCCGATCGCGGCAAGCGAGACGTCGTACGTCTCCGCGAGCGGATCGGCGACCGCACCGACGTTCGTGACGTTCCACGTCAGGAAGCAGCCGACGACGATCCCGGCGACGACCGCCATCGGAGACTGCTCCCGCAGCTCGGCTGCCGGACGCGCTCCGGTCAGGAGGCCGCTGCCACGTGGGCCAGGGTCTTCGACGCGAGCCGGTCGAGCGCGGCGACCGAGAGCTCGAGGTGCTCGGGCCGCGTGTCCTCGAGCCTGGTGTGCGAGAGGCCGCGGAGGCTCTGGACGAACATCATCACCGTCGGCACGCCGGCGCGCGAGACCTCCGCCGCGTCGTGCAGCGGGCCGGAGGGGAGCCGGTGTGCGGTGTCGGTCACCTCCAGGATCGCCTCCTCGGCGAGGCCCTTCAGCGTCTCGTCGAAGAGAATCGGCTCGATCGACCAGATCCGGTCCCAGACGAGGTCGAGCCGCTCTTCCTCGGCGAACCCGCGTGCGAGCTCCTGGGCACGGGCGAGCATCGCCGCGAGCTTCGCCGCGTCGAGGTGGCGCTGGTCGAGGAGCTGCTCGGCCGTCTCGACGACCGACGTGACGATGCCCGGCCGGCATGTGACGCCTCCCGAGGTGCACACCGCGCCGTCGCCCGTCTCGCGCGCGACGTCCCGGATCGCGAGGGCAAGCTTTGCGGCGCCCGCGAGCGCGTCGCGCCGCTGGTCCATCGGCGTCGACCCCGCGTGCGCCGCCTGTCCGGTCCACGTGATGCGGGACCGCTCGACGCCGAACGTGCCGAGCACGACCCCGAGCGGCAGCTCGAGCGACTCCAGCACAGGCCCCTGCTCGATGTGGAGCTCCAGGTATGCCGCCGCGGACCCGAGCTGCGAGCGTGCCTCGAGCGCGCGGTCGAGGTCGACGTCGAACGCGCCGATCGCGTCGGGCAGGGAGAGGCCCTCGCGGTCCACGAGCTTGCGCAGCTCGTCCTGATCGGACATCGAGCCTGCCGCGGCGGACGAGCCGAACAGCGAGCGACCGAAGCGCGCGCCCTCCTCGTCGGCCCAGTCGACGAGCCGGACCGTCACGGGCGGCGTTCCGTCGTCCGCGATCCGGCGAAGTACCTCCGCGCCCGCGAGCACGTTGAGGCAGCCGTCGAGCCAGCCGCCGTTCGGAACGGAATCCATGTGACCGCCGATCAGCACGGCGCGGTCGGACGCGCCGTGGAGCGTGTACCAGTCGTTGCCCGCGGCGTCGCGCTCGACCTCGAGCGGGAGGTCGGACAGCGAGTCCGCGAGCCAGGCGCGCCCCGTCGCCCACGTCTCCGTCCAGGCGACCCGCTGCGCGCCGTCGTCGTTCCCCGTGAGGGAGCGGAGCTCGCGCAGGCGGTCGACGACGCGGCTGGGATCGAGCGGCACGGGCGCGAGCCTAGACGATCCCCGGGTGGCCTACGGCACGACGACGAGCTTCGCGCCGGCGCCTTCCGCCTGGCGGCGCCACGCGTCCGCAACGGCGTCGAGCGGAACGCGCTCGACCTCGAAGCGGATGTCGCCCGCCGTCACGTGCCCGACGAGCCGGCGGTAGTGGTCGGCGAGCTCGTCGGCGGGAACGGCGAAGTTCGTGTGGCCCAGGATCGAGAGGCTCTTGAAGCGGACCGCGGCCGACGCGAGCTCGGAGGTCGCGCCTGCCGACTGCCCGAGGTTGACGATCCGCGCCCACGGGACCGCCGCCTGGGCGGCCGCGGCCGCCGGGGCGCCCCAGAGGGGGTCGAACACATAGCTCGGGCCCTCCCCGCCGAAGGCGTCCTCGAAGGCCGCGACGAGGTCGCCCGCGTCGTCGAGCCGGACGGTTGCGTCGGCGCCGACCGACACCGCGCGCTCCAGGCCCGCCGCGCTTCGGCCTGCCGCGACGACACGCCCGGCGCCGAGCAGCTTCGCCGTCTGCACCGCGACGAGGCCGACCGCGCCGGTCGCGCCGAGCACGAGGACGTTCTCGCCGCCCTCGAGCGGCGCGCGCCAGGCGAACGGGAGCCAGCCGGCGAGGCCGGCAATCCCGAGAGCCGCCGCGACGGCGGGGTCCGCGCCGTCCGGCACGTCGATCGCGAAGGCGTCGCCGATCGACGCGCGCTCGGCCATCGTGCCGTTCGCCGTTCGCCCGAGCGAGCCGCCGAACAGCCAGACCAACCGCCCGTCCCCGGTTCGGCCGACGCCCTCGCACCCCGGCACGTACGGCAAATCCGGGTGGCCGGTGGCCAGGATGCCGCGCGAGACGGCGAGGTCGATCGGGTTGAGCGGCGCCGCGAGCACCTCGACGGAATCGGCGCCCTCGGGGGCGGCGGCCTCGCCGACCCCCGGAGCGCTTCCCACCTCGCGGATGAGCGCTGCCCGCATCGTCGACAGCCTAGTCGCGCGATCCCGCCGCACGCCGCAGACGGCGGGGCCGGGCCCCCATCGGCCCGGCGCCGCCGTCGTCCCCCCGTGTTCACCCGTCGTCGTGCGGGCCGGCTTCGACCTGTCGAGCCGGCGGACGACGCGACGGTTTCGCAGGGCTAGGGGCAGCTCACCTGCGGGTTCCAGGGCTGCAGCCACCCCGCCGGGTTCTTCTTCCACACCCAGGCGTGCAATGCGTAGAACGGCTTCAGCCCGAACGGGTTCTTCGTCGTCAGCGAGAAGTGGCGACCGAACAGCTTCGGCG
>Ga0111539_10012535_pt1 | contig 10622 bp, 5 predicted proteins | sample RhiMethybrSRZTD1_FD_79667 | JGI IMG/M metagenome (GOLD analysis project Ga0111539, IMG submission 79667) | Populus rhizosphere microbial communities from Tennessee, USA - Rhizosphere MetaG P. TD hybrid SRZTD1 (version 2) (version 2) | ecosystem: Host-associated > Plants > Roots > Rhizosphere >... | reverse complement strand
TAGCAATGGTGCTGTCGCCCGAAGGTGATCGCTTGGTGCTTTCGCTTAACGGATGGCGCCAGCAAGGGCTCCAGGTGATCGACCGCCACGCAGGGACAGTAGTGCAAACGATCTCGCAACCCGGAGCGTTCTTAGGGCTCGCTTTCTCAAACGACGGTGCCACCCTTTATGCTTCGGGCGGCAACGAAGATGTTATCTATCGCTACGCTTGGCGCGACAAACAAGCAAAACTCGTCGACAGTATCGTCCTCGCGCCAAAGGAGCCGAAGAAGGACGGCACTCGCTATCCAGCGGGAATTGCGCTTGCCCGCGACGGAAAGCGTTTGTTCGTCGCTGAGAATCTTGCGGACTCGTTGGCTGTGGTCGACATCGAGAGCAAGCGTGTTGTGCAACGTCTTCAAACCGACGCTTATCCTTACGGCGTTGTCGTTTCTTCCAGTGGCGAGGTGTATGTTTCGGCGTGGGGAGGCAATACCGTCTCATGGTTTGTGCCCGATAAAAATGGATCACTTAACGAGCGGGAGAGAATTACTGTCGGCCGTCATCCTTCCGCTTTACTCCTGAATCGGAGTGGCTCACGCTTGTTCGTTGCCTCAGCGAGTACCAACAGCATAGCGGTTCTTGACACAAAAAAGGGCCGCGTCCTGACTCACCTGCTGGATCCAGCGCCATCTGGACCGAATCAAGGCAGCACACCTAACGGACTTGCGTTGTCGACTCACGGTTCGCGACTCTACGTTGCGGAAGCCGACAACAACGCCGTTGCGGTATTTAGCCTATCGCAGAAGATCGCCGGCGTCAGCAATGCGCGCGGTAGAAATCGCTTGGTTGGAAGGATTCCTGTTGAGTGGTATCCGGCGGCTCTGCTGATGACGCAGGATGCCTTATTCGTTTTGAACGGCAAAGGCAAAGGCACGCGTGCGAATCCGCAATTCCCTAATCCGGTCATGAAGTTGCCGGATGACAGTGTCGATTACACCCTGGGACAATTGAATGGCACGATAACCGTGCTTCCCCCAAATCTGAAGTCCATCGAATTACTAGAACTCACTAAGCGAGTTGCACGCGCAAACAACTGGAACCGACCCCCACAAGGGCAGGGGAAGTATCCACCGTTTAAGCACGTCATCTACATCATCAAAGAGAACCGCACCTACGATCAGATCTTGAGCGATCTACCAGAGGGTGATGGCGACCAGTCGTTACTCTTCTTCCCTCGCGCGATCTCCCCCAATCATCACGCCCTGGCAGAACGCTTCGGATTATTCGATCGCTTCTTTTGCAACGCTGAAGTGAGTTCGCAAGGACATGTGTGGAGCACTGCTGGCTACGTCACTGACTATGGCGAGAAAACGATACCGTCCACGTATTCAGATCGACGTAATCCGAATGAGCGAGGCGATGTAGATGACCCCGCACTGGGATATCTTTGGAATGCGGCTATCAAGAAGGGCGTGACTCTGCGAAACTACGGCGAGTTTGGAGCAGCTCTGCCGACCAAAAACCAGAGTGAGCCCGTTCGGTACCATTCGGTGAAGGCGGCGCTCAATACATACACGAGCCCCGATTACCCAGCGTACGACTTGAAGATTTCTGATCAAGTACGAGCCGACGTATGGTTGAAGGAATTTCAGCAGTTCGTTACTCAGGGGAATCTACCGGCTTTGGAAATCATGCATCTTCCCGGCGACCACACTGCGGGCGGACGGCCTGAGAGACCTACCCCTAAAGCGTACATGGCCGATAACGATCTAGCGTTGGGACGAATAGTTGAAGCCGTATCGAACTCTACTTACTGGAAGGACACCGTATTCTTCGTGCTGGAGGATGACGCGCAAGCCGGACCAGATCATGTCGATTCGCATCGCTCGGTGTTGCTGGTGATCTCCGCCTACAGCCGCGGTGGAGTTCTCCATCGCTTCGTTAACACAACGGATGTTTTAGCGACTATCGAAGAAATACTCGGCCTGTATAAGCTCTCGCAATTCGATTATTACGGACGCCCTTTGCGGGAGGTTTTCCACGACAAGTCAGATTTGAGGCCGTATGTATCTTTGAAGCCAGAGCAGCGGCTCGATGAGCTAAATCTTCCCCAGAGCGCTAACGCACAAGCCTCTGTCGAGCTGAATCTGGATCAAGTTGATGCGGCCGACGAAGACACGTTCAATCGCATTCTTTGGAGCGTAATCAAGGGCACGCAACCTTATCCGGGAACGAAACGCATGTCATCACTCGAAGTAACCAGAGGGCGCTGACTGAAGTCTTGTTGATTGTTGGAACTGCCATCCCACGGGCCACCAACGTCTCCACGGAGAGAAGCACCATGACACAATCTGCAAATAAAACTCGAGTCCGCCTGAGTGCTGCCGCTCTGGTGATCGCCGGTACCTTGTTTGTGTTATACACAGCCATTCGACCCTTTTCCGATGAGATATCCTTGCAAGGGGCTGCGGCTTTCGCTTCAACCGAGTGGCTCGTGGCACATCTCCTAGCCGTCGTGGCTTTCACTTTGCTACCAGTAGGCCTCCTTGGTCTTCACAACTCCATGCAACATACCCCCGCGGAGCGTCCGGGCTATTGGGCGGTCGTGTTGAGTTGGATCGGGGTGGCTCTCACCCTACCGTTCTATGGTGAGGAGGCTTACGGTCTGCACGTGCTCGGACAAGAGGCCATCCGGCAACAGAGCGCCGCCTTGCTTACCCTGGTACACGTGATAAGGTCAGGCGCCGGCGCCGTCATATTCCTTGTAGGATTCCTGCTACTCGGCATTGCCGCAGTCCTGGCCGCCGTCGCGATTTGGCGATCTGGCACCTACTCGAAGTGGAGCGGCATACTCCTGGCGGTCGGAGTTGGGCTATACATTCCGCAGTTTTTCTGGACGCAGCCCTTGCGAGTGGCCCATGGTGTGTTGGTCGCCATAGGCTGTTTGTGGATAGCCGTGGGCTTGTGGAGCCAGAATAAGCAAAAATGATCTCGTGCGGTCCAAAGGGTGGGCTTTATTCACAGGTCGTCGAAGCTCACGACCATGTTGATGACTCACGGAACTCGGTCATCTCAGTCCATGCGGTCAATCGAGAGACAACCAACTCGCAACGACGTTCGGGGTATAATTGAAAAAGAATATGAATTATCACAGCCAGCATTCGTTATTCGCTAGCGTTGCCAAGAAGTTGCCCTGACCGCGAACCAACATTTGTGCGGAAGCATTCAATTCGTGCTCACGTTGCGGATACCGTTTTCGCCGGCGACCCCAGGGATGAAAAGTTGGCCCAGCGATTTGCAGTGCCTCTTCAACTTCTTCGTAGTACGGCTCTAAGTCCTCAAACTTGAGCGGCCAATCGCAAGCATTCGCTCCTTCGCCCGTCGATTGACCAGACGAGGATGCCTTTCTGCGGCTCGCTCTGCTATCTACTATTGTCATAGTTTTCAAAGCATCACAACACAGGTTTTCGGTTAACCCGCTTTGGCTAAACTCGACCTCATCTCAATTCAAGCGAAAGGCGGCGATACATGCGAAACATCATAGTGTCGGTTTTAAGTCTTGTGTTGTTTACCTCAAACATTGCGCTAGTTTCAGCAAAGCCTCAGGGAGACTGGAGTGCAGTCAAGAATTTGTCTGCCAATGAAGGGATTGCCATTAAGACTAAAGACGGGGTGACAAGCTTTGGCCTCTTGGTGTCCAGTGACGATTCTGGGATCAGTATATTGCTGGCTGACAAAGAGCGGGTAGTCTCTCAGGAAACGGTCTTCCAGCGTGGAGAGATAAAGAAAGTCTGGCGAGCGAAGCTCCGGTTCGATGAAAACAATATGGCGAAGGGCGCCTGGATAGGAGCCGGAGCCGGCCTCGGTGCCGCCTTCTTGACGGCTTGGGCATTGAGGAAACAGCGTGACGCCGACGCGTGCGTTGGCTGTGGGCTCTTCCCATTATACGGCGCTAGTATCGGCGCAGTGATCGGTGTGTTTAGCAAGAAAGGACATAAGAAAGGAAACCTAATCTATGGCATTTAATTTCGACTTGTTGAGGCTGCCCGTAACAGTAACGAGCCATTCTAAATTTTTGTTGTAAAGTTGCTGTAATCCTACTTGCGCTGTATGCAACCATGGGCGGTATGTTCTGCTCAAACGACTGATTTTCCGCGAAAAGTGGTTGTTTTATTCTTTAGTAGCGTTGTATGCAGGTATTGAAGCAGTATTCATAACCCCAAGATCGGCGGTTCGATCCCGCCCCCCGCTTCCAATGTTTTCAACGACTTACGGCGAGCCGAGCGTTTGCCTTTTTCGTTTGTCACGCTCCTGTCACGTGAAATTTGCGTCGCCGCATTTTCACGTGTGGCTCTGGTCGCTCCGACTGCGATTGCTTCGACCGCTCTGCGCTTAGCATCTTCCATCGTATGCGTGTAACGCATGGCCATCCGAATGTCAGACCAACCAAAGATCGCTGCGAGCGTGAACGCGTCTGCGCCGGCGTCACCCATGCGCGTTGCTGCGGTATGACGAAGATCGTAAAAACGCAAATCAGTAATCTTCGCCTGTTTCACAGCTCGTACGAATGAATACTTGATCTCGACGAGCTGCTTCTCAGTCCGTGGACTCGGAAAAACATATGCGCTGGGTACCTGGGATTTTCCTTTTTCGGCATTCTCCTGTGCTTTTCGAGCTCGTAATACTTTTTGCGTCTTGAGCAGTTGTTTTTCTTCTTAGCTTTAGACTTGGTCCATGCTTCTTGCCCGATGAATAGAGCGGATGATGCATCACAACGATCTTCCACTTGGCTGTAGAGGTGCGAGAGCGTTATCAAACCAGCCGGAACAGCGGGTAGTTACATTGGTCCTGACGTCCTTCTTCGACGTCATGGTTGCCGAAGACCGTATGGAATTTGACGTGATTCTTTAAAAGACCGCTAAACGGTTCCTCGAATTTCCTGCTGAAATGACGCGCGGCGCCGTTCGGGTAAATGTTGTCGCCAGACGCAAGCACAAAATCAAACGATGACTTCTTGTAGACCGAAAGCATTTGCTTTCCCAGAGTAGCCTGGTCATCGCTTCCATCACCCCAGTCGCCGATTACTGCGAACCTCAGCTTATCGCTTGTGGCCTCGAGGCCGAACGCAGATGCAGGCTTTAAGTGCCGCCTTGAAAGAAAAGAAACAACTCGGTCAACTTAGGGTGATTCGCCGAATCAAGGTCGAATTTGGCTACCGCGCCGTCACTGTTGGTTGCAGGTGCCTAGCGGAAAAGCGTGGACCATCTCCTGTACCTGCACCCACGCCCACCTCGCCGAGATGCTTTAGCCTGATAAGGCAGGTTTAGACAGGATTAAAGGATTGCCCAGGATTTACAAGATATCAATCTTATAAATCCTGTAATCCTGTCTAACCAGTGTCATTCACCTCTTAATATAATCCGCGAGTTTCAGGATGCAGACTGCTCCGCGTCCGGTGAGCTTCGTGTGGCCTGCAACCCGTCGCCGTTGACAGCCGCCTGCCTCATTAGATGGGCTCGTCGTTTCGTCTCGTCGGCACGTTTGAGAATCGATTCGGCGGATTGATTGTTATCCCCGTGGTCCAAGTGCTCGGCCATATGTCGCATGAACAGCTCGCCCTCCTCGAACGCGCGGATAGAATTCCAGAGGGCGTCGTCCATCTTCTCCGTGATGTCTGTGAGCAGGCTCTATCGAATACGCGTGGCCGGTGTGACAGCGGAACCGGAACAGGGTGCCCTCTTTCATTTGCAGCAACACTCCGTGACACTCGGGGCAGGCATAGTTCGAAGGCTCGCCCAGTTGGAGCACACCTGCGTCGAGTGCCTTCTGCTCTTTCGCGATGTTGACCTCGATCTCGACTTCTTTCGACACCTGAAACGCTCCTTCCTCTTCCATCGCTTGGTTCGCCAGTCGAACGAGGAGCGGCGCGATCTCCTCCAGCGGCAGACAATAATCAACTTTCACGTGAGTCACCGCATTGAGCGGCATAAAGGGGACGAGGGCGGCTTCGGGATCCTGGACCGAGTATGTCGGCCAGCATCGAGGGTGCTTCCGGCGAGGTGTGCAGCACGATGAAGAGTGACGCCGGCAAATCCGCGGGCAGTCTGCCGACCAGCACACGCAGCGCTTCAATGCCGCCGGCCGATGCCCCAATAACGACGATATCTTTTGGCATCAAACGCTTCTTACGCCTTAGGAGGAGGGTACGTGTTCAGGGTTTAGGTGGAGGGGTTAAATACAATACACTTATACCACGCACGGCGGTAGAATTACTCAATCGAAAATAGACTAGTGGTTCAGTTTGAAGTACGCCGAAGGCGTACGCGCCGCTGAAGTGGCGAACATTTTTGTTTCGATTGGTCTCCGGAACTGTGCAGATCTCGTCTACAGGGAGGGAGCACAAGGACTTGATTGCGGCTTTGAGTGATAGTGGAAGAGTTAGACATGAGTGAAATTTTTGATGAGGACCATTGGGAGGTAACAGCCATGGAGCCTGCTGCGGACGGGAATTTTCTCGTAGTGGGCCTGGGTGCGTCCGCGGGTGGGGTACAGGCGCTCAGAGATTTCTTCTCACACGTGCCTGCCGATACCAACATGGCCTACGTCGTCATCCTGCACCTCTCGCCGGATCACGACAGCCAACTGGCGGAGGTGCTTCAGAGCGCGTCGCTGCTGCCGGTCACCAAAGTGGAACGACGCACGCCTATCGAGCCCGATCATGTTTACGTCATACCACCGAACAAGAGCCTGGAGATCGAGGACGGGCACATCCACGTCTTAAACGTGACGAGCCATGAGATGCGGCGCGCTCCAGTCGACATCTTGTTCCGCACACTCGCTCAATCTCACGGCCCGCGTGCGGTTTCAGTCGTGCTTTCGGGTACGGGGGCGAACGGCTCGATGGGTATGAAGCGAGTCAAGGAGATGGGTGGTCTCTGTATTGTGCAGGACCCGAAAGAGGCTGAGTACAATGATATGCCGACCCACTCTTTAGCCACAGGTCTGGTGGACTATGTGCTCAGTGTGGCACAGATTCCCGCGCAGATCATAGCTTATCGCGAACAGCTTAAGCGGGTCCGTATCAACGATCCGCCGCCACTGGCCACCACTGAGGAGTCCAAGGCCCTGCACGACATCTTCGCCCAGCTCATGCTCCGTACGGGACACGACTTCTCGAATTACAAACGACCAACCGTCCTGCGCCGCATTGCCCGCCGCATCAGTGTCCACCAGCTTCGGGACCTGACCGCCTACTCGCGGTTCTTGAAAGAGAACCCCGCGGAGGCTACCGCGCTCCTGAAAGATTTACTCATCAGTGTGACGAACTTCTTCCGCGACGCAGAGGCGTTCGCGGCGTTGGAGCGCGATATCATACCGAAGCTGTTTGAGGGCAAGACGCCTGACGATCAGGTGAGAGTTTGGGTGGCGGGGTGTGCCACCGGCGAAGAGGCCTACACGGTGACGATGTTGCTCGTCGAGTATGCAGCAACTCTTATCGGCGCGCCGCAGATACAGGTCTTCGCCACGGACATAGACGAGGCCGCCATCGCCACTGCGCGCGACGGTTTCTATACCATCAACGACGCGGCGGACGTCCCGCCCGAACGCTTGAGCCGCCACTTTGTCAACGACGAAGGTGGCTATCGCGTGCGGCGGGAGATCCGGGAGCGTGTGCTTTTCGCCGTCCACAACATCATCAAAGACCCACCGTTTGCGCACATCGGCCTGGCGACGTGCCGGAACTTCCTCATCTATCTCAACCACACCGCCCAGCGCCGCGTGATGGACGTTCTGCATTTCGCCCTGAGCCCGACCGGTTACCTGATGCTCGGCAGCTCAGAATCGGTTGACGGTGCAGTAGACCTCTTCTCAGTTTTTGACAAGGAGCACCGCATCTATCAGAGCCGCCTTGTCGAAACGCGCCTGAGCTTTCCCGTCCCTGACAAAGGGTTCTTCTCGACGCTCGCGCAGCCTCCGGAATTACCGCGCATGCGGGACTCGCAACCGACGCTGCGTTCCACCTACGCACAACTGCACCAGCGCCTGCTCGAGCGTTATGCGCCGCCGTCGATCGTCGTCAACGAAGATTACGACATATTGCACATGTCCGAGAGCGCCGGCCAGTTCATGCAGATCCAGGGAGGCGAGCTGTCAACTAACCTGCTGGCGCTCGTCCGCCCGGAACTGCGTCTTGAGTTGCGCGCGGCGCTCTACGAGGCCGCAAATAGGAAGGTGGACGTGGATTCGAATGGTATCCGCATTCAGGTCGGTGAGGCGATAGAGTCCATCAACGTCCGCGTCAGGCCGGTCTTGAATGACGAGGACAGGGCGCGAGGCTTCTTCCTGATCCTGTTAGAGGAGGTGAAAGAGCCCACACCGAACGAGCAGAGCAAGATCGTAATTACGGACGAGGATGAAGTGTTCGCACGCCACCTCGAAGAAGAGCTACTGGAGGTCAAGGCGCATCTGCGCTCGACTATTGAGCACCACGAGCTACAGCGCGAGGAACTCAAGGCCTCTAACGAAGAGTTGCAGGCAATGAATGAGGAGATGCGCTCGGCGGCCGAGGAGCTGGAGACCTCGAAGGAAGAGTTGCAGTGCATCAACGAGGAGTTGACGACCGTCAACCAGGAGTTGAAGGTCAAGATTGAGGAGCTGGGCCATACCAACGACGACTTAAGAAACTTGATTAACTCGACGAGGATCGGCACCGTCTTTCTCAACCGGGAATTGCGCGTCAAGCTCTTCACGCCGCACGCCCGCGACATTTTCAACCTCATCCCGGCCGACGTGGGGCGGCCGATTTCAGATATCACGAGCAAACTCGAAGACGATCATTTAATCGAGGACGCAGCGAGGGTGCTCGAAAGACTTCAACCCATTGAGCGGACCGTGCGTACAAAGGATGGGTTCGCCTACCTAATGCAGATTTCGCCCTACCGCACAATTGAAGACCGCATTGATGGCGTGGTCCTCGCCTTTTTGGACATCACCGAACGCCAACGGGTGGAGGAACAGTTCCGGCGCGCCATCGAGGCGGCGCCAATCCCAATCATAATGCAGGCTGAAGACGGCGAGGTATTACAGATCAGCCGAACCTGGACGGAACTGACGGGCTATACCCTCGCAGACGTGCCCACCTTTGACGCCTGGTTGACGCGCGCCTACGGCGAAGGGGCGGACTCGGTGCGCAATCACATGCACGAGTTATTCAAGGAAGAGCAGCGCACGCTTAACGTCGAGTTCCCGATCCGCACCCGCAACGGCGACACGCGCTATTGGAACTTCAGTGCTTCGTCGCCCGGAACTTTAAGAGACGGACGCCGCTTCATCGTCGGCATGGCCGTAGACCTTACTGAACGCAAAGATGCGAACAAAATTTTCCGCGACTCGACTGCCCGCCTCCGGCTGATGATGGACAGCGTCGAGGACTACGCCATCCTCACGCTGGACCTTGAAGGACACATCGATATGTGGAACGCCGGCGCAGAGCGCATGTTTGGCTATACCGCGGAGGAAATCATCGGTCAACACGGCGCGATCCTTTTCACCCCGGAAGATCGCCGGCGCGAGGCGCACTTGAAAGAAATGGCGACCGCGCGCGAAACCGGGCGGGCGGCGGACGAACGCTGGCACCTGCGCAAAGACGGCTCACGATTCTACGTGAGCGGTGTGCTCTCTGCCTTGCACAACGCAAACGGTGTGGTGACAGGCTACGTTAAAATTGCGCGTGACTTGACCCAGCAACGACAAGCCCAGGAAGAGTTGCGTCGTGCGAACGACGAGTTGGAGGCGCGGGTGCGCGAGCGCACGTTTGAGCTCGCTAAACTCAATCAATCGCTACGCGATGAAATCTCCGAGCGCATACAGACGGAAAGGAATAGAGTGCGCCTGCTCCGCCAGATCGTGCGGGCGCAAGAGGACGAGCGCCGGCGCATAGCCCGCGAAATACACGACCAGGTCGGTCAGCAGATGACGGCGCTGCGCCTTAACCTCGCGGCGCTTGATCGGGGCTGCAGCGAAGACGTAGAACTACGCGAGAAACTGGAACACACGAAAAGAATTGCAGAACGGCTTGACGCTGACGTGGATTTCCTGGCGTGGGAACTCAGACCCGCCGCCCTCGACGACATCGGTCTGGCCGAAGCAATGGGCACCTTCGTAAGCCAGTGGTCGAATCATTCGGGCGTCGAGGCGCAGTTTCACACCAGCGGCCTGGAAAAGGAGCGGCTTTCACCCGAGACGGAAACCAACCTCTATCGCATCATGCAGGAGGCGCTCAACAACACGATGAAGTATGCAAACGCGAGGCACGTGGATGTGCTGCTCGAACGCCGCGACCACCAGGTAGTACTGATCATCGAAGACGATGGCGTTGGCTTCAACCCTGAAAAGGAGGCGAGCGACGGCGGGGACAAGGGGATGGGCTTGATCGGAATGCAGGAGCGCGCCTCTCTTGTCGGTGGCACCCTTCAGATCGAATCCAAGCCCCAGGCTGGCACAACTATCTTTGCACGCGTGCCGCTGCAGTTCATTGAAGAAGATGCGAGGGAGTCGAAATGAGCAAGCTGCGCATCGTCCTCGCGGACGACCACGAGACAGTGCGCGAGGGCTTGAAGATGATCGTCAACGCTCAGGAC
>Ga0111539_10012534_pt1 | contig 10622 bp, 8 predicted proteins | sample RhiMethybrSRZTD1_FD_79667 | JGI IMG/M metagenome (GOLD analysis project Ga0111539, IMG submission 79667) | Populus rhizosphere microbial communities from Tennessee, USA - Rhizosphere MetaG P. TD hybrid SRZTD1 (version 2) (version 2) | ecosystem: Host-associated > Plants > Roots > Rhizosphere >... | reverse complement strand
GAGCTCACCGCGGCCATCGCCACGTACAACATGGTCGCCCGGTTCCTCGTGGCCCTCGAGGTCGCGTCCGACCCCTGAAGGGATTGAGCAATAATGGTGCATTTCCCGGGCACCTTATAGATGACCAAGATTCTTCATCGCAGCCTGCGCGGCGAGCTTCCTGCGGCTGTTTCGGGCAAGGGCATCACCCTCACCGACCGCGACGGCAAGGTCTATCTGGACGCGAGCGGCGGGGCGGCCGTGTCGTGCCTCGGCCACCAGCATCCCGAAGTCATCGCCGCCCTGCACGCCCAGCTCGACAAGGTGGCCTACGCCCACACCAGCTTCTTCACCACCGAGGTGGCCGAGGAACTGGCGGAGGTCCTGGTCGCCGACGCGCCGCGCGGCATCGGCCACGTATATATGGTGTCGGGCGGGTCCGAGGCGATGGAGGCGGCGCTCAAGCTCGCGCGCCAGTACTTCGTCGAGACCGGGGAACCCGACCGCAGCGTGTTCATCGGGCGCCGCCAGAGCTATCACGGCAACACGCTGGGCGCGCTCGCGGTGGGCGGCAACGAGTGGCGCCGCAAGCAGTTCGCGCCGCTGCTGGTGGAGGTGGGCCGTGTGTCGCCGTGCTACGAGTATCGTGACCGCCGCGCGGACGAGACGGCCGAGCAATACGGCGCGCGGCTCGCGGCCGAGCTCGAGGCGAAGATCCAGGAGATCGGCCCGAAGCGCGTGATCGCCTTCGTGGCCGAGCCCGTCGTCGGCGCCACGCTGGGTGCCGTTCCTCCCGTGACCGGCTACTTCAAGCGCGTGCGCGAGGTCTGCGACCGCCACGGCATCCTGCTGATCGCCGACGAGGTGATGTGCGGCATGGGTCGCACCGGCACCCTCCATGCGCTCGAGCAGGACGGCGTCGCGCCCGACCTGCAGGCGATCGCCAAAGGCCTGGGCGGCGGGTTCCAACCTGTCGGCGCCGTGCTCGTGTCGACGAAGATCGTCGACGCCCTGCGCAAAGGCAGCGGGATGTTCCAGCATGGCCACACCTACATCGGGCATGCGGCCGGCGCCGCCGCGGCGCTCGCCGTGCAACGCGTCATCAAGCGCGACGGACTGCTCGACAAGGTGCGCACCGATGGCGCGTACTTCGAAAAGTCGCTGCGTCGCGCGCTCGAACCGCAACAGCACGTGGGCGACATCCGCGGCCGCGGCTTCTTCTGGGGCATCGAGCTGGTCGAGGATCGCGCCACCAAGAAGACCTTCGACCCGGCCGCCAGGCTGCACGCGAAGGTGAAGGCCGAGGCGATGCAGCGCGGCCTGATGTGCTATCCGATGGGCGGCACCATCGACGGCGTCCGCGGCGACCACGTGCTGCTCGCCCCGCCTTTCATCGCCACGCGCTCGGAGCTCGACCAGATCGTCGAGCGCATCGCCGCGGCGATCCATTCCGGAACGGCGTCGCTCAGGCGCGCCGCGTAGAATTGCAGCACCGCAAGCCCCACCAAAGAGGAGAGAACCGAATGAAGAAGCTCGCAATCACCCTCGCCGCCGCGATCACCGCCGCGCTCATCGCCCCGGCCGCGATGGGCCAGCAGAAGTTCCTCACCATCGGCACCGGCGGCGTCACCGGCGTGTACTACGCCGCGGGCGGTGCCATCTGCCGCCTGGTCAACAAGGACCGCGCCAAGCACGGCATCCGCTGCTCGGTGGAATCCACCGGCGGGTCGGTGTTCAACATCAACACCATCAAGGCCGGTGAGCTCGACCTGGGAGTCGCGCAATCCGACGTGCAGTACAACTCCGCCAAGGGCGAGGGCCAGTTCAAGGACGCAGGCGCCTACGGGGACCTGCGCGCGGTGATGAGCCTGCACCCCGAACCCTTTACGGTGCTCACCCGCAAGGAGCTGAACGCCAAGAGCTTCACCGACATGAAGGGCAAGAAGTTCAACGTCGGCAACCCCGGCTCCGGCACGCGCGCCTCGCTCGAGGAGCTGATCGCCGCGATGGGCTGGAAGCTCTCCGACTTCGCCCTCGCCTCGGAGCTCAAGGCCGACGAGCATGGCCCGGCGCTCTGCGACGGCAAGATCGACGGCTTCTTCTACGGCGTGGGCCACCCCTCGGCCAACATCCAGGACCCGACCACGTCGTGCGGCGCGAAGCTCGTGCCGATCACCGGTCCCGCCGTCGACAAGCTGGTGAAGGAAAAGCCCTACTACGCCCTGGCGACGATTCCGGGCGGCCTGTATCCCGGAAACGCCGCGCCGACGCAGACCTACGGCGTGCTCGCCACGCTGGTGTCCTCGTCGAAGGTCCCGGCCGACAGCGTGTATGCGGTGGTGAAGGCCGTGTTCGACAACTTCGAGGAGTTCAAGAAGCTGCACCCCGCGCTCGCCAACCTCAAGCCCGAAGACATGGTGAAGAACGGCTTGTCGGCCCCGTTGCACGAGGGCGCCGCACGCTACTACAAAGAGAAGGGATGGATCAAATAGCCATCACGAACGGCGCCGGAGCGGACTGACCGCCGCTCGACGCCGCTAGCAGTGAATGGGGCGGGCAGTCGGGCCCGCCCCTTTTCACTCAAGGGGAGTGAAGGCATGAGCCAGGAAGCCGCCAAGGGCGCGGAGATCGCCAATCCCGAGCTCGAGCAGCTCGTCAAGGAAGCGGACCTCGGCGGGCGCGAGCCCGACGGCAAGGTCGGCATGCTCATCGCGGCCGTGATGGCCGCGTGGTCGCTGTTCCAGCTCTGGTACGCCTCGCCGCTGCCGTTCACGTTCGGCTTCCTCATCTTCAACGACACCGAGGCGCGCGCGATCCACCTCGCCTTCGCCGTCTTCCTCGCGTTCACCGCCTTTCCCGCCTTCAAGCGCTCGTCGCGCAAGGTCGTGCCGGCATCCGACTGGGTCCTCGCCCTGGTCGGCGCCTTCTGCGCGGCCTACCTGTTCCTGTTCTACAACCAGCTCGCGCTCCGGCCGGGCACACCGACCACCTTCGACCTCGTGGCGGGCGGCATCGGCGTCGCCGTCATGCTCGAGGCCACGCGCCGGGCGATGGGCTTGAACATGCTCATCACCACGGGCCTCTTCCTCATCTACGTGTTCGCCGGGCCGATGATGCCGGAGGCGCTGCAGCACAAGGGCGCTTCGTTCTCGCGCTTCATCTCGCACTTCTGGCTCACGACCGAGGGCGTCTTCGGCGTGGCGCTCGGCGTCTCCACCGCGTTCGTCTTCCTCTTCGTGATGTTCGGCACCATGCTCGACATCGCGGGGGCGGGCAATTTCATGCTGCAAGTCTCGCTCGCGCTGCTGGGCCACCTGCGCGGAGGCCCGGCCAAGGTGTCGGTCGTCTCGTCGTGCCTGAACAGCTTCGTGTCGGGCTCGTCGGTCTCGAACGTCGTCTCGGGCGGCATCTTCACGATCCCGCTGATGAAGCGCACCGGCTATTCGGGCGTGAAGGCGGGCGCCATCGAGGCGTCTTCGTCGGTGAACGGGCAGATCACGCCGCCGGTGATGGGCGCCGCCGCGTTCCTGATGGTCGAGTACGTGGGCATCCCCTACTCCGAGATCATCAAGCACGCGTTCCTGCCGGCCTACATCTCGTACATCGCGCTCTTCTACATCGTCCACCTCGAGGCGCTCAAGTACGACCTGAAGCCCATCCCGCACACCCACAAGCCGTGGAAGCTGCGGATCCTGGGATGGCTCATGGGGTTCGTCGGCACGTTCCTCGCGCTGGCGGCGGTGTACTTCGTGATCAACGGCGTGCGCATGGTCTTCGGCGAGTGGGCGAGCTGGGCGCTGGGCGCGACCACGCTCATCGCCTACGTGGGGCTGCTCGCGTGGTCGACGCGCTACCCGGACCTGCCGCTCGACGACCCGAAGGCGCCCATCCTGAAGCTCCCGCCCACGTGGCCGACGGTGCGCGCCGGGATGCACTTCTTCATCCCGATCGTCGTGCTGCTCTGGGCGATGATGGTCGAGGAGCTCTCGCCCGCGACCTCGGCTTTCTGGGGAACGGTGACGGCGATCGCGATGGTGATGTTCCAGCCGGCGCTCGTCTCCATCCTTCGCAAGACCGGCGACCAGGCGGCGGCGCTTCGCCAGGGAATGCACGACACGTGGCGCGGGCTGGTGATGACGGCGCGCAGCATGGTGGGCATCGCGGTCGCGTGCGCCAGCGCGGGCCTCATCGTGGGCGCGATCACGCTCACGGGCCTGGGCCTGATGATGACCGACTTCGTCGAGCTCATCTCCGCCGGCAACGTTTTCCTGATGCTGGTCCTCACGGCCGTGGTGTGCCTGCTCATCGGCGCGGGCGTGCCCACCACGGCGAGCTACATCCTCGTGGCCACGCTCATGGCCCCGGTCATCGTCGAGCTGGGCGCGCGCAGCGGCCTGGTGATCCCGTTGATCGCCGTGCACCTCTTCGTCTTCTACTTCGGGATCATGGCCGACGTGACGCCTCCGGTCGGCCTCGCCTCGTACGCGGCCGCCGCGATCTCGGGGGAGGATCCCAACGCCACCGGCTGGCAGGCCACCTGGTACAGCTTCCGCACGGCGCTGCTGCCCTTCGTGTTCGTGTTCAACCCGCAGATCCTGATGATCGGGATCGGCAACGTCGGCCACTTCATCCTCGTGGTCGCGAGCGCGATCATTGCCTCGCTGCTCTTCGCGGCGGCGACGATGGGCTGGTTCCGCACACGGACGCGATGGTGGGAGGTGGGCCTCCTGCTGCTCGCCTCGGCCCTCTTCTTCCGGCCGGACTTCGTGATCGACCAGTTCGCGTCCAAGTACGTGGACGCGCCGGTCTCGCGCCTCTACGAGGTCGCGGGCACGCTCGACGACGACGAGTGGGTGGTCCTCAGGATCGCGGGCGAGAACATCGAGGGCAAGGCGATCACCAAGACCGTCGCCCTCCCGGTCGGCAAGGGCAAGGACGGGCGCGAGAAGATCCGCAACGGGGGCGTGACTCTCGCGCAGCTTGGCAACGACATGGAGATCGCCGCCGTCAAGTTCGGCAGCCGCGCCAGGAAGCTCGGCATCGAGCAGGGCTACAAGGTGGTCGGCATCCAGCTCGACAACCCCGACCGCCCTTCGGACTTCTGGGTCTTCATCCCGGCCGGCCTCCTCGCCCTCATGGTCTGGGCCCTGCAGGGGGTTCGCCTACGCGCCCGGCCAGCGGCAGCCGTGACATAATTTCCTCCATCCAACAGGAGGAATCCGAGACCATGTCCAAGCCCCCCGGTGACGAGCTCAGTTCCCTGCTCGACAAGCTCGACGGCAACAAGCCGACCACGCAGAAAGCCAATCCGGAGGACGAGTGGGTCGCCAAGTTCAACGAGCACCGCGCCAAGCTGATCCGCCCCACGCTCGAGGCGCTGGGCAAGGAGATCGAGAAGCGCGGGCATGACTTCCTCATCGTGGAGCGCGAGTTCCGCCGCGGCAACCGCGCCATCCCCGACGAGGCCCAGATCCGCATCGACATCTACCTCGCCGACGAGAAGTCGCGCACCAAGATCAACGCCGACCGCCGGCCGGGCCTGGGCTTCGTCACCAAGCACAAGACCCAGATGGTGCAGGTGATGATCAGCGACGTCACCTCGCGTGGCGGCGTCGAGTCCAAGGTCGCCGAGGTCCCCATGGACAAGGTGGACGTGAACCTCATCCGCGAGAAGTTCGTCGCCCTGTTCAAGCGGTTGGTCGCCAAGTAGGAAGGAGGCACGCAAATGTCCGACATCGACAACGAAGTCGGCGCCGCCCTGCAGCGCTTCAACGAAAGCCAGACGAAGAAGGCGCAGGAGATCGAGCAGGCGATCCGCGACGAGGACGCGTGGATCGTCGCCTTCAACGAGCGGCGCGACAAGGTGATCCGCCCGACGATGGACGCGCTCGGCGAGAAGCTGCGCGCCAAGGAGCACGACTACAACCTGGTCGAGACGCCGTTCCGGCGAGACAACCGCGCGGTCCCCGACGAAGCGAGCATTCGCATGGACATCTACCTGTCCACCGACCGCACCCGGACGGGAATCGGCATGGACCGGCGCCCGGGCATCCTCTTCAAGACGCATCACCGCTCGAAGCTGGTGCACCTCGTGGTGAGCGACATGACCGACCGCGGCGGGACGGTCACGAAGGAAGGCGAGTATCCGCTGGACCGGGTGACCGACGTGTTCATCAAGGAGAAATTCATCGAGCTCTTCCACCGCTTGATGAAGAAGGTCTAGCTCTCTCCACCGGAGCTTCGCGGCGCCTGAATGCCGTGCGTAGGACGATCACCCGGGTCCGGGGTGCTGTCCTCCTACCCGCGGCTTTCCGTTTCTCCGCGATCGAGCGCTGCCGGGGAACATCCTGTAGCGAAGTGCGACCTAACGGCGACAGGCAAACGCCCACAAGGAGTCGCACATGAACATGAAACGCCTCGCCGCTGCCCTGGCTGCCGGAGCCACGCTCGCCTCCGGCCTAACGTTCGCCGAGATCGTCCTCTACGGCCGGGAAGGATTCGATGGCCGCAGCGTCACCGTCAACGGCAGCAACCCCGACCTTGGGATGCAGAACTTCAACGACCGCGCTTCCTCGGCCGTCGTCTACGGACGCTCGTGGGAGGTTTGCGAGAACGTGAACTTCGACCGCTGCCGGATCCTGGAGCCGGGCCGCTACCCCGACCTGCGCTCGATGGGCCTGGATAACAGCATCACGTCGCTCCGGCCGCTGCGCCAGGGCGTTCGCTACGAGCGCGACCGCTACGCGCCGGGTCCGGCCTACCCGGCCTACGACGCGCGCCGTCGTGCCGACGAACGCCTGTTCGAGGCGGACGTCATCCATGTCCGCGAGGTCTATGGCCAGCCCGAGCAGCGCTGCTGGGTCGAGCGACAAGCGGTTTCCTCCTCGAACCCCCTGCCTCGCAGCGGCAATGAGATCGGTGGCGCCGTCATCGGAGGCATCCTCGGCGGCGTGCTGGGCCACCAGGTCGGCAGCGGCAAAGGCAACGACGTGGCGACCGGCGTAGGCGCCGTCGCGGGCGCCCTGGCCGGCGCGAACGTCGCGCGCGACCGCGCGGGCAATCCGACGTACACGCAGGACGTGCGTCGCTGCGAAAACGTTCGCGCGAGCGGCAACCCCGAGTACTACGACGTGACCTACGTGTTCCGTGGCCAGGAGCACCGGATGCAGACCACGTCGCCGCCGCCGCGGACGATCACCGTCAACGGGCGCGGCGAGCCGCGCGTCGGCTGATCGCAGGAGAGTCGCAAACGAACGCCGGCCCTCGGGCCGGCGTTTTTTTCATCCCGTGCTGAAACGGGTGACACGCCTTCGCCAAGAAGAACTTACCGTCAACGGGAAACGCCGCCGTCCGTTCTTGTACTAGAGTGGGAGAGCCACCAACAGGAGACCCTATGAAGAAAATCAACCACGTCGCTGCGGTGGCCGTCGCTGCCGCCGCCTCGGTCATGTCGATGCAAGCCGCCGCGGAAATCATGCTGTTCAGCCAGGAAGGCTTCGCCGGCCGCAACATGAGCGCCCACAACCGCACGAACGACCTCAGTCGCGCGGGATTCAACGACCGCGCCTCGTCCGCCATGGTGCACGGCGAGCGCTGGGAAGTGTGCGAGCACGCCAATTTCCAGGGCCGCTGCGTGATATTGCGCCCCGGACGCTATGCCAACCTCGCGGCGATGGGGATGAACAACAGCATCTCGTCGATGCGCCCGGTCACCCGCAGCGCGCGCGTCGAAGACCACCGCTACGCCCCGGCGCCCGTCTATCCCGTCTACGACGCGCGTCCCCGCAAGGATGAGCGCCTCTTCGAAGCCGATGTCGTCCTGGTGCGCGCCGTCTACGGCCGTCCGGAGCAGCGCTGCTGGGTGGAACGCGAGCGCGTGGCCGACCGCGGCAACGAAGTGGGCGGAGCGATCGTCGGAGGCCTGATCGGCGGCATCCTCGGCCACCAGGTCGGCAGCGGCCGCGGCAACGACCTCGCCACCGGCGTCGGCGCCGTTGCGGGCGCGGCCATCGGTTCCAACGTCGCGCGCGACCAGGCTGGCGGCGGCGTGTACACGCAGGATGTGCGCAAGTGCTCGACGGTGCCGGGCAGCGGCCACCCCGAGTACTACGACGTGGTGTATCGCTTCAGGGGCCAGGAGCACCGCATGCAGACACAATCGCCCCCCGGCCCGACCATCACGGTGAACCGCCACGGCGAGCCGCGGGTGAACCGCGGGTGAGGTAGCGGGTCCGACGTACCGCGAGCGGGCGCCCTTCGGGGCGCCCGTTTCCTTTTGGGGTGCGTGAGATAATTTCGCCCGCAGCGCCCCGGTAGCTCAGTGGATAGAGCAGCCCCCTCCTAAGGGGCAGGTCGCACGTTCGATTCGTGTTCGGGGCGCCATCGCTACCGCGGGGCGCTATCATCCGGCGCAATGCTCGCCCGCCGCGAAGACTTGGAAGCCCTCGACCGTTCCGACGAGCTGCGGGACTTCCGCGCGCGCTTCGACCTGCCGCCGGATCTCGTCTATCTCGACGGCAACTCGCTCGGCCCACCGTCGCGCGCCACGCGCGAGCGCATCGCCCGCGCCGTGGAAGACGAATGGGGCCGGGGCCTCATCCGCAGCTGGGAATCGGCCGGCTGGATCTCCCTGCCGCAACGGACCGGGGACAAGATCGCGCGGTTGATCGGCGCGGGACCGGGCGAGGTGATCGCGGCCGATTCGACCTCGGTGAACCTCTTCAAGGCGCTCTCGATCGCGCTGCAGGCCAACCGCGGAAGGCGGATCGTCCTCTCCGAACGCGGCAACTTTCCGACCGACCTCTACATCGCACAGGGCCTGATCGCGCACCTCGGGGCCGGACACGAGCTCGTGCTGGTCGAGGGCGGCGGTCTCGAACGGGCCCTGCAGGACCGCGGCCACGAGGTCGCCGCCGCGTTCCTCACGCACATCGACTACGTGAGCGGCCAGGTGCACGACATGGCACGCATCACCGCTGCTGCGCGCGCGGCCGGCGCGACCATGATCTGGGATCTCGCGCATTCGGCCGGCGCCGTGCCTCTCACCCTCAATGCCTGTGGCGTCGATCTTGCCGTCGGGTGCGGCTACAAGTACCTGAACGGCGGACCCGGCGCCCCGGCGTTCCTCTACGTGGCGCGCGAGTTGCAGCGCGGCGCGCAACCGCTTTCGGGCTGGATGGGGCACGCCGATCCCTTCGCCTTCGCCGAGCGCTACGAGCCGGCGCCTGGCATCGCCCGCTTCCTCTGCGGGACGCCCTCGGTGATCGCCATGTCCGCGCTCGACGCCGCGCTGGACCTGCTGCTCGAGGCCTCGATGGAAGCGATCCGGGGCAAATCGGTGGCCCTGGGCAACGCATTCATCGAGCTCGTCGATCGCCATTGCGCGGGCTCGGGCCTGCGCCTCGTCTCGCCACGCGACGGGTCCCTGCGCGGGAGCCAGGTCTCCTACTCGCACCCCGAAAGCCGCGCCGTCATGGGCAAGCTCATCGATCACGGCGTGATCGGTGATGTCCGCGCGCCCGACATCCTGCGCTTCGGCTTTGCACCCCTCTACACCCGCTACGTCGATGTCTGGGATGCCGTCGTCCGGCTGCGGGACGCAACCTCGAGGCCGACTTGAAAAGAATCCCCGTGAAGCTCCTTGTGGCCCTGGCCTTGATCTCGCTCGCCGCGCACGCGGCCCCGCCCTGCCCGCCCGCCGACAAGGAATGCATGTTCAAGGCGCTCAAGGCGAGCCCGCTGCTCATCTCGGGCCATTGGGCCGCTGCGATGCGCAAGCCGGTGCAGGAGCGCATCGGCATCGCCACCCCTGACGTGCTCGAATACCTGCAACTCGACGTCGCCCTGAACGACATCCCGAACAAGCCCCGCGCGGCGGCACCGGACGCGGCGTTCATGGCCGACGTGCGCCGCGCCTTCGACGAGATCCCGCCGGGCATCAAGCGCCTGCTCGAGGCGAGGCTCGCCGGCATCTACTTCGCCGACGACATCGGCGGCACCGGCTTCACCGAGGCGACCGCGGACCAGAAGGTGGGCTTCGTGGTGCTCGACCACACGGTGCTCGCGAAGCAGACGGCCAATGCCTGGGCCACCTGGAAGGACAACACTCCCTTCCGACCCGACCCAGGCTGGAAGCTCGAGACGCGCATCGCGGAGCGCACGCGCGACGATCGGATGCACGCGATCCAGTACATCCTGCTGCACGAGATCGGCCACGTCCTCTCGATCGGGGCCGGCGTGCATCCTCCCTGGACCGCGCCCCCACCGAAGGACCTCGACCCGTCGAAGTACTACTTCTTCGGCCTGTCCTGGAGAGTCGAGGGCGGCCGTTATGCGACCCGCTTCGACGCCGATTTCCCCAAGCGGCGCGACGTGCGCTTCTACTTTGGCGCGAAGCTCGACGCCGCCGACATGCTGCCGGTCTACGAGTCGCTCGAGAAGACGAGCTTCCCCACGCTCTATGCCGCCACGCATCCGGCGGACGACTTCGCCGAGTCGTTCGCGAGCTACGTGCACGTGGTGATGATGGGCCGCGACCACGAGGTGCGGCTGTACCGGCAGGGGCGGCTGGTGAAGACCGTCGGGCCCTGCTGGGGCCAGGCGCGGTGCGCCTACAAGCGCACCGCGCTGGAGAGCGCGCTGGG
>Ga0111539_10012533_pt1 | contig 10623 bp, 3 predicted proteins | sample RhiMethybrSRZTD1_FD_79667 | JGI IMG/M metagenome (GOLD analysis project Ga0111539, IMG submission 79667) | Populus rhizosphere microbial communities from Tennessee, USA - Rhizosphere MetaG P. TD hybrid SRZTD1 (version 2) (version 2) | ecosystem: Host-associated > Plants > Roots > Rhizosphere >... | reverse complement strand
GGATCACGCGCTTACGGCTCGCAGATCGCTGCAGCTTCGGGATCTGGAGGGGCAGCGGCTCGTGTCTCTCGAGCCGGGGAGTCGGACGCGGGAAGTGCTCGACAAAATTCTCGCATCGGAGGGCGTGGCGGCGCGGCCCTCGCTCGAGCTGAGCAACTTCGAGGTGATCAAGCGCTACGTCGCCGCTGGCCTGGGAGTCGCTCTCGTCCCGGAGGTGTCCGTGGGCGCATCGCGCGACGGCGTCGCGGTGATACGCCTCGCTCGTCCGATCGCTGTGACGATCGGCGTGGTGTTTCGCAAGGACCGAAAGCTCTCGCACGCCGCCCGGGCGTTCCTCGAGATGGTTTGCCTGCACTTTGGCGCTTCCACGGACGCTGCTGGCACGGCCCGGCCGGAAAGTTCCACAACTCGAGGCGCCATCGTGCCTCCCCCCGCGTTCTCACCGACCCACAAAGGGGGGCAGGGGTTGGCCGGGCCTGCGAAGAGCTGACCCCCCCTTTGACTTGCCTTCGGCAGGGCTGGAAAATCGTCAAGATCCCCGCAGCGCCCCGGGCGCCGCTCTCCCGCCCAGCTCCACTGCATGCACCCTCCACTGCCGCGTCGCTACTTCGTCCTGCGATCTCTGGGGAGCGGCGGCCAAGGCAACGTCTGGCTTGCCGCCGACCGTGACGCGGATAACTCGCTGGTGGCGGTCAAGGTGTGGACGCGCTCGGGCGAAGAAGGCGCCGGCACAGGGCCACCCGGCAAGGAGTTCCTTCTTCTCCAACGCTTGGCGCATCCCAACGTCGCAAGAGTGCGAGGTTTTGGCAGCCTTGCGGATGGCTCCGGCTGGTTCCTCGCGAGCGAGTATGTGGCCGGCACCGACCTTCTGGGATGGTCGCAGCTCCTCGGTCGGGGGCGCCCCTGGGCTCAGCTGATCGATCTCGCCGCCCAGTCGCTCTCCGCGCTCCACCATGTAGCTCTGCGCGGCGTCGTCCACGGCGACGTCAAGCCGCAGAATCTGCTCGTCGAGCACGGTGCATCGAACGGGCCGGACGCGAGACCCATCCTTAAGCTCATCGATTTTGGTGCGTCGCGGCGGAAGGCTCGGGGCGGGGAGGGCGGCGGCTACTTCGGGACCTGGGCCTACCGCCCGCTCCCTGTCGAGGAGCGCAGCTTGTCCGAGGAGATCGTCGATCTCTACGGCCTGGGCGTATCGCTCTTCGAAGCGGCGACGGGACGATTGCCGTTCGCCGGCGGAGATCCTGCACGGTTCGAGGAGTGGAGAAAATCCGGCGTGGCCGCGTCACCGCGCGCGCACAACGCGGAGGTTCCCGCGGTGCTCGACGCATTGATTCGCCGATTGACGACCTGTCAGGGAGCCTCGCGGTTCCATTCCGCCGCGGAAGCGATCGAGTTCCTGCGGGCGCGAGCATCCCTTCCGCCGCTACCGCGACCCCACGCTGCCGGTGAGCTGCTTTTTCGCTGCCGTGAGAGCTTCGTCCAGGACCTCGTGACGCGGATCACCGCGCAATCGACCCAGCTTCACCTGATCGTTGGACCCCCTTCGAGCGGCAAGACGCGCATCCTCCAGTGGACGGCGGGCAGCCTCCAGGCGCGTGGCTGGAAAACCGTGATTTTTCGGGGCATCGACGACGCTGCCGCGCTCGACGCGCTCCACCGAGAGCTGCTGGACGCGAGCCGCGCGAGCGCAGAGGCCAGCAAGCTGGCGCTCGCCGCTTTCGAGGCGGCTTCGCTGGTCTCACGGCTGCCCCTCGCCATCCTGATCGACGACGAGCCCACCGCCGCGGCCAAAGTGGCGCAGAGCTCCGAGTCTGCCGCGTTCCTGCGTGCCCTGGCGGCCGAGCTTTCGCGCCCCGGAAGGGCCAGTCCGACGTTCGCATGCCGCGTCATCGCAGCGACAACGGATCCGCGCCGGACGATGCGCAAGCTGAGCGTGGAGCGCCGCGCTGCGCAGCTCCATCCGCTCGGGCCCCTGGAGCTCCGCTCCGTGGAGGAAGCGATTCGCAGCTACTTCGCCGTGGATGCCGTGCCGGACGATCTGCTCCGGGCCGTGTACCAGAGCTCGAATGGCTCGCCTCGCCTCGTCGAGGAGAGCCTCGATCGCCTCGCTGCGCACGGCGTGTCCACGGACTTTCTGGGACAGCTCGTGGTCCCGCGTCCACTCCCCAACGACTTCGGCGTCGCGAGGGCGGAGCATCGGCCGGTGGCTCTGCGACTCGCGGCGAGCGAGGCTCGCGCGATGCTATCCCTGGCATTTGCCGCCGAGCCGATGACCGCAACACGGCTCGCGGCCCTCCTGCCCGAGGCCGCCTGCGAGGTCTGGACATCCCGGCTCGAGCGCCTCCGCGCGAACGGCCTCGTGGTCCGGGCCGACGGCGCCGGGGCCGAGCCGAAGTACTCCCCCACATGGTCGGGCTGCGAAAGCGTGCGGGGGCTCGAGGAAGCCAGCGCCGCGGAGGTTCGCAGTGCGCTGGCTCGCGATTGTCTTCGCAGGCTGCAGAGCGACGCGCCGGCCCCTGAGGCTCTGCTCGCCGCTGCGGTCAGCCTCCTCTCCGAGGGGCAACCTGGAAGTGCGCTTCGCCTGGCAGTTCGAGCTCGCCGGCGGCTGCGCCTCGAGCCCGGGTCCGAGGAGCGGCTCGCGAGCCTGCTCCGGCGCGCCGGAGAGCAACTCGCCAATCAGAAACTCGTCGAGCGGGGATGGCGCAGCCAGCGGGCGGCGACCCATGCTCGACTTCGATCGGCCGAAGTGCTGGTTCGTTTAGGTCGATGGGCCGACGCGCTCGGAGCGCTGGCATTTGATCCACCCGACAGAGACCGCGGGGGGATAGGTCGCCTCCTCTGGCTTCGCTCGGAAGCGCAGGCCGGCGCTGGCGACTCCCGCGGCGCCATCGCGACGCTCGAAGAACTGCGAGAGCGTTTCGAGGGAAGCCCGCGGGACGGCAGCCCGGGCTCGGAAGGGCTTCTCAGCCTCTGCGCTTCGGCTCGGCTCTCTCAGCTCTACCCGCGCACGGGCCAACTCAAGTTGGGCGAGCAACACCTTCGGCTCGGCAGGACCTTCTTGGAGTCCGGCGTTTCCCGGTGCCGCGCGGAGGAGACGGCACGGCTCTCTCGCCTGCTGGTCCTCTGGGGCGCGGCCGAGGCTGTGCACGGCGAAGACCGCTACGCACTCGAGCATCTGAACGAGGCGCTCCGCGCGGCGCGAAAGTCGGGGCGCGAGGATCTGGCGTTGGGGCCGTTGCACGAGCTCGCCATCCTCCATGCCCAGCATCAGCGCTCGAGCGAGGCTCTCGAAGCATTCCTCGAAGTCGAGAGCATGTGCCGCAGGGCGGGCGATACTCTCGGCGTCCTGAAAGCTGTCTACAACCGCGCGATCATCCATTATCGACGGCTGGAGCTCGAAGCCGCGGAGCGTCTCTTCCGCGAAGCGCACCGGCTCTCCGACGCGCTGGGCGATCATGACCTCCGCGCCGCGGTCTGGCTAGGCCTGGCCGGGGTGCTCCGCGAGCGGGGACGCTGGCTCGAGTCCCTCCGGCTCTACCGCAGAGTCTTGCGCAAAGCGGCTGCCGCCCGGCCGAACGACCGCGCGGTCGCCCACAATAATCTCAGCGAGCTCTACCTTCTGCTCGGGAGGCTCGAGACGGCCGCGTGGCATGCGGATCTCGCGTTTCGCATCGCACGGCGCACGCGAAACCGCTTCCTCTTGGGCCTCGCGCTCCGCTCGCGGGGCCACGCCCGCACGGCGCTGGGCCTCGACGCTGCCGCCGAGCGTGACCTCTGCGAGGCGCACTCCATTGCGGTCAAGGACGGCGAGGCCAGAGCGGAGGCCATGGCGAAGACCTATTTGGGAGAGCTCTGCGTTGCTCAAGGGAAAGCGCGCGCCGCGCTGGGATGGTTTCGTGCCGCGCTGAGGACAGCGTCGGCCTGCGGCGATATCGCGCAGAGTCAGCGGGCCAGCTTACTGCTCGCCTTGGCGTTCGCCACCGCCGGCCGGCCCCGGCCCGCGCGACGCCTCCTGGAACGCTCGCCGCAGGGTTCCGAGGGTTGGTCTCGGGCCGCCATGGCGGCACGGCTCGTCGAGCTTTCGCTAAGATCAGGCGACGTCGCCGAAGTAGCTCAGATCTACCGCGAAGGCATCGCCCAGGGCCACCGCTGGGAATCCTTCCTCCTCATCACTTGGGCTGCGGTGTTTCGGGCCAGGCCAGAAAGCGCGAGCGAATTGCCCCCCGAAATCCGGGAGAGCATCGCCAGAGATTTCGTGAGAGTCCGCAGCGCCCGCCGCCGCCGGCGATTCGAGCGGTTTTGGCGAGTCGGCACGGAAGACACCGGCGACGTCGACGCGCCGGAAGAAGCCACAATACAAGCATCGCCAAGCGATTCCTGGAGCGTCCTGACGCAAGCTGAAGTCTCGATCTCTTCGCTCCTCGAAGCGTCCCGGCAGACCCTCGGCGCGCTCCAAGCGTGGATTTTCGAGAGCCCCTCGACCAAGCCCGTCGCCGCCGCGGGCCATCCGACACTGCGCGTGGCGCGGGCGCTCCGGAACCAGGCCGACGCGATCGTGAAGGCTCGCACCAGCGCGCGCGCCGTCGTGGCGCCCCCGTTCCTCTTTCTCCGCCTCGCCCATCCCTCCAAGTCTCGAGTGCTCGCAGTCGCTCTGCCTTCGGAGGCTGCGGCCCTCGACCCGCAGCTCGAGGCGCGCATCCGCCAGGAAGCTGCCGTGATCTCCCTGGGATTCCGGCTCCAAGAAGAAGCCAAGGCGCTCAAAGAAGAGCGGCTCCGCCATCAGGACACGCTTCTGGAGCTGCGGCGTTGGAACGTGGCTCGCTCGAAGGAGCGACGCGATCACGACACGCAGGAGATGCAGCGTGAGCTCGAAGTGCGCGAGGCCGAAGCCGCTAACGCCTCTCTGGCGAGCTTGCTGCGGCCTCGGAGCATTCTAGTTGCAGCTTCCCAGCCAATGAAAGCCATCCTGGAGCGGTTGCCCCAGCTTGCCCAGCAGAGCATTCCAATCCTCATCGTCGGAGAAAGCGGCGTGGGGAAAGATTTCCTGGCGCGACGAATTCACGAGCTCAGCTCACGCCAAAGGCTTCCTTTCATTGCCGAGCTTTGCAACGTCGCGGAGTCGATCCTCGAAGCGGAGCTATTCGGACACGAAGCCGGAGCCTACACGGGCGCCGAAACAGCTCGCCCCGGTCTCTTCGAGCGAGCGCGCGGTGGCACGATCTACCTCGACGAGATCACCGAGCTCTCGCCCGTCGTCCAAAGTCGTTTGCTCCGCGTGCTCGAGGAGAAGAAAGTGCGTCCGCTCGGCGCGGAGACAGCGCGCCCGGTGGATTTCCGCCTGCTCTCGTCCAGCTCGCGTTCCCTCGAGGAGCTCTCCGAGCTGCCTCACTTCCGTAAAGACCTCTTCTATCGCATCAAGGGCGAGACCCTCGAGATCCCGCCACTCCGAAAGCGCCGAGAGGACATCCCCGTCCTCGTCGCCGAGACGTTGAAGGAATACTCGCGAGTTTCAGGAAGGCCCTTGCCTGTTGTCCAACCTGACGCAATGGACAAGCTGGTCCAGCACCCCTGGCCGGGCAATGTCCGAGAGCTCGAGAACGAGTTACGCCGCATTCTCGTGGACGCACCCGTCGAGATCACGGCACATCAAGTCTTCGAGTCCCAGCGGTTGCCTCCGCCATCCTCGCCCCGTGAACGGAGGAGCTCGAAACTGTTGACCTTTCAGGAGTCCCGCAGGACGCACGAGCGGGATCTGCTCCTCCGAGCGCTCGAAATGCACCAAGGGAATGCCAGCCATGCGGCTCGAGCGCTCGGAATCACGCGCCGGTACCTCGGCACGCTCCTCGAAAAGCACGCGATCTCGCTCGACAGAGGTCGAAAGCGGTAACCGCCGCCGACTCGGCGACATCCCGGGTGAACCCAAGACCCGGGCTCGGGAGGATATCAGGGGAGTTATTCCCGGGCGTCTTGAGTGACGCCCGGGGGTCCCCAGTCCTCGGTTCGAAGCTTTCTCTCTCGCTTGTACCCCCGGTTGGCCCTGAGAGGCCTTGACGTCGCCGAAGACTTCCATCGGGATGATCGACCTGGGAGAACGAGGGTTGTAAGTGCAAAGCACATACCGTCCGGATCGGGGCGCGCCGACTAAATCTAAGTGCTGTTTTTTAAGCAGGTTATGATTTCAGAGAAAGTGCCCTGCGTGGCCCACTGCCAGGTCCCGTTTACACCCCAACCAGGGAATAGGAACAAATGATCCTATTTGGCCTCGGTCGTTCAAGGGAGCCTGCAGTTCTGAACGATCGCCCCGATACGACCCTCAGCCTGCCCTATCCGAGTCCGCATCTCGCCTCCATCCGCGGATAAAGCTTGATGGGTGCGAGGCGGCTACCTAAAATCGCCACCGTTTGGGCATTGGGGGATGAAATAGGTCGCGGAACTTTCGATACCACCCTCACCTCGAAAGGGTCCCAAGGTGAGCCCCAGGAATTCGTCAGCTTCGATTGGCGTGCTCCTGCGTTCGGCGAGCGTTCTGGGTTACGGCTTCCTGAACACCGTCCTCCTCAAAACTGTTCTGCTGTGCTCCGTTCTGGTGGGCACCGCTCTGCCGTGCTCCATTCTTCAGAGTACGGTGTGCTGGGCGGACGATGAAGCTCCCCAGGGGAAACGGTTCATCCGTGGCGACGCCAACATGGATGGCAGAGTTACCCTTGCCGACATTTTTGCGATTCTACGCTATTCCATGATGGGCTCTCCGCTGCCCTGCCTCTCTGCGGCGGACACGGATGACAACGGCTCCATCCAGATGACCGATGCTCTCGGGCTCGTGGGCAGCATTATGTATCGGCACGGTCCGCTGCCGGTTCCCTTCACGAAGGCAGGATACGACCCCACGCCGGACCTGCTGGGTTGCCGGCAGGGCCTCGAGCCGAACCCGGGGCTCCAGGAGCTTGGCGAAGGGCAGGGCGCGGTGGACGAGGAAGGTGGAGACGGCGACGAGAGCGGCGATGGCGCTTCCGGCTGCGATGACGACAGCGGAGGATCCGATCTCGAATTCATTCACTTCTTCCGAGGGCGAGTGCTCGCTACTCCCGGCGAGAAAGTGCGCGCTCCCATTTCGATCGTTTCCTCCGGCGGCGTGGAAGGCCTGACGCTGAGCCTGTGGGCAGCGCCTGAGCTGATTCACCTCGACAGCATCGATTTCCACGCCGGGGTTCTGGGTGTGCTCGTGCCCGAGCCCCAATGGACGCATAATTTCGCACAGAAGGCCGAGGAGGGCTATTCCGCAGCCTCAGTGGCCCTGAGCATCCAGCCGCCGTTTCTAACCCTGCCTACGCTCCACGGCGAGACCCTCGCCTTCGTGAATTTTACGCTGAGCCCCGACGCGCCCTTGGGAAGCGAACTGGAAATCCTTTTCCAGGACATCCCGGGCGAGAACGGCTTGCCGCCACTGCGGAATGAGATTTCACGGAAAGGCGCCGTCCAGCCGCGCTTCTTTTGCGGACTAAAAGTCAGCGTGGTGTCAGGAGAGGATGTATTCATCCGCGGCGATGTGAACCGTGATCGCGAGTTGAACCTGACGGATGCGATTCACTTGCTGCGGCACCTTTTTGGCGGGGCCGCAACCGGCGCCCTGCCCTGCCCCGACGCGGCGGACGTGGACGACAGCGGCTCGGTGCACCTCACCGACGCGATCGCGCTCGTTCATTACTTGTTCCTGCGAGGCGCTGTGCCGGCGGAGCCATTCCCGCTGAGCGGCAGAGATCCTTCCCCGGACGCGCTCGGCTGCGCGGAGTAACCGAGCAATAGCATTCCGGCTGGAACCTGGCGGTCCCCGCGTCTCCCGCCACTCTTTTTCTTTGCGCCCCGAGGGGGCGTCTGTTCTTCGCGCGCCGAGGGGTGGCCGGCCGTTGGCCCGAACCGGCTCGTGGGTACTGGGACCTGGTGTCGAGCATAGTAAGACCTTCCGGGCTTCTTAGCCCACCCGCTCCACTTCTGCCCCCCCTCTTTTCCCCTCTTCAAAACAAAAAAAACCCCCCCGCGATAGGTTCACGAGGGGGCACAAACGAGGAGAAAAAAATGAAATCTATCGATTTCTAATTCGCGCGGTCTCCAGAAAGCAGAGACTCCAGAAAGCAGGGCTGCTGGGCCGTCTACCTCGGGCCATCAGCTCAGCCTATCCTTCCCGTGCTCTTTCCGGTCGTTGGCCGGATCACGGATCTACGAATCTTCTTGGCAGAGCTTTGCGCGGGCCCCTAATCGAACTGCGCGGCACACTTCAGCTGCCAAAACGCCGCTTTTTCAGCTCGCTCCCGAGGCCGTTCGCAAGCTTGGGTCTCTCTTCCCAGCGATTCCCGGAGGCTTCCGGGCGGGTGCTTCTCCCAAGCTTTGCCCGAACTTGCAGGTATTCTAATTGCGCGTCGGGCGCGCGCAAAGAAAAATTTCGACGCTGTGCTCAGAATTCCGCTACGCGCCGCTATCCTCTGTCCTGTCCTTCAGGGGACCCTGTCCTTGAGGGCGCCCTCGAAGACAACTCGAAAAAAAAGGACGCCAGCAAGTTTCTGGCGCCCTTCCGTAAGAAATGAAGCAAGTAAAAGGAGAAATGGGTATTCCTCAACCCTCCCTATCCCCGGCTTTTTCCTAAGACCTGACCTTTCGTCTCGACTCGAGGAAGTAGATTTCCCCTACCCTTCCGAAGCCTGCTTCACCCAGCGATACAACCCTTCCCTTACCCAAGTCGTCTGATCCCGTGAAGTCGTCCTTACGGAATCACCCTTAGCACGCTGGAACCAAAGCAAGTCTTGTTCCGCGAATGGTGGCTGCCCCAGGTTCAGATCCCAAGCCATTGTCACCAAAAAGCTTGCGTTGATAGCGACAGGATGCCGCGGAAAGCCTGTGAGCCTGCTCAGCTGGCCAATTATTGCCCGTTCTGCCTCGGAGAACGTAGATTGCTCGCATAAACTATCCATGCACAACCATTTGAGACAAAGAGGCCAAGTAATGGCCACTCGCTCGATGTGAGCCGTGCTAGCGGCTGCGATTTAGCCGCCGTCGGCAGGGAGTTACGCGCGTGCCTTACGAGCTGCCGGCGCTTGCGGACGAGGAGTCCGACGCGGCAATCTGCCCCTGGATCTCAGCGCGTCGCTTGCAGTCGATGCACTGCGTCGCGAACGGAAGCGCCTCGAGACGTGGCAGCGGGATCTCTTTCCCGCAGTCCTCGCAGACCCCGTACGTCCCATTGTCGATCTTGGCGAGCGCCATCTCGATCTGGTCGATCTGGGTCGCTTCGATATCCATGATCTCGCAGAGCGAGTCGGTGTCGTGGGTATCCGAGGCGATCTCCTCGAGGTCGGCCCGGTGGCGCTTCTCTGGCTTTTCGAGCTCCGTTAGCTCGTTTTGGAGGTGGTTCGAGATTGCGAGGCGCTTCTGGGAAAGCACCGAGCGGATACGAGAAAGGTCGGCGCTAGAAATGCGCTTGTTCGTGGGCTTTGCGGGGAGCTTCTTGAGCTGGGCGCCGTCCGATTTCGAACGCGCCGCCGCCGCTGGTGCAACCTGGGTTTTCGGTCGGAGGGATGCGGCAGCGTTTCCGCGCGCGACAGCGGCGCCAGCGCGGAGCCGAGCCGGCTTCGCGTTGCTGGCCCGTGGGCCCCCAGAGCTCTTCGCCACTGCCTCCGCTCGGGCTGCCGGCTTCGCCCCCCTGCTGCTTCGTGCGGCTTTGGCCGGCGCCTTCTTCTTCGAATCCTTGGTGGAGGCTTTCTTCTTCGCCATAAATTCCGTCTCGTCTCCTCGGAAGGTTCGTGGAAGTTGATCGCAGACCGGTCGGGCTGACCGCCCGCCATCGCCGACGCCTGAGACGACCCTTCCCGGCTAGGAGCTCGCCGCGCGCTCACCCAGTCCGGAAAACTCGTCCCAAAAGGGTCTAAAAGTATAGGAGCCGCGTTCTGCCCGCGCAAGGGCTCTTTCGGCTCGCGGTTCCCCGAATCTTTTTCGGGTTACCACTCGCTCTTATCGAGCCCGGCTCCGAGCGTTCTCAGGTAGCGCAGCGGCTGAGCGCGCTGTCTCGGCCCCGACGTCGAGCGCCGGATTTTCTTCTTCTCATGCAGGAAGTCATTTGTTAGAAGGCCGGGGCTTTTGGCCCGCAAACCGAGCTCACGGCAAGCACTTCCATGAAACCCAACGCGTCGAAGGCTCCCCGGGGTGTTGCTCTGGTGGGTCAGTCCGGAGGCCCTACCTGCGTCATCAATGAAAGCCTCGTCGGAGTCGTCCGAGAAGCGCTCCGGCACAAGCAGATCACCGCAGTCTACGGGGCGCTCCACGGCATCCAGGGCATCCTCCGCCAGGAGCTGATCGACTTCGGATCCGAAAAAGCGAAAACTCTGGACCAAGTCGCCGCGACTCCCTCTGCGGCCCTCGGATCGGTCCGGAAGAAGCCGACCCCGGAGGAGTGCGCGGATATCTTCGACGTGTTCCGTGCGCACAACGTGCGCTACTTTTTCTACATCGGCGGCAACGACAGCGCCGAGACCGCCAACATCATCCTCGAGTGCGCGCGCAACGAGAACTACCCCATCCGCGTGCTGCACGTCCCCAAGACCATCGACAACGACCTGCGCGTCACCGACCACT
>Ga0111539_10012531_pt1 | contig 10625 bp, 8 predicted proteins | sample RhiMethybrSRZTD1_FD_79667 | JGI IMG/M metagenome (GOLD analysis project Ga0111539, IMG submission 79667) | Populus rhizosphere microbial communities from Tennessee, USA - Rhizosphere MetaG P. TD hybrid SRZTD1 (version 2) (version 2) | ecosystem: Host-associated > Plants > Roots > Rhizosphere >... | reverse complement strand
GGTCCTTGGGCGCCAGCGTCGCGATCAGCGTCGAGGGGATCCCGATCCCGCCCGCGAGGCCGAAGCCGAGCGCGAGCGCCTGCCCGTCCCAGCCGGTGATGATCAGGCTGCGGACGCACTCGATCAGGTACGAGACCGGATTGATGGACGCGAGGAAGCGGAACCAGTCGACGGCGATCAGGTCGCGCGGCGTGTTCATCGAGGAGATGAAGAGGAACACGAAGAGGAGCGGGAACATCGACTGCACGGCCTCGCCCGTGCCCGTCCGCAGCGCGAGGAAGGCGCCGAGCGCGCCGAACCCGAGCGCGACGAGCGCGCTGAAGATCAGCAGGACGACGATGCCCGCGGGGCCCGAGGCGAAGTTCACGCCGAGGATCAAGCCGACGGCGATGTAGAAGACCGCCTGCGCAATGCCGAGCACGACGACGCCCGCGAGGTGCCCCGCGAGCAGGGCGGAGCCCCGGAGGGACGTCAGGGAGAGGCGATTGAGGAAGCCGGTCTGGATGTCGCGCGCGAGCTCCGTGCCGGCGTTCATCGTCGCGAAGAGCGCTCCCTGGATGAACGGCACAGCGAGGGCGAACGCGAGGAACGAGGTCGTGGGGAACCCGGGAAGCAGGGTCGACGGCTCGAGCCCCGCCGAGTTGACGAGCATCAGCGCGACGGGAAAGACGAGCGGCGGGACCGACATCGCCGGCTGACGGAGCGTGCGCTTGATCGAGCGCCCCGCGACCGCCCCGACCTGCACCGCCGCGACGCTCACGCCTCCTCCGACTCCTCGGCGCCCTCGAGCGTGCGGCCGGTCTTCGCGAGGAACACATCGTCGAGGGTCGGCGCCCGCAGCTCGACGTCGTCGAGGGCGATGCCCTCCTGATCGAGCCCGCGGACGACGTCGGCGAGCCCGACGCCCGTCTCGAGCCGCACGGCGAGCTCTCCGTTCCCGAGCGGCTCGCCGTATCGCCGAAGGAGCTCGACGATGCGCCCCTCGTCCTGCGAGCGCGCAGCGATCGCGTGCACGCTCGGGCGACCGATCTCGGCCTTGAGATCGGTCGGCGTCCCCTCGGCGACGATGCGTCCGTGGTCGATGATCCCGACGCGGTCGGCGAGTACGTCGGCCTCCTCCAGGTACTGGGTCGTGAGGAACACGGTGACGCCGTCCTCGCGCGCGAGGCGGGCCACCTCCTCCCACAGCGCCGTGCGGCTCTGAGGGTCGAGCCCGGTCGTCGGCTCGTCGAGGAAGAGCACGCGCGGGCGGTGGACGAGCGCGAGCGCGAGGTCGAGCCGCCGCTTCATCCCACCGGAGTAGCCGCCGACCTTGCGGTCGGCGGCCTCGGTGAGGCCGACGCGCTCCAGCAGCTCCACCGTGCGGGACCGGCGCTCCTCGCGCGGCAGCCCCTGGAGCATCGTCTGGAGCCGCAGGTGGTCGCGGCCGGTCAGGAGCTGGTCGAGAGCGGCCTCCTGCAGGGCCGCGCCGATCGAGCCCCGCACCTTCGGGCCCTCCTTGACCACGTCGAAGCCCGCCACGCGGGCCGTGCCGGCAGTCGGCGGCAGCAGCGTCGTCAGCATGAGCACGGTCGTCGACTTGCCGGCCCCGTTCGGCCCGAGGAACCCGTAGATCTCGCCGGGCTCGACCCGGAGGTCGATCCCGTCCACCGCGCGCGGCCCCTTCCTGAACTCGCGCACGAGGCCTTCGACGACGATGCTGTTGTCGACCGCCATCGCGTGCAACGCTACTGGCTGAGCACGTCGCGCCGGGTCGCGTACTCCTCGGCGTCGATCTCTCCGCGCGCGTACCGCTCGGCGAGGATCGCCCGGGCGTCGACGCGCCGGTCGTAGCGGCGTCGCCAGGGCGAGAACCTCACGATCGCGACGATCACGACGACCCACAGGAAGAACCAGAACGGAGCGAACCACCAGTGCCAGCCGGCCGCGTCGTGGAGGAGCAGCTGAGAGCTCATACGTGCCTCCTTTGTTCGTAGACTAATTATTAGTATACTAACGATTAGTGCACGAAGCAAACGGAGTAGGGTGAGGCATGCGGCCGCGCGGGACACCGATCGGGCTCCAGCTGGCGCGGGTCTCGAAGAACGTCGGGCGCGCGTTCAACGACGCGCTCGCGGAGGTGGGCGGCTCCCTACCGGTCTGGTTGATCCTCACGACGCTCCGGCGCGAGGCGCATCCGTCGCAACAGCAGCTCGCGCGTGCGGTCGGCATCGAGGGCCCCACTCTCACGCGCCACCTCGACCAGCTGGAGGCGGCGGGCCTGGTTCGGCGCGTGCCGCACCCGGAGGACCGGCGCGCGGTGCGAGTGGAGCCCACCGAGGCCGGGCTCGCCCTCCACGCGCGCATGCTCGAGGTCGTCATCGCGTTCAACCGCCGCCTCACGGCGGGGCTCACGCAGGACGACCTCGCCCGGCTGCGAGCGCTCCTCGAGACGCTCGAGGCGAACGTCCGCGAGTCGAGCGGCTCGCTCTGAGTGCGCGATCGGTCTCAGAGACCGATGTCTGTCAAGACGGGGACTCGGACGGGGCCGTCGTAGCCCCCCGGGCGTGGTTCGCACGGCCTCCCGCGGAAAAACGCCCGCACGCCGGCCTGTGGACGAACCGGCACGAAGCTGGTTCATGGGACACTTGACGACGTTCGGTCTCTGAGACCGGGCGGCCCAACCGCTGCGACGGGGCGCGAGAATCCGCTCGCTCAGCGCTCCGGGGCGAGCCACACCGTCGCGAGCGGTGGCAGCGTCACGCCCGCGGAGAACGGCCGCCCGCGCAGCGGCTCCTCGACGGCGTCGACTGCCCCGAGGTTGCCGATCCCGGAGCCGCCGTACTCGGCCGCGTCCGTGTTCAGCACCTCGCGCCAGCGGCCCCCTTCCGGCAGGGGGATGCGCCAGTGGTGCCGGACGACGGGCGAGAAGTGCGCCACGCACGCAAGGAGACGGGAACCGTCCGCCGAGAGGCGGAGGTACGCGAGCACGTTGTCCTCGCGTGCGTCGCCGACGAGCCACTGGAAGCCCTCGGGGCGATGATCCGCCTCCCAGAGCGCCGGCTCCGCGCGGTAGACCCGGTTCAGGTCCGCGACGCACGCCTGAACGCCACGGTGGAGCGGGTAGTCGAGCACGTACCAGTCGAGCGAGCCGCTCTCGGTCCACTCCGTTCCCTGGCCGATCTCCGCGCCCATGAAGAGCAACTGCTTGCCCGGATGGGCCCACATGTGGCCGTAGAGCGCCCGCAGCGTCGCGAACTGCTGCCACTCGTCCCCGGGGAGCTTGCGGAGAAGCGCTCCCTTGCCGTGGACGACCTCGTCGTGCGAGAGCGGCAGCACGAAGTTCTCGTCCCACGCGTAGATGAGGGAGAACGTCGCGCCGTCGTGGTGCCAGCGCCGGTGCACGGGCTCCTTCGAGACGTACTCGAGGGTGTCGTGCATCCAGCCCATGTTCCACTTGAAAGTGAAGCCCAGCCCACCGCCTTCGGTCGGCCGCGAGACCCCCGGCCAGGCGGTCGACTCCTCGGCGACCATCACGACCCCTGGCTCAGCCGCGTGGACGACGGCGTTCAGCTCCTGCAGGAACGCGACCGCATCGAGGTCCTCGCGCCCGCCGTACCGGTTCGGGACCCATTCTCCCGGCTCGCGCGAGTAGTCGAGGTAGAGCATCGACGCGACGGCGTCGACCCGGAGCCCGTCCGCGTGGAACTCCTCGAGCCAGTAGAGCGCGTTCGCGAGCAGGAAGTTCCGTACCTCGTGGCGGCCGAAGTTGAAGACGAGCGTCCCCCAGTCCGGGTGTGCGCCCCGTCGCGGGTCGGCGTGCTCGTAGAGCGCCGTCCCGTCGAAGCGCGCGAGCGCCCACTCGTCCCGCGGGAAGTGCGCGGGCACCCAGTCGAGGATGACCCCGATGCCGCGTCCGTGGAGGGCGTCGACGAAGGCCCGCAGGTCGTCGGGCTCGCCCATGGTCGCCTGGGGCGCGTAGTAGCCGCTCACCTGATATCCCCAGGACGGCCCGTAGGGATGCTGCATCACCGGCATGAGCTCGACGTGGGTGAACCCGAGCTCCGAGACGTGCTCGCCGAGCTCGTCGGCGAGATCGCGCCAGCCGAGGCCCTGGCGCCACGACCCAGGGTGCACCTCGTAGATCGACATCGGCGCGCCGAGCGGGTCCGTCGTCCGCCGCCGCGCGAGCCAGTCGTCGTCCGCCCAGGCGTGGCGCGTGCCGTAGACGATCGAGGCCGTCGCCGGCGGCGCCTCTGCGCGGAACGCGAGCGGGTCGGCCTTCTCGCGCATGACGCCGTCGACGCCTCGTACCGCGAGCTTGTAGGCGTGCCCCTCCCGCGCGTTCGTGACCACGCCCGCCCACACGCCCGACACGCCCTGCGGCTCGAGCGGGTCGGCGTCCTCGCTCCAGGAGTTCCAGTCGCCGACCACCGAAACGCCGCGCGCATTCGGCGCCCAGACCGCGAAGCGAACGCCGCCGCCCTTGAGGGGATGCGCCCCGAGCCGCTCCCAGAGCCGCTCGTGCCGCCCTTCGCCGAGCAGGTGGAGGTCGAGCTCGCCGAGGACGCCGGGCCGCGCGCTCACGTCACCGGCTCGAGCAGCCGGAGCATGCCGACGATCGGAATCGTTGCCCAGTCCGGCCGGTTGCGGGTCTCGTACCGGAGCTCGTACACGAGCTTCTCGAGCTCGAAGAGACCGAGGAGGCGGTCGAAGCCCGTTCGGCTCGACGGCAGCAGTCGCTCGTCGGCCAGGGAGAGGTAGCCGTCGAGGAACGCTGTCCGGCACGCGTCGACCCAGCCGTCGGGCGCTTCGACGCCCGTGAGCAGGAGCGCCGCGTCGCCCGCGTAGGCGAACGAGCGCGTCATCCCGGCGAGGTCGCGCACCGGCGAGCGCTTGCGTCGCCGCTCCGGCAGCGAGCGCGCAGGCTCGCCCTCGAAGTCGATGACGACCCAGTCGTCCTCGGTCGCCCAGAGCACCTGGCCCAGGTGGTAGTCGCCGTGTGTGCGGATCGCGAGCCCGGACGGACCGACCGCGGCGAGCTCGTGCACGAGGTCACGGAGGTCCTCCGCCCGGTGCGCGACGGCGCCGAGCGCGTCGTCGTCCGGAAGCGACGCGAACGTCGATGCGATCTCCTCGTCGATCTCGGCGGCGAGCAGCGCGAGCGCCTCCGCGCTCGGCTCCTCGGGCGCGAAGTGCGGCTCGGTGTCCTGCGCCGCGAGCGCCGCATGCATCGCGGCGGTCACCTCGCCGAGCCGCCAGGCGCGCTCCGGCAGCCAGGACGGATCGTCGCGGAACGCCTCGAGCGTGAGCTCCCAGCCGCCGCCGGCCGACGCGACGAGACTCGTGATCGAGGCGAGCGCCGTCTCGAGCGGCGGGCCCTCGGTCGTGAGCGCCCCCTCGAGCCGCGGCGCGTTCGCGAACCCCGCGACCGCGAGCGCGCGGAGCACCTCGAGCTCGGGATTCGGCCCCGCCTCCAGCCGCCGGTAGAGCTTCAGCACGTGCAGCTCGTCGAGGACGACCGAGCTGTTGGACTGCTCGACCCCGAGGGGCCGCACGCGCGCGCCCTCGGACGGCACGCCCGCCAGCGCCGCGAGCCGGGCGGCGACCTCCGGGCGCTCGAACGCGTCGGCGGCCTCGTCGTCGGCGCCGAGCGCGACGAGATAGTGCTCGTGCGTCCCCGGCCCGAAGCGCACCTCGACGATCGCGAGCGTCACGACGCCGTCCTCGACCGGCACGCCAACGACCTCCGCCTCCTCGGGGACCCGGTCCTTGGCGGCGAACCAGCGGGCGCTGGCGACGAGCGCGAGAAGCTGCTCGTTCGACAGGCCTCGTGGGTCAGGCATCTGCGCTCTCCTCCTCGAGCAGGAACCAGAAGAACCCGCGGGGCCCGAAGGTGAGGAAGTACGGCAGCTGCCCGATCGGCGGGAACGGCGTCCGCCCCGTCATCTCGACCGGAGTCCGCCCTTCGAAGCGCGAGAGGTCGAGCTCGACCGCCTGTGCGGAGCGAGCGAGGTTGTGGACGCAGAGCACGGTGTCGTTCTCGTGCGTTCTCACGTGGGCGAAAACACGGGGGTTCGAGGTGGCAAGGGATTCGTACGTGCCGAGCCCGAACACGGGGTGCTCTTTGCGGAGCGCGACGAACCGCTGCAGCCAACGGAGGAGGGACGTCGGCGAGCGGAGCTGTGCTTCGACGTTGACCGCCTGGAAGCCGAACACCGGGTCCATGAGCGGCGGCAGATACAGCTGCGCGAAGTCGGCGCGGGAGAAGCCGCCGTTCCGGTCGCCCGTCCACTGCATCGGCGTCCGCACGCCGTCGCGGTCGCCGAGGTAGAGATTGTCGCCCATGCCGATCTCGTCCCCGTAGTAGAGCACCGGCGAGCCTGGGAGCGAGAAGAGGATCGCGTGCATCAGCTCGATCTCGTCGCGGCCGCCGTCGAGGAGCGGCGCGAGACGCCGTCGGATGCCGAGGTTCAGCTTCATGCGCGGGTCCTTCGCGTACTCCGCGTACATGTAGTCGCGCTCCTCGTCCGTGACCATCTCGAGGGTGAGCTCGTCGTGGTTGCGCAGGAACAGGCCCCACTGGCAGTTGTCGGGGATGGGCGGCGTCCGATCGAGGATCTCGACCATCGGACGCGCCTCCTCGCGGCGGAGCGCCATGAACATGCGCGGCATCACCGGGAAGTGGAACGCCATGTGGCACTCGTCGCCGTCGCCGAAGTAGTCGACGACGTCCTCGGGCCACTGGTTCGCCTCGGCGAGCAGGACGCGGTCGGTGTAGTGCGCGTCGATCTCGGCGCGGACGCGCCTGAGGAACGTGTGCGTCTCGGGCAGGTTCTCGCAGTTCGTCCCCTCCTCCTCGAACAGGTACGGGACGGCATCGAGCCGGAACCCGTCCAGGCCGAGATCGAGCCAGAACCGCAGGCCGTCGAGCATCGCCTCCGCGACCTCCGGGTTCTCGTAGTTGAGGTCGGGCTGATGGTGGTAGAAGCGGTGCCAGAAGTACGCGCCGCGCACCGGGTCGAACGTCCAGTTCGACTGCTCGGAGTCGACGAAGATGATGCGTGCGTCCTCGTAGCGGTGGACGGTGTCCGACCACACGTACCAGTCGGACTTCGGGTTGTCCGGGCCGAGGCGGGACTCCTGGAACCAGGGGTGCTCGCTCGACGTGTGGTTCATGACGAAGTCGCTGATCACCCGCATGCCTCGCTCGTGCGCCGCCTCGACGAAGGACGCGAACTCGTCGACGGTCCCGAACTCGGGGCTGACCGTGAGGAAGTCGGCGACGTCGTAGCCGCCGTCCCGGAGCGGCGAGGGATAGAACGGCAGCAGCCAGATGCAGTCGATCCCGAGCCACTGCAGGTAGTCGAGCTTCTGGCGGAGCCCGCGAAAGTCGCCCGACCCGTCGTCCGACGAGTCGAAGAACGCCCGCGTGTGCAGCTCGTAGAACACGGCGGTCTTGAACCAGTCCGGGCTCGCCTCGAACCAGTGCTCGGCTCCTGTCATGGCTTTGCCCGCGAAGCGGGGATCCGCAGGAGCGGATTCCCGCCGCTCGATCCGCGCCTCCGGCGCGGCAGATCCCTGAAGGCGCCCACGCACGCCGGTCTGTGCCTCGTCATCGCCGGGCCTCCAGCACGTGCGCCTTCCCCGGCCCGAGCCGGACGTAGTTCCGCCCTCCCCACTCGTAGCTCTCGCCGGTCAGCGCGTCCACGAGCTCGACGTGGTCGGGCAGGCCGAGGGCGGGATCGAGGATGCAGAGGCCGTCGTGGATCGCGTAGGGATCGAGGTTCGCGACGACGAGGACGACGTCGTCGCCGAGCGACCGCGCGAAGGCGAGGAGGTGCTCGGCCTCGGTCTCGAGCCAGGTCAGCCGCTCGAGCCCCGCTCCGGTGAGCGCGGGATGCGCCCGCCGCACCTCGTTGAGCCGCTTGACGAGCGGCAAGAGCGTCCCGTCGAGCCGCCTCTCGCGGAGCTCGTACTTCTCCGAGTCGAGGTACTCCTCGCTCCCCGGGCGCACCGGAACGTTCTCGAGCGACTCGTAGCCCGAGTAGATCCCGTAGCTCGGAGAGAGCGTCGCCGCCAGGACGAGCCGGGACTCGAACGCGGGACGACCACCCTGCTGAAGGGTCGCGTGGAGGATGTCCGGCGTGTTCGGCCACAGGTTCGGCCGGAGGAACGGAGACCACTCGCGGAACTGCTCGACGAGCTCGACGAGCTCCGCCTTCGAGTTCTTCCAGGTGAAGTACGTGTACGACTGCGAGAAGCCGGCCTTGGCGAGCAGGGTCATCATCGCTGGACGCGTGAACGCCTCGGAGAGGAAGACCGTGTCGGGGTGCTTCCTCCGGACCTCGGCGATGAGCCACTCCCAGAACGGGACCGGCTTCGTATGCGGGTTGTCCACGCGGAACACCGTCACGCCCGCGTCGCACCAGCGGAGCACCACGCCGCGGACCGCCTTCCAGAGCCCGTCACGGTCACGCGTGTCCCAGTCGAAGTTGTGGATGTCCTGGTAGCGCTTGGGCGGGTTCTCGGCGTACTTGAGCGAGCCGTCCGGCCGGTGCTGGAACCACTCGGGGTGCTCCGACAGCCAGGGATGGTCGGGTGAGGTCTGGAGCGCCAGGTCGAGCGCGAGCTCCATCCCGTGCGCGCGGAGCGCCGCGACGAGCGCCGCGAGGTCGTCCTCCGCGCCGAGCTCCGGGTGGATCGCGTCGTGCCCGCCCGCGGCTCCGCCGATCGCCCAGGGGCTGCCGACGTCGCCCGGCATGGCGCGCTCGGCGTTGTTCCGCCCCTTGCGGTTCGTCACGCCGATCGGGTGGATCGGGGGGAGGTAGACGACGTCGAAGCCGAGCGCGGCCAGCTCGGGCACGACCTCGATCACCCCGGCGAGCCCGCCCCACGAGCGCGGGAAGAGCTCGTACCACGCGCTCGCCCGGGCGCGTTCACGCTCGACGTCGACCTCGAAGGCCGTGCTCCTGGCGGCGCCGTGACGCTCGCTCGCTCCGAGCCCGGCTGCCGCCTCGCGCCAGTCGTCGACCGACCCCTCGCCGAAGAGCTCGGCGCCCTCGGCGAGCTCTCCCGCGAGGTCCGCCTGCCCGGCCGCGACCTTGCGATCGTGCTCGTCCAGCCATCCCGCGTGGCGGTCGACCCAGGACTCGATCTCGAAGCGGTACCGCCCGACCGTGTCGACCGCGAACGAGCCGCCGTAGCGGTCGTTCCCGAGCGGGGCGAGCGGCGCCTCCCGCCAGCGGCCGCGGGGCTTGCGGTAGCGGACGACGGCGCGGAGCGACTCGTGGCCGTCGCGGACGATCGTCGCACCGACCTCGACCGTGTCGCCGACGCAGGCCTTCGTGGGCCAGCGCCCGCAGTCGACGCTCGGTGTGACGTCGGCGATGGTGATTCGCTCGGCAGCCACCACCGCGACACGGTAAACAGTCCGCCGTGCTGTCGGGGCGGTCAGTCGGCGTTCAGCTGCATCCCACCTCGCTGCCGGGCGGCCGGCTCGGGGACGAGGCGCGCGCCTTCGTCGACTGGCTCGCCGAGGCCGGCGCCCGGTGGTGGCAGGTGCTGCCGCTGAACCCGCCCGACGAGTTCGGCTCCCCGTACGCGTCCTCGTCGGCATTTGCCTCGTGGGGCGGCCTGCTCGCGGACCCGGAGGCGCGCGTGGCATCGCGAGAGGTGCGGTCGTTCCGCGCACGGGAAGGCGCGTGGGCCGACGACTGGGCGACATTCGCGGGAAATGGCGCTCTCGAAGAGCAGGTGCGCTTCGAGCGCGAGTGGCTCGCGCTCCGCGCGTACGCGTCCGAGCGGAACGTGCGGATCATCGGCGACGTGCCGATCTACGTCGCCGTCGACGGCTGTGACTATCGCGCCCACCCCGAGCTCTTCCTGCCGCTCGACGAGGTCGTGGCGGGCGCGCCGCCCGACGGCCTCAACGACCTGGGCCAGCTGTGGGGGAACCCGCTCTACGACTGGGTGGCGATGGGGGCGGACGGCTATCGCTGGTGGATCGAGCGGATGCGCCGCGTCCTCGCCCTCGTCGACGTCTTCCGAATCGACCACTTCCGTGGGTTCGCGGGCTTCTGGACCGTCCCGGCAGGCGCCGAGACCGCGCGCGACGGCCACTGGTCACGCGGGCCCGGAATCGCGCTCTTCCGTGCCGCCGAGGAGGAGCTCGGCCGACTCCCTGTGATCGCCGAGGACCTCGGCGTCATCACGCCGGACGTCCACGAGCTGCGGGACGCGCTCGGCTTCCCCGGGATGGTCGTCGCGCTCTGGTCTCGCAGGGGCTCGAAGGCCAACCCCCACCGACTCGTGAACCATCGCGTCAACCAGGTCGTCTACACGTCCACGCACGACACGGACACGGTCGCCGGTGCCACCGGCGACGCCGACGTCTGGCCGTTCGTCGAGCGCGCGCTCTCGTCGCGTGCCGCGCTGGCGATCGTCCCCGTGCAGGACGTGCTCGGGCTGGGAAGCGAGGCGCGCATGAACCGACCGGGAGTGGTCGGCGGCAACTGGGAGTGGCGCCTCGAGCGCGGGGAGCTCACGAGCGCGCACGCCGCCCGCCTCCGGGCGGCCGCCGAAGCCAGCGGTCGGCTTTGAGCCGGCGGCCTCGCGGCTGCGAGGCAGTTGCGGCCGCAAGAGCG
>Ga0111539_10012530_pt1 | contig 10625 bp, 4 predicted proteins | sample RhiMethybrSRZTD1_FD_79667 | JGI IMG/M metagenome (GOLD analysis project Ga0111539, IMG submission 79667) | Populus rhizosphere microbial communities from Tennessee, USA - Rhizosphere MetaG P. TD hybrid SRZTD1 (version 2) (version 2) | ecosystem: Host-associated > Plants > Roots > Rhizosphere >... | reverse complement strand
CGGCGCGAGGGACGCTGGGCGACTCGATCGCTTACCACGTGACGCTCCCGAACGCTGTCCTGGTCGCGGTCGTGATCGCCACGGCGGCCTTGCTGCCGCATATCATTCGCAGCGTGCCGCGGCCTGCGGCGGCAATGCTCCTCGTCCTCGGCGCAGGGCTCGCTCTGCTTGGACCGGCCGCGTCGCGCAGAGTCGACGTGGGCCCGGGCGGGCAGAATGCTCTGTTCACTCTGGCCGCGACTGCTCTACCTCGGGTGCCTTCTCGCGAGGGAGCCAGGAGCGGCGAGATTCGCGGCGATTGGCGCGAGAGCACCTTCGTCGAAGCGCCGCCCAAGCCCGGCGAAGACCTGCGGCGGCTGCGCGGCGAAGCTCGAGGCCGCAGCGTCGTGCTCGTCCTCCTCGAGTCGACCGGCGCGCAGTACCTGCGCTCGTACGGCGCGCCCGAAGACCCCATGCCGGCGGTCACGGAGCTGTCGCGCGACGCCATCCAGTTCGAAAACGCCTTCTGCGTCTATCCGGAAAGCATCCAGGGCCTCTTCTCCGTGATCGCCTCGACGGTCCCGGCGATCGACACGGCCGCCGAGGTGCACGGCAGGCTGCCAGTGCCTTCGATCGCGGACGTCCTGGCGCGGCGAGGCTACCGAACGGGCCTCTTCCACTCGGGTCGCTTCGCCTACTTGGGCATGGACGCCGTGGTCAGCTCGAAAGGCTTTGAGGCCCTCGAGGACGCAGGCGACATCGGGGGCGAGCACGATTCGAGTTTTGGGATCGATGAGCCATCGACGGTGCGCAGAATCCTCCGCTGGATCGATTCGCTCGAGAGCGGCGAGCCTTTCTTCGTGACCTACCTGCCGGTGGCAGGCCACCACCCCTACGAGGTGCCGGGCGGAGGCCCTTTCTCCGATCGCGAGGAGATCGGACGCTACAAGAATGCTCTACACTACGCCGACCGCTCCCTGGCCGCGCTCATCGATGGCCTTCGCACGCGCGGCCTCCTCGAGCACTGCCTGCTGGTCCTCGCGGGCGATCACGGCGAAGCGTTCGAACAGCACGACGGAAACTACGGCCACACCTTCCAGATTTACGAAGAGAACGTTCATGTCCCCCTGCTCCTCGTCGCGCCGGGGCTGCGCCTGGGGCCGATCCGCGTGGAGCGGGCGGCGAGCCTTCTCGATATCAGCCCCACGATTTGCGACCTCCTCGGCGCGGACGCTCCCGCCGAATGGCAAGGAAGCTCGCTGCTCGACCCTGCGCCGAAGATGGCCTATTTCTTCACGGACTACTCGCGGGCGCTGCTCGGCTTGCGCGACGGCCGGTGGAAAGCAATCCACGACATGACCTCGGGCCGCACGAGGCTTTTCGACGTGGCCGCGGACCCGGGCGAATCGGTCGACCTGGCGCCGCGCGAGCCTGAGCGCACGGAAACTTACCGGCGCCGGCTCCTCGCCGCTTGCGCGGAGCAGAGAGCGTTCGTGCACGACCGGGCGGCGCCGCGATCCTGAAATTTGGGGCGGGCGCTGCGGATACCGGACGGCCAAGCCGGCGAGCAATGGCCGAACCTCGAGCTCAGAACCCGCCGATGCTCTCGCGGAGATCCTCGAGGAGCCGCTTCTCGTTCGGGGACAGCCCCCCCGCACGAGTCGCCTTTTCCGCGGCGGCGCGCGCTTCCTTCTCGTGGCCGAGGCGGTCGAGCGCGAGGGAGTAGTAGAGGAAATTCGGCCCCGCCGGAGCGAGCTCCGTGGCCATCTTGAGGTCCTGGAGCGCCTCATCGGACTTGCCGAGCTCGAAAAGGAGCCAGCCGTGCGTGTTGACGTACATGCTGCGCTGGAGGAGCTTCTCGCGGCTCGACGGGAGCCATCGCCAGAATCCTCGCGGAAGGGTCTCGTCCACGAGCTCCACCGACTGCCGCGAGAGGTCGAGCGCGTGCACGAGGTCCGTGCGGCGCATCGCGTGGTACCAGGCGACCTCGTTGAGGAGCTCCGGCTCGACGTTGGGGCCGCCGTTCGCTTGCTGTTTCAGCGCCACGTTCAGCGCGGCCTCGGACTGCTCGATCAGCTCATCGAGGAGCGCGTGGGCGGAGTCCTCGCGCCCGATCGCCAGCAGCTGGTCGACAAGGAGGTAGCCGAAGTGGCGCTTCAACACTTCGGCATCCGGGCCGTCGGCGGGCACCGTTATTTTCCGCCAAGCGTCCACGACCGACTCGGGGCTTTGGCTTCCAGCATTTTTCTCGAGCTTCAGGAGCAGCTCGAGGCCCTGCCAGCCCGCGTCGTGCCTAGAGTAGAAACATCCATAGACTCCGGCAGCGATGAAAAGGACCGCGAAAACGACGGACGCGGCGGCGCGCGCTGGCACCGTCCGCCCGAGGATCGCCGGAGGGCGGGGAACCATGGCAAAGCCGAGCAGCGTGCCGCCGACGAAGCCGCCGAGGTGGGCCGAGACGGCGATTCTCATGCCTTTCTCGAAATGTTCCCACACGAGAGCCACGACCTGGTCTCCCAGGATGCAAACCGCCGCCACGGCGAGGAACTTGGGCCGGAGCCTCAGGTCGCCGTCGACCCTCCTGCCGAATGCCGCGAGCAGGAGGGCAGCCGCCTCCCCGTAAACCGCCCCCGACGCCCCCATGCCCAAGCCTGGCTCGGCGAGAATCTGGAAAAGGAACGCGCCGGAGAGGCCGGACAAGAGGTAGAGCACCAGGTACCTGCCTGAGCCCAGCACACGCTCGAGCACGCGGCCGATCTGCACGTGGACGAGCATGTTGAGCGCGACATGGAAAAATACCGGGTGCACGAAAGTGCTCGTCAGGAGGCGCCAGTACTCGCCGGCGTTGACGGCGTTTTTATCGTGCGCGAGGTAATCGAAAGTGAACTTCTCCGTCTTGGCGCTCCAGGACATCCCGACGAAGACGGCGACGTTGCAGGCGAGGAGCACATAAGTGCACCATGGCCTTCGCGCGCGCGGGGCGAAGGGCGGAGGAGGAAGGGGCGGCGGATTCACGCCATTCCGAGGAGGTTGCCCTCCCCGTCGATCTTGACCTTTTCGGCGGCAGGAGTCCGCGGCAGGCCGGGCATGACCACAATGTTACCCGCTTGGGCCACCACGAAGCCGGCACCCGCAGAAAGGTTGACCTGATTGATCGTCACTTCGAAGCCCTCCGGCGCCCCCCGCACTTTGGGGTTGTCGGTGAAGGACATCTGCGTCTTCGCCATGCAGATCGGCACGTTGCCGCGCCCAAGGCCTTCGATGGTCTCGATCATTTCGGCCGCCGGCTTCTCGTAGTGTACCTTGCTCGCGCGGTAAATCTCGCGAGCGATCGTCTCGATCTTCGCGCGGATCCCCCCGTCGAGGTCGTACAGCGGGTGGAAGCGCGGTTTCGCCCCCGCGGCGTCGACGACGGCCTCCGCCAGCTCCACGCCCTCGGCGCTGCCTTTCGAGTACATCTGCGACTCGGCGCTGCGGACGCCCAGTCGGCGGAGCGCGCCGCGAAGTTTTCGGATGGCGGCGGGAGAGTCGGAAGGGAAGCGGTTGATCGCGACCACCGGCGTCACGCCGAACTTGCGCACATTCTCAACGTGCCGCCGCAGATTGTCGAAGCCGCCGCGTCGCGCGTAGCCTCCGTGGTACTCGATCGCCTGGACCGTCGCGACAATCACCGCGACCGCCGGCGTGAGCCCCGCGATGCGACATTTGATATCGAAGAACTTTTCGCCGCCCAGGTCGGCGCCGAAGCCGGCCTCCGTGACGGTGTATTCCGAAAGTTGGAGCGAGATCCGGGTGGCGACCGCGCTCGAGCATCCGTGGGCTATGTTCGCGAACGGCCCCCCGTGCACGAACGCAGGCGTGTGCTCGAGGGTCTGGACGAGATTGGGCAGCATCGCATCGCGCAGGAGGACTGCCATCGCCGCGTCGGCTTTGAGCCGGTCGCACGTGATGGGCTTTCGATCGCGGGTATAGCCGACGATGATCTTGCGAATGCGCCGGCGCAGGTCGGGAAAGTCCTCGGCGAGGCAGAGGATCGCCATGACCTCGGACGCCGGCGTGATCAAGAAACCGTCATTCCGTGGGACGCCATCCTGCGGCGTCCCCAGGCCAATGACGATGTGCCGGAGGGCGCGGTCGTTGAGGTCGAGAGTACGGCGCCAGGTAATGCGCCGCTGGTCGAGGCGCAGCTGGTTGTGGTGATGGAGGTGGTTGTCGATGAGCGCCGCGAGCAGATTCGTCGACTTGCCGACCGCGGAGATGTCGCCCGTGAAGTGCATGTTGATGTCTTCGGCGGGCGTGAGCTGCGACCATCCTCCGCCCGTCCCTCCGCCCTTGATGCCGAAGTACGGACCGAGGGAGGGCTCGCGCAGGCAGACGCTCGCCCGCTTGCCGATGCGGTTCAGAGCGTCGCCGAGGCCGATCGTCATCGTCGTCTTGCCGAGCCCGGAAGGCGTCGGCGTCATGGCCGTGACCAGGACCAGCTTGCCGCGCCCGTTGGCGGGCTTCGACTTGAGCACGTCGAGGGGGATTTTCGCGATCGACCGGCCGTAAGGGAGGACGTCGGCCTCGGTGATGCGCAGCTTCGCCGCGATCTCGAGGATGGGGAGCTTGATGACGGATTGCTCGATGCGGAGGTCGGTCGGCATGCGTTCCTGCAGGTCGCAGTTCCCGAATCGGAGCGCAGATCCTACCGGATGCCGTTGGGACTGGGTAGGGCCGCGGTGACGGTGCGGCGAGTGCCGCGGCGGCGACGTCCGCGCTAGGACTTCATGCGCCGAACCAGCCGCGGGTCGCAAGGATGGCGGCGGCCGCGGCCGGCAGGAGGAGCCAGCACGCAGCGATTCCGCGCGGAACACCCAGGTTCGCGTACCTGAGAAGTGCCGACGAGAGGACGGCGCACGAAGCGGTCCCGAGCGCGAGGACGCCCCAGGCTGTCGGAGCGCGCGGCGAACTGACGAGGGGCGCGAGGCAGCCCGCGGCCGCAGCAAAAGGCAGCAGGATGCATCCGCCGAGCGCCCCGAGGACGGCGGCTTGCTCGAGAATCGCCTGCCCGCGGCGGGGAGCGAGCAGCATCTGCGCCGCGACCGAGGCGAGCCAGCCCACCGCTCCGGCAAGAATCGCCTCGAGCGATCGACGCCCCGCGTCTCCACCGCCTCGGAAATACGACAGCGCGGCGCCGATGGCGGCAGCACCCCCGAGACCCGTCGCGCAGCAGAGCGCGTAGAACGCCAGTTTCCAGCCGGGCCTCGGCGGAGGATCGCAGGCGCACGCGGCACCGTGGGTCGCCGGCGGCGAGATGGCGCGGCGGTGATACGCCACCATCCGGTAGGCGGCGCGCCCCACGGCTCGCAACCCCGGAGCCGTGGCCAGAGCTCGAAGCCACGGTAGCTTTCCGTGCAGCTCGAGAAGCTTCAAAATGCCATCGAAGCCGCGGAGGGACTCGCCGCCGTTCGCGTCGCGAAGGAGGAGCTCCGATCGCAGGGCGTCGACCTCGCTGGCCGTCAAGCCGAGCGCCTCGGCGTCCTCGACGGCCCGGACGCTGACGCCGTCCAGGAGCCCGCGGCGGCTTAACGACTCGACCCATCGGGTGCAGAGCGGACAGACCGCGTCGTAGAAAAGGGTGTAGTTGCCGGGCGGCGGATTTTCGGGCGGTCCCATCGAGGTGTCTCCTCTGCCAGGCTCAACCGCACGCACGCCGCCGCCGCAACCGGCGGAAAATCGCGTGCCCGGTCAGCGGCTGATCGCCTCGAGGTTGGCGCGCTGCACCGACGCCAGCATGCGTTGGATGCGCGCCTCCATGACGCTGTAGTGATCGGCCGTGAACCCAACCTCGGTGTGCGCCACGTTTCCGGCGGCGTCGATCCAGACGTTCGTCGGAAACCCGGTGACCTGGTACTTGCTGCGCGCGATCCCCCGGCCCATGAGCAGCACGGGATGTTTCAATTTTTCCTGCGCGAGGTACTCCGCGACGGTCTCGCGGTCTTCGTCGTAGCCGTTGACCGCGATCACCGTGAAGCCTTTGTCGCCGAACTTCTCCTGGAGCTTGGTGAGGTAAGGCGCCTCCTTGCGGCAGTAGCTGCACGCCACGCCCCAGAAGCTGAGGAGGACCACTTTGCCGCGCGTGGCCTCGCGGAAAGCGACTTTCGAGCCGTCCATCGCCTCGAGGGTGAAATCGGGGGCCGGGCTGCCGACCAGTCCACCCGCAGCGCCGCTGCGCGCTTCTTGGTCGCGCGCCTGACGATACACCGCCAGCTTCCCGAGGAGAGCCGCCTGGAGCTGCGGAAGGAGCTTTCCGGCCTCGGAGTCGAGGAGCGCCTGGATCCGCTGGTAGATGTCCCGCGGGTGCTTTCGGATGGCGAAGTCGGACAGAATGCCGCTGATCTCTTTCTCGCAGGCCGCGGCGAGCGCTTTTTCCGCAGCGCTCAGAGCGCGCACCCCAGTCGCCTTCCACGTGGACTTCACTCCCATCTGCAGCCGCACGTCGCCTCGCTTCCCCTCCAGCGAGAACTCACGAGAGACTTCTTCCAGCGATTTCTTCGCCGAGCTCATGACGTACGTCGTACGCCACTTTTTGAGCGTCGCGGGCGAATCGTCGAGGTCGAAAGGCGCAGTAGCGCCCGATGCTAGCGTTCGCGTCAACGTGCACGTCGAGCCTTTGCGATCCACGGACGCGAGCACGGGCAGCTTCACCGGCGACTTGCCGAGAAGCACAGTTGCTTCCACTTGCTGCGCGGGTGAGGAATCCGGCAGCTCGCCGGTGGGGAACAGGCCGTCGGGCGGGACGTGGAGGTCAAGCACCTTACCCTGCGGGCTGTCCAGGCCCTCCTCGACGGGGGTCACTTCGAGCTTCGCCGAGACCCAGTAGAAGCCGACATCCATGTACGGAGGCACCGGGACACCTTGCACCTGCGGCGCCACGGAGCGCACGAAAAGGACGCGGCGGTCGGCGCCGATCTCATGCGCCTCGTCCGTCACGAAGTAGACGAGGGTCGTTTTGACCTTCTGCTCGGTCGCGGCGGCCGTGCCCAGCGTCTGCGAGATGACGGTCTCGCCCTCGTAGGCGCCCAGCTGGCCGGGAGCGGGATCGATGACGTCGGCGACGGGCTGGCCCACGGCCGGCAAGCGGCCGCACGCGAGAAATAGGAGCGAGATCAACGCCGTGTGCTTCATGCCATTCTCCCTGTAATCGCCTTCCTGACCATACCATACGCTCGCCGGAGCGGAGGATTCCACCGGCAACTGAGCCCGCGCGCCAACCGGGCTCAGCGCTCGCAGCCGAGCGTGGCCCCCGAGGGGTCGGTACCGGCAGCCGGGTAGGGCGCGGGGGGCTCGGCACCGGCACGGAAGAGGTAATCGAGCAGCGTCACCGCGTCCGTGACGTTCAGCTGCTCGTTATCGTCCACGTCGCAGGCGTCCTCGCAGTCGACAGCGGTTCCGGAAAATAGGTGAAGGAGGACGCGAACGGCGTCCGCCAGGTCGATCACCGCGTCGCCGTTGGCGTCCGCGCGGATGAAAGTTGGAGGCGGAGCGACGTACGTGAAGGACATCGCGTTCGACACCTGGTTGTCGGCGTTTCGCACGGTCACGTTGACAGCGCCGGCGCCCGGCGGCGCGCGCGCGACGATGTTGCCCGGGTCGGGCCCGTTCTCGTCGAAGGATACGAGCGGCGACTGGATACCGCCGAAAAAGACTTTCAGGCCGTTGTGGAAGTCCTTTCCGCGAAGATCCACGTCCGCGCCGGCCGGGGCTGCCGCAGGATCGATCCCCGTGATGGCGGGCGGGTTCCAAGTCGCGGTCGATGTGACCGTGATGGAGTCCGAGTCGACGATGTTCCCCCGCAGGTCGAGGCCGTAGACGACGAGCGCGTTGGCGGTGCCCGGGATGAGCGGGACGTCGGTGAGCTGCCAGGTCGTCAATCCCGGGTAGCCCGGGTCGTACAGCGTGCCCGCGTCGCTGTTCGTTGTGATGAGAAGCTGACCCACCTCGACCGGCGCCGTGCCGCCCAGGTTGACCGTGGCGCTCGGGGTCGAAAAGTTGGCCCCGCCGTTCGTCGTGATGGTCAGTCGGACCTGCGGGTAGACCGCCGCCTGGATCCGGGACTGGAGGAGCGACGCCCGCTGGTCAATGTAGCCACCCGGCTGCGCCACGGAAGTGCTCGCCATGCCGAAGGTCGCGAGCCGCGATGCGTAGTCATCGAGGTAGCCCGAATGGAACCAGCGGCCGGGCCCGTTCACCATCTCGTCCAGGATCGAGTAGTACATGCGCTTCAGCTTGGGGCGATGGAACCAGCGGTTCACTTCCCCGAATCCGCCCGGATCGAAGTTGTCCGACGGCGCCCCCGGGATAAGGAAAGACGTGGTGTTGCCGTACGTCAGCTCGAAATCCCATCCGATCAAGTTCCACAAGCCGGTGACGTCCGAGCGGTACAGATAGCAGTTTTTCCCTCGGCTCGTGCCCCACGTGTCCCAGTCGTCGATGTTGAACTCGACGGCCCAGATCCGGAGCATCTCCTCGACGTTCGCATAGTCCCCGATTTGCTGGTCGAATTGAGCGTCGCTCGTCCGCGCCGGGTCCATCACTTTTGCGAGGGCAATGAGGTTCGCGTACTCGTCCGCGCCGTTCTTCGCACGCAGGCCGAAGAACCAACGGTAGTTCTCCTTGTTGTCGCCGTTCAAGTCGTTCGTCCCGTAGGGCGGCGGGTAGAGGAGGCGGCCGTCGGCGTTGCCCGCGCGGCCGCCGTTGTCGTCGATGAGGAAGCGGTCATCCATCTCGACGAAATCGCCCTCGTCGTCGCCCGGAAACCACGTCGAGATGAAGTCGCTGTCGGGCACCCAGTTGTGCTCCCGCACGCCCGTCGTCCGGTCGTCCACCTGCCATCGCACGAGAGCGAAGCCGTCGGTGAACGGCACGCCGATAGCTCCCTGGTTCTGCCGCAGCAAGTAGTGCGAGATCCTCGTCCGAGCGTCGATCGGATTCCCCTGATTGTCCTCGAGGCCAAACCGCCTCACGCGCCCGTGGAGCGGGTTGTCGCGTGGCATCCGCACCCGGAAGCTGCCGTTCCAGCCGGCTCTCGCCCAAGGGCTGCCCGAGAATCGGAGGTGCGATTCGTAGTAAATCGTGCTTCCGCCAAAAACGAACGAACCGCTCAACGGATCGTTCGAAAGGAGTCGCCGGTTGGAAAGCTCGTCCTCGTCCGCCTGGGTCATGTAGAAGCGGTAATTGAGATAGTTCGTCGCCGGCACTTTCACATCGTGGCGATAGATACAGTAGCGCTGATCGTTCAGGCCGGCGGCCGGCGGGTTCAGGAGGAGCGGGTGCGTCCGCTGCGTGACGTCGACGGGGTAGCGGCCGGGCCGGCCACCGCCGTCGGTCGCGGTCAGGTAATAGACGACGCGGGTGGCCTGCGGCTGCGCCGGCACCGTGCACTGCCAGACGTCGCTGCCCAAAATGCGCGTCATGGAGATGGATGCGGGAGACGCCGCGGGGCTATTGAGGGAGTACCGCAGAGTCACGGACGAGACGCCGTCGGGGTCGAAGACGCGCGCGCGGATCGTCACGGGCTCGGCCGCCGTCGGCACGGAAGGATCCTGCTTCACGTCCGTGATGACGGGCCCAAGATTGGCACTGCCCGCCTGACTGATCAGCCGCTGCGTGACCTGGTTTCGAGCTCCCGGCGTGCCGAGGTCGAGCGGCACGGACAACGTATAGGCTTTGGCCATCTCGTGGTCGAATCCATTCGTCAGCAGCGTCTGCGCCCCAACGACCCACCGAGCCTTGAACGAGATCTGGACGTCGCTGTCCGGGTTAAGGCTGTTGAGCCCTGCTCCGGCCGGCGTGGGAGTCTCGATGCGGTTCACCTTGTTGTCGCCGCGGCCCGTAGCGATCATTTTCAGCGAGCCCGATCCGCTCAGCGGCGCCTGACTCGTGCGGCCGCTTTTCACGTGCGTGCCTTCGATCACCCAGCCCGACGTGCCCGTTTCGAACCGCCCATTCGTCAGCTGCTCCGTGCCTCCGCTGATGATCGTCGTCCGATTGAGTAGACGCGGGATGAAGGACAAGTCCGAGCTCTGAAGACCCGCGTTGTGCACCTGCACCGCCAGCACGTTCGTGCCGTTGATGAGCACGGACTTGAACGCGCTGATGTCGACCTCGACCGGAGCTCCGGGCTCGATTGCCGACGGGGCGGGGGCGTCGAAAGCGGGGCTCGTCACGTTGTACTCGGCCACTTTGGTGCCGTTGAGGTACGCGTAGAAGCCGTCGTCGATGACGATGCTCAGGACCAGCTCGTTGATCGCGTTGCGATCCGCGACGGTGAAAGTCTTTCGGCAGAAAATCGTGACATACGTGTTCTGCATGTCCGTGAGGACGGTCGCGTCATCGTTGTCACCGTAGCCGATGCCCGTGGCGCCCGTGCTCCAGCCTCCGTCCGCGAAACCGAGGTTGATCCACGGGGCGGGAGGCTGCGACGTGCCCTTCGTGTACTTCCACACTTCGCCGGCGTCGATGAGCGCGGTGTCGTTCCTCGTCACACCGCCGCCGATGACCGAGAGGTCGTCCACGAGCGTGATGCCTCGATCGAGGAGCGCGAGAGTCAGCTCGGAATCCCGATTGCCGTGCCGCGCGACGTAGGAAAACGTCTCGGTCGT
>Ga0111539_10012529_pt1 | contig 10626 bp, 7 predicted proteins | sample RhiMethybrSRZTD1_FD_79667 | JGI IMG/M metagenome (GOLD analysis project Ga0111539, IMG submission 79667) | Populus rhizosphere microbial communities from Tennessee, USA - Rhizosphere MetaG P. TD hybrid SRZTD1 (version 2) (version 2) | ecosystem: Host-associated > Plants > Roots > Rhizosphere >... | reverse complement strand
CGCCGGCGGCGCTGTGGGCGACTCCCGCGTGGTAGAGCGCGTCCGAGAGCGCGTTGGGCCGCGTGGCGACGCCGGCTCGACGCAGAGTGACGGCGCGGTCGAGCACGGCGGCCGCCTCGACGTCGCGCCCTTGCCGGCGGAGCGCGACGCCCATCCCCGTGAGGCTCTCGGCCGCCGCGGCGCTCACCTCTCCCAGCCGCCGTGCGCGTAGGTCGTGGGCGCGGCGGAACATCGCCTCGGCGCGCTGGTACTGGCCGGCCAGGGGACGGTCCCACGCCGAGATGAGGGCGAGGCCGACGGCGTTGGCCGCTGCCGCCTCGGCCAGGGTTCCGCTGCCGCGAGTGGCGGCGAGGGCTCTCTCGGCGAGGGTCGCACCTTCGTCGAGGTGCCCCATGCGGAGCTCGATGGTCGCCAGCCGTGAGAGCAGCATCGGCCGTTCGGGTGCATCCGGCCGCAGGCTCGTCTCGATGCGACGCAGGCCGCGGCGCAACAGCTCCGAGGCCGGCGGGTCGACGCCGGTCGCGTTGCGCACGTCCGGCACCTCGAAGAGCGCGGTGAGGAATTCCGCCTCGGCCTCCGCTCCCGCCTGCGCCTGGAGCGCCAGGTCGCGCTCTCTGGCCGCTCGCCCGGCGTACACGGTGACGGTCGGCACGTAGGCGAGCAGCAAGGCGGCCGCCACCGTGAAGGCTACGGAGGCCAGCCGGTGGCGTCGCACCAGCTTGCCGAAGCGGTAGGCAGGGCCGGCACGGCGCGCGGCGATCGGCCGGCACGCGGCCCAGGCTTCGAGGTCGGTCGCGAGATCGCGCGCCGCCGAGTAGCGCCTTCCCGGCTCGACGGAGAGGGCGCAGGCGACGATGGTGTCGAGGTCGCCGCGGAGCGCGCCCGCGAGGGCGGAGGCATCGGCCAACCCACGGCACGCCGCGGCGCCATCGCCTGCCTTCGCAGCCGCGGCGCTTGCCAGTGGCGGCGCCGCGCGCCCGGCGATGGCGAGCGCGAGCCAGCCGGCGGCGTCGCGGCGGTCGGCGGGGAGCTCGCCGGCCAGCAACTGGTGGAGCAGCAACCCGAGCTGGTAGACGTCGGAGGCGATGCCGGCCGGCTCGCCCGCGAGCTGCTCGGGGCTCGCCCAACGAGGCGTGAGCGCGCGCCCCAGAGTACGGGTCTCGGCGCCGGCGTCGTCGGCGTCGAGCACCTTGGCGATGCCGAAGTCGAGCAGCTTCACGTCGCCTGCGGCGGTCACCAGGACGTTGGACGGCTTGAGGTCGCGATGGACCACCAGCATGCCGTGGGCGCTGTCCACCGCGCGCGCGACGCGAGCGATGAGCAGAGCCCGCTCGCGCAACGTGGCGCGCTGCCTGTCGCAATAGACGTCGATCGGTGAGCCGGCGACGAGCTCGACCGCCAGCCACGAGCGCCCCTGCTCGTCGACGCCGCCGTCGATGAAGCGCGCGATCGCCGGATGCTCCAGACGGGCGAGGATGCGACGCTCGGCGGCGAAGCGAATGGCGAACGCGCCATCGCGGGCATCGAGGAGCTTGAGCGCCACGCGCTGCGCGACGTCCCCATCGGCGCGCTCGGCCTCGTAGACGACGGCCGAACCGCCCTCTCCCACTGCGCGCACCACCCGCCAGCGGCCGACGCGCTCCCCGGGCGCGAGCCGCGGGCGCGATACCGCCTCGATCTCGACGAGCGGCGCGTCGCCGGCCGCGCCGGCGAGCAACTCCTCGACGAGGGAGCGTAGCGTGGCGTCGGCGCCGCAGGCGATGTCGAGGAAGGCGGCGCGCTCCGCGGGCGGCAGATCGAGGGCACGGGCGAAGATCGGGTCGGCCGCGGCGAAGCGCCCGAGCGGGCGTTGCGGCTCGGCGCTCATCGCGCGCTCAGCTCGACGCGCAGCCAGGCGCGTGCGCGCGTCCACTCTCGCTCGACGGTGCGCAGCGACATGCCGAGAGCGGAGGCCGTGTCTTCCGCGGTCAAGCCGCCGAAGAACCGGCACTCGACGACCTGTCGCTTCCGCGCGTCCACCTGGCCCAGGCGCTCGAGCGCGTCGTCGAGCTCGAGCAGGGCGCCGGCGTCGCGGTCGACGGCGATCAGCGTCTCGTCGAAGGGGATCAGGCCGCCGTGGGCGCCGCGCTTGACCGCCACCCGCGCGCGGGCATGGTCGATGATGAGCTGTCGCATGGCGCGCGCGGTCACGGCCAGCAGGTGAGGGCGGTCGCGCCACGGGAGCTCCTCCCGATGGAGGACCTTCAGGTAGGCCTCGTGGGCGAGGGACGTGGTATCGAGCGTCAGCGCGTTCTGGGCCGGCCCCAGCTGACGATGCGCCAGAGCCCGCAGGTCGTCGTAGAGCAGGCACACCAGCCGCTCGAAGGCGCCGTCATCGCCGGCGCGGTGGGCCGCCAGCAGCTCGGTGACCGGACCCGGCGGGAGGCTCCCTGGCATCGGCCCGCGCAGTCTACCGCCGGGTTCCTCCCCAGAGGGGCCCCTGGGGAGGTGGCGGGTTTCGCGAGCTTCCTCCGTTTTGGGGAGTAGCGCATCTCTGCACTCGACTCTCGGCTGTTGCCGAAAAAGGAGTCTCGCCGATGGGACGTACTGGCCTCCGCTCGATCTTCGTGCTTTGTGCCTTCGCTGCTCCTGGCTTCGCCGTGACCACCTCGACAGTGACCGGCAGTACCGCCACGATGATCACCGACAACACCGCGCACGTCTTACAGATCGGCGCCGCCGGCGGCTTCCTGACCAACAATCGTCTGGCCGTGGGCGACCCGGGCTACAACAGCAACGTCGACTTCGACTCGACCGTTGCGGGTGACCAGAAGCTCTCCGACGACACCGGGACGGTCGACATCGTCTCCGGGGGCGGCGACGTGTTGCGGGTCGACGGCGACCCCGGCTTCGAGGCGACCGTCCATTGGGACGTCTCGGGCGGCGGCGGCGGTGCCGACCTGGGTGGAACGGTGCTCGACTCGGGCACCGTGCAGATCTTCGGCGACATGGTCGACAAGGTCGCCAGCGGCATGACGCATCTGGGGACACTCCCAAGTGGCGGGACGGCCAGCAGCAGCCTCATCGCGGAGGGGATGAACTTTCCGGGGACCCACCCCTTCGACGTCGCTCCCGGTCCCGACGCGCAGAGCGACCTCGACGTCATCATCGACGACCTCCAGGGGGTGGGCGACATCCACAAGACCGGTAGCGGGCTCATGACCCTGGGGACGATCACGGCGGACCTCGGCGGCGGCATTTTCGTCGACGCGGGCGACCTCTTCATCTACGGCAATCCGACCGCCGACGTCGACGCGGTCGTCACCGTCGCCACGGGCGCGCTCTTCAGCGGCCTGCGCGCCGTCGTCCGCGGCCCCATCACCGTCAGCGGCACGCTGCTTCCGGGCGGCTCGTTCGCCGTCCAGCCCTACGCCGGCGCCGGTCAGCTCGAGAGCACCGGCGGCGTGACCTTCAACCCCGGCTCGGTGTTCCGCGACACCCTGTTCAGCCCGCCGTCGAACCCCGACAACTTCGGCCACCTCCTCGTCTCCGGCGGCAACGCTGCCATCGCCAACGCCACGCTGAGCGTGAGCTTCGACGGTCTGGTCGTCGGCGAGGAGTACGCGATCATCGAGACCACCGGGAGCGGCGGCTACAGCGGCACGTTCCAGGGGTTGCCCCAGGGCGCGCAGCTCACGGACAACGGCATCACGCTGGAGATCGACTACCAGCCGACGCGCGTCGTGCTCCGCGTGGTGAGCGTGGAAGGCGTGGTCGCGGTTCCGACTCTCGACCGATGGGCGGCGATCTCACTGGCCCTGCTGCTCGCCGGCCTCGCGGTCCTCACGCTGATCCGGCGTGCCTGAGCAGGCGCAGGATGCCGCTTTGCGGCGCGGACGACCTCGCCTTGCCGCTCTGCGGCAAACCTGAGGTATCCTCCGCGCCGCCATGGCAACCCACAAGATCCTCATCGCCGACTCCCTAGACCCTTCCGGCCTCGCAGCGCTGCAAGCCTCGGGCGCCGAGGTCCACGAGCTCACCGCCGCCGAGCGGCCGCGGCTGCGCGAGATCCTCGCCGACTACGACGCCCTCGTCGTGCGCAGCAGCACCAAGGTCACCGCCGACCTGCTGCGCGCCGGCAAGCGCCTCAAGGTCGTCGGCCGCGCCGGTATCGGCGTCGACAACGTCGACGTCACCGCGGCCACCGAGCTCGGCATCCTCGTCGTCAACGCGCCGACGGCGAACCTCATCTCCGCCACCGAGCACACCTTCGCGCTGCTGCTCGCGCTCGCCCGCAAGGTGCCCGCCGCCGACGGCGCCATGAAGCGCCAGGACTGGGACCGCAAGAGCTTCACCGGCTTCGAGCTGCAGGGCAAGCGCCTGGGCGTCATCGGCTTCGGCCGCATCGGCCAGGGCGTGGCGGCGCGCGCCCGCTCCTTCGAGATGGAGGTTGCGGCGTTCGATCCCCACCTCGACCCAGCCGTCGCGCGCCGCCTCGACGTGCCGCTGCTGCCGTTGGCGGAGCTGCTCGCCTGGGCCGACGTCGTCACCCTCCACGTGCCGCTCACCGACGAGACGCGCAACTTACTCAGTGCCTCCGAGCTCGCGCACATGAAACCCGGCGCGCTGGTGGTCAACTGCGCGCGCGGCGGCGTCGTCGACGAGGTGGCGCTGCTCGCCGCGCTGGAGTCGGGCAACGTCGGCGGCGCCGCCGTCGACGTCTTCGCCGACGAGCCGCCCACGGACTGGAGGCTCGCGACCCATCCGCGTGTCGTGTCGACCCCCCACATCGGCGCGCAGACGGTGGAGGCGCAGGAGCGCATCGCCCTCGAGACCAGCCGCATGGTGCTCGCGGCTCTCGACGGCTCGCTGGCGATCTCGGCGGTCAACCTGCCGTTCCGTCCCACCGGCGCGCGCAGCGAGCCGTTCCTGCGCCTCGGCGAGCAGCTCGGTCGCCTCGCCGGCTGCCTGCTCGGCGGCAGCATCAACCGCCTGCGCGTCGACCTCTGGGGCATCGAGGAGTCGCTGGCGGTCCCGGTCACCGTCGCCGCCGTCAAGGGCGCGCTGACCTGCTTCCTCGGCGAGGCGGTCAACTACGTCAACGCCGAGAAGCTCGCCGCCGCCCGCGGCATCGAGGTGGTGCGCGCGGTGCGCCCGGAGCCGGCCGACTACCCGCACCTCGTCGGCGTCAGTGTTGGCGGCGACGGAGGCGAGGTCGAGCTCGCTGGCGCGCTGTTCGGCGAGCGCGACGCGCGGGTGGTGCGCTTCCGCGGCTTCCAGCTCGAGTTCCGCCCCGAGGGGCGGCTGATGGTGCTGTCGAACCGCGACGTGCCCGGGGTGGTCGGGCGGCTGGGGACGATCCTCGGCGAGGCCGGCGTCAACATCGCCGAGATCCACCTCGCCCGCGTCAGGGACGGCGGCGACGCCATGGCGGTGCTGCGCCTCGACGAGCACCCGGCGCCCGAGGTGCTGGCGCACATCGCGGCGCTGCCCGAGATCCAGGCGGTGCAGATGGCGGACCTGCGCTGACCGCGCCCGGCCGGACGTGGGCAGGGCCCACCCTACGCGGAGTGTGGTGTGGAGGGTGGCGTAGGGTGGGCCGTGTCCATCATCCCGGCCGCGCACGGGCGCGTGCGGCGCCGTCCCCGGCCCTGCCATCGCCACGCCGCAGCGGCGCCTCGCTTCTGGCGTAGCCTTTGCTCCGCCTCGGAGCCGCTGCTGAGTCGAGAGTTGGGAGGAACGTGATGGGCAAGCGCGTGGGATTGGTCTTCGGTGGGCGCAGCGTCGAGCACGAGGTGTCGATCAACTCGGCACGCTCGGTTGCTTCGGGGCTGCAGCAGGCGGGGCACGAGGTGGTGCCGCTCGGCATCGCGCCGGACGGCTGCTGGCTGCCGCCGGCGGAATCGCAGCCGGCGCTCGACGGCGAGCTCAGCGCGCTGCCGGCGCCGGGCGGCGCGATCGCGCCGTCGCTGCGCCACCTGCTCGAAGCCGACGTCGAGGTGGTCTTCCCGCTCGTTCACGGCACCTGGGGCGAGGACGGCACCCTGCAGGGCCTGTGCGAAATGGCCGGTCTCCCGTACGTCGGCTGCGGCGTGCTGCCCAGCGCCGTCGCCATGGACAAGCTCCAGTGCAAGCGGCTGCTCGCGGCAGCCGGCGTGCCGGTGGTGGAGTTCCGTGCTGCTTCGCGCCAGCGCTTCGAGGCCGATCCGCAGGCGTTTCTCGCGAGCTGCGCCGAGTTGCCGCTGCCGCTCTTCGTCAAGCCCAGCGTCGGCGGCAGCAGCGTCGGCGTGCAGAAGGTCAAGGCCGCCGAAGCACTGGAGGCGGCCGTGCGCCTCGCCCTGCGCTTCGACGACCAGGTACTCGTCGAGCGCGGCGTCCAGGGCCGCGAGCTCGAGGTCGCCGTGCTCGGCCTGCACGACCTCGAGGCCTCGCGCGTCGGGGAGATCGTCCCCGGCGCCGAGTTCTACGACTACGCCGACAAGTACCTCACCGACGCCGCCCAGCTCATCGCCCCCGCCGAGCTCGAAGGCTTCGTCGAGGAGCGCATCCGCCAGCAAGCGATCGACGCCTTCGCCGCCATCGGCGGCTGGGGGATGGCGCGCGTCGACTTCCTGCTCGAAGGCGACAAGCCCTACGTCAACGAGATCAACTCCATCCCTGGCTTCACCCGGATCTCGATGTACCCGCGGCTGTGGGCGCTGACGGCAGTGCCATTGCCCATGCTCGTCGACCGTCTGGTCGAGATTGCCCTGCAACGCCACGCCGAGCGCACCAGCCTCGACGAAGGGATCAAGCAGTGGCTTGCGGACCTGGCGAAGCGGTGAGCCAGGCTACTCTTCGCTGAGCACCGGCCCCAGACCCGCCCGCAGGACGATCGAGCGGTAGCCGCGCCGCAGCAGTTGCTTCTGCATCTGCTCGGCGTCGGCGAAGGCGGTGTACGTGCCGACGCGAACGCGGTACCAGGGCAGCGATTCTTCGATGCGTGCGTCGGCGAAGTCGTCGGCCAGCTTCGCCAGCAAAGCGTCGGCGCGCTCGCGGGTCTGGAAGGCGCCGACCTGGACGGTGAGGACGCTGTCGACGGGGAGCGTCTGCTGGCCCATCTCGACGACGCGCAGCTCGATGTCGGCGGTGCCGGTGCGCACCATGTCGAGCTCGGTGGCGGCGCCGTAGGAGAGGTCGAGGATGCGGCCGCGCACGAAGGGGCCGCGGTCGTTGATGCGCACCTGCACCCGGCGGTCGTTGCCGAGGTTGCGTACCTCGACGACGGTGCCGATGGGCAGCTCGCGGTGCGCGGCCGTCATCAGGTACATGTCGTACCGCTCGCCGCTGGCGGTGCGCTGGCCGTGGAAGGGGTAGCCGTACCAGCTAGCCTCGCCGCGCTCGCTCCAGCCGATGCGGACGTGGTCGCGGGTGGCGCTGCGGCAGGAGGCGAGGAAGAGGGAAGCGGAGGCGAGGGCGACGCAGAGCGCCGCCGCCAGTAGCGGCGAGCGTCTAGGCGCGAATGTACGTTCGTTCCCCCTCATCCGGAAGCGGTCGAGCCGCGATGCCAACTACAGGTGCTGAAAGATTATAGGCCAGCCTTGCCGCAGGGCGGCAGCGGCGCGCTTCACACGCGAGGGGCTTCGACGCCGGCGGTTGCCGCTCCCGCGAGGCGTGGCCGCACCACGTCGGCGAGAAACTCTCGCGTCTGCGCGGCCGCGCGGCCGGTGAAGCGCGACGGCTCGAGCGCCGCTTCCATCTCCGCCGCGGTGAGCCCGAAGGCAGCATCGCCGGCGACGCTGGCGACCAGCGGATTGGCGTCGCCGCGCTCGACCGCCGCCTGCGCGTCGAGCGAGTGCCTCCGCAGCCGCTCGTGCAGCTCCTGGCGGTCGCCGAAACGCAACGAAGCCGTCATCAGCCAGCTCTCGGTGGCCATGAAGGGCAGCTCCTGCCGCACTCGCCGCGCCACCGTCTCCTCGCGCACGCGCAGGCCCTGCGCGATGTGCGCTGCCAGGTTCGCGCACGCATCCGCCGTCAGGAACGCGTCGGGGATCACCAGCCGCCGGTTGGCCGAGTCGTCGAGGCTGCGCTCGAGCCACTGTGTCGCCGTATTGAGCGGTCCGTTCAGAGCGTCGGTGAGCAGCCGCCGCGCCAGGCCGCACATGCGCTCCGCCCGCACCGGGTTGCGCTTGTAGGCCATCGCCGAGGAGCCCACCTGCGCCTCGTCGAAGGGCTCGGCGAGCTCGCCGACACCCTGCAGAAGCCGCAGGTCGGTGCCGAGCTTGTGGCAGCTCTCGCCGATCCCGGCCAAAGCGAAGAGCACCTGCGAGTCCTGCTTGCGCGAGTACGTCTGGCCAGTGACGGGGAAGCTGCCGGCGAAGCCGAGGCGCTCGCCGAGCCGGCGGTCGAGGTCGCGCACCTTCGTCTCGTCGCCGTCGAACAGGGTGAGGAAGCTCGCCTGCGTGCCCGTGGTGCCCTTGACGCCGCGGCAGCGCAGCTCGCGCCGTCGCCGCTCGACCTCGTCGAGGTCGATCAAGAAGTCCTGGATCCAAAGACAGGCGCGCTTGCCGACGGTGGTGAGCTGCGCCGGCTGAAAGTGCGTGTAGGCGAGGCAAGGCAGCTCCGCCCATTTCTCGGCGAAGTCGGCGAGCGCCGCGACCACCGCCGCGAGGCGCCCCTCCAACAACGCGAGGCCTTCGCGCTGCAGCAGCACGTCCGCGTTATCGGTGAGGAACGCGCTCGTCGCCCCGAGGTGGAGCACCCCCCCCGCCTCGCCAGCAAGCTCGGCGAAGTGGCGCAGGTGGGCCACCACGTCGTGTCGCGTCGCGCGCTCGAGCTCGGCCACGCGCGCGAAGTCGATCTCGCCCGCGACCCGCGTCAGCGACGCCAGCTGCTCGCGGCTGATCGGCAGACCCAGCTCCGCCTGCGTCTCGGCCAACGCCACCCACAGCCGCCGCCATGTCTGGTAGCGATGGCGAGGCGAGAAGATCGCCGCCATCTCGCGGCTCGCGTAACGGTCGTAGAGCGGGTTGAGGGGCTCCGGCCCACGGTCGGGCCGCAGCCCCTCGACGCTCGCCCTCGCCTGCGGCTCGGTCTCGTGGTTGGTCGGCTTCATTACGGGCGATGATACGATCCCGCGCCGGCGGCGGCCTGTAGAGCGGTTCTCGGCTTCCTTTCGGCCCCACCACCTCGTAGATACCCGGCTTCCGCGGTCGGCTCCTCCGCCCGCGACCGCAGCCGAGGATCGGGAGCTCACCCTCATGCCTCTCTCGGTCTACTCGGAGATCGGCCGCCTGCGCCGCGTGCTGTTGCACCGCCCCGGCCGCGAGATCGACTGGATGGTGCCCGCGATGATGGAGCACCTCCTCTTCGACGACATCCTCGACGGCGAGGAGGCGCGCGGCGAGCACGACACCTTCCGCAACCTCCTCGAGCGACTGGGCGTCGAGACCCTCGACGCCACTCAGCTGCTCGCCGACGTCCTCGGCCACGACGACGCCCCCCGCCGCGAGCTGCTCGACGAGCTCGCCGAGCCCCACCACCGCATCTCGGAGCGGGCCCTGGGGCGGCTCCGCGAGCTGCCGCCTACCGAGCTCGCCGCGGCCCTCGTCGGCGGGCTGCGTGGAGACGAACCACCGCGGCGCGGCGCCGGCCTCTTCGACATGCTGCCGGTGCCCAACTACTTCTTCCAGCGCGATCCGCAGATCGTCGTCGGCAACCGCGTCGTCGTTTCGTCGATGGCGACCGAGGCGCGCGAGCGCGAGCCGGTGCTGGCGGCGAGCATCTTCCGCCACCATCCGGCGCTGCAGGGGTACGAGGACCTATTCGCCGTCCACTCGCCGCCACACGAGGCGCCGGACTACGGCCCCGTCTACCCGTATCCGAGCCTGGAGGGCGGCGATGTGCTGGTGGTCTCGCCCGAGTTGCTGCTCGTCGGCATCAGCGAGCGCACCAACCGCCGCGGCCTCGAGGCGCTCGCCGACTACCTGCGCCGCGAGGACACGCCGTTCCGCCACCTGATCGCCGTCGAGCTGCCGCCGCGCCGCGCCTTCATGCACCTCGACACGGTGTTCACGCTCGTCGACCACCACCTCTGCATCGGCTACGCGCCGGTGGTGGAGCCCGACGGCCCGGAATCGGCCCGTGTCTACCGCGTCGACCTCGGCAGCGGCGAGCTCACCTTCACGCTGCAGCCTTCTCTGCTGGGCGCGCTCGCTGCGCTCGGTGTCGAGCTCGAGATGGTGCCTTGCGGGGGCGACGACTTCCTCGAGCAGCAGCGGGAGCAGTGGACCGACGGCGCCAACGCCTTCGCGGTGGCGCCCGGCGTCATCTTCCTCTACCACAAGAACCGCCACACCACGGACGGCCTGGCGGCGCGCGGCTGGCGCGTGCTCACCGAGGAGGAGGCGCTGCAGGCGCCCGACCTCGGCAGCGGGCGCACCGTCATCACCTTCTCCGGCCGCGAGCTGTCGCGCGCCCGCGGCGGACCGCGCTGCATGACCATGCCGCTCGAGCGCGAGAGCCTGTAGGAGACTCACGAGTGCCCCACTTCATCTCCATCCACGACCTGACCGCCGACCAGGTGGAGTCGATCTTCTCGCTCACCGCGGACTTGAAGCGCGAGCCGCAGCGCTTCGCCACCGCGCTCGCCGGCAAGAGCTTGGCGAT
>Ga0111539_10012527_pt1 | contig 10628 bp, 9 predicted proteins | sample RhiMethybrSRZTD1_FD_79667 | JGI IMG/M metagenome (GOLD analysis project Ga0111539, IMG submission 79667) | Populus rhizosphere microbial communities from Tennessee, USA - Rhizosphere MetaG P. TD hybrid SRZTD1 (version 2) (version 2) | ecosystem: Host-associated > Plants > Roots > Rhizosphere >... | reverse complement strand
TGCAGCTGCGCGCCCGCGTTCGTGACCGCAACCGGCAACGCAACGAGCTTCGGCGTGAGCTCCAGATGTCCGACAGCGAGGCCACCATCGGGACGCCAGACGTCGACCACCGGCGTGCCGCCGCCGTAGTCGGACGCGTTCATGCCCATGTAGTTGCGCTGCTCGAAGCCGGGCGCGAGCGGCTGCACCCAATCGCGTCGATCCTCGTAAGACGCACCTTCGTACGACCAGAAGGCGGGTTGCGATTGAGCGGCGGGGAGAAGCGTGTAGGAATGACTGGCCCACCGGCGCAGTTTCATTGGCGCATCGCTGCGGTTCGTGTATGTGACCTGCGCCAGCGCGAGCGACGGATGACGCTCGGCAAACGTGATCCGCACCGTCTTTTCCAATCCCTGCGCCGACAAACCCACCAGCGTGTGTTGCGTGCTGGGTCCCGAAGAACCGTCGACCTGCGCAACGTCATGCCGCTGAAACTCGAACTGATCGATCGCGTGGCCGTCCCAGTCGACCACGTATTCGCTCGCGCTGAAGTCAGTGAGCGCGAGTGTCTTGCCGGTATCCAGCAACAGCACACGCGTGCGCATGTTCCGGTCGAACTCGATGCGCATCGCGGTGTTCGCGACGACTGCGGCCGGTTCCTGAGGAGGGGCGGGTGCTGCCGGTGGAGTGGCGGGCGGGCTGCTGGCGCAGCCAGTCAGCAGCAGAGCAACGAGGCACGCACGGGCGTAGCGATGCGGATTCATAGCCATGTCGAAGTGTGCCAAGGCGCCACAGTGCATGCAAATAAAACAACTTTCATTTTCGTTGTTTTAGGTGCTACGCTCCGGCGCGGAGGTCGCCGATGCCCAAGACCCAGATCGTCGCGCTCACAGTTGCGTGCGCCAGCTTGCTTGGCTGCTCGATGCCGGCCGGCCGACCGGACCAGCCAGCCACTGAGCCGGCGAGCTACTCGATGGCGGACTTCACCGCCGTGCGCAAATTCGATTCGCATACCCACGTCAACACCGTCGACACGACGGGGCTGCTCGCGCAGGCGGAGCGCGACGGCTTCGAGATTCTCTCGATCAACGTCGACTACCCGGCGTTCAACCCGCATGAGGAACAGTACCGCATCGCGCTCGCGCAGCGGCAACGCGAGCCGCAGCGATTTCAGTTCGCCGCGACCTTCTCGATGGAGGGCTGGGGCACTCCCGGCTGGTCCGAGCGCGTTGCGGCTCATCTGGAGGATGCCGTGAATCACGGCGCCCGCGCCGTGAAGGTCTGGAAGAACATCGGCATGAGCTTTCGCGACAGCAACGGCCAGCTCGTGATGCTCGACAATCCGGGCTTCGACCCGGTGTGGCGCAAGATCGAAGCGCTGGGCGTGCCGGTGATCGGTCACCTGGGCGAGCCGCGCAACTGCTGGCTGCCGCTCGACCAGATGACGACCGAGAACGACCGCGGCTATTTCCGCGAGCATCCCGAGTACTACATGTATCTGCATCCGGAGATGCCTTCGTACGAAGATCAGATCGGCGCGCGCAATCGCTTTCTGGATCGTGCTCCTGCAAAGCTGCGATTCGTCGGCGCGCACCTGGCGAGTCTGGAGTGGAGCGTCGATGAGCTGACCCGCTTCCTGGACAAGTACCCTCGGGCAGTCGTGGATATGGCAGCGCGGATGACGAACGTGCAGGCTCAGTCGAGCGAGCACTACGACGCCGTGCGCGAGTTCTTCATCCGCTACCAGGACCGGATCCTCTACGCCACCGATCTCACTCAGAGCGCGGATGTCGCGCCTGCCGAAATGGCCCAGGAAGCAGCCCGGGTGTGGCGCGCGGACTGGAAGTATCTCGCTACCGGCGAAACTCAGTACGTGGAGGATCTGCGGCGGGATGTGCGCGGCCTGTCATTGCCGCGGTCAGTCATCGACAAGATCTACTACGCGAACGCGCAGGCGGCGTTCTCGCTCAAACGGCAATGACCTCGATGTCGCGCTTGCGGATCGCCTGCAAGGCGGAGTCCTGCGCGCCGGTATCCGTGATCAGCACATCGAGCTCGTCGAGATCTATGATCTTGTGCAGGCACATGCGTCCGAACTTCGAGCTGTCGGTGACGGCGATCACCTGCTGCGCGACTTCGGCCATCATGCGATTGAGAATCGCCTCGCGCTCGTAGTGAGTGGTGACGCCTTTCTCGGCGTGCAGCCCGTCCACACCGAGGAACAGCTTGTCGACCGACAGGCCCGCGATCGCGGACTCGGTCTGCGCGCCGTAGAAGGCGAGATTTTTGCGTCGCAGAGAGCCGCCGAGCACCACCACGCGGATGCGCGTCTTCGCCACCAGCTCGGCGAGCACGCCGAAGTCATTGGTGACGACCGTGATCTCCTCCGTGTCCGGCAGAAAGCGCGCGATCTGCGCCGTCGTCGTGCCGGAGTCGAGCACGATCGACTCGCCCGGCTTGACCATCTGGGCGGCGCGCCGGCCGATTCTTTCCTTTTCGTCCGCATGCAGCGCGCGCTTGGCGTCGACGGCCGTCTCGGTTGCGACGCCGACGACCTGCGACGAGATCGCACCGCCGTACGAGCGCGTCGCCACGCCGCGCCGCTCCAGGTAGTGCAGGTCCTTGCGGATCGTTTGCGTCGAGACGCCGAAGGTGGAGGCGAGCGTGAGGACCTGGACGCTGCCGTTTTCCTGCAGCATGACGCCGATCCGCTGGCGCCGGTTGCTGGTGTCGCGCACGGCCTTTACAGCGGTTCTGTTCGTTTTGTTCCTGGACATTTCCGGCCCTGACCCTCGCGACGCGGTACGAAACGAAACGTAACGCGTTGCGGGTCGCATGTCACCCGGGCTCAGCGTGCGCCCCCGCGCAGCGCGACCACTGCCTGCCGCATGGATTGCAGGTCCGCGCGCTCGGCCGGAATCGGCGCGCCGGCCGCGAGGCCGATTCTCGGCCAGAAGCGCCGCGGCCAGCGCCGCCACAAGGCGCCGTACTTGCGCGAGAACATCGAGTCCCACAGGCCCGTCAGCGCCAGCGGCACCACCGGCACCGGCGTGTCCTTGAGAATGCGCATCATGCCGGCGCGAAACTCGCCGATCTCGCCGTCCGAGGTCAGCCGGCCTTCAGGAAAGATGCATACGAGCTGGCCGTCGCGCAGCTCGCTGGCGACGGTCTGGAACGCGCGCTCGTACACCTCCGGATCCTCCTTCGCCGGCGCGACCGGAATCGCTTTCATGCCGCGGAAGATCAGGCTCAGCAGCGGGATGCGGAAAATGCTCGCCTCCATGATGAAGCGGACCGGCCGCGGGCAGGCGGCTGAAATCACCAGCGCATCGGCAAAGCCGACGTGATTGCAGATCAGCAGGGCAGGGCCGTGCGTTGGAATGCGCTCGGTGCCGTGCGTCCTCAGGCGATAGATGAAGTGAACCAGCAGCCACGCGAGAAACCGCAGCAGGAACTCCGGCACCAGGCTGTAGATGTACGCCGCAACGAAAGCGTTGAGCACGGCGGTCAACAGGAACAGCTCGACGATCGACAGACCTGCTTTCAGCGCAACGGCCGCGAGGACCGCGGCCGCGACCATGAAGACCGCGTTGAGGATGTTGTTCGCGCCGATCACGCGCGACATCACTTCGCGCCGCGAACGCTGCTGAACCAAGGCGTACAGCGGCACGATGAAGAAGCCGCCGAACACGCCGATCAGCCCGAGGTCGAGCAGCACGCGCCACGATCCAGGCAGCACCACGAATTGCGCCGCCGTCAACGCAGTGCCGGGCGGCGAGTGCGGCACCGCGAAGTACAGATCGACTGCGAACGCAGTCAGGCCGATCGAGCCGAAGGGCACCAGGCCGATCTCGACCTTGCGGCCGGAGAGCCGTTCGCAAAGCATCGAGCCGACGCCGATACCGGCCGAGAACACCACCAGCAGCACGGTGACGATCTGCTCGCTGCCGCCGAGCACGTTCTTCGAGAACAGCGGCAGCTGCGCGAGCACGAGCGCGCCGTAGAACCAGAACCACGAGATGCCGAGGATCGATAGGAACACTGCGCGCGATTCGCGGGCGGCGCGGATGTTGTCCCACGACGAGGTCCACGGCCGCCAGTCGACGCGCAGGTCCGGCGAGGTCGGACGCAGCGCCGGGATCGCGAGGCTGAAGACGAATCCGACCGCGGCCACGCTGATGAGCGTCGCTGCGATCATGCCGGTGCCGGCCTTTTCAGCGAGCAGACCCGCCGTAAGGGTGCCGAGCAGGATCGCGAGAAACGTGCCCATCTGCACCCAGGCGTTGCCGCCGACGAGCTCCGCTTCTTCGAGCACTTCCGGCAGCAGGCCGTACTTCGCGGGTGCGAAGAACGTCGAGTGCATGCCCATCAGGAACATCGCGCCGAGCAACAGCTCGATGCTGTGCGCTGCGAAGCCGAGCGCCGCAATCGTCATGATGACGATCTCCGCGGCCTTGACGGCCTTCATCACCAGCGTCTTGTCGAGGCGGTCGGCCAGCTGACCGGCGATGCCGGAGAACAGCACGTACGGCAGGATGAACAGCCCGGCAGCGATGTTGGTCAGCAGCTCCGGCTCGAGCTTCGTGTACTCCGCGGCGTGATAGGTCGCGACGATGACCAGCACGTTCTTGTAGACGTTGTCGTTGAAGGCGCCGAACGCCTGCGCGCCGAAGAAGGGGAAGAAGCGCCGCTGCAGTAGCAGCCTGAACTGCGATGGCTGAGACGAATCTGGGGACACCCGCGCTCCATCGTTGCTCTTGTTCGTGGCGGATAGGGTACACGGTGCCGCGCCGCTGCGGACTGTTCGCTAATCGCCGCCGTGGGGCTTGCGGCACCCGACATAGATTGCGTACTGTATACAGCATGCAGAGTTCAGCAAGCATCGCGCTGGTCCGCGACAACCTGAGCGATTCGGTCGTGCGCAAGCTGCGGCACCTGATCGTGGACGGGCAGCTGGCGGCGGGGGCGCGCATCAACGAGGTACACCTGTCGCGGCAGCTCGCCATCAGCCGCACGCCGCTGCGGGAGGCGTTGGCGCGGCTCGCACAGGAAGGCGCGTTGCGCAGCGTCGCGCGCATCGGATATTTCGTGCGACCCCTGACCGTCGAGGAATTCGAGCAGCTCTACGACATCCGCCCGATCCTCGATCCCGAGGCGCTGCGCCTCGCCGGCCTGCCCTCGCGCGAGCGCATGCAGCGGCTGCAGGATCTGAACGACGCGATCGGCCGCGCGCACGACAGCGATGCGATCATCAATCTCGACGACGAATTTCACATGGAGCTCATTGCCGCTTGCCCGAACCAGGTCCTGATCGACTTGATCCGGCAGATCGTCCAGCGCACGCGCCGCTACGAAATGGCGCTGATGCGCGAAAGCCGCAATGTCGCAGTCGCGACGGCGAATCACAAAGAGATCATGACGGCGCTGCGCAAGCGCGATCTGCGCGCAGCGTGCGCCGCCCTCAGGAACAACCTTCGCACGGGCCGGGAGCCGATCCTCGCCTGGCTCAAGGCCCGCCAGTCCGCATGAAAAGCAGCACGCTCCTGGCCGTCAGCCTGCTCGCGCAGACCTCGACAGCGGCTCTCGCTCAGGAGAACGACTTGCTCGGCCTGTGGGCGAGCGAGACGACATTCGCCCCGGCGCTGCAGGGAGAGCTCACGCTGCGACGCACGGGCCAGATCTGGCGTGCCAGCCTCGGTGGGGCTGCAGCCCAATGCACGACCGAGGCCGACGCGATGCGCTGCGAGTTCACGGAGAACCGTGGCTATTACCGCGGGATGCTCACGAAGGGCGAGCCGAGTGCGGGTTGGTGGGTGCGGCCTTCAGGCGAGACCGAGGATCGCCGCGATCCTGGCGGCTCCGGTCAGCCGTTCGCCGGTCGCGCGGAGTTGCGCAAGAGCGGCGCCGACGAATGGCGCGGCAGCGTGCAGCCGCTCGAGGATCGCTTCAACCTCTACTTGCGCATCTCCCGCAACGACGAGGGCGATCTCGTCGGCGCGTTTCGCAATCCGGACCTCAACTCGACCGGCGGCGCGTCGTACTTCCTCGTCAGTCGCGACAGCGACGCAGTGCATTTCCAGCGACGCGCGCAGGACGGAACGGAAGTCCGCCAGGAAGCGACGCTGCTGCGCTCGCCGGCTCGGCTGAAGATGATGTGGAAAGATTTGGGCGCCGTACTGGAGCTGACGCGTCGCGAGCCGGCGCAGGCCGCCGCCGCATTCCCACGGCCTCCGGGTGAGCCGAAGTATGCCTATCGTAAGCCGCCGCAGCTCGATGATGGCTGGACCACTGCCGAGGCAAGCGACGTCGGCCTCGACGGCGCGGTCCTCGCCCGCCTCGTGCAGCGACTCAGCGACACCGACCCGTTCGTCCGCGGGGCGCCGTTGATTCATTCCTTGTTGGTCGCCCGTCGCGGCAAGCTGGTGCTGGAAGAGTATTTCTTCGGCTACTCACGCGAGCTGCCGCATGACACGCGCTCGGCCGGCAAGACGTTCTCGTCGATCATGCTCGGCGCGGCGATGCTGCAGGGACTGAAGATCTCGCACGAGACGCACATCTACGAGCTGCTCGCAGCTCGCGGGCCGTTCGCAAATCCGGATCCGCGCAAGGCGCGCATCACGCTGGCGCACCTGATGACCCACAGCTCGGGTCTCGACTGCGACGACAACAATCCCGACTCGCTCGGCAACGAAGGGACGATGACCACGCAGCGGGCGCAGCCGGATTGGTGGAAGTACACGCTCGACCTGCGGCAGGTCTATGACCCCGGCACTCATTACGCGTATTGCTCGGCCAACACGAATCTGATCGGCGGGGCGCTGACCGCGGCGACGCACGCCTGGCTGCCGGATCTGTTCGACCGCAGCGTCGCGCGTCCACTGCAGTTTGGTCGCTACTACTGGAACATCAGCGCCAACGGCGAGGGTTACCAGGGCGGCGGCGCGTTCGTGCGCTCGCGCGATCTGCTGAAGATCGGCGAGCTCTATCTCGATGGCGGTGTCTGGAACGGCAAGCGGATCGTCAGCCCGGAATGGGTCGCCCTGTCGACGCAGCAGCACATCGAGATCACGCCGGCCACGACCGGGCTGAGCGGCGAGGAGTTCGGCAACAGCTATTCGGAGGGCGCCGACGGCTTCACCTGGCACCTGGGCGAGCTGCGAGTCGGCGACCGCGTCTACAAGGAGTACCAGGCCAGCGGCAACGGTGGCCAGCTGGTGATCGTCGTGCCCGAAGCGCAGCTTACCGTCGCCATCACTGCCGGCAACTACTTGCAGGGGGGTATCTGGAACCGCTGGCCGGACCAGATCGTGGGCAAGGAGATCATCGGGGCCGCGGCCCGCTAGTTGCGGGTAGCGCGCAGCTGAAGCGTTGCGTAACGTTTTCCGGCCTCGCCCGTCTTGGTCTGCGAGGCTCAGAAAACGACCATGCAGGCAGTATCCGACGAGCAATTGATCCAGTGGGTGGCGGACGGCGACGCCTCGTGCCTCGGCACGTTGTTCGAGCGTCACCACCGCAGCGTGTATCAGTACTGTCTGCAGCTGACCCGCAGCCCGGCGGTCAGCGAGGATCTGGTCCAGGACGTCTTCCTGAAGCTGCTGCAGAAGGCATCCAGCTTCCGCGGCGACGGCAGCTGCAAAGCCTGGATCTTCAACATCGCCCGCAACGTCGCGTTCGACTACCTGCGGCGGGCGGAACGGCGCACCACTGTCGATGATGCCGGCGACGAGAAAATAGATCGCCTCATCGACCATCGCTCGACCGAGCAGGTCGCTGCCGCCGAACAGAATCTGAACCTCGTCGCGCGTGCGCTGGCGGAAATCCCCGCAGCGGCGCGCGAAGTCATCTGGCTCGGTCGCTTCGTATTCGAGGATTACGACGACCTGGCCCGCGCGCTCGGCTGCACAGTGAGCGCGGCGCGAGTGCGCATGCACCGCGCGATGCAGCAGTTGAACTCGACGTTCACGCGCATGAACGGAGTACCGATCGATGTCTGACAAACGCAAGAGCGGCGTGCCTTTCGACAGCGAAGACGCCGGCGAGCAGCAGCTGTGGCGCGAGCTCGAGAACTTGCCGCAGGACGCAGCGCCGTCGCAACGTCTGCGTCGCAGGTTCTACGACGAGCTCGAGCACGCGGACCGGCGTATGCATCGGCGTCGCCGTTGGTTGAGCCTGATCAGTGCGCCGGGCCTGGCGGCGGCGCTGGGCTGCGTGGTCGTCGGCGTGATGATCGGCCTGTTGCTCGAGACTTCCGCCGCGCCCCCGCACGCCGAGCTGGCGCAGCTGCAACAGCAGGTCGCGATCCTCAATCGCAACCTGGTGCTCGACCGTCTCGAAAACGACTCGGCCAGCAAGCGACTGCTGGGCGTCATCGAAGCGAGCGATCTCGCGAGCCGCGACCCGGAGATCATGCGTGCGCTGCTGGAGCGCGCGGTCGACGATCGCGTGCACTCGGTGCGCACGGCCGCCATCGACGCGATCGGCCCGCGAGTCGGCACGCCTGGGGTCGGCGACGAGCTCATGGCTTCCCTGGAGAAAGCGGAGTCGCCGCTGGTGCAACTGGCGCTCGCCGACCTCGTGCTCCGCTACGGCAATCCGAAGCAACTGGAGCAGCTGCTCGAGCTCAGCGAGCACGGCCGGTTGCACCCGGACGTCGCCCAGCACGTCAAATCGTCCGTATCGAGGAATCGAGTATGAAAACGCAAGCCACATTGGGAGCGCTGGCGGTGCTGGCATTCGGCACCGCGACCGCCAAGGTGAGCGATCAGAAGACCTGGTCGGACACGTACCCGGTGAGCGCAGCAGTGCCGAAGCTGCTGATCGATAACATCTGGGGCAATGTGCGCGTGCGCAGCGGATCGACGCGCGAGATCGTCGTCACCGTCAGCGAGAAGCGCTCGGCGCCGACGCAGGAGCTGTTCGATCTGTCGAAGGAGACGATTTATCTCGACGTGCAGGCGGACGCCGCGGGCGTTTCGCTGGTCGTCGAGAATCCCGAGCGCAGGATGGGGCGTCGCGATCGCTGCCGCGATTGCCGCGTCGAATATCAGTTCGAAGTCACCGTGCCGACCGGCACCGACGTGGACGTGAGCACCGTGACCGACGGCGGCATCGATGTCGCCGGCACCGGCGGCCCGGTGAACGCCAGCAACGTGAACGGTCCCGTCGCTGCGCGGGACCTGCAGGATTGCGCGCAGATCGAAAGCGTCAACGGCGCCGTCGACGTGAGCTTCGCGCGCTCGCCCAGCCGCGATTGCAGCATCAAGACGATCAACGGCGACATCACCCTGACCGTGCCCGGCAGCGCCGGCTTCGACGCCGCGCTCAGCATGATGCAGGGGAAGGTCGTCTCGGAATTCGATCTGGAGCCGCTGGCATTGCCGGCCAAGGTCGAGCAACGCAACGAGGACGGGCGCTTCATCTACCACATCGCGCAGGCGGCGGGCATCCGCCTCGGCAAGGGCGGCCCGACCTTCAGCATCGAATCGCTCAACGGCGACCTGCGCATCCGCAAGCGCCAGTAACCGGACATCCTTCGAGAGGCTCTCATGACTATCGCGAACCGTTTCATCACCTCGACGATCGGACTGATCGCTGCTGCGATCGTTGCACTGGGCGCTACCGTCGCGCTCGCTCAGGATCAGCCCGCTGCACCGACGGCAGCGCGCCAGCCGGAATCGATTACGGTGCCGCTGTCGCGGCCCGGCGAGCCGATCTCGATGCACATCGACATCATCTCGGCGCGCATCGAGGTGATCGGCGAGGAGCGCAAGGACGTCGCGCTGGCTATCACTCTAGGCGGCGGCCGGCGCAAGATCGTCACGCCTTCCGGCGCGAAAACGCTGGCCGGGGGCGGTGCGGGTCTGGAGATCAACGAGCGCGACAATCGCGTCTCGATCGAGTCCGACGGTCCGCCGAATCCCGTCTCGATCGTCGCGCGCGTGCCGCGGCGGGCGAAGCTCGATCTCTCGACGGTGAACGACGGCGAGATCATCGTGCGCGACATCATCGGCGACCTGCAGCTGGAGAACGTCAACGGACCGATCACCGCGACCAACATCAACGGCACGGTCATCGCGGAGAGTGTGAACGCGCCGGTTTCCGTCGGACTCGCAGCCGTGGCGCCCGGCGGCGCGACGTCGGTGTCGACGTTGAACGGCGATATCACGTTGACGCTGCCGTCGAACGTGAAGACGGAGCTGCATCTCGACAGCGGACGCGGCGAGATCAACTCCGACTTCGAGCTGGACATCAAGCCGGCCAAGCCGCTGATCGAGCGCAACGAGCACCGCGGCGGTGTCTCGGTGAAGATGGAGGACGTCGTGGTCGCGACGGTGAACGGCGGCGGGCCGGTCATTCGCATCAAGACCTTCAACGGCGATATCAAACTGAGCAAAGGAACGGGCTAGTCGCGAGCGCAGCGATGTACAGGCCGAGGCCGAAGATGGCATGCGTGAGAGCAGGCTGTTGAGGCGAGCCGCGATTCCAAGCAGTGCACTGCATGGCCGCACTGTGCCACCTCAAGCCGGCTTGAGGTCAAGTGCGGCGGGTGCAGAAGGGGCAGCTTCCGAGCAAGATCGCGGCGAAGAAGGGAGATAAGAATGTCTCGCGCCAAGATCGCCAAGACGCCAAGGAAGAAAGAATTGAAATTT
>Ga0111539_10012526_pt1 | contig 10628 bp, 13 predicted proteins | sample RhiMethybrSRZTD1_FD_79667 | JGI IMG/M metagenome (GOLD analysis project Ga0111539, IMG submission 79667) | Populus rhizosphere microbial communities from Tennessee, USA - Rhizosphere MetaG P. TD hybrid SRZTD1 (version 2) (version 2) | ecosystem: Host-associated > Plants > Roots > Rhizosphere >... | reverse complement strand
GGCCGCGCCGTCGATCTTCTGACGCGCGCCGCGATCAAGGAGATGATCATCCCTTCGCTCCTCCCGGTGCTCTCGCCGATCGTGGTCTACTTCCTGATCTACTGGATCGCCGGCGGCGGACAGGTCGGCAAGTCGGCGGCGTTTTCCGCGGTGGGCGCCATGTTGCTCGGCGTGATCGTCACCGGTCTGTTCGTCGCGATTTCGATGACCTCGGGCGGCGGCGCCTGGGACAACGCCAAGAAATACATCGAGGACGGGCACTACGGCGGCAAGGGCTCGGAGCCGCACAAGGCGGCGGTCACCGGCGACACCGTCGGCGATCCGTACAAGGACACGGCCGGCCCGGCGGTCAATCCAATGATCAAGATCACCAATATCGTCGCGCTGTTGCTGCTCGCCGTGCTCGCGCATTGGCGCTGACTTGTTTGTTGAAAAAAGAATCCCCGCGGCGTCTGCCGCGGGGATTCTTATGGCCCGCCCGGGTGTGCTGAAATCCGCGGCCCAGGTTAGGGCGGAGGCCGCGCACAAGCGTTCTAGAACAGCTTGAACATGGCGTTGACGTAGGCGTAGTCCTTGCCGCCGGTCGGCGTGGTGCGGCTCACGAAGTCGAACACCTTGCCGTCCTTCAGGCCGTAATTGGCGAGCCGCTCCACGCGGCGATTCTTGTCGAAATAGATGGCGACGACCCGCTGGTCCACCACCTTCTGCGGCATGAATCCGACCGGCCGCTCCGAGCGCTGGGAAATGTAGTAGAACGCCTCGCCGCTCACGGTCGCAACCGTCGACGGCGTCCCGAGCACGATCAGAACCTGCTCCTGGGTGGAGCCGATCGGAATCTGTTCGAGCGCCCCGTCGGGGAGGATGTAGCCCCGCTGGTAGGTTTCCGAGAAGCAGCCGCCGAGCAACAGGCCGAGCGCCAGCGTGGCCGCAATGCTGGCGGCAGCCATGCGAGGCCGGCGAGTCGATCTAGTCATGCGGTACGCGATCCCCATATCACGGTTGCATTCGCTGGCGTCTTGACGTACGCGGCCAGTCATTCGTGCCAGTCGATCCCCCTAGCATACGGCCCTGGGCCCGCCACTAACCCAATGATATTGCGCTTGTTTCGCCGCACCCCGCGGGCCGACACCATCGCGTGTCTCTATGGCACGATCGTGGCACAGGCGCGAATGCGCGCGTTTTACCAAATCTATGGAGTCCCGGATACGGTCAACGGCCGGCTGGAAATGATCATGCTCCATGCCGTGCTCATCCTGCAGCGCCTCGAGCGCGAGCCGGCACCGGTACGGGCGCTGGGCCAGGGAATTTTTGACCGCTTCTGCCGCGACATGGACGAAAGCATGCGGGAAATGGGGGTGGGGGATCTCACCGTCCCGCGCAAAATGCGGCGCATCGGGCAAGCCTTCTACGGCCGTCTGGCAACTTACCGGGCGGCGCTCGGCGCGGCTGACGAGGTGCCGCTTGCGGCCGCCCTGCGACGCAATGTATTTGCCGAGGCATCGGCTGGCGCCGGCGTCGATCTGCTCGCGGCTTACGTGCGGGAGGCCGTGCGCGGATTGGCTTCGCAGAATGGATTCGAGCGCGCGCAACTCGCTTTCCCCGATCCCGAGCAGGTGATGTTGCGCGCGTGACCGACGAGGACGAATCGATGCCCAGGGGTGAAGGCGAAACGACGCGTGCCTGGAACGTGCCGCTCTCGATCAGTGACGTGCCGGAAGGGGGACGGCACCTCGATCTCGCTGCGGATGCGCGGGCACGCGCGGCGGTCGCCGCGCTTGCCGGGCTCGCCGCCCTGCCGCGCCTCGAGGCCAGCTTCGATGTGACACGGCACGGCCGCGGCGGGCTGCGCGTGGTCGGGCACGTGTCGGCAACCGTCGGCCAGACTTGTGTCGTGACGCTGGAACCGCTCGAGAACGAAGTCGAAGAGGACATCGACGTTGTCTTCGTTCCCGCCGCGGCCTCCCCGGACGAAGGTTTTGCGGAGGTCGAAGTCCCGCTCGAGGATGCCCCGGAGCCGCTGGTCGGGGGAATGATCGACCTCGGCGCCATTGCGACGGAATTCCTGATTCTTGGGCTGGACCCGTATCCGCGTAAACCGGATGCGGTCTTCGAGGCGCCTCCCGCCGGCGATGAGGCCGCCCACCCGTTTGCCGCGCTGGCGGAACTCAAGAAAGGCCGGGGCGGCAAGCAGAGGTGAGGACCGGCCCCCTGTTGCGTATCCCACCGACACGGTATGGTTCCGCCATGCCCCACAAAGTCCGCATCGCGCTCGACGCCATGGGGGGTGATCATGGGGCAGCGGTCGTGGTTCCCGGAGCGGAACTGTCGCTCTCCCGTCATCCCGACATCGAGTTCTTGCTGTTCGGCGACCGCGCCGAAGTCGAGCCGTTGGTCGCTGCCCGCCCGCAGCTCAAAGCCGCCTCGTCCCTGGTCCACACCGACGTCGTGGTGCAGATGCATGACAAGCCTAGTCAGGCGCTGCGCAAGGGCCGTCGGAAATCGTCCATGTGGCTCGCCGTTGATGCCGTGAAGAAGGGCGAGGCTGACGTGGCGGTCTCGGCCGGCAACACCGGCGCGCTGATGGCGATGGCCAAGATCGATTTGCGCACCATGGCCGGGATCGAACGCCCAGCCATCGCGGCCATCTGGCCGACGCTGCGGGGCCGCTCCATCGTGCTCGACCTCGGCGCCTCGATTGGCGCTGACGCCGGGAATCTGGTCGATATGGCCGCTATGGGCAGCGCCATGGCGGCAGTGCTATTCGGTCTCGACCGGCCGACGGTCGGCCTCCTCAATATCGGAGTCGAGGAAGTGAAGGGACTCGAGGACGTGCGCGAGGCCGGGCAGATCCTACGCGCCGGCCAGTGGCCGCAATTCGAGTATGTCGGCTTCGTCGAGGGCGACGATATCGGCAAGGGGACGGTGGATGTGGTGGTGACCGAAGGGTTTTCCGGAAACATAGCGCTCAAGGCAGCGGAGGGCACCGCTCGCCAGCTGAGCCAGTTGCTCAGGCGCGAGATGAACCGCTCGCTGATCAGGAAGCTCGGCTACGTCTTGGCGCGCGGCGCGTTTGGCGCGCTGGCCCAGAAAATGGACCCGCGCAAGTCGAACGGCGGCGTGTTCCTCGGCCTCAACGGCATCGTCATCAAGAGCCACGGCGGCACCGACGCGGAGGGATTCGCCTGCGCCGTCGACCTCGGCTACGACATGGTTCGCCGCGAATTGCTCGCCAAGATCGACCGCAGCCTCACGCGCCACCAGCGCGAGGCGGTGCCGCCCCGCGCCGTCGGGGGAGCAGCCTCGTGACCATGCTGCGGTCGGTTGTCCTGGGCTGCGGCAGCTACCTGCCGCGCCGCGTCCTCCCCAATGCCGAACTGTCGCGGATGGTGGATACCTCCGACGAATGGATCACGCAGCGCACCGGCATCCGGGAGCGCCACATCGCGGCGGAGGGGGAAAATACGTCCGATATGGCGATCGCCGCGGCGCGCGCCGCGCTGACCGCCGCCGGGGTCGACGCGCAGTCGATCGATCTGATCGTGCTGGCCACGTCCACGCCCGACAATACGTTTCCTGCCGCCGCCGTCTCGGTGCAGGCTGGTCTCGGCATCACCCATGGCGCCGCCTTCGATCTGCAGGCGGTGTGCTCGGGTTTCGTGTTCGGGTTGGCGACCGCCGACGGCCTGCTCAAGACCGGTGCCTTCAAGCGGGCGCTGGTGATCGGCGCGGAGACGTTCTCGCGCATCCTCGACTGGAACGACCGCACCACCTGCGTGCTGTTCGGCGACGGCGCCGGCGCGGTCGTCCTGGACGCCCAGCAGATGCCCGGCACGCGCGAGGATCGCGGTATCCTCACCTCGCACCTGCGATCGGATGGCCGTCACAAGGCCAAGCTTTATGTCGATGGCGGACCGTCATCGACCCAGACCGTCGGGCACCTTCGCATGGAAGGCCGCGCGGTGTTCAAGCACGCCGTGGCGATGATCACCGACGTGATCGAGCAAGCCTTTAAGACCACCGGCTATACCGCTGACGACGTTGACTGGTTTGTGCCTCACCAGGCCAACAAACGGATCATCGACGACAGCGCGAGGAAGCTCGGAATCGCGCCGGAAAAGGTGGTCACCACCGTAGACAAGCACGGCAATACCTCGGCGGCATCGATTCCGTTGGCGCTCACCGCGGCGGTCGCCGATGGACGCATCAAACGCGGCGATCTAGTCATGCTGGAAGCCATGGGCGGGGGGTTCACCTGGGGGGCAACGCTGCTGCGCTGGTGAGCCGACTGCCCAAATCTTCCCATCCGGCCCCGTTGACCGCTCCGGTCCGACCGAATATCGTCAGATAATTCAGAGAGATATCTTGATCGCCGAAGGCGGGGCTGGCGATGACGGGAAAAACGGTCACACGCGCAGATTTGTGCGAGGCGGTCTACCAGAAGGTAGGATTGTCGCGCACCGAATCGGCCACGCTCGTCGAGCTGGTCTTGAAGGAGATCACCGACTGCCTGGAGCGGGGCGAGACGGTGAAACTGTCGTCATTCGGCTCGTTCGTGGTGCGCAAGAAAGGCCAACGGGTGGGGCGAAATCCCAAGACCGGCAAGGAAGTTCCGATCTCGCCGCGCCGGGTCATGGTGTTCAAGCCTTCGGCCATTCTCAAGCAGCGCATCAACAGCGATCCCGAAGCGCGGAAATAGGCTTAACCTAAAGGCTGAGGGAGCAGGGCGGCGGTGGAGAAGGCGCCGGACGCATTCCGAACCATCAGCGAAGTGGCGCAGGAGCTCGATGTTCCGCAGCACGTGCTGCGGTTCTGGGAGAGCCGCTTCCGCGAGATCAAGCCGATGAAGCGCGGCGGCGGGCGCCGCTACTATCGCCCGGACGACCTCGATCTTCTGCGCGGTATCCGCCATCTCCTCTACGGCGAGGGCTACACCATTCGCGGCGTCCAGCGCCTGCTTCGCGAGCAGGGCGTGCGCTTCGTGCAGAATGTCTGGCAGCCGGGTGCGCCGCAGCCCGTCCACCGGGCGGTGGAAGAGGATGAAGCGCTTGAACAGCCCGACGCCGACGAGCGCGTCGAGGCGGTGCGCGCGCCACCGCTGCGCGGTCCCGACGATGGCGAGCGGACGGCGGTCTCCGAATCCGCCAAACCGGATGTGCCCGCGGCCTTCGCGTCGGCGGCCGGCGGCCTCACCCGCGCCGACGCGCAGAAACTGCAGGCGGCGCTGCGCGACCTGACGGAGTGCCGTCGGCTTCTCGATGCGGCGCTGGCAGAAAAAGTCTGACGTCCTGAGAACAACGCGGCCCGCTGGACGCCGATCACTGGCGCCTGGACAGGTCGTGGAATAAGATTCGATCCCGTAGTCGGTCGATACGAACGCGGCTGCATCGAGCTAAAAAAACGCCCGGGGAGAAACGCGATGATGGTCTGGCGAAATCTCGCTCTTGTGTCCGCATGTGCGCTGCCGTTCCTGGCGGCGCCGGCGTCGGCGCAGGAAAATGCCCCGCAACATCCCGGCCGCAGCGTCGTGATGAGCAAGTGCTTCCAGTGCCATACCGATGCGATGTTTCGCGATCAGCGGCAGGATCGTCGCGGATGGGAAGCCGCGATCTATCGCATGATCGGACGCGGCGGACTGTGGACGCAGGATGAGATCACGCTGATGGCCGACTATCTCGGCACCGATTTCGGTCCGAACGCCAAGCCCGCCACGCAAACCAAATAAGCGCCCGCACCTTGCGCCGAGCCGAGACTTGAGGGAGCGAACAATGAGAGAGCTGGTTGCGCAATACTTGTCGCATTCGATATCGCGGCGCCGGTTCGTCGGCGGCCTGACCAAAGCCGGACTGACGGCGACCGCCGCGCAATCGGTGCTGACCGCGGTGACCTCGGTCAGTTACGCGCAGGGCGCCGGTCCGCAACCCAATCCGGCTCCGGCTGCGCCCGCAGCGGCGCCAGCGGCGAGCGGCCCCGCCGCGAGTGTCGTCGCCGGCGTCAAACCTTTCCAGGGCCCCGGCGGCGCCGCCTTTGCCGAGCAGCTGATCGCCTGCGGCGTAAAATATGTGTTCGGCAACTCCGCCAGCGAGGATGCGCAGTTTTACGAGGCGCTGGTCGATCGTCCGCAGCTCAAATACATCCTCACCCCGCACGAAGGGCCGGGCGCTGCCATGGCCGCGGGCTACATCAAGGCGTCCGGCGAGCCCGCCATCGTCATGCAGGCCGCGGTCGTTGGGATGGCGAACGCGATCGGACAGATGTTCAACGCCTTCAAGGAGCAGACGCCGCTCGTGGTCTACTCCTATCGCACCGACCAGACCCGGCGCGCCGGGCGCGACGGGTTCGAGGAAGTGCCGAACCAGGAGCAGATCGTCCAGCCGATCACCAAATACAGCTGGCTCGCGCGCCGCGCCGACATGATTCCGGAAACCGTCCGCCGCGGCTTCAAGGCGGCATGGACGCCGCCATACGGCCCCGCCTACATCTCCTGGCACTCCGACTTCAACGACGAACGGGTTCGTACCGAAATCATCGCGCAGGAGCTGGTCGATCCGCGCATGCGCGTGCGGCCCAATCCCGACGAGCTCCAGCGCGCCGCAAAGCTCCTGGTCGAGGCGCGGATGCCGCTGATGGTCGTCGGCGACGAGATCTACAAGACCAAGGCGACGGCGAAGGCGGTGAAGCTCGCCGAGATGCTCGGCATGCCGGTCACGCAGGTACGCCAGCTCTATGCCAATTTCCCGGAGACGCATCCGCTCTGGGTCGGGAATCTCGCCGGCAACAGTCTCAATTCGCTCAATTACCCGAAGAGCGCCGACGTGATCATCAATGTCGGCAACAAGTTCCAGCACAACGGCCCCACGCCGCTCGTGCCGCGCGGGCCGAAATTCATCGACATGCGGATCGACCACGGCAGCATGGGCAATGTCATGCTCACCGAGGTGCCGCTCGTTTGCGACGTCGGCTATGGGCTCGACGACCTGATCGCGGCGGTGGAGCAGTTGCTCACCCCGGCGTTGCGGCAGAAGGCGGTCGAGCGCACGGGTGACGTGCGCAAGTTCAGCGAATGGGCCAAGTCCGCGCGTGCGCAGGTGGTCAACAATCCCGACTGGGACCAGAGCCCGATCATCGCCGATCGCCTCACCTGGGAGATCGCGAAATTTGCCGATCCGGACGCCATCATCGTCCACGAGGCGGGCTCGGTCGCGCTGCACTCGTTCGATTTCAATCCGATCGGCGGGCGCGAACTGTTCTTCTATTACGGCGCTCATCTCGGCTCCGGCGTCGGCACCGCGGCGGGAGTGAAGCTCGCGCGTCCGAACCAGCAGGTGATCTGTCTCGTCGGCGACGGCTCGTTCATCTTCGGGCCGACGGCGCTGTGGAACATGGCGCGGCTCGAGCTCCCGGTGATCACCGTCGTCTACAACAACCACGCCTATGGCGGGCCGCACTCGCGGGTGATCGCCAACGTGCCGGGCGGGCGGATGATGCAGACCGGGCAGTTCGTGCACGACTATCTGGGTCAGCCCGACATGAACATGGCGGCGATCGCCAAGGGCTTCGGCGTCGACGGCGAGGTGGTCGAAAGCCCGGGGCAACTGCGCGAAGCGCTGGTACGCGCCCGCAAGCATACGGTCGAAGGCAAGCCCTACCTGATCGACGCACAGGTGGCGCGCAAGGGCGTGGCCTGGGCCGACAAGCCGTGGGTCCCGCCGATCCAGGTGGCGGCGCTGCGGCAGAAGAAGGTCTAGTGTCCCGTTTCCGACGTTCGTATCATCTCGCAGGACGCGCATTTACGAACGTCGGAAACAAAGGGACACTAGCAAGTCTGTGATTTTAGTGTGGCTTTGCATTTGACGTTCCTATGAATGACTTGCGGCAAGTACTGATAGGAACGTCAAATGCGCCACACTAGCGTGCCGGCTGCGCCGCGCGCCCAACCTCGGAATCATGCGTGGCGCCGGGTGTTCCCGGCGCTCGCCATTTGGGCTGCCCTGTGCAGCGGCGCGCGGGCGGATGACGCCGATCTCGGACGCGAGGTCTATGGCGATCTCTGCGTGAGCTGCCACGGCCGCGACATGGTCAATCCCGGCGGCGTCACCTTCGATCTGCGCAAGTTTCCCAAGGACGATTTCGAGCGCTTCCAAAACGCCGTGCTCAACGGCAAGCCGCCCGCCATGCCGCCGTGGCGCGACAAGATCAGCGACGATGATCTCAAGCTGTTGTGGGCTTACGTCCGCAGCGGTGGATAGCGAGCCGCGGGCGGTAAGCGGGCCTCAGTCACGCCCGCGTTGGGCCGGCGCCAGATCGCCGATGTCGGGCACCGCGATGCCGTACGGCATCCGCTCCTGGAAATAAGCGAGCACGTCATTGTCCGCATTGGGCGGAATGACGAACACCAGCTTCGGACCGGTATGCTTGCAGAACTCGACCACGAAGCCGCCGTGCGGGTCGGGGCCCAGGATGCGGATGCGCGCCTGCGTGAGCGTAGTCATGGCTGCCGAAGGCGCGCCCGCCTGCCTGTTCAGTCCATCCGGCTCATGCGGCCGATGAACCAGCCGATCGCCAATGCCACGGCGACCGCGGTGTAGGGCCGGTTTTCGATGGTGTTGCGCAGTGCCTCTTCCAGCGGGGCGGCGTGCTGTTGCACGGCCTTCGCCGCATCGCCGGCGACATCGCGCGCCTGCCCGTAGAGATCCTGGGCGGCGCCCGTCGCCTGCTTGATCTTGCCTTCCACCTGGCTCTTGACGTCGCCGGTGGCGCGTCCAAAGCCTTCTTCCAGCTGACCGCCCAGATTTCTGGCGGTGCCGACCACACGATCCTCGTTCATGGACATATCCTCGTTGCATAGGTTCCATCGTTCAACAATCGAGCGATGAATTGGTTCAAGCCGCGCGAGGTTATGGCAGGAGGGACATTGGCGCCAGCAACCGTGCCCGGGGCATTGCGGCGCGGCGGCCATGGCGCGGAGCCCGCGGACACCCCGGATCGGGGCTGGCGCGTCGGTCGCCGGACGGCCGGCATGGCGTCCGGCGGAGCCGCCCGGAGCTGAACCCCACCGGCCTGCGGGCCGGGCTGCGACATCGACAACGTCAGACCGGCCGCGATCCACCCCTAATGCATAGGCTGACCGCCCATGCGGCCACCGTGCTCCGGTCCGGCGGGCCCTGCGGACGCGAGGGAGGCCGGGGCGTCAGCTTCTCGATTCATCGATTCGTCAGCACAATGCGCCAGGCAGGGCGGACGGTCCGGCAGATGCGCTATGCTGACGGTCGCATCGGCCGCAAATGACCGGGTGGGGGCATCGGCTTGAACAAGCTCGAAGACAAGACCTTCCTGTTGCTGGTCATCGCGATATCGCTGGCGTTTGCGTGGATACTCTGGCCGTTCTACGGCGCGGTGCTGTGGGCAACGGTCTTGGCGATCGTCTTTGCGCCGCTTTATCGGCGACTGTCCGGCTCGATGCGACAGCGGCGCAACCTCGCCGCCCTGGTCACGGTGGTGATCATCGTGCTCATCGTGATCCTGCCATCGACGCTGGTTACCGGGGCTTTGGTGCAGGAAGCGTCCGGCGTGTACGAGATGTTCAAGTCGGGCGAGTTGAATCTTGCCCGCAGTTTCCAGCACGTCCTGGAGGCCTTGCCGTCATGGGCGGTCGGTCTGCTCGACCGCTTCGGGCTGACGGATCTCGCCGGGGTGCAGGAGGGGCTGTCCGCCGGCCTCGGAAGGGCCAGCCAGTTCATTGCCGCCCAGGCCCTCAATATCGGTCAGGCGACGTTCGAACTCGTCGTCAGAATGTTCGTCATGCTTTATCTGCTGTTCTTCCTGCTGCGCGACGGGGATGAGCTGTTCAGGATCATCAAGGATGCAGTGCCGCTTCGGCCTGAACAGCAGCGCGCCATCTTCAGCAAGTTCGCCACCGTCATCCGCGCCACGGTCAAAGGCACCATCGTCGTGGCCGTCCTGCAGGGAGCGCTCGGCGGCCTGATCTTCTGGTTCCTGGGGATTCGTGCGGCGCTGTTATGGGCCGCGTTGATGGCGCTTCTGTCGCTGTTGCCCGCGGTCGGTGCCGCCTTGGTCTGGTTTCCCGTCGCCCTCTATCTCCTGGTGACCGGCGCCATCTGGCAGGGGCTCGTTCTCATCGCGTTTGGCGTACTCGTCATCGGACTGGTGGACAATCTGTTGCGTCCGATTCTGGTCGGGACCGACATCAGGATGCCCGACTACGTGGTGCTGTTATCCACGCTGGGCGGCATCGAAATCTTCGGCATGAACGGAATAGTCTCGGGTCCGCTGATCGCGGCGATGTTCATGGTGGTGTGGGACATTCTTTCCGCGTCGAGACAGGCGGCGCAGGACGACCCAATCAGTCGCTAACGCCAGAGCCGCCACCAACGTCCGCACGCGATTCCATGCCGCGGTCGTCAGCGGCCGGCCGCCTTGTCGAACTGCGCCCGGCATCGTGGGCTGAGCTGCGACATTTTCGACGCCAGACACGAGGCGATGCGCGCCTTGTTGGGGATGGCGGTGATGCACAAGCTGATCGCATCGCCCATGCAGGCGCCGCGTTCCTCCGCGGTGGGCTTGCTGACGCTGGCGGGCGCCGCGGTCGGCAGCGCGCATAGCAGCAGGGC
>Ga0111539_10012523_pt1 | contig 10630 bp, 9 predicted proteins | sample RhiMethybrSRZTD1_FD_79667 | JGI IMG/M metagenome (GOLD analysis project Ga0111539, IMG submission 79667) | Populus rhizosphere microbial communities from Tennessee, USA - Rhizosphere MetaG P. TD hybrid SRZTD1 (version 2) (version 2) | ecosystem: Host-associated > Plants > Roots > Rhizosphere >... | reverse complement strand
CGCGCAGGCCGGCCGGGGCCAGCGTCCGCGTCAGGTGCACCAGGTCGGTGTTGAAGGCGAACACCTCCACCCGCCGCACCGCCCGCCGCACCGCCAGCAGGAAGGCCAGCAGGAAGCGGGCGTGCGGCTCCATGGACCCGCTGGTGTCGCAGACGAACACCAGGCGCGGCTCGCGCCGGGCCCGCCCGCGGCGGGCGAGATCCAGCAACTCGCCCTCGCTGCGCAGGGCGCGGCGGATGCTGCGCCGCAGGTCCGGCTGCCCGCGCCGCGCGGGCACCAGGCGCCGGCTGCGGCGGGTGGCCAGGCGCCGGGCCAGGCGGGCCAGGACGCGCTCCATGGCCGCCACGTCGGCGGGAACGGCTGCGTCGAGCTCGCGGCGCCGCAAGAGGGCGGCCGGGCTCGCCCCCGGCTCGTCGCCTTCTCCGCCCGGCGCCCGCCCGCCGTGCAGCGTGCGCGTGTCCGGGTCCCAGCGCAGCGCGGGCCGCGGGGCCACGCGCGGCGCCTCGATCACCCGCGGGTTCCGCGGCCGCGCCGGCTGCTCCTGCGTGCCGCTCCAGAAGTCCGGGTACAGGCGGTCGAAGGCGGCCACGCCCGGGGGCGTGATCTTGAGCGACACGCGCAGCGCCCGGTACACCTCGTCGCGGTCGCCGGCGTCCACCAGGCCCAGCGCCGCGGCCGCGTCCAGCTCGTCGCGCAGCACGACGTTCACGCCCTCCGCCCGCAGGGCGCGTCCCAGCCGCACCAGGCGCGGGGCGGCGTCCTTCACCGCCCGTCCCCGTGCGCCTGCGCCACCAGGTCGTCCACCGCCGCGCCGTCCACGGCCTCCAGGTCGGCCCGCGCCTTGAGCAGGCAGCCCAGCGTCTGCCGCACCACCTCCGCGTCGAGCGTGTCGCGGCGCAGGCTCACCAGGGCGCGCGTCCAGTCGAGCGTCTCCGCCACGCCCGGCGGCTTGACCAGGTCGCGCCCGCGCAGCGCGCTCAGGAACACGCCCACCTCGCGGGCCAGCCGCTCCTCCGCCTCCGGCACCCGCCGCCGGATGATGTGCACCTCCTTCTCCAGGCTGGGGTGCTCGATGTAGAGGTACAGGCACCGGCGCCGCAGGGCGTCGCCCAGCTCGCGCGTGCGGTTCGAGGTCAGGATCACGTGCGGCCGCTGCTCGGCGCGGAGCGTGCCCAGCTCGGGGATCGAGACCTGGAAGTCGGAGAGCAGCTCCAGCAGGAAGGCCTCGAACGCGTCGTCGGCGCGGTCGATCTCGTCGATGAGGAGGACGGGCGGCCGCGGGCGGGTGAGGGCCCGCAGCAGCGGGCGCTCGAGCAGGTAGTCGCGCGTGAAGAGGGCGGCCTCCACCGCGCGCGGGTCCTCGCCGCGGCCCTCGGACAGGCGCACGCGCAGGAGCTGGCGCGGGTAGTCCCACTCGTAGAGCGCGGTCTGCACGTCCAGCCCCTCGTAGCACTGGAGGCGGATGAGCTCGGTGTCCAGGAGCTGGGCCAGCACCTTGGCCAGCTCCGTCTTGCCCACGCCCGCGTCGCCCTCCACCAGCAGCGGCTTCTCCAGGCGGCCGGCCAGGAAGAGCGCGGTGGCGATGGCGGCGTCCGCCACGTAGCCCGCGCCGTCGAGGGCCGCCACCAGCTCGGCCACCTCCGGCCTCATCGCCCGCCGCCTCCCGCCGCCGCGTACTGCGCGGGGGCGGCCAGGAACCGCTCGCGGCAGCCGGCGCAGCAGAAGTAGTAGGTGTGGCCCTCGTGCTCGGCCAGGTGGCGCGCTCCGGCCACCGCCACGCTCATGCCGCAGATGGGATCGCGCTCGGCCGCGGCCGGGGCGGCGATCACGGGCAGCGCGCGCGGCGCCGCGTGCCGCTCCTTCACGATCTCGGCCAGGATGCTGAGCGCCACCTCCTCGGGGCCGCGGGCGCCCAGGTCGAGGCCGGCCGGGTTCTTGACCGCGCGCAGCACCGGCGCGGCCAGGCGGCCGGCCAGGAAGTCGCGCATCTCGCCGAAGCGCTTGGGGCTGGCCACCACGGCCAGGTAGGCGGGGGCATGGGCCGCGGCCGCCACCACGGCCTCCTCGTCCCACTGCCCCTGCGTGGCCACCACGGCGAAGGTCGGCCGCGGGTGCTCCGCGCGCAGGCCGGGGTCGGCCGGATCCGTGAACACGCCGTCCGCTCCCGGGAACGCCGATGCGTCGGCGTGCGCGTCCACGGCGGCCACGGAGTAGCCCATGGCCTGGCCCAGGCGGGCCAGGGCGCGGGCGGTGGGGGAGACGCCGAACACCAGCAGCCGCGGCGCCGGCAGCACCGGCTCGATGTAGATCTCCACGCTGCCTCCGCTGTGACAGGTCATGGGAAACGTGGACACGCCAGGCCGGGGTGCCGCCGGCGGCTCCGGGGCCAGCGCGATGAAGCGCGGGGTTCCCTCGGCCAGCGCGCGCGCCGCCTCGGCGATCACGGTGGGCCGCGTGCAGCTCCCGCCCACCCAGCCGTGGAAGCCGCCGCCCGCGGTCACGATGGCGGCGTCGCCCACCTGCGTCGAGATGGGCGGCTCCCGGTTCACGACCGTGGCCAGCGCGAACGGCTCCCCGTGGCGGGAGAGCTGCGCAGCGAGCTGCAGGAGGTCGTGCCGCATGTTCAGTCCACGAGCAGGGCTCCGATGCGCGCGTAGTCCTCGGGCACGTCCACGTCGGCCAGGGCGGCCTCCGGCCAGGGCACCACCGCCGCCTCGTGCTTGTGGTGGCGCACCACCTGCTTGCCGCAGCCCTCGCCGCCCATGGCCAGCAGCTCCGGGAACAGCGCGCGGTCGTAGAGCGTGGGCGGCGCGTTCACGTCGCCGTATTCCGAGACGACCAGCGGCGGGCGGCCGGCGCGGTAGCGGTCGGCCACGGCGCGGATCATGGGCGCGGTCACGAACGGCATGTCGGCCAGGATCACCACCGCCGCGTCCACCTCCACGGGCAGCGCGCGCACGCCCGTCTGCAGCGACACGCGCACTCCCTGGGCGTGGTCGGCGTTCACCACCGGCCGGTGGTCGAGGCCGGAGAGGGCCGCGCGCACGCGGTCGGCCTCGTGGCCCAGCACCACCAGCACCGGGTCCAGCCCGGCCTCGAGCGCGGCCTTCAACGCCCGCCGCACCAGGGGCTGCCCGCCCACCTCGAGCAGCATCTTGTTGGGCCCGCCCATGCGCGTGGACGAGCCGGCGGCCAGCACGATGCCGGCGATGGCTTCAGGCATGGACGGCCACCTCCTTGGAGCGGAGGTGGCGCGCGTCGCGGCCCGACCACACCGCCATCAGCTCGGCCACGATGCTGAGCGCCACCTGCTCGGGCCCGTCCGCGCCCAGGTCCAGGCCCACGGGGCCGTACACGCGCTCGCGGTGCGCGGCGCCCGTCTCGGCCAGGATCGTCTCCGCCCGCGCGCGCGGGCCGAGGAGGCCCACGTAGGGCAGCTCGGCCTGGAGCAGACGGCGGGCCCACTCGCGGTCGTGGCGGAAGGAGTGGGTCATGACCACGCCGTACGTGTCGGGGCCGAGGCCCAGCTCCGACAGGTCGTCGTCGGGGCGCAGCCGGAAGAGAGCGCGCGCGGCGGGGAAGCGCGCCGCCGTGAGGTAGGCCGGGCGGTGGTCGGCCACGACCACGCGCCAGCCGACGGCGGTGGCCGCGTCCACCAGCGGGCGCGCGTCGTCGCCCGCCCCGCAGACCAGCAGCCGGGCCGGCGGCGCGAACACCTCCGTGAAGACCGTGGAGCCCGGCTCCAGGGGCTCCCCCTCGTCTTCACCGGCGATCCACACCCGCCCGGCCTGGGGTCCGGCGGTGACGGTGTGGAGCGTGAACGGCCGCTCGCCCCCCAGCCGCTCGCGCACGCGCCGCCACGGCTCGCGCTCCGCGTCGGTGCGCACCGGCTGCACGAAGACGTCCACGCTGCCGTTGCAGCCCAGCCCGAGCCCCCAGACCTTGGTGTCGTCGGAGCCGGTCTCGTAATGGCGCAGGGCGGGCCGGCCGGTGCTCAGGGTCTGGCGCGCGATGAGCCGCACGTCTTCTTCGAGGCAGCCGCCGCTGACGCCGCCGCAGCTGGCCCCGTCGTCTTCGACCAGCAGGCGCGCCCCCGGCCGGCGGTAGGCCGATCCCTGGATGTGGACGACGCTGGCCAGCGCGGCGGGGCGGCCGTCCGCGGCGAGACGGAACAGGCGGTCGAGAAGGCGTTCCGTCTCCTGCCAGTGCTTCACGTTGGCGGCCCCGGGGAACGGGTCAAGCCTAGCATGAAGGAAAGCTGATCTTTCGCTGAAGACTCGCTCCCAGCCCCCGTCCTAGCCTGTACGCGGCGAATCACCCCTCCTCGCCGCGGAGGCCGTCACATGAAGCTCGAGAACGTTCCATCCACCTCCATGGACCCGCGCCTGCAGTGCCTGGCCGACCGCAGCCGCCGGGGCTTCCGGCCCGCGGCCACGGCGGCCAAGGACCGGGGCGAGATCGCGGTGATCGCGCGCGTCAAGGACTTCGCGTCCTGGCAGGCCATGACCGAGGTGCGCACGCACCAGCCCATCGCCACCGTCGCGGACGGCGTGATCGTGACCGGCCGCATCCCGATCTCGCGGGTGGAGGCGGTGCGGGCGGCCGCCGGCGTGCTGAGCCTGAAGCCGGCCCAGCCGGTGCGGCCCACGCTGGAGGCCACCGTGCGCGAGATCCGCGCCCGCAAGCAGGACCTGCCGCAGCCGCTGGCCGGCGCGGCCGGCAAGGGCGTGGTGGTCGGCATCGTGGACTTCGGGTGCGACTTCGCCCACCGCAACTTCCGCAACGCGGACGGGAGCACGCGCCTGCTCGCCTTCTGGAACCAGGGCGGCACGGCGGAGGGCCCCGGCTCCCCGTTCGGCTACGGCCGGCTCTACGAGAAGGCGGAGATCGACGCCGCCCTGGGCAAGAAGGATCCCTACGAGGCCTTCGGCTACCGTCCGGGCCCGGCCGCACACGGGACGCACGTGATGGACATCGCGGCCGGCAACGGCCGGGGCACGGGCGTGCCCGGCGTGGCGCCCGCCGCCGACCTGGTGTTCGTGCAGATCGCGGCCGACGACGTGCCCTGGTCGGGCCCCGACGTCGTGGGCCGCGCCTTCGGCGACTCGGTGCAGCTCCTGGAGGCCCTGCGCTTCATCTTCGACCGGGCCGGCAGCCGGCCCTGCGTCATCAACATCAGCCTGGGCACCAACGGCGGGCCGCACGACGGGACCAGCCTGGTGGAGCAGGGCATCGACGCCCTGGTGGCCGAGAAGCCGAACCGGGCGGTGGTGATCGCCGCCTCCAACTCTTTCGCCGACGGCATCCACGCCGCGGGCACGGTGGCGGCCGGCGGCCAGGTGGACGTGCGCTGGGAGGTGGCGGCGGCGGACTCCACCGAAAACGAGATGGAGATCTGGTACTCGAAGGACGACGAGTTCGGCCTGGAGATCATCGACCCCAGCGGGGCCAGCGCGGGCAGCGTGGCCCTGGGCCAGAGCGCCCGCGCCCGCGACGCGCAGGGCCAGACCCAGCTCTTCGCCGCCCACCGCAAGGCCGACCCCAACAACGGCGACAACGTCATCGGCATCTTCCTGGCCGAGGGCGCGCCCCGCGGCGTGTGGACGCTGCGCCTGACCGGGCGCACGGTGGTGAGCGGCGCCTACCACGCCTGGATCGAGCGCGACGACGACGGCCAGTCGAGCTTCCCGGCGCCGCAGGACAACTCGCACACGCTGGGCTCCATCTCCTGCGGGAAGGAGAGCATCGTGGTCGGCTCCTACGACGCACACCGCTCCGACACGCCGCTCTCCTGGTTCTCCAGCGCCGGCCCCACCCGCGACGGCCGCCACAAGCCCGAGGTGAGCGCGCCCGGGCACGACGTGTGGGCGGCCCTCTCCGAGTCGGGCGACGGCTCCACCCGCATGTCGGGCACCAGCATGGCCTCGCCGGCCACCACCGGCACCGTGGCCCTGATGCTCTCGGCCGCCCACGCGGGCGGGCTGTCGCTGTCCATCGCCCAGATCCGCACCGCCCTCGCCACCACCGCGCGCCGCATGGGCGGCGCGGTGGCCTGGGACGCGCGCTACGGGGAGGGCCGCATCGACGCCCTGGGCGCGGTGCAGGTGGTGAGCCAGCAGGTGGCGGCCATCGCCGCCCTGGCCGGGCCGGCCGCCCCGCCCGTCCTCGAGCGGCGGCGGACGCCCCGCGCCCCGGTGGCACGCGGCCGGGCCGCGGCTCCGGCGCGGGCGGCGGCAAAGCGGTAGCATGGCCGCGGGGAGTCCCGCGCCATGAGCCAGAAGCGTTCGAAGGGGGAGCCGCCGCCGAAGCTCTCCCTCGAGTCGGCCGGAGACGGGAAGATGGACCTGCCCGTTTCCGGCCAGGCGCGCGGCCTGGACGACCATCGCCGGTACGTGGTGGCCATCAAGGTGGCCCGGCCCGGCTACGAGCCGCCGGGCATCACCGTGCGCGCGCGGGCCGGCGCCTCCGTGCTCACGGCCGAGGCCAGCGGAGCGGCCCTCAAGGAGCTGGCCGAAGACCCGCTGGTGGTGTCGATCTCCGTCTCGCGGCCGCTGCCCCTCATCAAGTGATCCTCGGGCGAGTGCCGCGGGCCCCGGGCTCCTGCTCGCTCCGCCGTGGATGTAGCCATTGACACTATAACCATCGAGGGTATAGTGGGGCATGGCCGAGCCCCGCGACGACGCCTCCGCCTTCCTGCCCCTGCCGCTGGCCACCTTCCACATCCTGCTGGCCCTGGCCGACGAGGACCGCCACGGCTACGGCATCATCCTGGAGGTGCAGGCCCGCACCGGCGGCGCCCTGCGCCTCAGCGCGGGCACGCTCTACCGCTCCATCCAGCGCATGATGGAGGACGGGCTCATCGTGGAGGTCCACGAGCGCCCGGCCCCCGAACACGACGACGAGCGCCGGCGCTACTACCGCCTCACCGCCCTGGGCACCCGGGTGGCGCGGGCCGAGGTGCGGCGCCTGGCCGAGCTGGTGAAGCTGGCCCGGGCGGCCGGCTTCGCCCCCGGGCGGGCGTGATGGACGCCTACCGCGCGCTGCTGCGCCTCTATCCCGCGTCCTTCCGGGCCGAATACGGCGACGAGATGCGGGCCGTCTTCGCCCAGCGCCGGCGCGAGGCGGGAGGCGGCCTGGCCGCGGCTCGCCTCTGGCTGGAGGCCGCCGGCGACGTGGCGCTCAACGCGCTGCGCGTGCACGCGGACCTCCTCGGCCAGGACCTGCGCTACACCGCGCGCACGCTGCGCCGCGCGCCCGGCTTCGCGGCCACCGCGGTCACGGTGGCCGCGCTGGGCATCGCGGCCACCACCGCCACCTTCTCCATCACCGACCACGTCCTGATCCGACCGCTTCCGTTCGCCGAGCCGGACCGCCTGTGCGCGCTCTGGCAGGACCAGTCGCCGGGCGGCTACAGCCGCAACGAGGTGTCGCCGGCCAACTACCGCGACTGGAAGGCCATGAGCGGCAGCTTCGACGCCATGGCCGCCTACCGCCGCCTGTCGATGAGCCTGGTGGGCGGGGGCGATCCCGAGCAGCTGGAGGCCGTCTCCGCCACCGCCGAGCTGTTCCCCATCCTGGGCCGCTCGCCCCTCCTCGGGCGCTGGTTCGCGGAGGCCGACGCGCGGGAGGGAGCGCCGGGCACGGCGCTCCTCAGCCACCACCTGTGGACCGCGCGCTTCGCGTCCGACCCGGGCGTGATCGGGCGCTCGCTCCTCCTGAACGGCGAGCCGCACACCGTGATCGGCGTGATGCCGGCCGACTTCCGCTTCCCCAGCCGCGAGACCGAGGTGTGGACCGCCCTGCGCTTCGCGGAGGGCGACTTCCAGGACCGCACCGACACCTACATCTACGTGGTGGCCCGCCGGAAGGCGGGGCTCTCGGCGGGCGCGGCCCAGGCCGAGATGCGGGTGGTGGCGGCCCAGCTCGAGCGCGCCCATCCCGACGAAAACGCGAAGGTCACGGCCACCGTGGTCTCGCTGCGCGACCAGATATCGTCGCAGGCGCGCCTGCTGTTGAAGGCGCTGTTCGGCGCCGCGCTGTGCGTGCTGCTCATCGCGTGCACCAACCTGGCCGGGCTGCTCATCGCGCGCGGCGCCTTCCGCCGGTCGGAGCTGGCCGTGCGCACGGCGCTGGGGGCCGGGCGCGAGCGCCTGGTGCGCCAGCTCATGACCGAGAGCCTGGTGCTGGCCGCCGCCGGCGGCGCGCTGGGCGTGGCCCTGGCCGGGGCCGTGGTGCCCCTGGTCACGCGCCTGGTGCCCAACGCGCTGCCCATCGCCGCCGTGCCGCCGCTCGACCTGCGGGTGCTGGGCTTCGCGGCCCTGGTCACCATCGTCACCGGCCTCACCTTCGGCGTGGTGCCGGCCCTGCGCGCCTCGCGCACCGACGCCGCCGAGGGCCTGCGCGATGGCGTGCGCGCGGGCACGCCCTCCGAGCGCCTGCGCGCGCTGCTGGTCACGGCCGAGGTGACGGCCTCGGTGGTGCTGCTGGTGGGGGCAGGGCTGCTGATCCGCGCCCTCTGGAACGTGCAGCACGTCGATCCCGGCCTCCGCACCGAGGGCGTGCTGACGCTGCGCACCACGCTGCCGCTGCCGAAGTACGACGGGGTGCAGGCCCGGCACGACTTCTACACCCGGGTGGTGGACGAGGTGCGCGCGCTGCCCGGCGTCACCCAGGCCGCCTACATCACCGGCCTGCCCATGGTGATGCGGGGCGGGATCTGGAGCGTGGACGTGCCCGGCCAGCCCTCCGAGCCCGGCCGCGGCCACCCGGTCAGCCTGCGCTTCGTCACGCCCGGCCTGTTCGACGCGCTGGGCATCCCCCTGCGCGCGGGCCGCGACGTGCGGCTCTCCGACACCAACGACGAGGCGTTCGTGGCCGTGGTCAGCGCGTCGCTCGTGGAGAGGCACTGGCCGGGGCAGGAGGCGGTGGGCCGCACGTTCACGGTGGCCGGACGCGCGCGCACGGTGGTGGGCGTGGTGGGCGACGTGCGCGTGCGCGGCCTGGAGCGGGCCAGCGAGCCGCAGGTCTACCTGCCGCACCAGCAGGTGGCCGACGCCTCGATGCAGTTCTACTCGCCGCGCGAGCTGGTGGTGCGCAGCTCCGGCGATCCGGCCGCGCTGGCGCCGGCCGTGCGCCGCATCGTGACCCGCGTCGATCCCCAGCAGCCGGTGTCCAACGTGCAGACGCTGGCCGAGGTGGTGGCCTCCGACACCGCGCCGCGCTCCGTGCAGGTGCGGGTGCTGGCCGGGTTCGCCGCCCTGGCCCTGCTGCTGGCCGGCATCGGCATCCACGGCCTGCTGGCCTTCACCGTGTCGCACCGCCAGCTCGAGTTCGGCGTGCGCGTGGCCCTGGGCGCGCGGCCGGCGGACATCCTGCGCCTGGTCCTGGGGCAGGGGGTGGCGCTGGCCGCCATGGGCGTGGCCGCCGGCCTCGGCCTGGCCTGGGGCATGGGCCGCGGGCTCCAGGCGCTGCTGGCCGGGGTGAGCCCGCGCGACCCGCTCGTCTTCGGCGCGGCCGCCGCCCTGGCCCTGCTCATGACGGCCGCCGGCAGCGTGTGGCCGGCCGTGCGGGCCGCCCGCGTCGATCCGCGCGCGATCATGCGCGCGGAGTAGCGCCGTCGCGCCGGCGCTTCAGGTCGGCGGCCCGGCGGCCGGTCGCGCTTGCCTTGCCAGGCTCGGGGGAGGGATGCTCTCGCCCATGGAAGCGATCTTCTGATGGCGCGCGCACTCGCCGTGGCCCTGGCGGCGGTCCTCGCGGGTGCCGCCGCCGATCCGGCCGTCTCCCTCCGCGTGGACGGCCAGGTGGACAAGCCGCTCACCTTGAGCGCCGCCGACATCGCCCGCCTGCCGCGGCGGACCGTGGAGACCAAGGACCACGAGGGCAAGCCCGGGCGCTTCGAGGGCGTGGTCCTGGCCGACGTCCTCGAGCTGGCCGGCGCGCCCGTAGGCGACACGCTGCGCGGGGCGCAGATGTCGAAGTACCTGCTGGTGCAGGCGGCCGACGACTACCGCGCGGTGTTCGCGCTGGCCGAACTGGCCCCCGGCTTCACGGACGAGGTGGTGCTCCTGGCCGACCGGCGCGACGGCCAGCCGCTCGGCGCGAACGAAGGCCCGCTCCGTCTCGTCGTGCCGCACGACAAGCGGCAGGCGCGCTGGGTGCGGCAGGTGACGCGCCTGACCGTGGTCGACGCGCCCCGCGCGCCCTAGAAGCTGGCGGTCAGGCTCACGCGGAACGAGCGGCTCTCCAGCGGGTGGGTGTGGAAGTCGTCCACGCCCTCCGCGGGCTCGCCCGGCAGGCGCGATGTGTAGAAGTAGTCCACGTCGCTGGCGGCGGCGTTGGCGAGGTTGAAGGCGTCGAGGGAGAGCGCGTAGCGCGGCGAGAGGCGCCAGCCCAGCCGCGCGTTCAGCGTGGACGAGGCGCGCGAGCGCCGCGCGTCGTCCTCGACCAGCGGACGGGGGCCGAAGTAGCGCAGGCGCAGGCTGCCCGAGAAGCGGCCCCGGTCCTGGACCGTGACGCCGGCGGAGGCGACGCCCTCCACCGCGCCCGGGATGCGGTCGCCGGCCGGGTCCTGGTCGCGGAAGCGGGCCCGCGGATACGCGAGGTCGGCGTCGATCGCGAGCCAGGGCGTGGG
>Ga0111539_10012522_pt1 | contig 10630 bp, 9 predicted proteins | sample RhiMethybrSRZTD1_FD_79667 | JGI IMG/M metagenome (GOLD analysis project Ga0111539, IMG submission 79667) | Populus rhizosphere microbial communities from Tennessee, USA - Rhizosphere MetaG P. TD hybrid SRZTD1 (version 2) (version 2) | ecosystem: Host-associated > Plants > Roots > Rhizosphere >... | reverse complement strand
GTGGTTCGCGCTCATTCATCTTGGCTTGTCGGAGCACGAAGGCCTGTTCCAGTGGCTGAATCGCGCCTTCGAGGAGCGGGACGGCTCGTTGATTCTGATTACTGCTGCAGTTGAATTCGATCCTGTGCGCGAGGATCGACGATTCAAGTCGCTGCTCGACAGGATGGGAGTCACCAGTCTGCGGTCCTAGTAGCGCCAAAATATGATTCCGTGGCTTCCGCCTGATTTCGGATCGCGACGGCGAATTCATCGACCGCCGCATGCGGCGATGACCCGTCGCGTGATCTCCGCCGACGATGGCGGGTTCTCGCCGAGCCCAAGAGTGTGCAGCATCTCGTGAATGATTCTCGAGATGACCTGCTCCGGACTCGACTGCCACGTCCGCTTCAGTTCCTCAGCACAGATGCGCACCACTCGGCTGCCCGGCGCCGTGAACGCGAAACTGCCCTTGAGGCATGGCGTCTCTCGCGAACCATCGATGAAGACCAACATCGTGAGGTAGGTTTGCCGGTCGACGGCCAGCTCTCGGAGCCGTTCGTCAAGCGGGCGACCTGCGCCATCCCTGAATGCGTTCAAGACGTCGGCGCAGTCGATTTTGTCCAGCCGCTCCCACGCCAGATCGAGTGCCTGGCGTGCGACGCGGTTAGCGACAGGATCCGGCAGATGCAGACGCGGCCAGTTTCCTGGAGTCAATGGGGAAGGTTCGGGCGCCAAGGGCCCTTGCGCGTGTGAAGTCGTAGCAATCACAGCCCAAACGACGGGGATCAGAATGACTACCCGACGACGGACCCAAGCGGCGTTTCGTACCATGCAGGTCTCCCTGCTGGTACGTGCGGAAAGGGGGGCGAAGCGGGATCACGGAATCGCCGCGACGGAGGTAGTATGGTTTCCGCAACGGAACAATCAAATGACGAACGGTGCGCGGGGCGAGCTCACCAATCTCCTGGTCCAATGGGGCAAGGGCAGTCAGCCAGCCCTCGATCGCCTGTTGCCCCACGTCTACGAAGAGCTGCGCACGCTTGCCCGGAGTTATCTCCGTCGGGAGCGGCCCGGTCATACGGTCCACACGGGCACGCTGGTCCACGAGGCGTTCGTCAGGCTGATCGAAGGGCAGCAGGTTTCCTGGGAAGGGCGCGCGCATTTCTTCGGCATCGCGGCGCGGTTGATGCGGCAAATCCTGGTCGATCATGCTCGCACGCGAGACGCGGCGAAACGAGGTGCAGGAGAAATCGCCGAACCGATCGACACCGCACTGTCAGTCGCCGTTCAAGCGATGGACGTCAGCGTTGTGGCGCTCGATCAGGCGCTCGACCAGCTAGCGGCGATCGATCCCTCAGGAGCCCGCGTCGTCGAGCTGCGCTTCTTCGGTGGGCTCACGGTTGAAGAGACTGCCGAGGTCATGGAGGTTTCGACAGGCACTGTCAAGCGCGAGTGGAGCACGGCGCGCGCGTGGCTGCGGCGCGCGATGAGCGGCGAGCCACAGCCGTGAGCGACACAACATCGCCTCGTGACTGGCACATCATCAAGTCGATCTTCCTCGAAGCGATCGAAGTCGATCCCGGCAAACGCGACGCGTTTCTTGCCGGCGCCTGCGGGGAAGACATCGGCTTGCGCACACAGGTGGAGTCGCTGCTCGCGGCGCATCATGACGAGCGTCCGTTCCTCGATGCTCCGCCGGTTGTTGGCGCGGCGCGGGCGCTGCGGGCAACCATCGACGAAGAACCCGAAGCGACGGCCGCCCTGCCATCCGGTACCCGAATCGGTCAGTACGAAGTGCTCGAGCCGCTCGGATCGGGCGGCATGGGCGATGTCTACCGTGCGCACGACACGAAGCTCGATCGGTTTGTCGCGCTGAAGATCGTTCTCGATTCGGGAACGAACCGGACCGCCGATCGAGTCCTGCGCGAAGGGCGCGCGGCGTCTGCCTTGAACCATCCCAATATCTGCACGCTCTACGAGGTTGGTGAGTTCGGTGGCCGCCCGTACTTGGCGATGGAGTACATCGACGGCCAGCCCCTGAGCACCGCCATCCCGCCGGAAGGGTTCCAGCCCGCGGATGTCGTCAAGTACGGCATGCAGGTCGCCGACGCGCTGACCCATGCTCATGAGCGCGGCGTCATCCATCGTGACTTGAAAGCCGGAAACGTCGTCGTCACACCACAAGGTCGCGCCAAGGTGCTCGATTTCGGTATCGCCACGCGACTCACGACCCCTGGCGTCGGCGGCAGGACAGGCACGTTGACCGAAATCGGTACGATTGCAGGGACGCTGGCGTACATCGCCCCCGAACGGCTTCGCGATCATCCTGCGGATGCGAGGAGTGACATCTGGGCGCTGGGTGTGCTGCTCTACGAAATGGCCTCGGGCCGCCGTCCGTTCACAGGCGATACTCCCTTCGAAGTGTCATCGGCGATCTTGAAGGACTCGCCGCCACCGCTGCCTGCGAAGGTCCCGGCACACTTGCAGCATGTGATTCTCAAATGCCTGGAGCGAGAGCCCGCCAATCGTTTTCAGAAGGCAGCGGACGTCGTCGCGGCGCTCGAGGCGCATGAGCACACACAGCGACTCGATCTCCGATCGGTCTCGCCCGCCCGTCGTATCGTCATCGGGCTGACGGTGGCGGCCCTGCTCGTCGCCGCGTTTGCGGTCTTCTACTGGCGCATCGCCGGCGGCCGCCGCTCCCACGCGCAGACCGCGACGCTTGCAGTCCTTCCGTTCAAGGTGTTGTCCGGTACCCACGACATCGGATATCTGGGAATCGCCGTTCCTGACAACATCATTGGCCGCGTAGCTCTGGTGGGAAGCATCCATGTCAGGGGTGCACTGGTGCGCGGCAAGGAGAATGACGATCCTCAAGTCACCGGGCAGGAACTTGGCGTGGGATATGTGCTAACCGGCACGATCCAGCAAGACGGCGACCGGATTCGCATCACTCCGCGCCTGGTTCGGGTCGATGATGGTGCCGCGATTCCGACGAGTTCTTACACCCGGCCGTCGAGCGACCTGCTGCGGTTGCAGGATGAAATCGCACGCGGCATTGTCGACGCGCTCCCGGTCCAGATGACCAAAGAAGATCGCGCTCGAGTGGAGGCCCAGTACACGCAGAACCCTGAGGCGTATGCAGCGTATTTGCGCGGGCGCGCCGGGCTTGCTGATAACAAAGAGCCCAGCATCCGGGCGTCCGTGGCACACTTCCAGGAAGCGCTCGACCGGGACCCCGACTTCGTGCTGGCTTACGCGGGACTCGCCATGGCTTGTGCGAGGATGGGTCTGTACTTCGCACAAGAGGACGAGGTCCGGGGGTGGGAGAAGCGCGCGCGTGATGCTGCCAACCAAGCGCTTCGGCTCGATCCCGAGTCGGCGCAGTCACACGAAGCGCTGGCGGCGGTCTTTCGTTCGGCGGATTTCGAGTGGAGGGCCGTCATCACTGCAGCGAGTCAGGCTCTCGATCGCAACCCCAATCTGGATCAATCGCATTCCTTTCTGGCCGGCGCCTTTATGCACCTTGGGCTGCTCGACCGCGCGAGCTCGGAGGCGCAGCTGGTGATGGAACTCAATCCGGCCAATGTGGAGGAACCGCTTCGTCTCCGGGGATCGTCGGCCCTGTTTGGCGGACAGTTCGATGAGGCGCTTACCCTGTTTCAACAGGCCAGCAAAGCGAGCAACGAACCAGTGGAGTGGAATCTCGCGTACGCTTCCTATTACGCGGGCCGCAAAGAAGAAGCCGAAGAGATGCTCCGACAGATCCGCGGCAAAAGTGCGCGAACCCAGCGTCGAGCGCAGGCGACACTCGCGAGCTTTCTCGCCGCGCGAGGCGAAGCCGCTGAGGCGAGGCAACTGATCGACAGTATCCTCGCCGCCTCGTATCGGGATCACCACGTCGAGTATTCGCTCGGAGCGGCTTACGCCCAGCTCGATCAGTTTGGCGAAGCGATAAAATGGCTCAATGAGTCGCGGAAGGACGGGTTCCCATGCTACCCATGGTTCCTGCGGGATCCGCTGCTATCCAAGCTGAGAGAGCACCAAGAGTTTCAGCTCTTTCTTGACGACCTCAGGCAGACGTGGCAGACAACGAAAGACCAGTATCCGTCGGACCGATAGACGTATCCCTCCTCGGGCAGGACATATCCGGATGAATCAGTCCGTCGAATACGCCGGATTCTTCTTCCCCTGCAGCCACTGATCCATCCAGCCGACGATGTGCTGCAGGCGCTCGACGCGATGCTTCGGCTCGCCCGAACGCGAGAGCTCGTGGTTCTCGCGCGGGAAGCGCACCATCACCGTCGGAATCTTTCGATACTTCAGCGCCCGGAACATCATCTCGCCACCCTCGCCCGGCGGCGTCCGGTAATCCTGATCGCCAAGCACGAACATCGTCGGTGTGGTCACGTTCGCGACGTGCGTGATCGGCGAGCGCGCGGCGAAGTCCTGCGGATCTTCCCACGGTGCCTTGCGAAACCAGGTCGGCTTCGAGAGCCAGAAGTCAGCAGTGAACCAGAAGCCGTACCAGTCTGCGATGTCGCGTTGGGCGACCGCGGCTTTGAACCGTTGCGTCTGAGTAATCGTCCAGTTCGTGAGCAGTCCGCCGCCGCTGCCGCCGGTCACGCCCATCCGATTGGCATCGATGTATCCTCGCTTCAAGAGTTCGTCGACGCCGGCCATGAGATCCTTAAAGTCGTCGCCCGGGTAGTGATACTGAATGATGTTGCCGAACTCCTGTCCGTACGACGTGCTGCCGCGAGGATTCGTGAACAGCACGACGTAGCCCTTCGCCGCCATCCACTGGAACTCGTGCGTGTAGACGTTGCCGTACGCGGCGTGCGGTCCACCGTGGATCTCGAGGATCAGCGGATACTTCTTGCTGGAATCGAAGTCCGGTGGTTTGAGAATCCAGCCCTGAACGTTCTTGCCGTCGAAGCTCTTGTACCAAATCTCCTCTGGCTCGCTCTGCTGGATGTCCTTGAACAGGTCCTCATTCACGGTCGTGATGCGACGCGGCTTCGCGTCGATCATGAAGAGATCGCCGACGTTGGTCTGGGTCGAGATGGTGGCTGCGATCTTCGCACCGTCGGGCGTCGCCGTGAACGCTCCGACAGCGTGCTCGCCGTCGGTCAACGGGTCGAGTTTGCCGGTCGCGATCGTGAGACGCTTCAGGTTCGCGCTGCCGTGTTCTGCCGAGACGACGATAAGCGATGCGCCATCTTTCGACCACACGAGACCGCTGCTACTCGAGCCACGGGGCGGCGCCTGATCTCCGCCGATCCCGCTGGCAATATCGAAGTCGTACTTGTCCGTGAGATTTCGCGGGGCACTGCCGGGCGCAGCGTCGACGACAAACAGATCCGACTGGCTGTAGGAACGGACTGGATTGCCGTGAGGAGTTCCGACGAATGCGATTCGATGTCCATCAGGCGACACGCGCGGGCCGTTGATCGTGCCATCAATGCTCGCCACTCTGGTTATCGTTCCACCAGTTGCCGCCACGCTATAGAGATCGGAATCGTTCGCCTCGTAGTACGCCTCGGGCACGCGCGTGGATACGAAGTACAGCTTCGAGCCATCCGGTGACCACTCGATCTCGCGCTCGTCGTACTCGCCGTCGGTGATTTGTTTCGTCTGCGGTTTGTCGGCGCCGTTCGTCGCAGCGACCGTGAAGATGTGCGTATGCCGGCCGGCGTCGACGTAGGTCGGGTTGCCGTTTGACCGATACACAGCGCGCGTGATCACCTGCACGTCGCTCTTGGCGTCTTTCGGCTTGTCCTCCTCAACACCTTCGACGGGTGCCGTGAACGCCACCGTCTTGCCGTCGGGTGACCATTCGATCGAGGTCACGCCCTTGGTGTCCTGTGTGAGCGCATATGCCTCGCCGCCGTTCAGGTCGAGCACATAAACCTGTCCCGGCTGAGGCTTTCCATCTTTTTCAACCGAACGTGCGAACGCGATTCTTCGACCGTCAGGCGACCAGCGCGGCATCGTGTCGCGGACGTGTGACGTCAGTTGCCGCGGCGCCTCCGCGCCACTTGTCGGCACGGTGAATAGCGATGTCTCGTAACGGTTCTCCTTCTCGTTGACGGTCACACGGACGAACGCAATCGCTGAACCATCCGGGGCGATCTGCGGATCGGCAATCCACGTGAACTTCAGGGGGTCCTTTTCGGTAATGAACCGCTTCTCTGCTGCGCGAGGGATGGCGGCGAGCAGCAGAAACACGAGGACAATTGACGTCCGCTTGCGCATGAGGACTCCTCTCGAGCCACGCGATCTTAGCGCGTCGGAGCCTCGCCGTGCACGCGGGTGTTTTGCGACTTGCCGAGCTCGTCATTCCAGCAGCGACATGCTTGATGTGGTCACGTGAGGGACCACTTTATGCCTAGCCACCGTCTCCAACGTGATGCATCTTGCCGAGCTCCGGTGTCGAGCCGGTGAGCCACCCTTTTACCAGCTCGAACAGAACGACCGGTTGCGGTTTGTTGACCTCGAGAAAAACCGCGGCGTGCACGTCGACACCGATGAGCACCATCCGTGGATCGTCCTTCGTTCCATGACGGGGATCGTCCTCTTTTGGAAACCACACCTTCCAGTCCGGCGCCCAGAGCTCGGCGATCTTCTCGCGGTCGCGCGTGATGCTGGCAATTCCTGACACCGAGATCCATTCGCGCGTGCGGTCTTTGTAGTACGCGAGGTTGACGTGCGGGTCAGCGGCAATGTCGTGCACCTTGGATGTGTCTTCCAACGTCACAAACCACAGGTCTGCCCCTTCTGCCCGTTTTTGCGTCGCCATCGCCCGCGACTGCAGATGTCCGTCGGCACGGCGCGTGGTCAACATGGCGATTTCGATATCTTCAATGTGGGTGTAGAGCTTTTCCAGTTCGTTCTGCACTCGTCCCTCCGGCACGGCAACCTGCATATCGCACGCCGCTTCGGGCTCATCGATACCAGTTCGGCCTCGCCGCCATTGACAAGACGTCACCTGCGCGGCACGATTGCGCCGAACCCAACAGCAAATCGACTCTCGGGCGTTACTGGAGGTTGCATGATCGGCCACACCGCGGTGAAGGAGTCCGTTGATCGGCGGCTTTTCGATCGCCGGATGTTCCTCGTCGCCGCCATCTTGTTTCCGCTTCTCGTTCTCGCCGGTTTCGCCCGCACGTATTACCTTCGCGGCTTGTTCGACGTGCCACCGCTGCCGTCCCTGGTCGTGCATCTGCACGGGCTGACGATGAGCGCGTGGGTCCTCCTCTTCGTCACACAGGTGTGGCTGATCTCGTCGAAGCGCGTGCGCGTGCATCAACGGCTCGGATATACGGGGATCTGGCTCGCCGCATTGATCCTGCCGGTCGGTTTCGTCACCGCCGCTAGAGCCGCCAAGTACGGATCGCCGTCTACGCCGCCGGGCGTCTCCCAGCTGGGATTCATGATCGTGCCGCTTTTCGATCTGGTGATGTTCACGATCTTCTTTGGCGCGGCGATTTATTTGCGGAAGAGACCCACCGAACACAAACGGTTGATGCTGTTGACCGCGATCAACTTCATTCCGCCAGCCATCGCCCGGATCCCGATCGCGAGCCTCCAGGCCGCGGGGCCGCTCTGGTTCTTCGGCTTCCCCACCGCGCTCGCCCTCGTTTGTCTGGGACTGGATACCTGGCGCTACGGAAAGATGAACAGGGTCTTTGTCGTTGGCATCGCGCTGCTCGTCGCGTCGTATGTCGCGAGGCTTGCGCTGATGCCCAGCGCCGCCTGGCTGGCCATGGCTCAGTGGCTCACGAGTTTTGTCTGAAGCGTCTTTACTTTCGATAATCCAACGCCGGCTTTCGATCCCCGAGCCGCGTCTTGTAGACGAAGTTCGGTCCGCGCTTTTGATCGAACTCCGCCTTCGCCTTCTGGATAAGGGTGGCGTCAGTGAATAGATCGACCGTCGTCAACGCCATCGACTTGGCTGCGACGATCATCCCCTTCTGACCAATAGTCCCTCCGGCGCAGGCGGTTGCCTGCCAGCTATGCGCCGGCACGCCCGGAACGAACGTGGCCGTCGTCACCGACACTGTTGGCACGTTCCAACTGACGTCGGCGAGATCCGTCGACGAGCTGGCGACCTGCCCTCCGCGTGACGGCTGAATTTTTTCCTGCGATCCAATACCCACGGTCGGCGACTCCGTAAGCGACTTGCGAATCTCTTCGGCGAACGCGGCTTCTTCTTTCGTATAGGCGAATCCGCCAACTCGCTCGAGATTCTTGTACATCACCGCCGACAACGTCTCGTTCGGCAGGACGTTCCAGACCGAACCGGTAATCTCAAAGTCCATCGTCGTTCCGGTACCGAGGGCCGCGCCTTTTGCGGCGTCGACGATGCGATCCCAGACGCCTTCGAGGATGCGCATATCGGGCTGACGCGCGTAGTAATAGGCCTCGGCGAAGTCGGGGACGATGTTCGGCGCCGCGCCACCGCGCGTGATGATGTAGTGGATGCGAGTCTCCTGCGGCACGTGCTCGCGCAGCATGTTGACCATGTAGTCCATCGCCTCGACCGCATCGAGCGCCGACCGTCCGCGGTGCGGCGCCGCCGCCGCGTGCGCCGCGACACCATGAAAGCGGAACTTGCCGGTGATGTTCGCGAGATTGGTGGACGGGCTGGCATCGTTGCGATCGCCCGGATGCCAGGTGACGACAGCATCGACGTCGCTGAAGAGCCCGGCGCGGACCATGTAGACCTTGCCCGATCCACCCTCCTCTGCCGGCGTGCCGTAGTAGCGGAGTGTGCCGGGGTGACCGGCAGCAAGCCACTCCTTGACCGCAACCGCCGCACCAAGTGCGGCAGTTCCGAGCAGGTTGTGACCGCAGCCGTGGCCGGCGCCGTCAGCAACGACGGCGCGGCGAGTCGACGCGGCTTCCTGCGAGAGCCCAGGCAGCGCATCGAATTCGCCGATGATCGCGATCACCGGCTTTCCTGATCCGAACGTCGCCACGAACGCCGTCGGGATATCGGCGACGCCGGCCTTTACGGAGAATCCATTCGCTTTGAGTTGCTCCTGGAGCAGCGCGCTGCTCTTGGTTTCCTGGTAGCCGACCTCGGCAAATGACCAGATCTGTTTGGCGACATCGACGTACGTGGATCGCTTCGCGTCGATGCTCTGCAGCAGCGTGTCAGGACCTCGGCGGTCTTGTGCGTGAGCAATTAGTGAGCACAGCAGGAAGACGGCGGCAAGGCTTCGGCGCATGCGCCATTATGCTGTAAGGCAGGAGATATACACATCATGTCGACGCACAAAGGACGCAGCGAAATCGTTTCTGCAGATGGCTGGCACTGGCAAAGTCCAGGAAGCGTACGACCGGTACATCGCACCGTCGTTCATCCATCACAACGCGTACTTCAAGGGCGATCGCCAGTCGCTATTGACGGCAATGCAGGAGGCGTCGAAGACCAGCCCGAACAAGTCGATCGAGGTCAAACATATCTATGAGGACGGCGAAACGGTGATCACTCACTCGCTCGTCACTCGGCAGGATCCCAAAGCACCAGAGATCGCGGTGGTGCACATCTTTCGATTCGAACAGGATCGCGTCGCGGAACTTTGGGATGTGGGCCAGCCGATCTCCGAGGATTCACCAAATGCAAACGGCATGTTCTGACCAATCAGGTGCAAGGGTTATCCGTCCATCGAACGACGCCGGCCGCCCAAATCACTGCTTGTCGTACACGACCTTGGTCTTCTCGTTCGGTCCTGTCGCGGTGCCGCTCTCGGTCAGGGTCTTGCCATCTGCCGACACCGAGTACGACAACTTGAACAGCAACTTGCCGTTGTTCTTGATGTTCATGTCCAACCCGCCCGGACCGGCGTGGGCGAACGATGCCGTCCATCCGGGGCCAAGCGTCGGCCCGGCGCACGGATGATCCTTGCCGTCGAACTTGCCGTTGCACGTTAGATCCATGTCGACAATCTTGAACACCACGCCGTCGGCTCCTGACGACGCGATCTCGAGCACGCTGGGCGCGGTCGACTTCACATTCTTCGTCTTCCACTTCCCGGTGAGCCCGGAGCTACCCGAGACCCGCTCCGCGATGACGGTGTCATCGAGCATTTCGCCGTTCGGTTTCTTCCCTTTCGAGTTCACCGACATGGCCTTGCCGTCGGGCGACAGGGTCAGCGTGTCGGTCGTCAGCACTTTCCCGTTCAACTTCCACGTTGTCTCCCAACTGTTCGCGCTCAGCGTCTTCCAGGTGGCTGTGCTGCCGAAGGTCGCCGGGTACTCTTTGCCATCCAGCTTGAACTTGTACGACACACCTGCCTGGGTCGCCTGCATCTCGCCGGACGGCAGCTGTTCGTAAGTAACGGTGGTCTCTCCGAAGTCGCTCTTCGCCGGATTCATCTTCCACTTCCCAATGTAGGGAGGGTCGGCCGCCGCGACGACGGCCACGGCAGCGATCGCGAAAACGACAATAGGCACGTATTTGCGATGCATAGGGTCGACTCCTTTCATCAAGATTCTTGCATACCGACCACATCGTGCGACTCCTGCAGCCACGCTTTCAGTTCGCCGTCGAGCTCATCGACGGATCGGATCGGCACGAAGTGAAGGCGCCACGCAGACGAGCCGTGTTTTCTGCGGAATGATTTGTACGTCGCCGAGCGTG
>Ga0111539_10012521_pt1 | contig 10630 bp, 9 predicted proteins | sample RhiMethybrSRZTD1_FD_79667 | JGI IMG/M metagenome (GOLD analysis project Ga0111539, IMG submission 79667) | Populus rhizosphere microbial communities from Tennessee, USA - Rhizosphere MetaG P. TD hybrid SRZTD1 (version 2) (version 2) | ecosystem: Host-associated > Plants > Roots > Rhizosphere >... | reverse complement strand
CTCCGAGGCGATGCGCACCTCGGCGACCTCGTCGAACACCTCCGGCGCGACGGTGAGCAGCCCGACCAGCGTGGTCCCCGCGCGCGGCCCAAGCATCACCTGGAGGCTGCGCTCCAGCGTGAACACCTCCGAATCGAAGCGCGGGCTGGTGATGACGTCCGTCAGCAGGTCCTCGACGTTATCGAGGACGCCCGGCTCGGCGACGGCATTCGCCAGGTGGAGGATCTCCTCCTTGAACAGGAACTTTTCTTCGTGATCGAGCATGCGCCGGATGGTAGCACCGGCCTTGGGAGCTACTTGATGACGCGGTACCGCAGGTGGGTGACGCCCTTCCCCAGGACGACCTCGTACGGACCCTCGAACTCCGTCGGCTTCACACCGGATCCAGGGAGCTCGAAGAGTCGGGTGCCCTCGCCAAGCAGCACCGGCACGAGGTCGACGCCGACCTCGTCGATGAGGCCGGCATCGAGCGCCTGCTTGGCCATCTGCCCGCCGTTGACGGCGACATTCCGATCGCCGGCGATGTCCCTGGCCTTCGCCACGGCCGCCTCGATCCCGTCGGTCACGAACACGAAGTTCTCGTCGGCCTGCGGCCGGTCGGCGGGTGGTTCGTGGGTCAGGACAACTGTGGTCACACCGAGGGGATGGCGGCCGTTCCACGCGTTGGTCAGGTCGTACAGGTGGCGTCCGACGACAAGCGCACCCCAGCCGGCCATCTCCCTTCGGAGCAGCTCGGCGGTCTCAGCCGACACCCGGGGGGTTGGCACCTCCGCCGTGTCGTCCGGCATCGGCACCTCGACGTCCCCGGCGCCATACCACTTGAACAGCAGGTCGAAGCCCGTATCGTTCGGGCCGGCGATGAAGCCGTCGAGCGACATCGTCGCGCCGGCGAAGACCTTGCCCATCCGCACACTCCTTTCTGACCGGCGAGTCTGGGCGAAGGCCGCCCATCGAGCCTTGCAGGAATCCGAGTCGCGCCCTTGACACGCTCCCACACCGCCCGTAGCGTCGCGCGACCGGCGTCGCCGAAGCCACGAGGAGGCACGTTCCTGCGACACGGGCTGGAGGCATCGCGATGTTCGGGCGTCGCCACATCCAATTGCGGCACGCGGTGGCAATCGGCGCCACGCTCGTCGTGCTGTTCGTGACCGTGGCAGCGAAGCCAGGCGGCGGTGGCGGTGGCGGTGGCCTCGCGGAGACGCCGACCCCGATCCAGATCTTCGGCGCGTGGCACTGCAGCGACGACGCCTGCACGTGGGCGACGGTGCGCCCCGTCAACGAGTTCGACTCCAAAAACCACTGGCTGATCGATCGTGATGGCAGCGGGCCGTCAACCAGTCCCTCGGTCAACCTCGTGATCCTCAGCTTCGTCCACCCACTCAAGCTGCTGAACCAGACGACCGACGCCGGGACGCTCAACGGCGTGCCGCGCGGGATGACGACCGACATCGTCAACTACTTCACCAGCCACAACATCCGGGTCATGGTCTCGATCGGCGGGATCACGTATACCGACGCATGGAACCAGGCGCTCGCCCAGAACGCGACGCTGCTCGGACAGCGGGCGGCGGCGCTCGCGACCGAGCTCGGGGTCGGCGTGGAGATCGACTACGAGGAGAACACGAACCCGAACCTGACGGGCCTCCAGTCGTTCATCACCGCGTATCGGGCGGTTCACCCGTACCAGGCCAGCGGGGCCGACCCCACGGCTCGGCTGACCATCGACACCGCAGCCGGCGATCGCTGGCTGATCGGCATCAACACCAAGGCGACCGCCGACTGGTTGCGGACGGACACGCCCGTCCTCGACTACGCCAACGCGATGGTCCCGGCGCGCCAACCATCTGCAAGCTCGGCCCAGGCCAACTGGCAGGAGCACATCGACGGCAAGCCCCAGTACGCGCCGCCGGTCCTCCCCCTCGCCCCGGCGAAGTTCACCGCAGGGCTGTACCTCGCCGAGGGCTCAAGGATCCGGCCCGAGTGCACCGACTACGGGGCGTCCGTGACCAAGGCCACCGCGGACTACGTCCAGCGCGTCCTGCCCCACCCGAGTCTCAGCGGCCGCACGCCGGGCCTCCTCGGGTTCATGTTCTGGGCTGCCGAGCGGCCGTCGACGCGTGGGGTCACGACGCAGCCACCGAACTCGTGCGAAGGCGGGATGGGCGTGGGTGCCACCACGCTGAACATGCCGCTGCCGATGCCGGCGCTGCGCGAGCAATAGCGGGACGAATCGAACGGCCCCGGGCTGGCACCCGGGGCCGTTCTCGTTGTGTGGGGCGCGGCCTACGGGTAGAGGCCGCGCATCGAGGTGGCGTCCGCCACGCGCTCGACGGCCAGCAGGTAGGCCGCCGTCCGCTCATTGACATCCTCGCGCTCCGCCAGCTCGAGCACCTCGGCGAATGCTTTGGTCATGATCTGGTGAAGCTTCTCGTTGACGACCTGCTCAGACCAGTGGTCGCGGTTGAGGTCCTGGACCCACTCGAAGTAGCTGACCGTCACGCCGCCGGCGTTGCACAGGATGTCGGGGATCAGGAACACGCCGTTGGCGTGCAGGATCTCGTCCGCCTCCGGCGTGGTCGGCCCGTTGGCTGCCTCGGCGACGATCTTGGCCTTGATGTTGCCCGCGTTGCGGGCCGTGATCTGGTTCTCGAGCGCAGCCGGGATGAGGATGTCGCAGTCGACCTCGAGGAGCTCCTCGTTGGTCACGTCGGTCGAGCCGGGAAAGCCCGCGACCGTGCCGTGCTCCTGCTTCCAGGCGACCACCCGCGCGATGTCGAGCCCGTTCGGGTTCGCGATCCCGCCGGTCGAGTCGGACACGGCGACGACCGTCGCACCTTCCTCCGAGATGAGCCGCGCGGCGATCGAGCCGGCGTTGCCGAAGCCCTGGACCGCGACACGTGCGCCCCTGAGATCCATCTCGAGATGGCGCGCCGCCTCGACGATCGTATAGACGCAGCCACGGGCCGTCGCCTCGTTGCGGCCTTCCGAACCGCCGAGGCTGATCGGCTTGCCGGTGACGACGCCCGGGACCGTATGGCCCTGGTGCATCGAATAGGTGTCCATGATCCAGGCCATGACCTGGGCGTTCGTGTTGACGTCCGGGGCCGGGATGTCGCGCTCTGGGCCGATGAGGACCTCGATCTCGGTCGCGAACCGGCGGGTCAGGCCTTCGAGCTCCTTCTGGCTGAGCTTCTTCGGGTCGACGATGACGCCGCCCTTGCCACCGCCGTACGGGATCCCGACGACCGCGCACTTCCAGGTCATCCACATCGCGAGGGCCTTGACCTCGTCGAGGGACACGTCCTGGTGGTAGCGGATGCCGCCCTTGGCCGGCCCGCGACCCAGGTTGTGCTGGACGCGGTAGCCGGTGAACACCTGGACGCTGCCGTCATCCATCTTCACGGGGAAGTGAACCGTCAGCTCGCGACGCGGCTGGCGAAGCACGCGGCGCAGGCCAGGGTCGAGGTTGAGACGCTCAGCGGCGAGATCGAACTGCCGTTGCGCCACTGTCCACGGATTGATCTGGACAGCGGCGTGCTCGGTTGTCATCGACGAGAAACCTCCGGGACGGGTAGCAGCTCGTGCCACCTCGTCGGAACGGGCCGTCTCCCGGACGACCCCACGGGCGCATGACGCCGACCCTGCTGCTGGACGCGATCGGGGCGGCGCGCGAATGAGTCCAAGGTCTCAAGTATAGCCGGGACGACGGGCTTTCTGCCCGAACTGGTCACCGTGTGACAACGTTACGGCAACCTTGCTGCAACCGTCCGCGAGTCGAAAGTCCTAGGTTTCGGCCTCGTAGAGGACGGCCGCGCCGAGGCAACCCGGCCCGACATGCGGGCCCACGGAGGCCCCCACCAACCCAATCGGAACGGCCGCCGCGTCGAACCTGCCGTCCAAGCGTGCCACGACCTCGTCACGGAACGCCTCGACGTCCGGGGCGCGCGTATGCAGGATCTCGAGCCGCTCGATGGGGCGAGACGTGATCAGCTCGATCAGCCGCTCGCGGGCCTTGCCCCGCGTCCTCACTCGATCCGCCTGATCAACCACGCCGGCTTCGACTGAGATGATCGGCTTGACCGAGAGCAGCGTTCCGATGGCGGCTCGCGTCCCGCTGATCCGGCCGCCCTTCTTGAGATACTCGAGTGTCTCGAGTGCCACGTACATGCGCAGGTCCGACGCGCGTTGTGCGAGGTACTCGGCGATCTCGATCGGCGGCTTTCCGGCGGCTGCCATTTCGACTGCGATCCGAGCGAGGATGACCTGCGCCCTGGACGCACCCTGCGAGTCCACGACATGGATCTCACGGTCGCCCAGCATTTCGCGCGCGATCTCGGCGCTCTTGATCGTCCCCGACAGCGAGCCCGCCACGTGGATCGAGATGATCGCCTCGGCACCATCGGAGAAGGCCCGCTCGTACACCTCTCGGAAATCGCCCGGGCTCGATGCGGCGGTCGTGGGCCACGGCGCGTCGGGCGCGGTCATGCGGTCCCAGAACCCCTCCGTGGACATGTCGACGCCGGCCCGGTAGCTGTCGGAGCCGAAGTTCACGATCAGCGGCACCACGCTGATGCCGGCCTCGGCCGCCTCGTCCGGCTCGAGATCCGCCGCCGAATCGGTGATCACCGCGACGCGGGCCATGCGCTCCTCCTCCACCACCCCCGCTTGGTTGCGGGAATGATACGGGGAGGAATCGGCCCGAGCCGGTACGCTTTGCCGGGCATGGATCGTTCCCTGTGGGCCGTCATCGGCGGCACGTTCACGCTCCGCTTCAGCACGGGCCTCACGGGGGCCATGCTTGCCGCGTACCTCGCGAAGCTGCCGGGCCAGCAGGTGGACGCCTTCACCGTCGGCGTCTTCGCCGCCACCTTCTACCTGGCGGAGCTCGTTCTTTCGCCGTTCTTCGGCGCCCTGTCCGACCGCATCGGCCACCACAAGGTGATGCTCTATGGTCCGGTCTTCGGCGCGGTCGCGGTGATTCTCACGGCGTTCACCACGAACCTCCTGGTGCTCGGCGGCACGCGCTGGTTGGAGGGAGCGTCGACGGCCGCGAGCGTCCCGTCCATTCTCGGCTACATTGCGATGGTGACCGCCAACGACCAGGCGCTTCGCGGACGCGCGGCAGCCCGGTTCGAGGGCGCGACGCTGTTGGGGCTCGCGGCCGGGATCGTCGTGGCGCCGGTCCTCTTCGCCGCGATCGGTCCGGCGGCCTTCCTGCTCAATGCGCTCGTCTACGGGATCTCCTTCCTCATCTACTGGAGGGGCGTGGGCGATGCGGCCGGTGAGGCGCAGACGCTTACCGAGAAGCACTACGGCGTGCACCGCTACCTGGAGCTGCTCAGGAGCTCGCATGTGTGGCTGCTCGCGCCGACCTGGATCGCGGTCAACGCGTCGATCGGCCTGTGGTTCAGCCAGTCGATCTTCCAGCTGACCGCGGCCAATCCCGACCACCCCGATCAGCTGCTCCACGGCGGGTTCGAGCCATGGCAGATCAGCCTCGGTGCACTGGTGGTCGGCCTGATCTTCGGCGCGGGGCTGCTGTACTGGGGGAATCGCTTCAAGCGGTTCCGGCGGACGACGATCATCCTCTACGGGATCGGCGGCGGGGCCGTGCTCGTCGGCGCGGGGATGGTCATCAACCATTCCGGAGGGCTTGCGCCGGTGCTCGCCTTGGCGGCCGGCATCACCGCGGCGTTCGGGCTCTTCGTGCTTGCCGGCGCGACTCCCGCCGCCCTCGGCTTGCTGGCCGACGTGTCGGAGCGCTTCCCCGCCGACCGCGGCGCGATCATGGGCCTCTATTCGGTGTTCCTTGCCATCGGCCAGATCATCGGGGCGGTGGTCGGCGGAGCTGCCGCCGACATCGGGGGCATCGACGCGATGTTCGTGGCGACACTGGTCCTTCTCGGGATTGCCCTGATCCCGCTCGCCCAGCTGCGCCGCGATGAGCATTACGTGTCAGGACCTGAGGGTGCCGCGCTTTTCGACGCCGGGCCTGGCTGACGCCCGCCGCGCCGGGCCCTGACCGCCTGATCCGACCCCTGTGGTCGGTATGCGATACTGCCGATCGGCCGGTGGCCGGCTGCGCTCACACGACGCCGCCACCGGTCCTTCCCTGACAGCCTCGGCGGAGGGCGCGTGACCTCGAACGTCGGTCAGAACTACCCATACTCGAGCGAGACCGAAGCAGACCGCGCGAAGGTCGTCGCCGACCTGCTGGGCGCCCATCCGGACGTCGCCGAGAAGCTGGCCACCGAGTCGACCCCGCTCGACGACAACGACCGCTGGTGGGTCTGGAAGTGCCCGACGAAGGGGTGCCGGGGGCGGCTCCACGTCGCTGGCTACGCCGCGGAAAAGCACGCCCTGTTCGTCGTGTGCGACGGGGAATGCGCGAAGACGTTCCTGCGCTGACCGACGCCCCGGCCGGCGAGCGGGCCGAGGACACCGCGACCCCTGGCACGGCATCCCCGGATGAGAGCCGGCGGCGGCTGATCGTCGAAGCACTCGGCATCGCCGTCTCGGCGATCGGCTTCGGCTTCGTCTACGGGTTGTCGGCGCGCGAGGCGGGGTTCAGCCCGCTCGAGGCCATGGCGATGAGCACGATCGTCTTCGCGGGCGCTGCCCAGTTCGCGGCCATCGGCTATGTGGTGGCGGGGCTGGCCTGGCCGGCAATCGCGCTGCTCACGCTGCTGCTCAACGCGCGACACCTCCTCTATTCCGCGGCGCTGGGTCCGTGGATGGCCGACGTTCCGCGGCCGCGCCGGGCGCTGATGGCGCACGTCCTGACCGACGAGGCTTTTGCCTTGTCCATCGGCCACTTCCGGCGAATCGGGCGGACCGACGAGGCCGGCTACTGGATCGGGGCGATCGCGTCCACATTCATTCCGTGGAACCTGGCCACGCTGGCCGGTGTGGTCGCCGGCGGCTCGATCGCCGATCCGAACGTCCTCGGCATCGACATCATCTTCCCGGCCGCGATGATCGGGCTGGCCGCCGGGCTCATCAGCGGGCGGCGAGAGCTCGTGGCGGCTTTCGCCGGCGCCGCGATCGCGGTGCCCTGGGCGTTGTTCGCCAGCCCGGCGCTCGGCGTGGAACCGTCGACCGGCGTGATCGTCGGCGGCGTGGTCGGCCCGCTTGTCGGACTGCTCGTCCCGGCCACGCTCGCCGCCGAGGGCGCGCCGCTCGGCACGCGCGAGTCCGCGGAACGCTTCGCGATGCCTGGAACGCGCCTCGACGACGACGCGGAGGGTTTGCCATGAGCGCGGAGCTGATCCCGCTCGCCGTGGTGATGTTCGCCGTGACCTACCCGTCGCGCGCCCTCGGGCTGCTCGCGCCGAGGCTTGACCGGCTGCCGAAGGGTGTCATCGCCTATCTCCAGCTCGTCGGCCCGGCCGTGCTGACGGCCCTGGCCGCCGTCGCGATCATGGTCCGCACGGCGGATGACGGCCCGCCGGTGTTCCATATCGGGGTCGAGTGGGTCGCGGTGGCGGCCTGCCTCGGAGTGGTGATCTGGCGGCGGAACCTGCTGCTGGGCTTGCTGGTCGCGGTGGCGATCGTGGTTGTCGCGAGGGCCACGGGGCTGGCCGCGTTGCCTCCGGCCTGACGGGTCAGCCGCGCCGGGCGTCGACTTCGATCTCCACGAGCAGGCTCGGGTCGATCAGCGCCGACACTTCGACGAGCGTGGCCGCCGGGCGGATATTTCGGAACCGTTCGGCCTGGACCGCCATCAGCTCGTCCGCCCGCGTCATGTCCGTGATGAACATGCGCAGCCGGACGATGTCGGCGAACGCGAACCCGGCCTGCACGAGGGCCGCCGCGATGATGTCGAAGACGGCGCGGGTCTGGCCGGCCATGTCGTCGGGATGGCGTGATCGCCCGTCCGGCCCGGCGTCGGTGGTGCCGGCAACCCAGCAGTCGTTCCCGACAACGATCGCGCGGCTGTAGGAGGCGGTCGCCTCCCATGGTCCACCGGACGTGATCCGGCGGCGTTCCTCCACGTCAGCCGGCGGCGCGAGCAGTCGCGCCGGCACGCCATTCGAGGACGGCCGGGTCGGCGGCGATCTCGAGGAGCAGGCCGGCGACCATTGCGGTGCGCGGGACGATCGTGTCCACTTCGAGGTATTCCGACGGCGAGTGGTCATTGCCACCGACCGGACCGAGACCGTCGAGCGTGGGCACGCCCATCCCGGACGTCGTATTGGCGTCCGAGGCGCCACCGGTCAGTTGGTCGTCGAACTCGATGCCCAGGCGCCGCCCGACGGCCTTGGCGTACTCGGCGAGCAGCGCCGTGTGCTCGGTCTTCTCCATCGGTCGCCACATGTACTCGGTATCGACCTCGATCGTCGTTTCGTCGATCGAGGTTCGCGATGCAGCCTCCCGCACGGCTTCGATCGCAGCATCGAGACCGCTGCTCGTGACCGACCGGACCTCCACTTCCAACCGGCAGCGCTCGGGGATGACATTGGGGCGAGTGCCGCCGCGGATGGTGCCGACATTGAACGTGACGCCGGGCCAGCGGCCGTTGAGGTCCTGCACATCGCGCACCAGGCGGGCCGCCTCGAGGATGGCGTGGCGGCCCTTCTCGGGCTCGATCCCCGCATGCGCAGCACGGCCGTGGACGACGACCTCCAGGTCGGCGATCCCCTTGCGCGCGGAGACGATGTTCCCGTTGGCGCGGCCACACTCCAGGACCAGCGCGACGTCCGCGTCCGCGGCAGCCGCGCGGATGTGGGGCGTGGACGACGGCGAGGCGACCTCCTCGTCCGGGTTGGCAATGAACGTCAGGCGCTCGAACGGCAACTCGCCGACCGTCCGCTGGATTGCCTCGATCGCGTACAGCCCAGCCAGCAGCCCGGCCTTCATGTCGGTGACACCCGGGCCCGTGGCGATGTTTCCGTCGATGCGGAATGGGCGCTTCGCCGCGGTCCCGTGGTCGAACACCGTGTCCATGTGGCCGATGAGCAGAACGCGCGGTCGTCCGGCTACTCCATCGAACGTGCCCACCACGGTCTGCCCGAGCTTGCCCTTCGGGTCCGGCCGGTGCTCGACGGTCGCGCCCAGCCGTTCCATGAATGCGCCCGTCCAGCGCCCGACCTCGTCGACGCCTTCGGCGGTGAAGCTTCCGCAGTCGATGTTGACGAGCCGCTCGAGGTCGGCGAGGAACGCGGGCAGCTCGGCGTCGAGGGTGGCGCGCAGCCTTGCAAGGTCGGCGTCGCTGGGACGGGCGGTGACGGGCATCGCGGGCAGTCTAGCCCGCTTGCTATCCTGCCGGGACCGTGCGCCTGGTCGAGATCCGTCTGCTCGAGGGACCCAACGTCTACCGGCTGGAACCGGTGGTCAAGGTTGAGCTTGCGATCGGCCGCCGACGGACGTTCTACGGCGAGCGCACGCCGGGGCGGCACGCGCTGGTCCATCTCGGAGCCAAGGTTCCGGCCAAGGCCTGGCCGGATCCGATCGCCGCGCTGGTTGCCTGGGTGCGCCGGCTGCGCACCGACCATGGCGACGGTGTCGGCGGGATCGGCGTCCATCAATCGTCGGACCCGGGGCACTGGATCGTGACGTATCCGTGGACCGGCGAGGAACGAGCGAGGACGATCGCCGAGGCGGCCCTGGCGCTGGCGGAACGCGACGTGTCGCCGTCCCGCACCGCGCGCTTGACCGGACACCAGGAGCGACTCGTCGCGCGCTGGTCCGCGAGGATCGCCGAGGCTCGGACGACGCCCCCGCCGTGGCTGCGCGACGCCGACCGGCGGATCCCCATCGTGTCGATCAGCGGGACCAACGGCAAGAGCACGGTCACCAGGCTGATCACCCACATCCTGGTAACGGCCGGCAAACGCGTCGGCACCACGACCTCGGACGGCGTGCTGGTCGACGAGCGGATGGTCGACGCCGGGGACTGGACCGGGCCGAGCGGCGCGGCAATGGTCCTGGCGCGGAGCGACATCCAGGTCGGCGTGCTCGAGACAGCCCGCGGCGGGATCGTCCTGCGCGGCGTGGGCTATGAGTCGAACGACGCGAGCGTCCTCACCAACGTGTCGTCGGACCACCTCGACCTGCAGGGCATTCACACGCTGCCGGAGCTGGCCGAGGTGAAGTCGGTGATCGCGCGGATCACGAAACCGGACGGTTGGGTCGTGCTCAACGGCGACGATCCGCTTGTTGCGGCCGTGCGCCGCCGGGTGCGCGGCCACGTGGCGTTGTTCTCGACGGTCCCCGGCGGCGCGGCCGTGGTCCGACGCCACGTCGCGGCCGGCGGCCGCGGCTACGTCCTGCGCGACGGACTCGACCTGTACGAGCTCGACGGCAGCACGGAGCACAAGATCGTGGACGTCGGCCGGGTGCCGATCACGATCGGCGGGATCGCCCGGCACAACGTCGCCAACGTGATGGCCGCCGCGGGCGCGGCGCGCGGGCTGGGCGCGACGATCGAGCAGGTGCGGCGCGGTCTCGTTGACTTCCGGCCCTCGTCCGATCTCTCGCCCGGGCGGCTGAACCTGTTCCGCCTCGGGCAGCGGGTCGTGATCGTCGACTTCGCCCATAACGAGGCCGGCGTGTCGGCGGTGCTCGACGTGGCCGAGGGCATCGCGGCCGGCGCGGCCGGACGGACTGCGCCGATCACGGCCATCGTCGG
>Ga0111539_10012516_pt1 | contig 10631 bp, 7 predicted proteins | sample RhiMethybrSRZTD1_FD_79667 | JGI IMG/M metagenome (GOLD analysis project Ga0111539, IMG submission 79667) | Populus rhizosphere microbial communities from Tennessee, USA - Rhizosphere MetaG P. TD hybrid SRZTD1 (version 2) (version 2) | ecosystem: Host-associated > Plants > Roots > Rhizosphere >... | reverse complement strand
GAAATGGAGATCGCCCCGTGCAGGTGCGGACCGGGGCCAGGTCGGGACGAAAAGTCCGGGAGCGCGTCGAGCGCGAGGTTCACTTTCGCCGATGAGCCACGAAACTTGTAGCGCTTGATGTCATCAAGGAATTCATCCGGCAGATCGCGCCCGTCCAACAGCTTCAAAAACGTCAGACGCGGATCGACAGTCGACAGGACCGTCCGCGCGGCCAGCTCTTCGCCATTGACGAGAACAACTCCAGTGGCGCGTCCGTTCTTCGTCTGAATCCGGGCAACCGGTGCGCTGGTGCGAATGTGCGCGCCCGCCTCACGGGCCGCTGCCGCGATCGCATTCGATACCGCACCCGTGCCGCCGACCGGAAGGCCCCACGATCGGTGCTGCCCCGCAACCTCGCCCATGTAATGGTGCAGCAGCACGTATGCCGTGCCAGGCGATCGAACTCCAAGGAAGGTGCCGATGATCCCAGACGCGGACAGCGTGGCCCTGAGCACATCGGTCTCGAACCATTGCTCGAGAAAGTCCGCCGCGCTCATCGTCATGAGTTGCAGCAGCAAGCGCTGTTCTGCGCCCTGGAGCTGGCGAAAACGTTTCCCGAGCGACCAGAGGTCCCGAAGACTCCTGGGGTTCCATCCCATTGGATCTGGAGGCGTCATCGCCAGAATGGGCTTGACAAAGCGAGCCATGGCCACCATCGCGCTGCCGTATGATTCGTACGCGTCAGCATCACGCGCCGAATGTCGGGACAACTCACGCCGGGTCGCCCCGTGATCATCGACCCGCCACAAGGAGTTGTTGCCTGGCATCGGAGTGAACGTGCCGTCGAGGGGCAGGAGTTCTAGTCCATGCCGCCGCAATTCCAGCTCGTGAATGATCTCAGGGCGCAGCAGGGAGACAACGTAGGAGCACACAGAAAACCGGAATCCGGGGTGCACCTCTTCAGTGATGGCCGCGCCGCCAATGACGGGACGACGCTCCACCACCAGCACGGATCGTCCGGCCCGAGCCAGGTAGGCGGCCGCTGTCAGTCCGTTGTGCCCACCCCCCAAAACAATCACGTCGTATCCCATAAGGATTGCTTTATATATAGTCCCATCGGTGTTGCAGATTGGGAGAACAAGATGATGAAGCAACCGTCCTTTCGTCGCTCGGCTCTGTTCGCGATGGCACTGGTCCTTGGTCTCGGGACCGGCGTTGTGGCGCAGACCGCTCAGACAACCAAGCCGTTCGAACCCGTCGTCAGCCAGCCGGGCAAGGACGTCGTCTGGGTTCCGACCCCGCAAACGCTCGTCGACAAGATGCTCGACATGGCCAAAGTCACTCCTCAGGACATCGTCATGGATCTCGGATCGGGCGACGGCCGCACCGTGATTACGGCCGCCAAGCGTGGGGCGCGGGCGTACGGCATCGAGTACAACCCTGACATGGTGGAGCTGTCGAAGCGCAACGCCGCGGCGGCCGGCGTCTCTGACAAGGCCACGTTTGAGAAAGCCGACCTCTTCGAGACCGACCTCTCGAAAGCCACGGTCATCACGCTCTTTCTGCTGCCGCGGATCAACATGGAGCTTCGGCCGAAGATTCTCAATCTCAAGCCTGGCACGCGCATCGTGTCCAACACGTTCACGATGGAGGATTGGCGACCCGACGAATCAGCAACCGTCACCGGTTGTGAGCGGTGGTGCGAGGCGCTGTTCTGGATCGTGCCGGCAAAAGTCGCGGGCACGTGGCGGATGACCATGCCGCAGGGCACGTTGACGCTGACCCAGACGTTTCAGGAATTGACCGGAACGCTCGGGTCGACCGCGATCACCAATGGAAAGATGCGCGGCGAGGAGATTAGTTTTACGGCCGGCGGCGCGCAGTATACCGGTCGAGTGAACGGGAGCACGATCCAGGGCACGTCGACTTCCGCGGGTCGCGCGACGCCTTGGACCGCGACGCGGTGAAGCCGACGCGATCACGGCAAGGCTAAAGCTCGCACTACGAGTACCGCCGCCGCACTCGTAGCGCAGGACTTTAGTCCTGCCACTCCATTGGAGCCGTACATGAGACGACTGATCCTTCTCGCCCTGATCGTCCTGTCGGCAAACGCCCAGGCGCAGCGCCCAGCCGCCTTCGGTTCGCTCACCGAGCGCCAGACGCTCAGTGGTTTCCGCACCGACGCCGTCTATCTCAACGACTCGGGCGCGGCCATGGGTGCGCGGTTCACGCACCTGCGCAGCGGCTTCACCCTCGACCTGCTGGCGATCCAGTCCGTGCCGCAGGCTTTCGTGTGGGTGACGACCTTCCCGACGTCGAACATGGGCGAGCCGCACACGCAGGAACATCTCCTGCTCGGCAAAGGCAACAAGGGGCGGGCGGTTTCGAACCAGGAGACGATGTCGCTCAGTACGTCGACGGCGTTCACCATGCAGTGGCGCACCTGCTACACGTTCTACACGTCGGCGGGGAGCGACGTCTTCCACGACGAATTCGAGCGTCGTCTCGATGCCCTGCTCCACCCCGACTACTCGGATGAGGAGATTCGCCGCGAGGTGCGCAACTTCGGCGTCAGCGAGAGCGAGGGAGACACCAGTACCGCGAAACGTCTGGGCCTCGAGGAAAAGGGCACCGTCTACAACGAGATGGTCAGCTCGATGGATCAGCCAGGACGCCGCCTCTACATCGCCGCCGACATCATGACCTACGGCAGCGATCACCCTCTCGCCCTCAACTCTGGAGGCACGCCCGAGGCGCTTCGCGTGATTCAGCCAGCGGATATCCGTCGTTTTCACGCGGCCCACTACCACCTGGCCAACATGGGCGCCGTAGTGTCGGTACCGAAGGAGATGTCGATCGACAGCGTGCTCTCGCGGCTCGACGCCTCTCTCAACAAGGTCGAGCCACGGCGCTCCAGCCAGCCGGTGAAGACTGAGCGGGATCTTCCGATCCCCCGGCCAGCGCCGGCTGGGGAGATTCGGTTCGTGGAGTACCCGCACCGCAACGACCAGCAGCCGGGCCTGGTGGCATTCTCCTGGCCGGCTGATCTCAGCCTGAACGTCACCGAGCAGACGCTGCTTGGACTCTTCCTCGAAGCATTCGCCGGCGATCCCACGACCAACTTGTACAAGCGGCTCATTGACAGCCGGACGCGCGAGACCGAGATTGGCGCCCAAAGCGTCTTCGGCGGTGTCGCCGAGGATCAGGGGTTCCCCGTCATCATCGGCTTCGGCGACGTCCCGGTCGCGAAAATGAACGAGCGCGACCTGTCGGATCTGCGCACGCGAGTCCTCGCTGAGCTCTCGCGCGTTGCCGGACTGGCGGGTGGATCCGCCGAGCTTCGCGAATTCAACGAACGCGTCCGCAGCCGCGTGCTGTCGACACGCCGCGGGCTGGCGAAGTTCGTCAACTCCCCGCCGGGCTTTGGCTTTCGTGGCAACGGCCCAGAGTGGATGACGCATCTCTACACGCTCAACAAAGAGCCGGGCTTCCGCAAGTCGGTCACGATGCAGGAAGTACTCGACGCCATCGATCGGCTCTTGTCGACGGCAGACAATCCGTGGGCGCAGTACCTCCCGAAGTGGAAACTCACCGGCCCCGCGAACCCGTGGATCCTGGCGGCCAAACCCAATCCCGCGCTGATGCGAACGGATCAGGAGCAGCGGAGCGCGCGGGTCGCGGCGGAGCTCACACGGCTGAAGGCGAAGTACGGCACGACCGATGAACAAGTGGCGCTCACGCGCTATCGCGCGGAATACGACGCCGGCTCAGCCGAAATCGATCGCGTCGCGAGTCGCATCGCCCCACCCAAGTTCATCGCGAGCCCGCCGATGACGCTCGACGATCAGCTGGACTTCAAGACCACGGTACTGCCAGTAGGGAGCGCTCCGGGCATTCCAGGCATTCCAGGCATTCCACTCGTGGCGTCAACGTTCGACAGCATGACCAGCGCCACCACCGGCATCGCGCTGCGGCTCGACAGCGTACCGCAGGATCGATTGCTCTATCTCGCGATGCTCCCGCAGCTGCTGACACGGGTCGGGGTGATCGAGAACGGCACGCCCATTCCGTACGACGTCATGAGCGAGCGGATGCGCAAGGAGATTCTCAACCTGTCGGCCGACTTCGCGAGCAATCCCAAAACCAGCCGGGCCGAGCTCGTGGTTCGTGGTGCTGGCAACAACGCCGTCGAGGCGCAACGGGCCGTCGACTGGATGCGGCTCGTGCTGTTCAACGCCGACTGGCGGCCCGAAAACCTGGCCCGCATCCGCGACGTGGTCGATCAGACACTCAGCGGACTGCGACGGGTGATGCAGGGTGCCGAAGAGAACTGGGTGCGCGGCGTCGCCAATGCCTACTGGCGTCAGGACAATCCGCTGCTTTTGACGACCCTGTCGTTCATGACCGAAGCGCACAGCGTGCAGCGGCTGCGCTGGCTGCTGAAAGACGCAACGCCGGCCGAGCGCACGGCGGCGGCACAGGCGCTCAACACCCTGGCGTCGCTGACCGGATCGAGAGCGGAGCTCAAGGCCCGGCTCGCCACCATGCAGTCGGGCACCGACAAGCTGCTCGCCGACGCGGCGAAGGATCTCGACATCACCCTGACCGACATCCCGGACACGAGCCTGGCGGCCGACTGGTCTCACCTCTGTCGCGAGATCGCTGAAGATCTCTCCGTTGGTCCGGCCACTGCGCTGGCGATTCTTTCGGAAGTGCGACAGCTGGTGTTGAGAGCCGGCAACGCGCGTCTATTCCAGATCGGCTCGACCTCCACGCAACAGACGCTCGCACCATCCGTCCAGGCCCTGGTCGGCGGCCTCGGTTCGGAGCCGCCTTCGAGAGCCAACTACACGACCTCGAATCTCGTGGCCACACGGCTGGGTCAGCGCAGCCCAGACGCAGTCAAGCCGCTCTTCGTCGGATTGCTGAATCCGAATTCACAGAGCGGCGTGTTCATCAACAGCGCGCCGTTGACGGGCTGGGAGGACACGAGCCGAGACAAGCTGCTCGACATGCTCGCCGTTTCGCTCTACGGTGGCGGCGGCGGACATTCGGTGTTCTCGAAGACGATTGGCGCCGGCCTCGCGTACAGCAACGGCCTGGGCGTCCGTCTCTCGGAGAGCCGGGTGGGATACTACGCCGAGAGGACGCCGGCATTGCCACAGACCATGAAGTTCGTGGTCGGGGAACTGCAGAAGACGAAGCCGGACGAGTCGCTGGTGGACTACGCCATCGCGCAGGCGTTTGGCGCGACGCGATCGGCGTCTGGCTACGAGTCGCGCGGTGAATCGATGGCGGCCAACCTCGCCGACGGCCTCACCCCGGACGTCGTCCGGCGCTTCCACGAGGGCGTGCTCGCGCTGCGATCCACGCCGAACCTTGCCGAAGAGCTCCATCGCCGCATGATGCCGGCGGTGGCGAAAGTCCTGCCCGGAATGGGCCCCAAGCCGTCCACCGTTGACGGCGCGATCTACTTCGTCATCGGCCCCGAACAGCAGTTCGCGGCATGGGAGGAGTACCTGAAGTCGATCGAGGGTCCCGCGGCCAAGGTGTATCGCCTCTACCCGCGGGACTTCTGGCTCCAGTAGCGGCCGAAGTGGCGCGGGCCTTCAAGCCCGCGATCTCCTACTGTTGCGCTCCGAGAATGAGCGGCAGGCCGCTCTTCCCGTTCCCCACGACCACAACTTTTGAGTTCTGGCTCTTGGCCAGTTCCAGCGTCGCTTCGATCCCCTTCCACTCGAGCAGCTTGTCGGAGATGCCCTGCGTGACGATTGATTGAAAGTCGGCAATGCCGCGCGCTTCGATCCGCTTGCGCTCGGCTTCCTGTCGTTCCTTGGCGAGGGTGAACTCCATCTTCTGCGACTCCTGCTCTGCCTGCTGCTTGCCCTCAATCGACGCCTTGAGGGTCGGCGGCAGCTGCAAATCGCGAAGCAGCACCTTCTCGACGATGATGCCGCGCGGCGCGACGGCTTCCGACACGCGGACGAACATCTCCTCCTGCACGCGTTCGCGGGCCGTCGAATACAAGTCTGACGCCTTGTGGGACGACGTGACCGCGCGGATGGCCGATCGGAACGTCGGCACGATCACGGTCTCCGGATAGTTCACGCCAATCGTCTGATAGACGTTGGCGGCCTGCGCGGGCGACAGCCGGTAGAGCAGCGAAACTTCCAGCTGGAAGATCAACCCTTCCTCGGATGGCGTCGAACTGACCTCCTTGATTTCCTGCGTCTGCACCGACAGCTTCTGGACGCCGTACAGCGGCACGATCAGATTGAGTCCTTCAGAGAGCGTCTTCCCCGTGACTTTCCCAAACCGGGTAACCACGCCGACGCTTCCGGTGGGCACCATGGACACGGCACAGGCGCCCGTGAAGAGAGCCAGGACCACAACGACCACGAGCGCCATCCGAGGCATATCAAGCCGCCTCTGGCCTTCGAACTGTTCCAGCATCTGCGTCCTCTTTCCCTTTGCGCGAATTGGCCAATCCATCACTCCACCACCTTGTCATGTCATGACCCCATGACCCGGCCGATCTTTTTCTGAATTGTCTCGATGCGAGCTATTCTGTGCTCGGCTCCATCCGTCGTCAACGCACCGGACGAACCCGACATGACCCGACGCCTCACCGCAGCCGTCACGGTAGCCGTACTCGGTTCCACCTTTGCGTCGCCTCGCCCTTTCGCTCTTGCGAGCGCCGGCGCTCAAACCGCGGGTGTGAAAGCCGTCCGGTTGCCGCAGAACCCGCTCATCACAACCGGCATGTCGGCCTCGCTCGGCGACGACATCAACAACCCGACGGTGATTCGGGTTCCGTCGTGGGTCCAGAAGCCGCTGGGCCGTTACTACATGTACTTTGCGCACCACATGGGCGCCTTCATCAGGCTCGCCTATGCCGATTCGATCACGGGTCCCTGGAAGATCTACGAGCCTGGGGTCTTGCACGTTCGCGATACGGCATTCTTCCGGCCGCAGCCGGATCCCGTCGAAAACCTCGAGAACTTCTACACGCATGTGGCATCCCCCGAGATTCACGTGGACGCTGCCAATCGACGGCTCGTGCTGTGGTTCCACGGGTGGTGGACGGAAGGCGAGAGATGGCCGGTCGGCGAACCGGCCGCCCGCGCGTGGGCTCGAGAGCATGGCTACGGCCAGTACACCCAGGCGGCGGAATCGACCGATGGCCTCCACTTCGATGTACGACCGTCGATCACGAGGACGAGCTATCTGCGCGTGTTCCCGCACAACGGCACTCTCTACGGTATGGCTCGACTCGGCCTGTTGTTGCGATCTTCGGATTCGCTTGCGACTTTCGAAGCCGGCGCCAACCCATTCCGTGACGGTCCATACGCCAACCGCGTGCGCCACGTCGCGGTATTACAGCGCGACCGCACGCTGCTCACGTTTTTCACGGCCATCGGTGACGCGCCGGAACGCATCATGATGTCGACGCTGGATCTGTCCGGGGACTGGCGGAGCTGGAAGGCGTCTGTGGCCGCTGAAGTGCTGCGGCCAGAAGCGCCGTATGAATGCGCCTCGCTCCCGATCGCGCCATCGGAGGCGGGTGACGTGAAGGGGCCGGTCCGCCAGCTGCGCGATCCGGGGCTCTTCGAAGAGGACGGCCGGACGTTTCTGTTCTATTCGATTTGCGGCGAGCAAGGGATCGCCGCCGCCGAACTGCAGTTCTGAGGCGTGTCGTTTTCTATGGGATCACAATTAACTCGCGGCCAATTCCTCCGACTGGTCCTGGGGGCTTCCGCCTGCCTCACATCCGACTTGCGGGCGGCGTTGCCCGAGTCGATCGTTGCCGGGCCGGCCGACGGGCAATCAACCTCGCCGAATCTCGGTTCAGCCGAAGCACGAATCTCGCGCGTGATATCGGCATACGACAGTCAGGGCATCCACCGGACCGGGACGGACACGGACGCTGCGTCGGCGCAGTGGCTTGCGGAGCAAGCCCGCCAGGCGGGCGCAACCACGACACTCGAGGCTTTCTCGCTCGATCGCGTCGACGTCAGGGCGGCATACGTTGAAAGCGACGGCCGCCGGATTGAGGGCCTGCCCTTCTTTGACGGCACGTTCACCGACGATCGGGGCCTGATCGGCACACTGGGCGCCCCTGCCGCCGGCCGACCGTTTGCGCTGGTGACGCTCAATGCCGCCGCCATTGGCACCGAGGGGCAGTCACTCGACGAAATACGCCGGGCGGATCGATTCAAGGCCATCATCGCCGTGACCCAGGGCGCGCATGCCGGGCTCTCGCCGAGCAACGCGCGCATGTTCACGAGCCCCTATGGCGTGCCTGTGCTCCAGGTGGGCTCTGAGGAGGCCGCGTGGCTCGAGCAACGGGTCCAGCAGCAACTCGAAGTACGCTTCGTGGCACACGCGACGCGAATTCGCGGACAGGCCAGCAACGTCGTCGCCAGCGTCGCAGGCCGCCAGCCGGAACTGGCGCCGATTGTCGTGATGACGCCGCGGAGCGGCTGGTGGCAATGCGCTGGCGAGCGCGGTGGCGGAATCGCCTGCTGGCTCGAGATCATGAGGGCTGCGGCCGCAACGTCACGTCGACCTGTCGCATTCGTCGCGTCGAGTGGCCACGAGCTCGGGCATCTGGGGTTGGACGCATTCATCGATCGTCGTCCGGGCCTGATCAAGACGGCCGCCGCGTGGATTCATCTCGGCGCGAATATCGGCGCCGCTGGAGGCGGAGCAAGGCTTCAGGCGTCTGATGATCAGATTGAGGGGATCGCCAACGCGGCCCTCATCAAGGCCGCTGCTTCGGTGCAACAGCGCGTGCCGAGGGGCACCGTTCCAGGCGGCGAAGCCCGGAACATTCATGTCGGCGGCGGTCGCTACATCTCGCTGCTCGGGAGCAGCCCCTTCTTCCACAGCCCCGCCGATCGCTGGCCGACGGCGGTCGACACCGCAGCTGTCGCACGCTTCGCCGCTGCATTCGCCGACATTGCGTTGCAGCTGTAGGGATCACGACAGTACTCGTAGTGCAGGACTTGAGTCCTGCCGTGCCTTATCGGCGATCGTAGACCGCCGTCTGCCCGGCCTTGTCGAAGCTGGCAATCACATACGGATCCTTCTGGCCCGGCACTTCCATGCCAGGAGAGCCCATCGGCATGCCGCCTACCGCGATCCCGGCTACTTTCGGCCGTTCGCGGAGGAGTCGCATCACCGCGTCCGCCGGCACGTGGCCTTCGACGACGTAGCCCTCGACCAGGGCCGTATGACACGAGTCCACCGACCGCGGCACGCCATAGCTCCGTTTCACGAGATCGACGTCGTCAACATCGAGCGCCTTGACGTCAAACCCGTTGGTGCGCATGTGCTCGACCCAGTTCGAGCAACACCCGCAGGTTGGACTCTTGTAGACGGTGACGCTCGGCTTTGCGGAGGAGGCAGCGGTGCCGAACTGCGGCGTCGCCGGCAGCGGCGACGACACAGGAGGTGCCGCCGTGGTTTGGGTCTGCGGAAGTGACTGCGACGAGGTGTTGCAGGCGGATAGGGCGACGGCAATCGTCAGGAGCGCCCCAAGCGTTTTCTGGCTCATGTCGACACTCTAGCATTCGCCGAGCCTCAGCGTTCGGCCGCCGATCCGCCGAGAGTCACCTCTACAGTCCGCGCGTCACGCGGACATCCACCGGCGCGACCAGTGGCCGAGTGCCCGACCGATCGATCCGATACCGCACTGTCACCCGCGACGAAGGACAGCAGAGCGGGTCCTTCTCCGTGTAGCGCGAGAACTCCGCGCTCAGGCTGTCGGCGCCGAGGATTCGCACCGCGCCGGATGCCGAGTCGTCGCGCGAATTCATCTGGCCAGGCGAGAGGGTTCCGGCGAAGCGGCCGCCGACGAAGACGAAGAGGTTGTAGCCGATCGGCCGGCACATCCCATCAGCGCCGGTCATGCCGCCGACGATCTCGATGTCCCCCTGCACGAGCCGCTGATCGAAGTTGAGAAACGGGATCCAGCCGGCATCGGCGATCGCTCGCTCAGCCGCCGTCGATTGCGGCGGCTTCACGTCACAGGTCTTGATCGTCTCGTCCCGCTTGGTGCCGATCGGAACCGCGGGCAACGCGGCTCCGATCCGGTTCCAGTTGGCGAGCGGCCGATCGAGCCAGCTGCTCGTCGCGGGCTTCGACTGCGCCTGCGCAAGCGGCAGGCCGAGGCCGAGCACCGCCATGAGGGCGGCAACCCGGAATGAGACGCGGAACAACAACCGGCTGAATGACATCACGGCCAACCCCTAACCTCCAACCTCTAACCTCTAACCTCTAACCTCTAAAGAGCCCTATCAGAAAACCCGACATGAAAGGATATCCCAAGACCACTCGGCATCCAGTCGGACGCGGCGTTCGCGCCCCGCTGAGTCGCCGTGGGTTGAACCGTGAGTACAGGGAGGCGCAGCTTCCACTACAGCGAGGCCGCCGTGTTGCGCTCATGCACGACCCCGCGGTGTGTTGAAAGGCATCGACGCGCACATCACCCGGTAACGCTGTCCGGACTCCTTTCAGGAATATTCAGAGGCGCTCACAGATTAGGCAACGGCAAGGAGACCTGTCATGAAACTCGCGAGGTTCGTCTTTATCGGTGCGGGCATCTGGGGCATCGCGGTGTTGACACCCTTGTACTGGCTCGTCGACGT
>Ga0111539_10012514_pt1 | contig 10631 bp, 5 predicted proteins | sample RhiMethybrSRZTD1_FD_79667 | JGI IMG/M metagenome (GOLD analysis project Ga0111539, IMG submission 79667) | Populus rhizosphere microbial communities from Tennessee, USA - Rhizosphere MetaG P. TD hybrid SRZTD1 (version 2) (version 2) | ecosystem: Host-associated > Plants > Roots > Rhizosphere >... | reverse complement strand
GGAAGCTCGTGTACCGCGGCCCGATGGACGACCGGCTCTCGTACGAGAAGCAGCGCCCGGCCTCGAAGCACTACCTGACCGACGCACTCGACGCGACGCTCGCCGGCCAGCCGGTCAAAGTCGCCAAGGCCGACGGCGTCGGCTGCCTGGTCAACTTCCCGGAGCGCGACCGCAAGGTGTCGCACGCGAAGATCTCCTATTCCCAGGAGATCGCGCCGATGCTGGTCGACAAGTGCACCGCCTGTCACCAGACCGGCGGCGTCGGTCCGTGGGCGATGACGAGCTACGACATGGTGAAAGGCTTCGCGCCGATGATCCGCGAAGTCGTGCGCACGCAGCGCATGCCGCCGTGGCACGCCGATCCGCACTACGGTGCGTGGCAGAACACTCGTGCGCTGACCGACGACCAGCGCAAGACGCTGGTGCACTGGATCGAGGCCGGCGCGCCGCGCGGCACCGGACCGGATCCGCTGCTGAAAGTGAAGCCGGATACGAACGAGTGGAAGCACGGCAAGCCCGACCTGATCGTCGAGATCCCGGCGTACGACATTCCTGCGACCGGCGTGATCGAGTATCAGTATCCGCGCGTGAAGAACCCGCTCGGCCGCGATGTCTGGATCACCGCGGTCGAGATCCATCCGGGCGCGAGGCAGGCGATCCACCACATAATCGCGCAGGAGCCGGTCTTCGTTAACGGCGAGCAGCGGAACAATGCGGGCGGCAACCTCGGCGGCTTCGCGCCGGGCATGTCGCCGATCGTGTATCCGTCGGACACCGGCGTGCTGTTCCCCAAGAACGGCGACTTCGTGTTCCAGATGCATTACACGCCGAATGGCCAGGCCGTGACTGATCACAGCAAGGTCGGCTTCTACTTCCGCGAAGTCGACAACCCGCCGAAGTATCCGCTGCACCTGACCGCGCTCACCGACTTCCGCTTCGAGATTCCGCCGGGGGCGAAGGAATACGGCACGACGGTCACGCGCGACATCACGCGCGACATGCTGATCTACAACTTCATGCCGCACTCGCACCTGCGCGGCAAGTCAGCAACCATGAGCGTCGTGTACCCGGACGGGAAGCAGGAGATCCTGCTGAACGTGCCGAAATACGACTTCAGCTGGCAGACGGTGTACGAGTACCAGGAGCCGAAGAGGATTCCGGCCGGCTCGAAGCTGGTGTGGAACTTCAATTGGGACAATTCGCCGCAGAACCCGGGCAACCCGGATCCGACCAAGGCGGTGAAGTGGGGCGATCAGACGTTCGAGGAGATGGGCATCGGCTTCGTGCGCTTCCGCTACCTCGACGAGGAAGTGGGCAAGCCCGCGCCGGCGCAGGTAACGAAGACGGCCGCCAACGACTGATGTAGGCATCGGGCTGTCAGCGGACCCGCCGCGGCAGGAACCGTCCGCGCAACCGACGCGTTTTATCCATGGAAGGACTCAACGTTTTGGGTGATGCGGCGCGATGAGAAAGCAATTTCGACTCGCGCCGTTCGAGCCGAAAATCGAGGACTTCCGCTTGAGGCCCCGTCCGTAAGGACGGGGCTTCATCGTATCGGGAGTTTCGCTATAGTCGCGGCCCTATGCGAAAAATCGTGCTGGGACTGCTGCTGCTCGCCTCCTCCGTCATCTGCGTCCCCGCACCCGCTGCCACTGTCTACGTATCCGACCAGCTGACCGTGCCGCTGCGGCGCGGGCCATCCAACTCGCACAGGATCCTGCACGCGGGCCTGCCGAGCGGCACCGCGCTCGAAGTGCTCGGCGAAGACAGTGCAGCTGGATTCACGCAGGTGCGCACCTCCAACGGCACAGAAGGATGGGTACCCACGCAATTTCTCTCGAACGAGCCCATCGCGCGCGACCGCCTCGCGGCCGCGAATCGACGCGTCGAGTCGCTGGAGCAGCAGCTGAAGACGCTGCGCGATACGTATCAGGAAACGCGCGGCGCACGCACCCAGAGCGAAGGGCGCGTGACGGATCTGAGCAAGCAGACGGAGAAACTGCAGGCCGAGCTGGCCGAAGTGCGGCGGATCTCCGCGACATCGATCGCGAACTACGAAGAGAACAAGCAGCTCAAGGCGTCCAACGAGGCGCTGCAGAAACAGGTCACCGACCTCAGCGCGCGCGTACGCGAGCTCGACCGCAATATCGTGCTCAAGTGGCTGCTGGCCGGCGGCGGGCTGGTGCTGCTCGGCCTGATGCTCGGCGCGTGGATCAAGTCGCGGCCCAAGCGCAGCAGCTGGGCGTGAGCTAGAATCCGCTCCCGCACGAACGTCGAAGAACACGCAACGAGACGGGGGAGCCTTCCATGAACATCGCGATCCGCGCCGCGCTGGTCGGCGCGCTGGCGACAGTTGCCGGCGCCGCATTCGCTCAACAGCAGGACTTCAGCAAGGTCGAGATCAAGGTCACGAAAGTCTCCGGCAACGTCTACATGCTGGAGGGCGCGGGCGGCAACATCGCCGCGTCGGTCGGCGACGACGGCATCGTGATCGTCGACGATCAGTTCGCACCGCTGGCCGACAAGATCCGCGCCGCGCTGAAGGGCATCACGGACAAGCCACTGCGGTTCATCATCAATACGCACTATCACTTCGATCACACCGGCGGCAATCTGCCGCTGCATGACGCGACGATCATCGCGCACGAAAACGTGCGCAAGCGCCTCGCCCAGAGCAATATGCTTGGCAACGGCGGCTCGATGAAGATGGAACAGCCCGCGATGGCGCCGGAAGCGCTGCCGGTGATCACGTTCCAGCACGACGTGACGCTGCACGTGAACGGCGAAGACATCCACGCGCTGCACGCGCCGAGCGGCCATACCGACGGCGACAGCCTCGTCTTCTTCCCCAAGTCGAATGTCCTGCACACGGGCGACGATTTCGTGCGCTACGGGTTTCCGTTCATCGATATCGGCGGCGGCGGCAGCAGCAAGGGCATGATCGAAGCGCTGGAAGGCGCGATGGCGCACGTACCCGCGGACGTGAAGGTCATCCCCGGTCACGGCGCGCTGTCGACGGTCGCCGACGTGCGCGACTTCGTGACGATGCTCAAGGAAACGCGCGCCGCGGTGGAGAAGGAAGTCAAAGCGGGCAAGACGCTGGCGCAGATCCAGCAGGCGAAGGTGCTGGCGCCGTGGCAGAAGTTTTCCGGGCCGTTCGTCTCGACCGATCTGTTCATCGAGACGCTGTACAACGAGCTGACCGGTACCAAGACGGCCGGGCTCGTGCGGCACAACTGAGCCGGAACGGGCTAGACCAGCCGCAGCTCGCCGGTCAGCGCGTCGATCGCTTCGATCGATGCCGGTCCGATGCCGAGGCAGGTCACCGTGCCGGCGGCGACGACCGTGTGGCCCGCATCCCTGATCAGCGCGTTCGGTAAGTCGGCGCGCTCAGCCGCCGCCTCGAGCGCCAGCAGCTCCTGCTCGGATTCGCAGCGAAGCACGACTTTCGGCATGCCTTCTTCCAGCCACCGACGGCGCGCATCTGCGGTCGCTTCGAGAAGCGCGGCAACGGACGCGTGCGCGACCTGCGCCGCCAGCTTGCCGCGCGGCAACTTGAGTGTCTCGTTCACCACCATGACTTGCTTCATTGTAGGTCGGACTTTAGTCCGACTGGCGTTGTCGGGCTGAAGCCCGACCTACGTCAGAACAGCTCGCCTGCCGGTCCCTTGAGCATCTGCGCGCGCACCAGCGGAATCGGCGGACCGCCGTACGACAGGAACTCGTCGTTGAACTGCCGCCACGACTGTTCGCCGCCGCGCGTCGCGGACCAGTCGGCGCGCAACTTGCGGATCATCAGCTTGCCCATGGTGTAGTTCAGATACGCGGGGTCGTACGTGCCGCGCGCAGCCTGCTGCCGCGCATTGCCCGCGTCCTGATGTCCCTTCTCTTTGAACATCTGCTCGCACTGCTCGACCGTCATGCCTCGGGTGTGCAGCCCGATCGCGCACATGTAGCGCACGTTCCGCAGCAGCGCGTTCAGCAACTGGCCGATGTGGCGCTCCGGCGCATCCTTGGCCAGACCTTTCTCGACCATCAGCTCTTCGGCGTAATGCGCCCAGCCTTCGGCGTACGCGTAGCCGACGAACAGCTGCCCGAAGCGCCACGACGAACGGTTGGAATGCAGGAACTGCAGGAAGTGGCCCGGCCACACTTCGTGCACCGACGTGAACAGCAGATCCGCCTTGCCCGGCACATACGCCTCCTGCTCGCCTTTCGGCCAGGACGGATCCGGCGGCGCGATGTAGTAGACGGACGGCAGGTTCTTCTCGTACGGCCCGGGAATGTTGATGTACGCGAAGTTCTGCCGGCGGTACGCGGGCGCCTCCATCACCTTCGCCTCTTCGGTGCCGGGAATCGACACGACTTCGTGATCGACGATGAATTGCCGCAGCTGCGCGAGCTGCTCGCGCGCGCCCTCGACGGCGCCACCGGTCGGCTTGTCGGCGTTCATCTTTTCGATGCACGCGTCGATCGAGACGCCCGGTGCAAATTTCTTGCACTCCTCGTCGAGCGCCGCGAGGTTGCGCTCCATATCGGCGCGGCCGATCTCTTCGAGCCGGTCGACCGAGGTCGTGACGTTCTCCGTCATGCGCACCATCGCCGCGAACCGCTCCGGCCCGAGCACGTATGCGTCGCTCTTACCCGGCTTCTGCGCCGCCAGCCATTTGCCGAAATCCTGCATTGCCTTCGCGGCCGGCTCGCTGACGTCCTGCAACTGCTTCTTCAGCTCCGCGTCCTGCACTTCCGCGAACGCCTGCGGCACGTCCTTGCGATAGAAATCGGCGAAGCCGCCGAAGCTCTTGCTGCTGAAGTCGAGGAAGGTCTTGGGCAGCGGCATCTGCAGATTCTTCTTGATCTGCGCCACCGCGCCGGGAATCTGCTGCGCGTACTTGATGAATGCGCGCAACCGCTGATCGGCCGGCGCATACGGCACGGTGACGTACGTGCTCGGATCGAGACCGTTGTTGAAATACCAGCTCGGGTTGGTGAACGGCTGGCGCGCGTCGCGCATCCAGAACAGATCGTTGTCGATGCGGCTGATCGCGTAGTCGCGCTGGAAGCGCTCTTCGGGCGACAGGGAGGAATCCTGGAAGCCGACGGCGCGCTGCCGCACCTGCTCCAGCCGTGCGATCTCCTTCTGAATGCCTTCCGGCGTCCAGTCGCCGAGCTGGCCGTCGAACTCGTGCCGGCCGCTCGCAACTGCGAATGACGGATTGGCGACGAAATAGGACTCGATGAACTCGTCGACGAACTTGGTCCACTCGACATTGACCGCCGGCGCGGGCGCTTCGCTCTTGTGCTCCGGCGAGGGTGACTTGCTGCATCCCGCGAGCGCTGCCAGCGTCGCGGCAACAATTGCTACGAGATATGGATGATGGGAGCGGAGATGCGCCATGTGCAGAACCTCACGGGAAAGAAGTGCACGAAAGGCGCGAATGATACTCGCCCTCCCCCACACGGGGGAGGGCAAGTCTTGCAAGGACCGCTTCAGAAGTTCATGCGGAACGACACACCGAACGTGCGCGGCATGTTGGTGAGATAGCCGACACGCGCGCGCGTGCCGCGCTCACGATCGAGCGACAGGAAAGCCCGCTCGTCCCACAAATTGTTGATGAACAGCGCCGTCTCCCAGACCTCGGAGCGCACGCCGACGCGCAGGTTGCCGATCTCATACGACGGCAGCTCCGGATCGAACGTGAAGCTGTCGATCGTCGGATCGCCGAACGGAATGAACGGCGGGCCCGCGCCGCCGATCTGACCGAACGGCGCCTCCTGATCGGCGAGCTGCGTGAAGGACGAGCCCACGTATTGCACCGTGAACACGCCGAAGCCTTCCAGGTTGCTGAAGACCGGCTGCGTGTAACCGACGCTTGCCGTAGCCTGCAGCTCCGGAGACGTCGGCAGCCGGTTGCCCTTGCGGATGCCGGCGAGCGGCGTCGTGCCCGTGCCGGTCACGCTGCTGTCGATCTCCGCTTCGACCCAGGTGGCGCCGATGCTGAAGTCCCAGTTATCGGTCGGCCGTGCGAACAGCTCGGCCTCGACGCCGAACGTGTGCGCCTCGGGCACGTTCACCACGATGCGCGACGAGCAGCTGCCCGCGTCGACGTTCGCCTGCAGATTCTCGATGTCCGAATAGAACACCGCGCTGTTGAACGTGATGCGGCCGCCGGCCCATTGCGTCTTGGCGCCGACCTCGTAGTTCCAGGCCTTCTCATCCTCCCAGTTGGTCTTGCGGATGCTGCCGAACAGCGTGCGATCCTCGGGGCTGCAGATGGGATCGTTCAGCGGATCGTTGATGCCGCCGAGACGGAAGCCGCGCGCGATCTGCGCGTTGAGGTGCACGTCCGGGTTCATTTCGTACGACATGATGAAGCGGGGCGAGAAGCCGTCGGATTCCACCGAGCCCGGCACGTTGGCCTGCGGCGCGGCGAAGAAGCCACCGAAGTTCAGCACGCGGTCTTCGTCGTAGTCGTAGTAGCGCGCACCGAGCGTCGCCGCCCAGGCATCGGAGAAGTGCCAGGTCCCTTCGCCGAACAGCGCGAACTGCTGCAGGTTGTAGCTCAGGCGCGAGTAGAACGGCGTGTCGGGCGGCGCGAGCAGGTCTTCGCTGCCCACGCCGAACAACCGCTCGGTGATCGCGTCGTAGCCCGGCGTCGGCAGCGTCTGGCCGTAGTTACGGTCGACATCTTCGAAGAACGTGCCGACCAGCCACTCGAAGGTGGACTTGCCGTTCGACGCGATGCGGAACTCCTGCGAGCGCGCTTCCAGCTGCGTGCGGTCGTACAGCGGCGAATCGAGGCGCGCCTCTGCGGCCGTACCGCCGATATCGATCGTGACGCTACCCGTCAGCTGGCTCGCATCGCGCAGCACCAGCACGTCGCGATTGGTGTACGACGTGATCGAGCTCAGCGTCACCGGGCCGACGTCCGCTTCCAGCTTGATGTCGACGAGACGGAATTCGTCGGTGAGTCCTTCGGGGATCTGCGTCACCTGGCCGCGCCGTCCCGGATCCACCGGCGGCTCCGTCGTCGTGAACGGATTGCCGAGCACGTTGTAGACGTCGATGCGCGGATAGCCGTCGGTCTCCAGCTTCTGGTACACGATGCGTGGCGTGATCGAGAAGTTCTCGGTCGGCTGGATGAGCCACGCGAGACGCGCGCCGCTCTTCTGGCCGCTGTTGACGTCCTCTTTCTTGCCACGGCCCGGATACACGGAATCGATGAACCCCGGCAGCTCGTCGTGATAGCCGACGATGCGCAGCGCCGAGATGTCCCCGACCGGCACGTTCAACATGCCCTTGACGGAGCCGCCGAACTCGCTGTCGGTGCCCGTGGAGGCAGAGGCCTCGACTGTGCCGCCGAACACGGCGAGCTCGGGTTGCGCGGTGATGTAGCGAAGCACGCCCGAGATCGAGCCGGAGCCGAACAGCGTGCCTTGCGGTCCGCGCAGCACTTCGAAGCGCTGCAGGTCGAACAGGTCGAGATCCGGCGTGAACAGCGCCACGGAGATCGGCGACTCGTCGAGGTACACGCCGACCTGCGCTTTGACGCCGGGCTGGTCGCGCACCACCTGTCCGGCGCTGATGCCGCGCAGTGCGACCTGGCTCTGGCCGGGTCCGAGATCGGTAATCGCCAGGCCCGGCACCATGCGGCCGAGCTCGGGCAGGCTGGTCGCGCCGGCATTGCGGATCTGTTCACCGCTCGGCGCAGCCACCGAGAACGGCACGTCCTGCAGCGCCTGCTCGCGCTTCTGCGCCGTCACGATGATCTGCTCGATGATGTTGTCGTCGCTCGGAGTGGCTGCGAAGGTCACGGCGGGCGCAGCCAGCGCCAGCGCGACCACGCTTCGGGTCAAGGTCTTCGTTCTGTACATGTCCTGATTTCCCCCATGTAACACAACACTGAAATCGCAAAAGCGAAAGGGGCGCGAGCGCGCCCCTTTCCGGCAGTTACCTCTTGGCTGAAGTGGTTTGCATTCAGAACTTGATCGCGGCGCGGGCGTGGATGTAGCGGCCCGGCACCGGATAAACGGTTCCGTCGTAGTTGTTCAGATCGCAAGCGCGGCACGGCGGCGGATCCTTGTCCAGGATGTTGTTGATGCCGAGCGCCAGCTGCATCTTCTGATCGAAGAACGACGGCGTCCACGCGACCTGCAGGTCCGCGTACACCCGCGAATCGAGCTCATCGATGCCCTGCGCCGGATCGCTGCACAGGTTCTGCAGGCCCGCGTTTCTCGTGCAGGTGCCGTCGAGTGCGCTCAGGTAGCGCAGCGTCAGCGACGTGACGAACTCGCGGAACTGCCAGTCGGTGGCCAGCGTCGACTTGTAGCGCACATACCCGCGCATCGGCGAACCGAGCTCGATGCCCGCGAGCTCGCGCCCGACCAGGCCGTTCTCGCCGAACGTGAACTCCTTGTAGCCCGCGAGGTACGTATTGGCCCAGGTGAAGCGCAGCGCGCCGAAGCTGGCCTCCGGCGTCGACAGCGTGATCGTCCAGTCGAAGCCGTCCGTCTCGATGCGGCCGATGTTCGTCAGCTGATTCGCGAAGCCCACGATCGCACCGCCGCCGGCGCGCACGATGCCATCGCAGAACGTCGGCGACAGCGTCGAGACGCAGCTATCGAGCTGCACCTGCGCATCGAGTGCCTGGATCGCGTCGTCGAGCTTGATGTTGTAGTAGTTCACGTCGAACGTGAGCTCGTCGATCCACGAGGCGTTCCGGGCCCACGCCGGGCTGTAGCCGAGCCCGATCGTGTAGGTCTCCGAAGTCTCGGGCGTCAGGTCCGGATTGCCGCCGGTCTGCACGCTGATCTGCTGATTGAGCTGATGGAACGAGGCCGGCACGCCGAGCGCCTGGCAGCTGGCGACCAGCGCCGGATCGGTCGGAGGGACCCCATAGTCGTTGCAGGGATCGTCCAGCGCGCTGTCGAAGCGCGAGCCGGTGTTGAACAGCTCGCCGATGTTCGGCGCGCGGAAGCCTTCCGCCCAGTTCGCTCGAACCGACAGGTCGTTGAACACGCGCCAATAGATGCCCGCCTTGTAGACCTCATCGCGACCGAACGTGTCGTAGTCCGACGAGCGCACCGCTCCCGACAGCTCCAGGCGCTGGATGCCAGGGATGTCCGCCAGCAGCGGCGCTCGCAGCTCCAGATACTCTTCGGTGACCTTGATCTCGCCGGCCGTCGGCGATGCGGGCACGTCTGCAGTTTCACCCGCCTGCGCAATCGAGTCAGGCGTGAACGAGCCGCGCTCCTTGCGGTATTCGAAACCGAACGCGTACGAGAACGCGCCGGCCGGCAGGTCGAAGATCTCGCCGGAGAGATTGGCCGCGATGTCGTTGAGCTCCTGGTCGCTGTGGTCGTTCTGCGTGAACGTCGCCCACTGGAGCATCTCGGGCGTGATCGTGCCGAGACCGCCGAAGATGTTGAAGGGCACGCAACCCTGAACCGCCAGGCACTCGTCCTCGGGACCGAGCGCGAGCGCCAGCTTGCGCGCGTTGAAGATGTTGTGGCCGGTCTGCGAAGCGTCGTTGCGACCCCAGTTCAGGCTCACGTCCCAGTAGTGCGTGCGGCCGCCGAACTCGAGATTGCCGTTGAGTCCGCCCGACAGCATCCAGCTGTCCACGTTCTGATCGAAGATGCGCGGCCCGGCTTCCAGCGGCCGGCGCGCGATCGTGACCAGGTTGTTGCGACCCGTGACCGGGTCGGGCACGCCGAGGTCGATGCCGAACGGGTTGTACGGCTGATCGGCCGGGATGAACACGTTGTCGAGATAGAAGCCGGCGCCGGCGTCGGAGCCCATGAACAGCGGGTTCGGCGCGGCCTGGTTGTGCGAGCGGCGGTTCGTGAACGAGGCCGTGAACGTCAGCTCGACGTTGTCGGAGACATCGTAGGCGGACTTGCCGAACACGTTGACGCGGCGGTTCGGCGTCGTCAGGTAGTTGAACGGCCGGAAGTTGAACCGGTCGGCGTCGGTGAAGTCGTGGTAGTCCCCGCTTCCCGGGTTGTTCGGGTCGTAGTTCGCGCCGCTCGCGCCGTCGTTCAGCGTGATGTCGATGAGGCGCGGGTTCTCTAGACCCGTATCGCGCGGATCGTTGAACACGAACTGGCCTTGCGGCACGCCACCGCTGCCGCCGAAGTTGCAGGGGTTGGCGCCGGCGATCACGCACTTCGACAGGTCACGATCGCCCGACATCACCGGATCCTGGCGTGAATAGCCCACGCTCAGGAACGTGCGCGTCTTGTCGCCCTTCGCACCCCACGACAGGTTGTAGTCCTGCGTATAGCCGTCGCCTTCGTCGTACGCGGCCTGGTTCGTCTCGAACTCGAAGCCCTGTGCATCCGTCTTCGTGATGACGTTGACCACGCCGGCGATCGCATCCGAGCCGTAAATCGGCGATGCGCCGTCCTGCAGCACTTCGATACGCTCGATCGCCGCAGTGGGAATGGTGTTGAGGTCGACCGCGCCGGACACGCCGCTCGCGGACGAGCCGCGCACCCAGCGCTTGCCGTCCACCAGCACCAGCACGCGCTTCGACGTCAGGTAGCGCAGATCGATTTCGCTTGCGCCCGCGCCGATGCCGCCGCCGTCCGGCGGGAAGCCGAGGTTGCCGCTCGCGTTGTTCGAGCGG
>Ga0111539_10012513_pt1 | contig 10633 bp, 7 predicted proteins | sample RhiMethybrSRZTD1_FD_79667 | JGI IMG/M metagenome (GOLD analysis project Ga0111539, IMG submission 79667) | Populus rhizosphere microbial communities from Tennessee, USA - Rhizosphere MetaG P. TD hybrid SRZTD1 (version 2) (version 2) | ecosystem: Host-associated > Plants > Roots > Rhizosphere >... | reverse complement strand
TCTGGACATACACGTCGAGCGAGCCGTCCTGGTTGTACTTGAGCGGCATCCAGCTCGCGATGTCGTAACGATTGATCGGGTTGTCGACCATGAACGACTGGGCGTTGTACATGGTCAGTGACCAGAACGCATTCGCTGGCGGTGTCTGCCCCTTGTCGAAGTGCACCACGTAGCGGTTCGCGCCGTTCAGCGGCTTGCCGTCGCCGTCGGTGAACGCCATGGGATAAATCGCATCGGCGCGGAGGTTCGCGCCCAGACCAATGAGGGCGACCACGGCGCGGAAACCGTAATCCGTGCCGAACGCGCCCACGTTCATCGGTGGGATATACCAGCCGTTCACGGGCTTGCCGGCCGTCTTCGCTGCGGCCTGGAGTTTTTCCAGCGCGATCTGTACGGATTGCTCTAACCCCTTGGCGACAGCCGGGTCAAGCTGGCCGGCGTCGAAGTCCTGCCCGGGAACGACGCCGATCTCTGCCAGCATCGCCAATGCTGGCGCGTCCGTCGCCGGGGGAGGATTGGCCGCCATCAGCCGTGCCAGCGTCGTGAAGAACGTGGTCGCATCCATCTTCGCGAGCTGGTCAGCCGGCCCCAACTTCATGTCCACGGCCGGGTCCACAACGTGCGGCGGCGACATGTAGGGCGTGCCGAACGCGCTCAAGGGGGTGAGCTTGTACTGCTGCTGGAGCGCGTGCACCGCCGCGTAGTCCTCCGGCCCGTTGGTTTGGGTCCGGCCGGTGATCCATACCGTCTTGGTCGGCGCCTTGATTTCCTGGACTCCTTCGGGCAGCGCACCCTTCCAGCCTGGTCCCGTGACGGCGAAATGCCCGGCCTTGTTTCCGGTGGTGCGTGTGCCGGGCGAGGCGAAGACGTTCGTCCACGCATCGAGCATCGGCATCATGTAGTAGCGACCGTGAGTATCGGGCACCGACAGCACGATCGGCTCCTTCGACAGGTCGAGCCACGCGAAGGAATAGAGCGTGTCCACGTTCATCCGCACGATCGTGTGATCCGACGCCGGAGGGTATTGCCGCATGTTGCCGAACTGGTTTATCGGGGCGTGGGCGTCCGGCTGCGGCCTGGGCACGTTGGTCGAGACGCGCTTCGTCACATCCATGACCACCAACGGCAGTCCGTAGACCACGGCCTCCACGCCAATCTTCTGGGCCTCCTCGGCGCTCAGGCCCAAGGCCAGCGCGGCCCGGGGCAAAGTGGGTCGTTTCATTGATGCCTCCCTTTCCACGCGTCGGATTCCGATAACGCAAACATCACGACTCACTTCGCGACCACGACGGCCGGCGGCTGCCACGTCCCGCTGCCGGGCGGCAGGATGGAGGGCCGCTCCGTCTTCGGCCAATACAGACGCATCACCAAGTAGATAGGTCCGTTGGGTGCAGGCAGCCAGTTGGATTCCTTGTCCGCACCAGGCGAGCCCTTCTGGATATAGAGCGTGAGCGAGCCGTCCGCGTTTTTCTGCACATGCGTCAGCATCGGCGAATTAACGAGATAGCGATTGATCGGGTTTTCGATGAGCAGCTGTGTCTTGCCGTCATACATCGTCACCGACCAGAAGGCATTCACCGGCGGGAGCTGTCCGGCAGGAAAGGTGAGCGTGTAATCGTGCTTGCTGCTGTCGAGCGGCTCGCCGTTCGCAAGCGTCTTCGTCATCGGATACGTCGCTTCTATCGCGTCGTTGCCGTAGATACCGGCTTTCGCGCCCGCCGCGCGCAGCAGCCAGTTGCCGTGAAAGAAGGCACGGTCGCCAAAGTACGCACCGATCTTCCAACCGTTGACGACCTTCTCTCCCATTTCCAGGTACTGGTCGATCTTGGCTTCACCGTCCTTCATCCCCAGAGCGACGTGCGCCTGCTGTTCTGGCGAAAGCTGTTTGAACGCGAATGGCTTTCCTGCTCTGACGCCGAGGCGCGCAAGCTTCGCGCGAATGTCCGTTTCTTCCGGACCGGCGGGCGCGAACTGAAGCAGAAAGGCGAGGTAGTCGAAAAAGCCGGTCTTGGCCCGCTCCTTGTCGATCTTGGGGAAACTGACCGCCGGTGCCGCGGGTGGGGCCGGACGTTTCAAATACGCCGAAAGCGGCTGCACCTTGTAGCCGGCCTGGACTTTGATCACGTTGGGCATGTCCGCCGGATCGAAAAGCTGCGTGCGGTACCCCGCCAGGGAAAACTGCGTCGTGGAACGGAACACCTTCTTGATGCCCGCTGGTGTCTCTCCTTGCCAATCGGGGCCGACGACCATGTAGTCTCCCGCCTCGTTGCCGGTGGCACGGCTGCCGATATAGCCGTAGTTGAAGGTGTTGCCGTCTTCGAGCTGCACGGCGTAGTACCGCCCCTTCTCGACCGCCGGTACGGATAACACGATCGGTTCGGCCCGCAGGTCCATCCACAGGAGGGAATACGGCGTGTCACTGTTGGGTGTGACGATCGCCGTGTCCTTGTACGTGTAGACGCGGGGCTCGTTCTTGATCTCGTTGAACGGCGCTTTGAACTGGCCCGAGTTGCGATCGATCGCGTACTCGTACATCACCGCGTAGTTCATCACGATGGGAAGGCCGTAGATGTAGCCCTCCTCCGCGATCGCCTTTGTCTCGGCCAGGCTGAGTGTCGCCGTGCTCTTGGCTCTGTGTTCCGTCATTGTCAATGTCCTTTTTGACGCGTCGAGCAATTCCCTCGACCGCCGTCCAAACACCGTGACCTCGCGATCCGCGCTGACATCGGCAAAAAGGGAGCCAATAGGGAGGCCGGGCGGCGGCTCTGGAGCCGCTCAAAGCCTGAAGAAAGTACAGGAGGCTCTTCGCTTACCGATGGAATCAGTTACAACATGCAGTGAGCACGTTGTCGAACATCGTGACGTTGGGGCCTACGAGGTACCCGCGCGCGGATGCGAGCGCAGTTCAGGTGTAACCACTGCTGGCTACTTCCAGTGGATCGCGAATTGGACTGCCGATCGACTGTCGAGGGACCACGTCCAACGACCGGGATCGCGTCTGAGCGATTCTCGTCGGCACGTTCCGCGTGGGCCGCATCTCGATTCGTAGCGGCGAAGGCGTTCGCCGGGTTCAACGTCGTTCGCGGCAAGCGCGGATTCGAGAAAATACCGTTCGGTTCGTGCCGGATGACACTGAGCTCGTTCAGCGGATAGCACACCGGAAAGCTCTCGACGATTTTCAGCGACAAATTCCGGAGCGAGCCGAGGCGCGAGGTGGGATGCGCGCTCGTAATGCGGCGCAGGCGTTCTACCTGCGCGTGAGCGCCACCAGAAAACTGAGCGGGGGAGCCGATGAACCGGGTCGTGCGGCGGTCGTCGCAAAGCCGGCGAGGCGTGGTCCGTACATCGCGAGACCGAGTCGTACGTCGTAGCTGCCGGCTCTCGCTTCGTCGATTCCAAGATCCGCCTCGGGCAGCGTGCCGAACACACGAGGACCCGATGCGCCGCCACCGGTGAGGCGCACCGCCGCCGTCGCTCCAGCCAGCGTTCCGGTCACCTCGCCCGAGGCATCAATGGAAATCGTCAGCGCACGCCTTCCACGATACGTCTCGATCGAACCAACCCACGTTCCCTCCAGCTCCGGTGAGGCCGGACGGCGCTGTCGCGCAACGGGCGCTGGCGGCGTCCAGTCCTTCCGACGTTCACGAATTGCGGGGATGAACTCATCGACGATGACATCAGCGACGTGTGCGACGTCCGCTGCGCTGTTGACAAGCACGATCACCGCAAACCGTTCGGCCGGAATGATGCGGACGAGCGCGGAACTATTGCGGGTTCCGCCGGAGGCCTCGATCGAGGGTGTCCCGACGTAATCCGGCTGGATCCACCAGCCGTGGCTGTACATCAGTCCTGCGGGCAATCCCGGGCCGGTCTCGATGCCCTTGGACGGCAGCAACGTGGACCACCGGCGAGCGCCAGGAGCGGGGCGCTGATTCAGGAGTGCACGAGCGAAGAGCGCCAGCGAATGTGCGCTGCAGTACCCGCCAGACGCACCTGGCGCTGCCGAATACCGCAACTCCGTGCCGCGCGTGGTGCCTATGTCGTATCGAATGGCGACCCGACTCGCCCGATCGTCAGGGGCGATTCCACAATCCCGCATCCCGAGCGGATTGAAGATGGCGCGGCGGAGATACGCCGCGTAGGTCTCTTTCGACGCCTGCGCGATCACGGCGCCGAGGATTCCGTAGTTCAGATTCGAATAGTCGAACAACTCGCCAGGCGGTCTGACGATGATCCCGAACCGACCGATGACCGATTCGAGCTGGCATGGCGACGCGGACTCGCAGCCGAGATCGAACGTGGTCAGTCCCGACATCTGGTTGGCGACACGTTGAACGGTGATCGCGTTCGCGTCCCAGAGTCCGGGTCGTACCTTGTCCGACCCGAGGTATGTGTTGACGGACCGATTCATGTCGAGCCGGCCTTCGTCAGCGAGAAGCACCAGCGCCGACCCGGTGAAGGCTTTGGTCACCGACACGAGGGAATAGGGCGTGGTCGGCGTTGCGGCGATACGACGCTGCTGGTCGGCCCGGCCGAAGGCCTCCTCCCAGACGATGACATCGCCATGCACGACTGCGATTGCCATGGACGGCATCAGCGATGGCGGGGCACCCAGTTGGCCGGTAATCCACGAGCGGATCCGTTCCTTGCCAGCCGCAAGGTCCTGTCCACGCACGATGGTCGGGGCTGCCGCACAACTGAACACGACGGCCGCAGTGAAAAGACGAACTCTCGGCGGCATATCGGGGATTACCGGACGAACGGCAGAAGGTTACAGAACCGCCGGAGCGACATACGGTTTCGCGCCGCAGAACGCGACGCGACCGCAATCGATCATGGCGTCGCGGTCAAATCACTAGCGCCCGACCATCTTCTGCAGATGCTCCGGATAGCGGGCACCGCGGACCTCGATCTGCGATGCGGCGCGATCGATCTCTCCCAGGTCGTCCGCTGTTAACTGAATATCGACCGCGCCGAGGTTCTCCTCGAGTCGATGGTGCTTCGTCGTGCCGGGTATGGGCACGATCCACGGCTTTTGCGCCAGCAACCACGCCAGCGCGATTTGCGCCGGCGTTGCGCGCTTCCGTGCGGCGAACGCCTTCAACCACTCGACGAAGGCGAGATTCGCTCTCCGGTTCTCCTCGGTGAAGCGCGGGACGACATTGCGGAAGTCGGATGGATCGAACGTCGTCTTCTCGTCGATCTTGCCAGTCAGGAAGCCTTTGCCGAGCGGGCTGAACGGCACGAACCCGATGCCGAGCTCCGCGAGCGTTGGCAGCACCTCGCGCTCCGGCTCCCGCCACCACAGCGAGTACTCGCTCTGAAGCGCGGTCACCGGCAGGACCGCGTGGGCACGGCGAATCGTTTGAACGCCCGCTTCCGAGAGCCCGAAGTGCTTGACCTTGCCTTCACGGACCAGATCCTTGACCGTGCCCGCGACGTCCTCGATCGGTACGTCAGGATCGACGCGGTGCTGATAGAAGAGGTCGATCCGGTCGGTCTTGAGCCGCTTCAGCGACGCGTCGGCGACGTCGCGGATGTGCGACGGCCGGCTGTCCAGCCCCGCCTGCTTCCCGCCGTCGAACTTGAACCCGAACTTCGTCGCGATGACGACCTGATCGCGAACGGGCGCCAGCGCTTCACCCACGAGCTCCTCGTTCGCGAAGGGACCGTACGCTTCGGCCGTATCGAAGAACGTGACGCCGCCGTCGACGGCTGCACGAATGATCGCGATGCCTTCTTCGCGACTCGTCGGCTGTCCGTAGCCGAAGCTGATCCCCATGCAGCCGAAACCGAGCGCCGACACCTCCAAACCGTCTCTTCCCAATAGTCGCTTCTGCATGACGTCAGCCTCCCTGCGGCCGGAATAAACTGGTACCCCTTCTCAGGAAGGGCAAAGCGTGCATCCGCTGCGCCACATCATCGCCGCATACGATCCCGACCTGCCGCTCGAGCGCGCATCGACCATTCCTGCCTCGTGGTACACCAATCCCGGCGTTTTCGATCTGGAGCGTCGGACGGTGTTCACGCGTTCGTGGCAGTTTGCCGGACGCGTCGAGCAGCTCTCCGAGGCGGGACGGTTCGTCACCTGCGATATCGCAGGCCAACCCATCGTCATCGTCCGCGGCAGCGACGACGTCACGCGCGCCTTCTTCAACGTGTGCCGTCACCATGCCGCTGCAGTCGTCACCGACGATGAGGGATGCGCGAAACAGCTGCGTTGCCCGTATCACGGCTGGACCTATGCACTGAACGGCGAATTGAAAGGGACGCCTGATTTCTCCGGCGCGTGCGATTTCGACCGTCGAACGAACGGACTCATCCCTGTCGCGCTGGAGCAGTGGCACAGGTGGCTGCTGGTCAATCTGGAATCGCCCGCGCTGCCGGTCACCGAGTTTCTCGGCAGCGCGTTGCAGTCGCAGATAAGTGACCTTCAACTCGAACGGCTCTCGTTCATGGAGCGGCGCCGTTACGTCCTCGACTGCAATTGGAAGGTGTTCGTCGACAATTACCTCGACGGCGGGTATCACGTGCCGTATCTGCACCAGGCCCTCCACAGCGTCCTCGACTACAGCAACTACATCATCGAGAACGGTGATCGGCATTGCCTGCAGTCGAGTCCTCACGCCACGCGGGAACGAGCCCTGTATTACTGGATCTACCCGAACTTCATGGTCAACTGGTACGGCACGGCGATGGACACGAACCTCGTCGTACCGCTGTCGGTGAACCGTACGGAAGTGATCTTCGACTTCTACTTTGCCGATGTGTCGGACGCGGCTCGCGCCGGCAATCTCGCCAGCATTGCGGCCAGCGAGAAGATCCAGGACGAGGACGTCGCCATCTGCGCATCGGTCCAGCGCGGTCTGTCGTCGCGCGTCTATACGACCGGACGCCTCTCGCCACGGCGCGAAGCCGGCGAACACCTGTTCCACCGGCTGCTGCATCGCGATCTCGAAGCGGGTCTCGCGGACTGATCGTTGCCACGCGCGCGCCCCAGTGTCTACGCGCTGCTCGGGCTCGCGGTCAGCGATCCTGTCTTCACGCGCGACTGACAGCTATCGTTTCCGTTCGCGCTGCCGTTCTGCATCCTCCAGCCACTGCGCCATCTTCTCGTCCTTCGCCGCGTGAAACGCCCAACCCTGGGCCGTGGCGTTCCAACGGTAGTCCCTGATCGTCATATCGATGCCGCGGTCGATGAGGAACTGCATCGAGTCGTAGTTCGCGTGAAAGACCAGCTCGTGAAGGATGCTCGCCGGCTCATGGGAGCTCCACGTCGTGTTGATGTCGGCGCCGTGCTCCAACAGGAGGTCCGCCACCTCGAGGTGGCGGTTCATGACGGCCCAGGCGAACGCGCTGTCGAGAACCCGCTGCACGCTGTGCGCGCCCCACTGGCGTGCATATTCCTCGATCCGGTCCTGCGGCATGTACGGACTGCACGGGTAGTGATTCCCGACGTCGCCCAGCACCGGCGCGCCGGCCTGGTTGAACCACCGCTTCACCCGCGCGAGGTTGCCCATGCCCGCCGCATGCGGCAAATCGTCCGGCAGCGGCCAGACGCGCGTGAGCAGCGGCACGAGGTGGGTCCTGACATAGGTAAACGCGAACTCGACGGCCTGCGCCTGCGGCGGCGGCTGGCGCCGCAGGATCGCCGGATCGAGATCGAGAAGGGCAGTCATGAACTCCCGGCGATCCTTCAGCGTCGCCCGCCCGACGATCTCCGCTTGAAACTCCACGAAGGCGTCACTGAGCAGCCACGGCTCACGTTCGAAGAGGCGAACGAACAGGTCCAGGTCGCTTTCCCCGCCGGGTGACGCCACCGAGGTCTCGTGACCGCTCCAGGAAGAGACCGCCCGGTTGACCTGCTCCATGACAAACGCTTTCCACGGTCCGACGGCGGTCACGTGTCCGGGGGCGTTGTCGATGAAATACGTGACGAATGCAGGGCGGCCCACGCTTGCGTCGACGTGTCTGCCGAGCTCGGGATCGAGCGCGATCGATCGGTCCAGCAGCAGTAATGCGACAGCCTCGTGCTTGAAGCCGCACGCGATCGTGAACGCCTCGTTGATGGCAGCCAGATCGCGTCCGCTTTCATCGAGCGCCTCGCGAACATCATCGATATCGCCGAACGCCGCACGGAATTTGAGCGTGTGCGGAAGCAGGCCTTTCCGGCGAAACAGCTGCAGCAAGCCTCTGGCGTGAGACGTGAGGAGGCCTTCGTACACGGAGGGCATCACGACCGTGCCCGCGTCGATCAGCAGCTCTGCGCATTGCGCGCGGGTGAAGTGCTCTTCGCTGATCGGGTCGAAGCTGTCGCCATAGGAGCCCGTAGCGAATCCCAGCAGGCCAGCGTCATCGACGTCAGCGCGCCAGGAAAGCAGCGCCGGATACTCGGCCAGGAGTTGCTTCAGGCCTTCGACGTCGTTGTCGTGAATGACACGTCGAGCCTGCGCCGCGGCCCACGCCACACCCCTGTCGATGCGTGCATTCACTTCAGCGGAAGGTCCTGCCAGCCGGCATAGCTGTCCCTGGAAGCGAGCCCGACATGCTCTTCGACGATCGGAGCGCTACGCCGAGCGCGCTCGGGCGACCATGCCTCTGATGAGATCGATATGAGCGGTCCGCATCGGGCAGGTGCTGTCGGTCGCGACGCATTGGGCCAGCGTCATGCCGCATCCACATGGACAGCGCTCCTCATTGGCCTCCTCGAGCGCCGCGTGTTTCTGCGCCGAGGTGAGATCGGAGAAATCGATCATCGGGAGCTGGTTCTCGCCGTAAGCGACATTCGACATCTGCGAGATGCCGTAGACGATCAAGGCCACCGTCCCGAGCCCCACGATCCACTTGACCACTCGTGATTTCTGCCTCGCTGCCCGCCGCTTTGCCCCGGTGTGCTTCCTGGTCTCTCGTTTCATCACTGCTCCTGCGTGAGCGGAACTACGACCTGACTCGTTCCGGCGAGCGATTCATCGCCAGGCGCTCGTCCACAAGGCTGACAATCTCGTCCAGCGTCTCGGATTCGAGCCCTTGCTGGCGGGCGATTCGGCGCACCAGACAGTCAACGCGCTCGATGTGCTCGGCTCCGCCGAACAGCGCACGTGCCGCGGACGAGGGTTTGCCCAGTCCCTCTGCCGCCTTCGCGTACTTCTCGAAGGGAACCATGTCGTCATCGTCCGCGCCGAGAGCGTTACAGAGCTTCCACACCCAGTCGTAGACCTCGCGCGACTTCTCGATGTTCGCGTGCACGGCCTCCTTGATCGGAATCATCTCGTCGCGGCGGATGCACCGATAGTTGCCCGCCATCAACATCGGCCATTTGGCCAGCGGCACGAAGATCGAGTCGTGAACCTTGAGCTTCACCGGGACTTCAATGGGGCCGTCGCCCGGGTCGAATCGCGCGGCTTCAATGTCGGCCTCGAGGCGTCGAAGCAGCGCCGTCGGCTCCGATTCGTCGAAGCGCGCTGCTTTGAAGTTGGTCGGCAAGCCCACGTGGAGCACGTTCTTCGGCTGATCGGGCGGACGGAACGCCTGGGGATCGGGACTGGCGAGAGTCACGAGCGCTGGGTCGAAGTTCTTCCACACGCCCGGGTCCGCGTAGCAGCCCTCGAGCATTTCCGTTGAGACCTCGGGTATGCGCCGGAGGTATGGCAACGGCGGCATGTTCATGATTGCCAGGCAGGGCTTGCGAGATTGCGCGACTCGGCCCATCAGGTCGCGAACTCCGGTCGCGCCGTACTGTGCCTCCTGCATGCCCAGCACGATCAGGTCGAACTGGTCCGGATCGACCTCCTGCGGCGTCGCCGCGGATAGCGCTCCCGGCAGATCCGTCGATGCGATGTCCAGTGGCGTCGCACGGCCCTTGATCGGGAACCGGACGATCGTTCCCTCACGATTGATCAAGTCGGCGGTCGGCCTGGTGCAGACCAGCGACACGCGATGGCCGGCCATCAGCAGCTTGGTTCCGAACAGCGACCCGTAGGACGCGCCGAGAATCAGTACGTTGTATGCCACGCGACACTTCCTTTAGATCGCGCCTTGCTGGCGCGCCGTCTGTATCTCTTCGTCGTTCAGGCCGACCAACGTGCGGAGCACTTCTTCTGTGTGTTCTCCGTACAGCGGCGAGCGGCATACGTCCGTCGGTGAGTCGGACAGTTTGATCGGATTGCCAACAGTCAAATACTTGCCGCGCTTGGGATGGTCGACTTCGACCACGGTTCCAGTGTTGCGAAGGGAGGGTTCCTCGGCGAGCTCCTTCATCGAGAGAATGGGACCGCACGGAACGTTCACCGGGTTGAGCGTCGCCATCACCTCCATCTTGCTCATGGTCATCGTCCACTTCTCGATTTCAGCGAACACCTGAGCCAGTCTCGGGAGGCGCGCATCCGGTGTGTTGAAGTTCGGGTCGTCGAGCCAATCGGCGTGACCGATCACTTTGGCCAGTGTGGGGAATGCCTGCGCCTGTGCAATGACGTAGATGTACGCATCGGGATCGGTCTCCCAGCCTTTGCACTTGACGATCCAGCCCGGGTGGCCTCCGCCGGAGGCGTTGCCGGCGCGGGGAACGGCGTCGCCGAACGTTCCATTGGGGTATTGCGGATATTCCTTGAGTGGGCCGTGGGCGAGTCGTTGCTGG
>Ga0111539_10012508_pt1 | contig 10634 bp, 10 predicted proteins | sample RhiMethybrSRZTD1_FD_79667 | JGI IMG/M metagenome (GOLD analysis project Ga0111539, IMG submission 79667) | Populus rhizosphere microbial communities from Tennessee, USA - Rhizosphere MetaG P. TD hybrid SRZTD1 (version 2) (version 2) | ecosystem: Host-associated > Plants > Roots > Rhizosphere >... | reverse complement strand
TGATCGCGGTTGCCAGCGTCGCCCCGGCAAGACCGGCTCCAATCACAGCGCCGATCGCCGATGGAGAAAGGTCCAGCGCTGCGAGGTGCACGCCCAGCAGCACGCCAATCATGCCGGTCGCGAGCGAACGCGCGAGAGCGGCGACATACAGACAATTGCGGTCGTGAAACTTCATCTCGGTCTAACTATTTACGCTATCGTGCAGGCGGTCGGCGGACAATCCATGACTTCGCGATCATTTTCGGAGTGACTCCATGCGCGGCGCAATCCTTTCTGCCCTGGTTCTCTTGATAGTTGCCGTTTCGGCCTTCGGAGCGACGCTGGAACTGCAGGCACAAATCCCGCTTTCCGGCTGCAAGGGCCGCATCGATCATCTGGCCTTCGATCCCGAGCGACGACGCCTGTACGTGGCCGAACTCGGCAACGATAGCGTGGCCGTTGTTGACCTGAGCACGCGTCGCCTCGAGCACCGCATCGAGGGTCTCGATGAGCCGCAAGGCATCGCGTATTTCGCGCCGCTGCGGCGCCTGTATGTCGCCGATGGCGGCGACGGGACGGTTCGCGCGTACAGCACAATCGATTTCAGTCAGGAAAAGAGCATCAGGCTGGCTGGCGATGCCGACAATATCCGCATAGATGCGGCCGCAAGACGCCTGTATGTGGGTTATGGCGGCGGCGCGCTTGCCGTTCTCGATCCCGGCTCTCTCGCGCGAATGGACGACATTCCGTTGAAGGCGCACCCGGAAAGCTTCCAGCTTTCACCCATCGATGAGCGCATCTTCGTCAACGTGCCTGGCGCCAGGGAAATCGCCAGCGTCGACCGGCTATCGGGCCGGCAGACAGCCTCATGGCCGGCCGGGCGCTCGAGCGCCAACTACCCGATGGCGATCGACGAAGACCGCCAGTCGGTGATTTCCGTCTTTCGCAGGCCCGCACGGATTGTCAGGTACTCGATGAAGGACGGATCGGTGCTGGACGAGAAAGAAACGTGCAGCGACGCGGATGATGTGTTCGTGGATGCGAAGCGAGCACGCATCTATGTCGTGTGCGGCCAGGGCGTGGTCGACGTCCTCGACCGTGCGACCTTCGAGCGCAGCGGGCGGTTCCCTACATCGCCCGGAGCCCGGACCGGGTTCTATTCGGTGGCGGCCGACGTGCTGTTCGTGGCGGCACCGGCTGACAGTGAACGCGAGGCGGCGGTGTGGCTGCTGAAGCCTATCGATTGACTCGCGTCATGCTCAATGGCCACGCGTCGTCGAGGAGGAGACATGACCCATGTAACTCGTCGCAGCCTGCTCCAGGCAGCAGCCGTGAGCCCGGCGCTTGCGGTCCCCGCCGCACAATCCGCAACCCCGTCAGACAAGCAGGGCGCAATGAACGCCGATGCTTTTGGTTTTCAGCACACGCCAGTGCCGCTGCCTTTCAACGCCAGGAATCTGCGCGGCATTTCGGAGAAGCTGATCCAGTCTCACTGGGAGAACAACTACGTCGGGGCAAGCAAGGCATTGAACACCGTGCGGGGCCGCCTTGCTCAGGCGCTGGGGGACCCTGACACGCCGCCCTACGTGTACACGGGCCTCAAGCGCGAGCAATCGATTCGCACCGGCTCGGTGGTTCTGCACGAGCTGTACTTCGGCAACCTGGGTGGCGACGGAAAGGCGCCCGCGGATCTGCGTACCCGACTCTCAGGATCGTTTGGCAGCTATGACAGGTGGGAGAGCGAATTCCGCAAGATCGGCATGGGCCTCGGCGGGGGTTCGGGCTGGGTAGTACTTGGATTCAACCAGCATCTCAAACTACTTGAGAATTACTGGCTCGCGGACCATGCGACCAACCCGGCTTTCACGAAGCCAGTGCTGGTGATGGACATGTATGAACATGCGTACCAGATGGACTACGGCGCGGCCGCGCCCAAATACATCGATGCATTTTTCGCGAACGTTCAGTGGGATGCCGTGGCAAGGCGCCTCAGCGCAAGTTCCTGATGAACGTGTCGTCTGGCGACCTATTCAGGCGCGGTGCTTGAAGAAGGCCCCGGCGCGAGCGCGCCGGGGCCGTGACTCTCGTCGATTCACTACACCTGCGTGCGGCGCCTGCGCATCAGCAGGAACACGGCAATCAGGACAATCACCAGCAGCCCGATCCAGATCAGCTTCCGATCCTTAGGCTCTTCGGCGGGCGGGGGCGTCGCGGCAGGCGCTGCCTCCATCGCGGGCTCAGATGCCGGCTCTGCTGCCGGTTCGGCGGCAGGTTCGGCCGGCGTCTCGGCGGGTGCAGGTGTCTCGGCGGCAGCGGCGGCCGGGGCAGCTTCAGCAGCGGGTTCAGCGGCCGGCTCGGGGGCGGGCGGAGCGTCGAGCGTCGCCTGCACCTCTTTCTCCGTGAGCACAACCGGCGGGGCCTCCGTGACGATCATGGCCGTCAGCTGGTCGCCTTCCTTCAGGTCGGTTACCCGGACTGGCTTGCCATTCATGAATATCTGGACGCCGCGCTTGTCGATCTCGGCCTTCTTGAACCAGCGGACCCCTTCATCGGTGCGGACGTGGACGGAGGTACCGACCTGGCGGACCACCGTACCTTTCTTCACCTGGGTCACGTACACGGGGGTGATCGTCGTGGTTGTCGTGACCGTGGCGGTGCCCTTCATCCCGGGCTTGAGGTCATGCACGGACAGCGGTTTTCCATCCACCGTAAACCTGAAGTCATCGGGCACGGTCAGCTCACGCGTGCCAGTCATGTCGCGCACGACGAGGTTATTGCCCTCCACGGTGATGACCTCGAACTTGAGGACCTCGGCCCTCTGTGTCTTGTCTTGCGAGGTCGCGGCCCCCGCACCGAGCAGCGTGAGTGCGAGGGCTAACAGAACGGACCTGAATACTCTTGGGCGACTCATCATGATTCCACTCCCGATTGTGTTTGTTGTGCTGTATGTCAACGACCTGCACGCCTGCACGACCACCGTGCGGATTTGCGCTGCGATGCGCAATGTGGGAGTTCGTCCTACAGCCGCGACCGCTTGCGCTGACCACACGATGCCTTGTGCATCGCGCCAAGCGTTCTCGTCCAGATCGGGATCGCGCGCAATTGGACTCAAGGCGCACTTCGATCCGGGCTCCGCCGTTCCATCATTGAAGCAATCTCGGAAGGACAGTCACGCAACCAGGAACCACCGATCGAACCGGACGCGCGGCGGCGCTGCGTTCCGAAGCGACAGGTGGCGACAGCAGTGTGCGTCTGCTTCCGGGAAATGACCGCAAGGATAAGGGGAAAACCATGAAGTCGAAAATTTCAGCGCTGATGTTCGTCGCGGCCATGTTGATGGTTGCCGCGACGGTATCGGCGGACGAGTACGACGATACGATCGCCATCTTCAAGAGCGCAGGCGAAAGCGGCGAGTTCTTCAAGAAAAGCTATGGCTACGCCGTGTTCCCGACCGTCGGCAAAGGCGGCCTGGGCGTCGGTGCGGCCCACGGCACAGGGCACGTATACGAGCAGGGCAAGTACGTCGGCGATGTCACGATGAATCAGCTCAGCGTCGGATTGCAGGCCGGTGGTCAGGCGTTCAGCCAGATCATTTTCTTCGAACACAAAGGCGCCTTCGACGACTTCACGAAGGGCGAATTCGAGTTCGACGCCACCGTCCAGGCCGTCGCGATCAAGGCCTCGGCGACCGCCAGCGCCGGAACGCAGGGCGCCAGCTCGGGCGCGGCAACCGGCGGCGGAAAGAAGGACGCGACATCGGCCGGCACTTTCCGCAAAGGCATGGCCGTATTCACGGTAGCCAAGGGCGGATTGATGTACCAGGCCGCGGTCGGCGGGCAGAAGTTCAAATACAAGCCGAAGAAGTAACCTGGATACAGGCTTGCGTTAGCGCTGACGAGGAGGCACCGCCCGCGAAGGGCGGTGCCGGTTCGTTCGCCTAACTACCTTGACCTGGGCTCAATAGGCGGTCAACCGCCGCCGCCGCTGCAGCCCACACCCCAGGTGCACTTGCCCGACTTGTTGCGCATGTCGTCACGATACTGCGTCATGTTGTCGACCTGGGTACGCAGCTCCGCTTCGGTGATGCAGTTGATGCGCGCAATGCTGGAGCCGATCTCGCGGTAACGCTTGCAGAACCGCAGCTCGCCATCCTTCTTGAGCTTGACGAAGTCGCGGGCGGCATCCAGGTATTTTTTTTCCAGCGCAGCGGCGACTTCGGCTTCCGTCGGCACGGTCCACACGGGTTTCTTCGCATCAGGCGTCTGGGTCGCGGCGGCCTGCGCGGCGCCAGGCGATGTGGCCGCGGCGTAGGCGGCGCTGGCGGAATCGGGCGGCCCGGATGCACATGCGAAAAGCCCGAAGACCGAGGCCACAAACCCCGCCGCGGCCAGTGACCCGCTGTTTCTCATGTCTCTTTTCGCGGTTCGCGCCCGATCACTGACCTGCACTGCAGGGAGCAGCGCTGCTCCCGGCACCGAACGTGCATTTGCCGCCCTTGTTGCGCATGTCGTCACGGTACTTTTCCATGTTGTCGACCTGTACGCGCACCTGTGCGGTAGTGAGGCAGTTGATCTTGGGAATTGTGGTTCCGATCTCGCGGTAGCGCTTGCAGAACATGAGCTCGTCATTTTTCTTCAGTTTGACCCACCCCTTGGTGGCGTCGAGGTACTTCTTCTCCAGCGCGGCAGCGACCTCCGTTTCCGAAGGCACACTCCACACCGGCTTTTTTCCGGTGGTGGTTGGAGTTGCGGCTTGACGTGCGGCGGCATCTTGCGAGGTGGCCGCCGCGTACGCTGCGGCGGCAGAGTCGGTTTGCTGCCCGGATGCGCACGCGCCGAGCCAGCCGATGCAGGTGATCAAACCAGCGGAGAGACACGCTCTGCTGTTGTTCATGGATTGCACCCTCGTTTCCTGTGCAACAACGCAATGGGTGTGCCGAGTATGTCGCGCGTCCGTCCGGTCAGTCCAGTTCCGGGCTGGCACGGCGTAATCAGGGAGGGTCGGACTTCCCGTCGATCCACGTTTCGACGGCTTGCAGACCGTCATCCAGCCGGACCAGATTGGCGCGCTGTCCCGCGGCTATACGGCCCACATTGCGCAAGGCCAGGAATTCTGCCGGGTTGGCGCTGGCCATGCGCACCGCCTCGCTGAGTTCGAGGCCCAACATGCGCACCGTATTACGCACTGCGCTGGCCATGTCGAGATCAGCGCCTGCCAGACGCCCGTCCTCGTCGATGCAGCGGTTGTCCTCGACCCTGATCGGCCGGCCGTTGAGCACGAAATCCTTGGCCTCGGCGCCAACACTGGGCATGGCATCGGACACCAGCATGAAGCGGTCACGTCGCTTGGCGCGCAGCGCGATCTTCATGACCTCTGGGTGCACATGGTGACCGTCGACAATCAGGCCACACCAGCTCGTGTCATGCGCCAGGGCCGCACCGACCGCGCCGGGCTCGCGTGAGCCCAGTGGTGACATGGCATTGAAAAGATGCGTAAAGCCACGCAGGCCCGCCGCGAAAGCCGGCTGCAGTTCTTCGTATGTGGCATTGGTGTGGCCAGCGGAAACGATGACGCCGGCCTCGCTCAACTCGCGGATGAAGGCGGGAGTGGTGCGTTCGGGCGCCAGGGTTGCCATGGTGACGCCGCCGTGCGGCCGCGAGAGTAGTTTGACGGCATCGCCGTCGAGTTCGCGCAGTTTGCTGGCATCGTGCACGCCGCGCCGCGCCGCATTGAGGAACGGTCCCTCGATGTGGATGCCGAGCACGCCGGGCACACCGGCGCTGATGGCGTCGCGCACCGCGTCGATGGCCTGCGACACCACGTCGAGGTCGTCGCTGATCAGCGTGGGCAGGAAACCCGTCGTGCCATAGCCGCGATGCGCGCGCGCAATGGTGGCGATGGTGGACACGCTCGGGTCGTCGTTGAACAGCAAGCCGCCACCGCCGTTCACCTGGCAGTCGATGAAACCCGGGACCAGCAGGTCACCGCCGAGATCGACTACGCGCTCGGCGCCGATGGTTTCACGCGCGCTGAGCACCGCTTCGATGTTGCCGCCGCGCACCAGCAGTGTCAGCCCCGACTGGATGCCGGAGGCGGTCAGTAGTTTGCCGTTGCGGAAGGCCTGCAGCATCAGACGGTCTCGGTCACCTTGTTGAGGTGTGGCGGCCGGTCGGGATCGAGGCCGCGGGCAAGGCTCAGGCTGTTGGCGAGCCGGTAGAAACTCTGGATCTGCAGGATCGGTTCGATGACCGGATGCGCGACGACGGTGGGCAGGATGGTTGCGCCCTGTGCCTTCGCGCCGGCCAGCAGCACCTTCGCCTGGCGCGCGCCAAACTCCACGGCGAGCTGTTCGATGCCGGAGCGGGTTTCATCGTCCTGGCTGAACATCAGCACGGGAAAACCGGCGCGCACCAGTGCCATCGGTCCGTGCTTGACCTCGGCCGAGCTGAACGCTTCGGCGTGCAGGCCGCAGGTTTCCTTTAGCTTGAGCGCCGCTTCCTGGGCGACACCCAGGCCAAAGCCGCGCGCCACGACGAACAGGTTCACGGCGGGGGTGAGCGATGCAACGCCCGCCGTCCAGTCACACTCCCAGGCGCGCGACAGTTGCGAGGGCAGGCGCGCCAGCGCCGCGGACAGTTCCATGTCCTGGGTCCAGCTCGCGACCAGCTGCGCGATGCAGCTCATCGAGGCGATGTACGACTTGGTCGCGGCCACGCTGGATTCCCGGCCGGCATGCAGCGATACCGCCACGTCCACGCGCTGCATGAGCGGCGCATCGGGCGTATTGCAGAGTGCCACGGTCAGTGCGCCGCTGGCTCTCGCGCTTTCCGTGGCCGCCAGCAGGTCGGGACTCCTGCCGGACTGGGAAATCGCGATGAACAGCACGTCGCGCATGTCGGTGCTGGCATCGTAGATCGAGCTCAGCGAGGGTGCGGCGGAAGAGGTCAGGGCGGGCGTGTGCGCCTCGACGAGATAGCGGGCGTAGGTGGACGCATGATCGGAGCTGCCGCGCGCACAGGTGACCACGGCGCGCGGCGGGCTGGCGCGCAGTCGCGCGCCGAGCTCGGCGAGTTGCGCGGCGTTCTGTGCGAGCTGCGCCGCGACCACGGTCGAACCCTGGGCTGCCTCGAGGAACATCCGTGTGGGTTGATTCACGATGTTGCGTTGAGCTCCGCGACGAAGTCGTAGATGTCTCCGCGGTAGAACGACTGCGAGAACTCGACCGCACGTCCATCCTTGAGATAGCCCACGCGCGCCACCAGCAGTCCAGCGTCGCGCTCCTGGGCCTTGAGTAGTTTGGCCTGTTCGGCGGTGAGCAGGACGGCGCGCAGTCTCTGCAGGGCGCGCACCGGGCGATTGCCGGTGCGTTCCAGTGCTTCATAGAGCGAGCTCTCCACCGACTCGAGCGAGGGCAGGCTGGTGGCGATCACCGTCGCGTATTCGATGGCCATGGGCGCATCGTCGGCGTAACGGATACGGTGAAAGCGCAGCACCGGTGTACCGGGACTGGAACGCAGCGTCAGCGATTCTTCGGGCGTCACGGTTCCGGCGGCCCGGGTCATCCAGACGCTGCGCGGCTCTCGCCCGCGGGCGCGCATGTCCTCGGAAAACGAAGTCAGCTTGGCGAAGTTCTTCTCGACGCGATTGCTGACGAATGTGCCGGACCCCTGCTTGCGGATCAGCAGGCCATCCTCGACGAGTTCGTCGATGGCCTTGCGCACGGTGATGCGCGAGACCTTGAGCATCTCCGCGAGATCGCGCTCGGGTGGCAGCGCATCGTCCGGGCTGATAACCCGGCTTTCTATCGCGCTCCGAAGTGCACGTTGCAGCTGCTGATATAGCGGTTGCGCGCTCGTTTCATCGAGCGGCGGCAATACCTGCGAAAGAGTTGGCAAGACGTTCTCCCCCTGAATTGTGCAAACCATGCCATCTGAATACTACCAATGCAATACCACTTAATATCTTGCGCCATAGGAGTATTGATATAAGCGCATGTTTCTTCTTAATAAATGTCCCAACCAATTGAGTGACCCTGAAAAGGCCAGTCTGTTTGGCTGATTGGTACCATATTGGATCCATATTGGTCCGCACGAATACCTGGTACGGGGAGCCGGTGGATCGAGGGTGAGTAATTCGAGCTCGGTTGCCGCAGCCGATTTCGCTGGCGCTGGCAGGAGCCGCCACAGCTGACACTGTGTGGCACGCGAAATCTGCGGGCGAAATGGCGCCCGTCACCGGCATCCGCGCCAGCTTGAAAGAGTCGCTAGACGTAAAGCGTGATTCCCAGACCGTCGTTGACGTGATTACTTCTGAAGCCGTCGGCAAGTTTCCGGACAAGAACATCGCTGAGGCCCTGCAACGCGTCAGTCACGTCAGCATCTCACGGGAATACGACGAGGGCGAGCGCGTTTCGATCCGGGACACCGGGCTCAACGCCAAGACGGCCACGGGCGCCAACGCGGGCGGGCGACTACGGCGACACGCTGGAAGAGGGCCCCAGGGTCCGCCGGAGGCACGGGGCATGGGCATGCAAGCAGCCTCGAGGCTCGTTATGGCCTGACCTTCACCGCCGACTGGTAGATAGAGGAACTCCCGCCGGGCAACCAGCGGCGGTTTCATCGTCCAGGCTGTCGGCAAGCACTTTTGGCCTAACCAGTCGAATATGCCGAGTCCACCGAGCATCCTCATGTTGCAGTTTGTTGCCTCCCGTTCTGGGCCGGGATGCTCGTCATGCCTGCCGCCATTCGAGCACGGTCGAGACACGCACCGCTGTCGACCAGTCCCGCCTCGCTATCGGCGGCATCGGCTCGAATCGAAGCTTTTGTATCAGCTCATCGGGAATCGCTGTCCGCATTCCGTGCGCTGGGCTGCGAAAACACGGTCAAGAGACCGCTCCGGGTCCTTTGTTGTGTTTTCCGCGACACAGAAATGCCAGTTAGGTACTACCAATCCAATACCAATGTAGTCGCAAGATGGTGGATGTGACGATATAACCTGTTGAAAGATAACGGAATCACATTTTATAGGCTATTGGTATCAAACCTGCTTGGCATTTTCCACCGATTGGTACTATATTGGCCCGCAATTGGTCCCGTGACAAAACAACAGGGGAGGAGTCCTTATGAACATCAGACGATCGACGTTGCTCGGTTCGGCGATTGCGTTCGCCTTGTATCACCAGTCCGCATCGGCCCAGACGGATACCGCTGCTTCACCTGCTGTCGGTGAGGAAGTCGAGGAAATCATCGTCACGGGCATCCGCGCGAGTCTCGAGCAGTCGCTTGAAGTCAAGCGCAATGCCGACACGCGCCTGGAAGTCGTGACTGCCGAGGACGTCGGCAAGCTCCCGGCACACAACGTGGCCGACGCACTGCGAGGCCTGCCCGGCGTAAATATCAGCTCGTCCAGCGCCGATGAAGGCGGCTTCGACGAATCCGACCGCGTGAGTCTCCGTGGTACCAGCCCGAGTCTGACCCAGACGCTCATCAACGGTCACAGCGTCGGTTCGGCTGACTGGTTCGTGCTGAGCCAGGGCAACAACGTCGGCCGCAGCGTCAGCTACACGCTGCTTCCGTCTGAACTGGTCAACTCGGTGGAAGTCAACAAGTCCTCACACGCCAGGTTGCAGGAAGGCGGCACCACCGGCACCGTCAACATCATCACGCGCAAGCCGTTTCAATTCGACAAGTCATTTACCTTCGAGGCTTCCCTCGGCAGCGTGTATTCCGACCAGGCAGATTCCTACGATCCGCAGCTGTCGGGTCTGATCAATTACAAAAACGAGGCCGGAACCTTCGGCGTGTTGCTGCAGGTGTTCAAGCAAGAGCGTTCACTGCGCCGCGACGCGCAGGAAATCCCGGGCGGCTTCTTCACGATTTCGGCCACCGACCCGGCCGGTGTCAGCAATCCGGACTTGGTGGGTGTACAGGCCCCCGGCCTGGTCGGTTCGACGCTGTTCGAACAGGTCCGCGAGCGCACCGGCGGCTTGCTGGAACTGCAGTTCAAACCCTCAGACAACCTGACCCTGGGATTGAGTGGCTTCCTCTCGGACATGGACGCTAACAACTACAACCGCAACTTCATGCTGTGGGGCGGTAACTTCGCCCGCGCCCAGGCGCCCGAGCCGGGATATACAGTCGAAGACGGCGTGCTGACCGCTGCGACGTATGCAGGCGTGGCCGGCCGCGACTACGCGGTCTACGACATGATCTCCCGCGAGGCCACGGCGAAGAGCAACTACGTCACCTTCGATGCCGACTGGAAGATCAGTGACACACTGGGCTTCAAGTTTCAGGCGGGAACTACCGAGGGTGAGGGTTCTACGGCGCGTCAGTTCATCGCCGAAGTGACCACGAACCGCGGCGGCGGCGCCAGCTGGACCGGTCATGGCACCAGTAAGCCACTGGACTGGAGCGTGGGCGGCGATAGCACTCCGACCGGCGTCACCGGTTTCGGAACCTGGGGTAATCAGCAAGTCACCGCCCTGGACTCGGAAGACTGGATCAACCTGGATTTCAGCCAGGACTTGAATGCCGGTGCCCTGACGTCGCTCGACTTCGGTGCCCGCTATGCTGATCACGAGCGTGAAGCCCAGTCGCCGGAAGGCGCGAGCCCCGGCGACATCTGGTCCGCACTACAAAACGGCGATACCAACC
>Ga0111539_10012507_pt1 | contig 10636 bp, 8 predicted proteins | sample RhiMethybrSRZTD1_FD_79667 | JGI IMG/M metagenome (GOLD analysis project Ga0111539, IMG submission 79667) | Populus rhizosphere microbial communities from Tennessee, USA - Rhizosphere MetaG P. TD hybrid SRZTD1 (version 2) (version 2) | ecosystem: Host-associated > Plants > Roots > Rhizosphere >... | reverse complement strand
TGGCTCGCTATCGCTCGCACACCCCGGGCTACCATCCTCGCACGCCTCCGGCGTGCAAGAGCCCAGCCCGGAGGGCTGGCAGGAGAGTAGCCCCGGGTGGAGCGCAAGCGACACCCGGGGTTGTTCATTCCAACCCTCACACGCCTCCGGCGGGCAAGAGGCCAGCCCGGAGGGCTGGCAGGAGGGTAGCCCCGGGTGGAGCGCAAGCGACACCCGGGGTTGTTCATTCAACGCCAACCGCACCCCGGAGGGGTGCGAGGATAGTTTGGACAGCAGTGCCTCGGCTAAGGAGGGGAGCCTTTTTGCGAATCTCGTGGATGCGTCAAATATATTGTTGCCCTGAGGCAGGGGCCGGCGCTCACTGGACCTACACGTGTTCGAAGAGCACACCGATTCCACCGGACAGCGCCACAGCGTGATACTTCAAGCAATGGATCTGCACGGTTGAGAATTGCCGAACAGCGGACTGAAAGCTCGCGGAAAACTCCGCAGCCACCAGGAACACGCGGGGCTGAAGCGAATAATTGATGACGTGCGCCTGATACATGCGGCGCACGTTCGGAAAGTTTCGAACAAACCAATCAAAATGGCCTATTCCGCGGAGCATCAATTGTTCGCTCGACCCGTCCGCGATATCAATAAGGGTCAACTGGCCGGCCGAACTGATGGCAACCACGTCGATCGCACCGAGATTGTCACAGGGGAGGTTGGCGTCAATTACCCGCATCCCCTGTTCCAGTGCGTTGGGTTGCTTTCGCACGAGCGACACCAGTTGGTCGCGCGACTGCAGCGGACACGGCCTGAGGGCAACCGTAAGGCCTGAAACTTCCTGGATAGGCGACTTCGAAACCGCAGGGGCGATCGCAGCGGCATCGGGGTTCGAGCGTTCCTGCTTCGATTTCGTCAGAAACAGGTGGGAGACGTCATCCAATCCCCGGGGAAGAGGTCGCTCGGGTGCCGGCCTCTCCGGGATTTCGTCATGTTTATTTGAGTCCATCGACTGCGTTGTTTCCTCCCAGGACGAATACAGAATTCTGCGAACCCCAGGGTGTGAGTTGCACGTTGACGTTCAGTGGATCCGGCATCCAGACACCGTCCACGACATATCGATACAGATAGAGTCCCGGTGGAAGGGGCACAACCTTTTTCCAGACGCCGTTACTCATTTCCATCTCGCTTCCTTCGGCTGTCCAGCCATTGAAATCCCCCACTAATTGAACGCATTTAGCGTTGGAAGCTGCGAAGCTAAACACAACCCCTTCCTCGACCCCCGTAGGCGGCGACGCCCTTGGAACCTGTGGTGAGTCGACGATGGAGGATGCCACCGCTGCCGCTTCCACTGCTTCGACGACCTCGGCGATGGGTGTTGGCTCCGCTTCTTCCACGACTTCGACCACGGTTGCGTCGTTCGCAATTTCCTGCGCGATGACTTCCCGCGCGAGCTTTCTGTAGTCGGCGAAACCCGCGGAGTGCGGGCTGAATTCTGAAATGGGCACGGCGTGGCCCGCGGCTTCCGGCAATTTCACGCTGAACCGCACCACGGTCTCAAACGATCGTTCCTCGAGGTTCTGGCGGATTTCATCGGCGACTCCCTTGAGGAACTCCGATCGCGTCGAATACAGCGTGATGAGGGCGCGAGCCTGAATCTCATGTCCTGTCTTTCGGGCGAGCAGGTCAATCGTCTCCATCTGGCGCGCGATTCCCTGCAGGGAGAAGAAACTGGGTTCAACGGGGATGATGGCTTCAGAGCACGCCTTCAAGGCATTGAATGTCAGAAGTCCAATGCTGGGTGGACAGTCGACAATGACGTAATCGTACTCGTCACGGACTCGGTCAAGAACAAGGGCCAGCCTGTCCTCTCTGCCCGGCAGATCCCGGAGTTTCTCGGGTAATGCGCTGAGCAGAACGTCGGCTGGAGCAAGGTTCAAATTTTCGCGTACTTGAATCACGATGTCGGACAACGTCGTAACTTCCTGATCGTGAATCAGCACTTCATAGATCGTCTTTTCTAATCGAGAGGGGTCTTTCAAGAGACCAAGCGTCGAGTGACCCTGTGGATCCAGGTCTATAAGCAGAACTCGACGGCGTTCTCTGGCCAGAAATGCTGACAAATTGATTGCGGTCGTCGTCTTTCCACATCCGCCTTTCTGATTGACGATAGCTATTGCTCTCATCGAGAGGCTCCTGTGCAACTAAAGCCACAGTAGAAACTATCCTTTTGCAGGGAGAGTGAGCAGGAGGATACGCAGAAGGTGCAGGCCCGTGTGGAGCTTGGGCTGAACGTCTCCCCGGTTTCCTATATGGCGTGTTGATTTTGATCCGCCATTCCGGACACAGATGGTGGTGAAATTGTCGCAACTGGTACACTTAGCTGGCAGTTAGACACCATCCCCGGCCCAGATCAGGTCCCACTGTTCCAAAAGAAGACACGGGGCAGACACCGGCATAGGGGAGATTGCCATTGTTCACTGTTCAATTGTCCTTTGTCATTTGCGGTACTTAGTACCTTCGATGACAATTGCCCTGTGCCCGAGTAGTCTGACCCCACTTTCCCCTATAATTGACGGCGATGTACAACACTGATGACCTGCGGATCAAAGAAATCCGCGAGCTTTCGCCTCCTGAAGACATCCTCAAAGAGTTTCCTCTGACCGAACGAGCGACACAGGTCACTTATGAAACGCGTCAGGCCGTGCACCGCGTATTGCACGGCGCAGACGATCGTCTGCTTGTCATTGTGGGTCCTTGTTCCATCCACGATCCCATGGCTGCGCTGGATTACGCTTCGAAACTCAAGGCCGAACAGGATCGGGTTGCCGATGATCTGGTCATCGTCATGAGAGTCTATTTTGAGAAACCCAGAACGACGGTCGGCTGGAAAGGCCTGATCAACGACCCGAATTTGGACGGCAGCTTCTGCATCAACGAAGGCGTGCGTATTGCGCGAAAGCTCCTGTTGTCGTTGAACGACCTCGGGGTGCCCGCGGGTGTGGAGTTTCTCGACATGATCTCTCCCCAGTACATTTCCGATCTCGTGAGCTGGGGCGCCGTCGGCGCTAGGACCACCGAGAGCCAGCTTCATCGTGAACTCGCCTCGGGTCTTTCGTGTCCTGTCGGTTTCAAAAACGGAACCGATGGGAACCTGAAGATCGTCGTGGATGCCATACGCACATCGCAGCATCCTCACTGCTTCTTGTCGGTGACGAAAGCCGGACATTCCGCGATCGTTCACACCACCGGAAACGAGGATTGTCACATGATCCTTCGCGGTGGGAAGAAGCCCAACTACGACGCGGCAAGCGTGGAGACCGCAAGCAAGCAACTGGCTTCGGCAGGGCTAGCCCAGCGCCTGATGATCGATCTCAGCCATTCGAACAGCGAAAAGGACTACAAGAGGCAGGTTCCCGTCGGACACGCCGTTTCCGAACAGATCGCAGGCGGAGATGACCGCATCATGGGCGTGATGATCGAAAGCCATCTCAAGGAAGGACGGCAGGATCTGTTGCCTGGAAAGGAACTCGCCTACGGGCAAAGCATCACCGATGCCTGTATCGGGTGGGAAGACACCGTCCAGCTATTGGATGAGCTGGCGGAGGCCGTTAAGAAGCGAAGGCTTAAGACCGAATCGCGGGACTAGTCCTCCATCCCTCAGCACCACCAACACCAGTGAAATGCCGGCGGCCGGAAGAATGTCAGCAGCCGCCCGAACAGGATCACGCCGAGCCAGCAGACCAGCGAAACGCCACCAATAATCCGAGCCGGAAGAGGCGCATCCTCGCCTGGACCGAGCACTCTCACCTTCTTAAACATCGTCGTGTAGAACACCATCACGTTTATGCCTGCAATCGACATCGACAAGATCTTCAGGTGAAACGAGGGGTTGTACACGTATTGGTTTCCCTCGGCCGTGAGGAAGCAGATGCCCGTCAGAAGATTGACCGTGTAGCCGGCGATTCCCCACGGGATCAAACGATGCAGCGCGGAAAACGGAATCTGTTTCGCGAGTCCCATCAGCCGGAGATCGAATAGACCTATCGTTCCCATCAGCATGCTCAATCCAATAAAGTGCAGGCTTTCCGCGATGGGCCATTCCCACTGGCCATGCATGAAGTCGGCGAGCGTGGTCGTAGAAAGCCATTTGACGAACTCCCGGAATGTTTCGTCTAGCATGGCAGGTCCGCAAGGAGATAGTGGCATGTATACGCGAGAAGCCGACCCGAGATGATAGCGACAGCCCATACCAGCAGAGAGATCACGGCGATCACTTTCCCGTTACTCTTCGACAGATTATTGGGAACGACAACGTTCTTTCGAAGCCACGACATGAGAATCATGCCGGCGGCAATGCAGGCCAGCTTCAGGTAAAACACGGGATTCGTCAGTGCTTTCGTGGGATATCCAATCAGAAGAAGCATGCCGGAAATCGCGTTGATGACGAATGCAAGCCAGACCACGGGATAGAACCGGGACATTGCGGAAATGGGAACTCGCGGCGCAAGGCCGAGAATGCGCAGATCAAGCGCCGCGTTCGCGCCCGCAAGCAAACCCATTCCCCATGCATGAAGGACGAGGAAGAACGGAAAAGCCAGAAGCGATGGCGAGGTCTTGATCCAGTCACTGAAAGCGGTGCTTTCGATCCATCGGGTGAATTCCATCACGATGGGCGGCAGTGTACTCGAACGAGAAAGAATTCGGTCTCCCCAAAAAGGGGAAATCTTCAAAACTTCACCCTTTGGCCATCGAACGCAACTGACGCGAGGTGACGCTCCACAGCAGCTGGCCCGGTTGACGTGGAGGCAGGGCATCCACATACAGAGCGCAGGCTCCGGCCTTCTTCAGGTCGAGTGCCCATTCCCCTCCAAGGATGTGAACAATGGTCGAACTGAGGAGTGGTTCGTGACCGACCAGCAGCGTTCGTTTCCCGTGATGCTCTCCCAACGCGTCCACCAGTTCGGCAGGCGTGCGATCTCCGGCCAATTCAGGCAACTCGGGAGCGGGCGACAGGTACAGCACTTCACACAGGATCGAAGCGGTCTGAACTGCGCGCAACCACGGGCTCGTCAAAATACGGTCGAAGGGGATCTCCAGACGCTTGAGCCCTTCGGCAGCGGCTCGTGTTTTCCGAATCCCTTCATCTGTGAGTGGCCTCAAAGTATCGTCGGTCACAGTGGGATCTTCTCTATCCAAAGCGATGCCGTGTCGAAAGAAGTAGAGTTCAAATCCTTTCATTCGAACACCGTCTTAAGCGCATAAACCTCGTTCATCAACTCCGCCTTGTCGGCAGCCGATCGCATCTCATCGCGGAGATCCCCCTTGCCTTCCAGGCGAATGGACAGCGCCTTGCCGTTGGACCTTTTGATCTCCACCCGCTCCACTTTGGCTTGCCTTCCAAAATCCAGACCGTCCGCTACACGCAATATCGCGCTGAGTTTGCGAACAACATCCTGCTGCAACGCGGAAAGCTGGCTGAAGGGAAGATGCTTCGGACTGGGATGGGCTTTGCGGTGATACCGAGCGATGTTCGCGATCAGATCCAATTCGGCGGCATCAAAGGAGCTGGGACCGGAGCTCTTGATCAGGTAGTAAGAATGTTTGTGATGTTTCGGATACGCGATGAACAACCCGATATCGTGCAACATCGCCGCGGCGTGAAGGACTTTCGCATAACGATCCGGCAGGCCATGCAGTTCACGAAGCTGCTCGAATAAGCTGATCGCCAGTTTCGACACCTGCTGGCAGTGCGCCTTGTCGTAGTTATATTTCTCCCCGAACTCCTCGATCGATTCGGATCGATTCACAGCCTCAGTCCATGGCCCGTTGTAAGCGTTGTATTCCTTGCGAAGCAGATCGACCATCAAACCGTCGCGCAGCCCGCGGCTGGATACGAAGATGTAATCGAGCTCGAGGCTACTCAGCATCGTGAGCAATACGGCCGCTCCTGCAATGACAATGTCCGCTCGTTTGGGATCACCGGCAATGAGCGCCGCCCTGTCCTTTAAGCGCTGCGATCGCAGCAAGTCGTAAAGAGTCTTCAATCGAGCGCGGCGCAGGACATACAGGGATTCCTGGTGCGGCTCGCCGGTCATGCGCGCATCCAGATCCGCAAGACTCGTCATCGTGCCGCCGCTTCCAAACGCCATCGTGAACTTTTCGTCGGTGACGCGACGCACGGCGGGCGCGAGCTTTTGTTTGACGTAACGGTTCATGGCCAGCAGTTCTTTGTCTTCGGGAGGATCGTGCTTGAGGTAACGCTCCGTGAGACGCACGGCGCCGATGGGTACGCTGAAGGTGGCAAAGCTGCTCGATCGATTGCCGACCGCCAGTTCGACGCTGCCGCCTCCGATATCCATGAACAATCCAAGTGGCGGATCGAACTTCAGGCCGCTGAGGATGCCGAGACTGATCATCCGAGCCTCGTCGTCCTCGGACAGGACCTCGAGATCCACGCCAAGTTCCGCCGCTTCCTTTACAAAAGCCGGACCGTCTTTCGCCTCGCGCATCGCACTGGTGGCGACGGCGCGGATCTTCTTTGCATCGTTCTTGTCCGCGAGACTCTTGAATTTCTTCAGCGCGTCCAGACCTTCGGCACGACTTTGCGGATCGAGAGCCCCGGTCTCAAACACGCCATGCCCCAGACGAACGGGTCTGCGATCCTGCTCCAGGATGCGATACGTTCCAGGTTGATCCACGGAGGCAATCTGGAGTCGCATCGCGTTGCTTCCTACATCGATTGCTGCATACGTTGTTGGCATAAAGTAACGCTGGGAGAGAAGTTTACTGTAGACGCGGTCTAGGACTAGTCCCAGTTTCTCAAAAACTGTTCACAGACTGCGCCTCACGCCGGAAGGGTGAAGGAGAGTAGCCGGAGGTGAGCGAGCGCCAGCGAGCCACCTCCGGTTGGCAGTACCAAGGTGTCTCGGCACCCCCCTTCGGGGTGCCGGGATAGGAATGTACCTTGACCGGGGGTTGCGCGCTTCGCGCTTACCCCCGGCTACCGTCCTTCACCCCTCCGGGGTGAGGATGCGTCTTAGATCCAGGGCAAAAATGCGCTTCATTGCGAACGAACTTCTATCTCAGGACACTTCTTCATAATCCTCTTTACCCAAGGCCCAATGTTAAAGTGAACCGAAGCGTATTCTGAGGTCGGGCTAATGCAGCAGACAGCGCCACCACGAAATCCCAAACGACACGTACGCGTCGTGCTTTCCACGACAGCGCTCATGTCGTTCATGTCAGTCTCCAAGGCCACAGCTCTGGTGCTGGCCGAACTGGGCATAGGTGTGTTCTTTGCGGTGGGCGTTACCCGTGCATTTGTCGGCGACACCGCTCCATGGTTCGTGGTGCTCGCCTGCGGCCTGGGAGTGATCGTTCGGGCAATCGACATCGAAAGCTGGGCATTCTTCGTCCCCGGGGGATTGATAGGACGAACCGAACGAGCCTACGGGCCACGCGTCGGCAGCTTTGCAACCGCGGTCATGCTGACCGAACGCCTGCTTCTGGTTGCGCTCGCCTGCGTGCTCTGCGGACAATATGCGATCAGTTTCACGGGGGGATGGATCGCGCAGTGGACCGAGGCAGCGCGGCTGACTGTTCAGGAACTTGTGATGACAAGCGCGATTGTCCTGATCGGTCTGTTGTGGACGCGTTCCCGGTTCCGGTTTGCCGTTCCCTCGAGCGTCGTCGTTAAGGGAATATGGACGGGAATTCTCATTTTGCTCGGCCTGATGGTCGTCGGACTCGTCACTGCCATTAAAAGAAATGCCCCCGTCGCTCCCCTGTTCGCTCCACCCTGGGCAGATTTGCCGAATGGCTCGATCTTCTCGTACGTCATGCAGATCCTGTTGGCCGTTGCTCTTGTGCTGCCGCTATTGGGTGGCGGTGGAGCCCTGGGTAAGGCGGCGCGCGAGTTTGCTCCGCCGCGGATCCAGTCTGTAAAACGCACGGCTTTTTACGTCGTGCTTTTCGTCTCCCTGCTTGGAGTACTGTCCGCTTTCCTCTTTGTACTGTTGGTGCCCAAAGACGAAGCGTCGTCATGGACCGCGGCACCTCTATCTGCGATCGCGCAGTATTCCGCGAAGCCGACATGGGCCATTGGACTGCTTACGATTCTCGCGCTGGGCGCTGCTCTTTTGCTGCTTCTGCCTGCCGCGTATAGCGCTCTTGAGGATACCGAACAGCTGATCCGCCGGCTTTCCCTGGAAGGAGTTTTTTCACGCAACGTTGTGAGTTCGACCAACGTCGCGGCTGCGGCGGCAGTTTTAGTTGTCGTCGGGAGTGGCGGGCAGGTCGTATGGATCAGCCGAGCGTACTCCATTGCGATCGCAGCAGCCCTGTTGCTGCGTGTCAGCGTCAATTCGCGTTTGCGCAAGATGCTCACGGAACCGCGTCCGTACCGGGTGCCGGCGATTGCCCAATTGTCGGTAGTAGTGATCGTAGGCTTAAGCGCGGTGGCGATGCTGGTATCCGGCGATGGCCCGTCCCTCGCGGGACTGGGATTGATCTTCACTCTTGGTTTCGTGTCCGCGTCACGCCGCCAGAGTACAGCCTCGCCCGAAGCGATCGAGGAAGACCCTTTCGAGGTTTCGACGTCCCGTGAGCTCTCTCTCGGGCATGTGGAAGCACGACCGGATAACGTGCTGGTCGCCGTTCGCCACCCCGACTCCCTGGCGCACGTCGTGACAGCCATGCAGGCAGCAGGCGATCGGGATGTCGTGGCCGTCACGGTGCGGTTACTTGTCGATGTGGAGGATGAAACAGGAGACAACACCACGTCGACAACGGAAGAGCGCTATCTCTTTTCACAGGTCGTTGCACTTACGGAGCGCTACGCTCGCCCCATTCGATTGCTCATCGTTCCGGCACAGAATGTCTTCGACGGTGTCATTGCAGTTGCCCTGAAGCTGCGTTCATCTGAAGTGTACGTCGCGGAATCCGGCACTCTCTCCGCGCATGAGCAGGCCCGGCTGCTGGGTGAAGCATGGGAACGGGCGGAAAAGGGCGAAGAGCGAAAACTACGCCTGGTGATCTGCCACCCCAGTGGCAGAACCGACGCGTATCACCTCGGAGCGCATCCTCCTCAGTTGTCACCGAACGATCTGGATCTCATTCACCGCGTGTGGCTCGACGCCTCAAAGTCCGTCGGCCAGCACGTGCATCATCATGACGTCGTACGTGCGGCTCTAAAACAAATGGAACAAAAACTTACTGGCCCTGACCGCGAGAGTACTCTCGAAGCGATCCGGCATGTTGCGCGCCCTGCAGACGAACTGGAAGCGGCGTTGCGCGCGGGAGATTACAGCCGGCTTCGCGACCTGGTCCGGAATCGACACGCGAGCGAGCTCGCGAACATGCTCACGGACCTCGGTGTCGATGAACAAGTGCTCGTGTTCCGCATCCTTCCGCGCAAGGACGCCGCGGCCGTGTTCGAGTATCTCTCGCTCGAGCAGCAGGAAGCGCTCTTGAAGGCGATGGCTCATGAAGACGTCGCCGCATTGCTGAACACCATGGCTCCCGATGACCGCACGATGTTCCTCGAAGAACTTCCTGCGGCGGTTACGCGTCAACTTTTGTCAATGCTCACCCCGGCGGAGCGTTCGGTCGCGCTGAAGCTGCTGGGATATCCGGAAGACTCGGTCGGACGGTTGATGACGCCGCACTATGTCAGCGTCCGCGAGCAATGGACAGTTCGCGATGTGCTCGACTACATCCGCTTGCACGGCCAGGACAGCGAAACGTTGAACGTGGTCTACGTGATTGATGAGCAGGGCACCCTGGTGGATGACATCCGCATTCGCGAATTCCTGCTTGCTCCGTTGGAAAAGCGCGTTGCGGATCTGATGGATCGGCGGTTCGTGGCACTAAAAGCTACCGACGATCAGAAAAGCGCCGTGGCCATGTTCAGGCAATATGACCGTACCGCGCTGCCTGTTACCGACTCTGCAGGGATTCTGATCGGAATCGTTACCATCGACGACGTCCTCGACGTCGCGGAAGCGGCGGCTACCAAAGAGATCCAGAAGATCGGTGGATCCGAAGCTTTGGATGAGCCGTACATGCAGGTTGCACTGACACGCATGGTCAAGAAACGTGCGGGCTGGCTCACCGCCCTGTTCCTTGGAGAAACCTTAACAGCCGTGGCCATGGCGTTCTTCGAAAGCGAGATTCAGCGTGTCGTGATGCTCGCGCTCTTCATTCCGCTCATCATTTCCAGTGGGGGCAATTCCGGGTCGCAGGCAGCAACCCTCGTTATCCGTGCTCTGGCTCTCGGAGAAATCAAGATCGCAGACTGGTGGCAGATCGTCCGCCGGGAAGTGATTGCCGGGCTCGCATTGGGTCTGATTCTTGGGGCGATCGGATTCCTGCGCATATCCATTTGGGGTGCCTTTGGCCAGTACGGCGAACACCCTGTCCTCATGGCGTTCACCGTCGCATTTGCCCTGGTCGGCGTTGTCCTGTGGGGTTGCCTCGTGGGCTCGATACTGCCTCTTGTGCTGCAGAAACTTGGGTTCGATCCGGCAACATCGTCAGCTCCGTTCGTCGCTACGCTCGTGGACGTCACGGGACTGGTCATTTACTTTTCGGTTGCGATGGTCGTACTTCGCGGCACGCTGCTCTAGCCAGAAAAAACACCTCACTT
>Ga0111539_10012506_pt1 | contig 10636 bp, 7 predicted proteins | sample RhiMethybrSRZTD1_FD_79667 | JGI IMG/M metagenome (GOLD analysis project Ga0111539, IMG submission 79667) | Populus rhizosphere microbial communities from Tennessee, USA - Rhizosphere MetaG P. TD hybrid SRZTD1 (version 2) (version 2) | ecosystem: Host-associated > Plants > Roots > Rhizosphere >... | reverse complement strand
GCCTCATAAGCTGAGGCGATTTCTCCGCGACCTGGGAGGCCGCTCAATACTGACGGAGGCATCGGAATCAATTGCAGGAGCGGCCATGCAATGATTGCGCACAACAGAACGATGGCCCATTGACCACCTCGACCTAGCTGCGAAGAGGTGATTCTAAACAACGCCCAGGCGAGAAGTGGCAGGGCTGCCAATTCCACAACGGCGTCCGACCATCCGTAACCCCCAGCGCCACCAAACAGCATCGCCAAAATGACGACAAAGCTCGTGTAGGGCAGGAACGCGTCCGTCGCGATTCGCGGTACCGTGATCCTTACGGCTGCACTAGTACGCAAATGCAACTGCCTATTCTAAGATTCGATTCTGCGACCGCCGCAACTTGCGAGAGCAAAAAAAATACCCACCAGGCCGTGGATGTAGCCACAGCAAAACGTTGCGATGACCTTGTTGATCGCTACGAAAAAGACATCCGTCAGCGAGGCAAAACTTCAAATAGGGTGAACGCTAGGCCCACCGGGACTTACCGGTTGTATGTTATTATCATGACCGTGGCACAGCACAGCACACAAGACACCCCCAATAATCCCGGCAGCAAACAAAAGGCAAGGCCAACAAAATTCAGCCACGACCGGTGGCGGCGGCGGTGGTGCTTTCACCGGCATAACAAGATCAGCAGCGGACGCTGCGCTTGTAAAGCTCAGCAAACATGCCAAACCAATTGCTAGAATTCTGCGTCGCATGGTCCACCCCTGCTCCAAATAACTTTTTATACCATAGTCAACCCGGAGTGCGCCCTGCAAGCGGTTGTAACAGATTTCCCGTAGAAAAACATCGAATTACTGACCGTTGTGTCATTTCGGCAACAACGCATCATACATTAGCTTTCGGTGGTTAGCTCATACCTCAATGGTGTAGCAGCGGGGGCTCGGTCGTCGGAGCGATTCGCAGATCCTGGTACCAAACATGACCTTCAATCTGCAATTCTGGGTCGATGCGGGAGGGGAGCTCGAGTCGCAGCCACTGCGCCCTACAGTCCGCGGCTGGCACCTGGAACTTCACCGTAAAATCAGTCCATGGCTTACTGCCGGATACGAGTTCGGTGTTTGCAAGAGTCGTCGCCGGGTTGTTGGCACAGAAAATACGCCACCATAATCCTCGCGACGTGCGCAACTCCTCGGTCCTCACCCTACCGCTAAAACTATACTCGCCCGCCGGCAGTAGCATCAATTGCTTCACATTTGCGAAACGAACGCGCGCACCTGAAAACTCCACAAGCAGCATTCGCTTTTTGCCGCCATCGACCGCAGACACAATCTGAATGTCAGCCCCTGGAATGACCTCGAGATTCCAATTGAATGGCAGGCTATCCAATGGGATGTCGAAATCGCGATTAAACGGATAAGTCTCATTTGCTCGCTGCTCTGGCGGCAATTTCTCGTACCAAGTTTGATAGGCCTGCTCATAATTCCCGTCCTTGACTAACCGATTGAGAAATGGCCGCAGCTCCGTTTTCGTCGGTGGATTCTCCGTTTCGTTCAGTTTCGCGTAGAGTTGCGCCAATCGAGCTTGATTGGCCAAGTGTTCCGACAATACTGACAGGAACCAAGGGCGCCACGGTGGCGATGTCGCAAGGAAGTCGGTCAGGGCTTTGAATGCTGGAGGATCAGCGGTGAATCTGGCTAACGCGCCAAAAAGCTCTGTTGTCCACTCGGGATATGCTTGATCTAATCGCAGAATCGCATCCGAGTGCGGGAGTGCGCGGGCGTAATCGCCGCGCCGAATCGCGCGATTGAACAACCACTCCTGGGCCATCTGATCGCGCCACGTCCGCGCCCCGGAAATCCGCATCAATGCGTCAGCGCTTTTCTGGTCGCCCTTTCGGTCCGCAATCAAACCAAGCAAGGTCAATGGGCGGGCACCCAACGGGTATGAGTTCAGAGCACGCTGCGCCCATTCTCGCGCAGAATCGAGATTGCCGTCTGGCTCGATCAGTTGCTTTTGCGCCAGTTGATTAAGCGCAAACGGTTGATCACCGACAAAACTTAATGCTGCGTCAGGATGAGATCTAGCCAGGCTCGATGCTGCTGTCTGAGCAATGATGCGCCAACCAACCCAAATCAATACGAGGAGCACGCAGACAAGGGTGCTCAAGCGCCATAAGCTTATTTCCTGTTTTACCAGCCAAGCACGGCGACTAGCGGCCTCGCGGCGCTCGTGCGAGAGTCCATGAGAGGAGGAAGTTCCATGCCTATGGCGGCGGCCTTGTACGCTCCTATAGTCGCGTCCTGAGGCGGTAGCAGCGAGCGTATGGAAAATTTTCGTCAGTCGATCGAAAATATCCGTTTGCTTGCCACTCCGATGATGTCGCGAATGTCCGGTTGCCAGCATGTTGCTACGTTTAATAAGACAATAATAGCTGCGCGGCAGTGATGTATTCTTGCGCAAGCGGAGTCATCGCCGCCATTGGCTCAGGGCCGAAGGAGTACATTGGCCGACCACAAAGACAAGAAAATTATCATTAAACAGGTCGGTACGACCCATATGATAAATCCGCGGTAAGAACTTTGGATAGCTAGTGACCGACGTGTGATAGGCTGTTTGATCCAGGGCACCCGAATTGCTGCGATGCTCCCTCTTTTCTTTTTATTAGATGACGCAAGAGTTGGTTTAGCGGCAGGCCTATCAGAGGCAGACACTTCACGCCACGCTTTGAGAACGCGCTCGGCATAGACGGCATCCCAGCTATTATTATTCCGATCCGGATGCAGCCATTGCAGCAGCCAACGCATATGGCTGCGGGCCGTTGCCCGCGACGCGGTTGGTTCGATCCCTAGAATGCGGTAGCAGTCGGCGTCGGGTCGAAACAGCACCTGTTGAAGGTAGAACCTGGACGCCTCGATCACAACCTGGACCGGCTCGCCCGTCTGCGCAACTGCGGCCCGGCACGCCTCAGGGGAGGCCGCCGCAATATGCATGAGCTCGATAATATCTGGGGGGATTGCCGGTAAGATCGAAGTCCGCGCAAGGGCCGGCATTCGAGCCAAATCAAGAGCCAGGTCGATCACATGCCGGCGTACCATCGCTTAACCCTCAGGCGAATGTTGCACCTGATCGGGTTTATTTTTTTGCCCGTAGCCGTAATATTCCAACGCAGGGTAGTTAGTCCCGTAACCATAACCATAGCCACCACCATAGCCATAACGGGCGCGCAAATCGCATTTGTTCATGACCGCTCCGACCATCCGCGCGCGAGCATAATGAAGGCGCTTTAGTGCGGCCTTCACCACACCGCGCCGAGTATCGCCGGTCGATACGACAAGCAGCGTACCTGAGGCCATGCTCGCAAGCAGTGGGGCATCGGCCAAGCCCAAGACGGGCGGCGCATCTATAATGACAATGTTGGTTTTCTCACTGGCCGTGGATAAAAGCGACATCATCCTCGGCCCGGCCAATAGCTCCGCCGGGTTGGGTGGGAGTGGGCCGGAAGGCATAAAGTACAATCCGTCAACATCCGTTTCCTGGAAGATGCTTCCAGGCATCGCCGCTCCTGCGAGATAATTCGCCAGACCGATTCCGTTGCTGCGTTTTAGATTGCGGTGCTGCGAAGGGTTACGCAGGTCAGCATCAATTAACAGTACGTTCATTCCAAGCTGGGCGAAATTGACCGCCAGCGCCAATGCCGTTGTCGATTTTCCTTCGCCCGGTCGAGCGCTTGTGACCACGATGCTCTTCGGTGCGCCTTGATCAGTGGAGAACTGAAGAGCGGTGCGAAATGAACGAAAGGCCTCCCCTATGGGGCTCGAGCCGGTGATACTCGTAAAAATATCCGTGTCCGAAAACGGGATGATACCTAAAACCGGCAACCCGAGCTGCTCTTCGATCTCTTCAGGCGACTTGAAGGTATCGTCGAGGAGTTCGAATAGCGCGATTGCAAAGACGGCAGCCAGCAATCCCAGCCCTAGCCACTTCAGGAGGCTCTTTCTGAGATTTGGGCTAAATGGAGCGCCCGGACGTTGCGCGCGATCTACGATCGTAACATTATTGGTGCCCACGGCGCCGGCAACGCCCGCATCCTTGTATTGTTGGAGCAACCCGTCATACAGCGTTCGGTTGGTGTCAGCTTCACGTTTCAAAATGTTGTATTGAATCTCCTTGTTTCGTGTATCCAGAACACCGCGCTTTGTTTCGTCCATCTTCTGTTTCAGCAGCACCTCTTGCTGCAGTGCAGATTCGTATTTCGCCTTCAGCGATTGTTTGATGACAGCGGCCGCCGACTGTATTTCTTGGTCGACCTGATCAATCTGCGCCTTAAGCCTCAGCATATCGGGATATGATGGCTTAAACGTTGACAGCTTGTTTTGATACTCAGCCATCAAAACGGCGCGTTGTCCGCGGAGTGCCTTAATGGCGGTGTCGTCTAAGATTTGAGGTAATCCAAGTCCCTTGCTGTTGGCCGCCTGCTCCCAAAGATCCTGAGCACGGATTCGCTCTGTTGCGACTAATTGCAGTGCCGCGTTCATGGCTGCCAAATCGGAATCCGCCAACGACTGCTCTTTCGCATCAGCTTTGCTGCTAGTCCTGACACTGCCGATGAGTTCCTTCTCATCCGCGTAAGCGACCAAGGCCTTTTCGGATTCCTCAAGTTTGAGCTTAAGTTCGTCCAGGCGTTCCTTCAAAAAATTGCGCGCATAGGCTGTTGCACCGTAGCGACGCTCTAAATTTGAACTAACGTAACTGTCGGCCACACCATTGGCGATCCGCTGCGCCCATGATGGACTAGAATTGTCAAACGAAATCCTCACCAGACTCGAGTTAGGCACTGGTGCGACTGATAATCCAGATTGAACCATGCCTGCCGCTGCCGTTTTTCTCTGCTCAAAATTCTCCTTGCCTTCGGTCGCATTACGCTTTCCTTCGGTCGCAGTGTCAGCAGAGGGGAGAATCAGGCTGAGCAGCTTTCCCCACGCCGAGGTTGATGGCGGATTAAGAAAATCCGACGCGGTACCAAGATTGAGATCCGATACGACTCGCTCTGCCATCATTCGGCTTTTCAAAAGATCGTATTGGGTCGTGTAGAAGCGTGAACCATCCCTCCCATAATCCGAGTCCACCGTGTCAACCTTGACTACCTTTTGCGCTTGTGGGTCGATCTGAATGGTGACTGTCGCCTGATAGATCGGGGTCGACGTGAAAGTTGAGATAGTCCCGATTACTAAACCGATGCCGCAAAATACAAGGATGAGCCAGCGGTACTTCAGCGCAAGTCCGAAATAGGTAAAGAACAACTTGCGATGATCGGGCGATGATTCATCCTGAGCGTTGAAGGTGAGGGATTCTCCGTATGGTGCGTGGGTAATAGAACGCGAACCGTTAGCCACGGTCGACGGTAAGCGGTCGGACCGACCCTGTGCATCAAAGCTAAAATTCGGCGCGTTCATTTGGCACCACGAGCTTCATCTGGAGACCAATGCAGCCCCTAGAATAGACTGGCAAAAACCGCGAACGGGAGCAGATCTTTAACACTCTTTAGCGCAACTCGAGTTCCCGACGTTTCCACCACCACGATGTCGCCGCCCCTAAGCAGAGGGTCTTTTGCTTTTCCGGCTTGAATTTCATTAAGGTCGTAGATCTCGTCCTGAACGCGCTGATCCTTCGATCGTGCAATGTGTATGCGCGTCGGATCGGCAAGTTCCGATACACCGCCAGAGCCTGCGACAGCCTGCGAGAGGGTAGTGTTGCCGTCATCCGGCAGCACGCGCGGAGTTTTAACCTCGCCACTTACCGTTATCCTCTTGCCGTACTGCTTTATTGATACGGAAACTTGCGGCGATTGCAGGTACTTCTCGCGAAGCTTGCTTGCAATGATCTGCTCCGCTTCATAAGTGGTTTTGCCGCGCAGCTGAATCTTTCCAACAAGCGGCAAAGTGATATTGCCATCTTCGCCAACCTGCACAGCGTTGTTGAGGTCTTGAACTTGGAAGACCGCTACTTGAAGAATATCTTGCGCCGAGATCCTATAATCACCCGTTGATGTGTCGGCGCTTGCAAGGGCCGGGCCTGACGCTGACCGCTGTGCGACGACGGGCGTGTTTGTTTGTGTGACGTCAGCCATTGCCGTGTCGCCACTCGCAAGGACCGATCCTGATGTTGACTGCTCGGCTACGCGCTTGTTCGTTTGTGCGGTCTCCATGCAGTTCGACACCAGCAGCGGAACGGCCAGCGCAAATAAAACAAATCTCCAAAACGAGGCGAGCTTTTTCATTGAGCTCCCGCCATCCGTCGAACACGTTGCACGATATTGCTCCACGACGGACTCTGCGCACGCGCCCTCATTTGCGGAGCTCTAGCCTGCGGCGGGACTGGAAGTTCAGCCGGACTAAGGTCATTAAGAATGCCCTGAGGCCTCCTCAATACGAGATTTGCAGCCTCATCTTCGCCGAGCCTTTGGGCAACGAGCGCACGCGCTTCCGCCATGCGCGGAGGGCGGCGCTCAGGATTGTGAGCATCCGTCGCCAAGAGATGACAAAGACCATCATCGAGCATGCGTTCGGCCCAATAGCGGGGCCGCCTGCCAAAATGGCCCAACAGGGATCCTGCGGTGATTTGCATTAGTGTCGAACTATATACCAATCGCTCGATCAGGTCATAATGGCCCTCGATCCAGGATAATCGCTCTGGATGGGTCAGGATGGGAACATAGCCGGCCGCCTGCAACCCAAAGATGAGATCCTCCAGCCGCGGCGGTAGCACATGGTGTGGCGGCTCAAGCAGTAAGTACCGGGAATCGTTGAGAGTGAGAGCCCGACCATCGCGCAATTGGAGTCCAAGGTCTGGGGCGATATGCACGTCTGCGCCGGTGACCAGGCCGATCGGTATGGCGGCTTCGGAAACTCTTTCCCGTAGCCGGGTGACCGCTCCCCGGATAGCAGCACCGGTATTGTTATAAACGCCCGGCAGGATGTGCGGGGTGCACGCAATGGTGCTGATGCCGTCTGACGATGCCATTTGGGCCATTGCCAACGACATTTCGAGATCTTTCGCACCGTCGTCGATTCCCGGCAGCAGATGACAGTGTAAGTCAATCAAATTGTCACCCTCCGTCGTCCACCGTCATAACGCCATGGGTTTGTGACCAACGTAAAGCGCCTGGACTTCCAGTTGTAATTGATTGCGACGAATCTGACGGAGTGATGCAATTAAGCAACAATCGTTTTTCCCGGCTGCAGCCCTCGAAATTCTTGAGGCACGGTCATTCGGTCATGCTCGGCCAGGCTGTGCTAGGGTTATTAAGGCGATGAGCTTGGCGAGGCAATATGAATTTCGACCACAATTCACCCACCGTGGGCGAGGCCAGAAAGCCGGCTGCATTTCTGGGTCGACCACTATGGAATTGGATGCCGGTGCCGCGAAATGGAGGCGCCTTCCGGATGTCCGCTCTTGCCTCTAAAGACTTTGCTCTTGACTTCATTGAACGGGCGGTTGTGCTCATGCTATTCCTTTACTTCGCCAATAAAATGTTCCCGCGCCTCGCGGGGTTGATCGCCACTGAAATTGCCCATCCCGAGCTGCTTTGGCTCGCAGCGTCAACGAACGTCGATGCTGCCCTATTGGTAATTTCGGAATCGCTCGGTGTTTTCCTTATCTTGACGCGCCGCTTTGCCTCGACCGTTTCGACCCGTCCCTCCGACTGGGCTTTGAGCTTGATGGCCGTGAACGCGCCCCTTTTGGTCGCTCCGGCTGCAGCGAGCACATTCATACCGTCGACGATTGCAACTGCACTGATGTTTTCGGGAATGATCATCCAGATCTCAGCAAAAGCAGTGCTCTGGCGCAGCTTTGGCCTCGTCCCTGCAAATCGCGGGATCAAAACCAAAGGTCCCTATCGTTTTGTGCGCCACCCCATGTATGCCGGTTACACTCTTACCCACATCGGTTTTCTCTTGGGCTTCCCTTCGTTACAGAATTCTTTGCTCTATTTTGCAGCCTTTCTGATTGAAGTCGCCCGGCTGTTGCGGGAGGAATTAATCCTGAACCAGGACCTGCTTTATCGCGAATACGCAGCCCGCGTGCGTTACCGTTTACTCCCAGGCGTATTTTAGATCGCAGCGAGCGTTCAAGAAGCAGAATTCTGCAGTACCTTAAGCTATGAGAGTTGTTGCAGAAAAGCAACAGTACGTCGGCGAAATATCTGATACAAAACTTTTCTTGGTATTTTCGAGTGGTGCTGCTCGACTAAATTGAGCATGATTTTTTAGTTGGCCTTGAATTATTCGGAAGGGCCTTGAATTCGTAAATCAGAAAGAAAGATTTGAGATGCGCATGCGGTCTCCGGTATCTCGCGGATCTTTTGCCGTTCGCTTTTCAACCTTCGACGTCGTATGGGCGTTGATCTCACCATTGCTTGCGTTATGGGTTCGCAGTGCACCGGTGCTAAACACACTAGAGGGTTGGTCGACAGTTGCATTCTATTGCGCGATAGCATTCGTTTCTTCCCTCGTCGCATTCCTGGTGTTTCGCACCCGCGACGGGATGACACATTTGTTCTCGGTTAACGACGCCCTGGATGTAGCAAAAGCCGTATTGTTATCCGAGTTTTTCACCTGCATCGCCCTCTTTTCCCTGACCCGGCTCGATGGGATCCCGCGTTCTACACCGCTGATCCATGCATTGCTCTTGACCGCGGGCTTGCTCAGCGCCCGCGCGTTCGTGCGAACGTCTCATTCCGACCGCAAAGTGGCGCCTAACCTTCAACTGAAAGCGTCGTCGGTGGAGCACATTATTTTGATTGGATCGAATAGATTGTCGGCGGTTTATATAGATTTTCTGCGCGCCTACGCACCGGATTGTTACCGCGTGATCGCCGTACTCGACCCTCGCGCTGAAATGGTTGGCCGGTCAGTTGCTGGGATTCGTGTGCTCGGGTGTCTGATGGACTTACTTCCTATCGTCAATGAATTCAAAGAGCACGGCATTCGTACGGATCGGATTATCGTCGGAGGTGATTCCGATTTATTGACCAAAGAGGCGATGGCGGAAATCACTCAAATTTGCACCGAATTTGAGATCGAACTCGATTACGTGCCGCGTCTCGTAGGCTTGAAAACGTTGCAAGCGCCCGTCGAGCAAACCCAAGCAGAGGAAGAGGGGTCGCGTCGCATTGTTTTTTCACCCTCGCGCTATTTCCGCGTAAAACATTACGTGGATTTTTGCCTGGGCTTGCTGCTGATCATCGTCCTGCTCCCGGTTTTTCTTCTGATCGCCGCTATAGTCCTTTTGGATGTCGGTTCTCCGATATTTTTCTGGCAACGGCGCATCGGAATTAATGGTCAAGGTTTTCACATACACAAGTTTCGTACATTGAAACCGACATACGACGATCAGGGGCGATATTTTTCGACCGCCGACCGCGTATCATTGGCCGGCGCTCTGTTACGTAAGTTTCGGCTCGATGAATTGCCGCAATTGTTGAATGTCCTCGTCGGCGATATGTCGCTGATCGGCCCGCGTCCTTTATTGCCTCACGACCAACCATCGGATGCGACCGCGCGGTTGATGGTTCGACCCGGGATAACTGGCTGGGCGCAAGTGAATGGTGGAAAGCTGATCACCCCGGAGGAAAAAAACGCACTCGATGAGTGGTATGTCCGCAATGCGTCATTCTGGCTTGACCTCAAGATCATCAGCAAAACCATTGTTTTCATGCTCGGTGGCGAGCGCCGCCACGCACAGGCCTCGGAGATGAAGAGCACCGCGATAGTGATGCCCTTCCAACCTGCAGAGTAATCGCGAGGCCGGGCAAGTCTCGACCCTGAAAAGATTGATTATTTTGGCTTCGTTCTGCCAAAATTTCGCATCGCTGCCGGCTTTATGCGGCCCTTAACTCGACGAGCTTCTGCCACATAGAGCTTCGTCGACCACGGATCGAGGCTGGTGCAGATCATGCCGCGTAAATACGCGGGATTTACGCAGACTCAAGACAATGGCCGTCTTTACCCATTGAATGTTTTAATTGGTGACGGTTGTCTTACTTGGGTTGTTTGGCCCGCTGACGCTTGCGGAGACGGACCCCCGAGCCGCCGCCGTTCTCGTCAATGAATTCGACGTCCGCGCCTGTTTTCCGAACACCTTACCGGTTGAGCAGCCCAGAATAGCGCGCTGAACACGATGCTGATGAGGATGCAAATGACCACGGGAAAATAGAACATGGCGCCGCCGCGCTCGAACACGATATCGCAGGGCAGCCCCCCGAGGCCGATCCGCGACAAGATCGGCCACAGGATCCCGGCGACTAGGATCACCAGTCCGAGCCCGATAAGAAACGCTGTACGTCCATCGCTAGCCGGTTCCCGAGATGGGAGGCAAGGGCATTTTACAAAACGAAGCCAATTCTCGATACCGTTCACGAGAGCTGGTCGATTGGGCGCAACGCACGCTGCCCGATCAGAACAGGCTGACGCCCATTTTGTCGAAGCGCCGCAAATTCGCGTCCAGGCGCTCGCTATTCGCCAGCATTATTGCTTGACCCGCCATCTAGCGCTTAGAGGGCTTCGCCGGGAGCGTTCGCGTAAGCGTAATCCAGGGTCACCTCCGTTCTCGTCGATGAAATTCTACCCCGGCCAGCTCAAATGCCCCGACTGAG
>Ga0111539_10012505_pt1 | contig 10637 bp, 18 predicted proteins | sample RhiMethybrSRZTD1_FD_79667 | JGI IMG/M metagenome (GOLD analysis project Ga0111539, IMG submission 79667) | Populus rhizosphere microbial communities from Tennessee, USA - Rhizosphere MetaG P. TD hybrid SRZTD1 (version 2) (version 2) | ecosystem: Host-associated > Plants > Roots > Rhizosphere >... | reverse complement strand
GTCGCCGGAGATCCTCCAGGTGATCGAGGAGGAGGGCGTCGACTTCGCCCAGGGCTTCGACGTCAGCCAGGCCGTGACCTTCGAGGCACTGATGGAGATCCTCGGCTTCCAGCGCGGCGACGTACCGTCGTACGTCGGCCGTCGGCGCGCCTGACCTCCGGCTGAGTGGTCGCACCGGCCGTCGGCGCCGGTCGCTAGCGTGCCCGACATGACCGACGTCCTCCTCTTCCACCACGCCCAGGGCCTCACCGAGGGGGTCCACGCCTTCGCCGACCGGCTCCGCCAGGCAGGTCACCGGGTGACAGCTCCCGACCTGTACGACGGGCACACCTACGCCACCCTCGAGCAGGGGATGGCACACGCCCGGGAGGCCGGCTTCCAGGACCTCGTCGACCGGGGCGTTGCCGCCGCCGACGGGCTGCCCGACGATCTCGTCTACGTGGGGCTCTCGCTCGGGGTGATGCCCGCCCAGCAGCTGGCCCAGACCCGGCCCGGTGCCCGGGGCGCCGTGCTCTGCTTCGCGTGTGTGCCGGCTGAGGAGTTCGGCGGGCCGTGGCCCGTCGGTGTCGGACTCCAGGTGCACGGCATGGACCACGACCCGGTCTTCGCCGGCGAGGGCGACCTCGCGGCCGCCCAGCAGCTGACCGAGTCGGTCGACGGCGCCGAGCTGTTCGTCTATCCCGGCGACCAGCACCTGTTCGTCGACAGCAGCCTGTCCGACCATCGTCCGGAGGCCGCGGAGCTGCTGACGGCGCGGGTGCTGGACTTCCTGGCGTAGAAACTCCGTGAGGCATGTCGAGAACTGCCGGACGGATCCGTCCCCGGGGTGAGGACGGCAGCGAGGCCGTCCCGGAGACAAGGAGCCAATGATGCCGAAGTACCTGTTGCTCAAGCACTACCAGGTGGGACCCGACAGCCCCGCCGCGGACTTCGCCCCGATGGACGAGTGGTCCGCCGACGAGGTCGCCGCCCACATCGACTTCCAGCGCGAGGTCGGCCGGGTCCTGACCGAGAGCGGGGAGTTCGTGGACGCACAGGCGCTCACCGAGCAGGGGGCGTGGGTGCGCTACGGCGGTCCCGACGCGGCACCGGTGGTCACCGACGGCCCCTTCCCGGAGACCAAGGAGCTGATCGCCGGCTGGTTCATCATCGACGTCGAGTCCGAGGCCCGCGCCCACGAGGTGGCCGCCTGGGTGTCGTCGGCGCCGGGCAAGGGCGGCGAGCCGATCTACGAGTGGCTCGAGGTGCGGCCGGTGATGGACGACGCCCCGGCGGACGAGTGACCGAGGCGCTGCTTCGGGAGCTCAGCCCGCAGGTGCTCGGTGTCCTGGTGCGGCGCGGTGCGGACTTCGCCTCGGCCGAGGACGCCGTCCAGGAGGCACTGATCGAGGCCCACCGGGCCTGGGCCGAGCAGGTCCCTGACCAGCCGCGCGCCTGGCTGATCACCGTCGCCCAACGCAAGCTGGTCGACCTCCAGCGGTCCGAGGCCGCTCGGCGACGACGCGAGGAGGTCGTCGCCGAGCAGCCCGGGCCCGGGCCGACGGAGCAGTCCGACGACACGCTGCTGCTGATGTTCCTGTGCTGCCACCCGGACCTGAGCCCCGCGTCGGCGGTCGCGCTCACCCTGCGGGCGGTCGGCGGCCTCACCACCCGGGAGATCGCGGAGGCGTTCCTGGTGCCGGAGGCCACGATGGCCCAGCGGATCTCGCGGGCGAAGCGCACGGTCTCCGGCGCCGCGTTCACCACGCCGGCCGACGTCGCGGTCGTGCTGCGGGTGCTGTACCTGATCTTCAACGAGGGCTACGGCGGCCGCATCGACCTGGCCGCCGAGGCGATCCGGCTGACCCGGCTGCTGGTGCGCGAGTCCGACGAGCCGGAGGTCGCCGGCATGCTGGCCCTGATGCTGCTCCACGACGCCCGGCGCGACGCCCGGCGCGACGAGCGCGGCGCCCTGGTGCCGCTCGACGAGCAGGACCGGAGCCGGTGGAACACCGACCAGATCGCCGAGGGGGTGCACATCCTCGAGGGGGCACTGGCACGCGACCGCCGCGGCGAGTACCAGGTGCAGGCCGCGATCGCCGCGCTGCACGACGACGCCCAGCGGGCAGAGGAGACCGACTGGCCCCAGATCCTCGCCTGGTACGACGAGCTGGTCGCGCTCACCGACAACCCGCTGGCCGCGCTCAGTCGTGCCGTCGTGGTCGGCGAGGTCGACGGGCCGATGGCCGGCCTCCGCGCACTCGACGGGCTCGACGAGGCGCTGGGCCAGCACCACCGGCTGCTCGCCGTGCGCGCCCACCTGCTGGCGCGGGCCGGCGACACCGAGCACGCCGCCGAACTCTTCCGCGAGGCGGCCCGTCGTACGACGAGCACCGCGGAGCGTGACCACCTCACCCGGAAGGCGGCCGACCTCCGGCAGTGACCGGCGCCGTGCCTGCGGCACGTGTCAGCCCGGAGACGACCCGCCCCGGCATCGCGCCGGGGCGGGTCCGTGGTCGGCCGGTCAGAGACCGCGGCGACCGCGGGTCCGGTTCATCAGGAAGACGACCAACGCGACGATGATGAGCACGACGATGATGGTGTAGATCATGGATTCCTCCTCTCTCGAGCGGGGAACGAAAGTGGTCAAGATGGGGCACTGCTGTGACGCCCTGGGTTCGTCCTCACGGACCGGGCTCTGCGTCGAACCGACGCACGTGGACTGATACCCGCTCCCGCCCCGTGCCAACCCACCCTTACGGAGTGTGCTCCCGCGCCCGAATTCGCGAAACCGGCTTCTTGAAGCCGTGGTCGACTCCCCACAGCACCGCCTGGCTCCGCGTCGTGACGCCCATCTTGCGGTAGGCCGAGCGGATGTAGGACTTGACCGTGTTGATGCTCAGGAAGAGCCGGTCCGCGATGTCGTCGTTGCCCAGGCCGTGGGTGATGAGGGAGACGATCTCGGCCTCCCGTTCGCTCAGGCCTCGCTTCCGGGCCGGCCAGTCCCCGCCCGACTCGTTCTTGCCGCTGCCGGTGAGGACGAGGAACTCTCCGTCGCGGATCCGTTCGAGCGCTTCCACGAGCTGTTCGGGACTCAGTGACTTGGACAGCACTCCGTCGGCGCCGCTGGCCCGGGCGGCGGAGACGAAGTGGTCCGAGGTCTCCACGGTGTACATGACGAAACGCTCTGCCTTCACCTCGCGTCCGAAGATCATGTCGGCGGCGAAGGTGTCGTAGAGCGCGACGTCGACCGCGGCCGTGCTCGGCGCGGCGATGGCGAGCTCGACGATCTCGATCCGCTCCGCGAACGGTTCGAGCATCCGAGCCAGACCGCGGACGACGATCTCGTAGTCGTTCATGAGTGCCACGGTGAGCGGCCGGTCAGTCTGCATGCCTCGACGGTAAGCCCCGAAACTCGATTTCGTTGAACCTGTGGGTTCCGGCAGGGGAACGGCTGAAAACCGACATGCCATCCCTTGGGGTGCGGTTCGGCGCCCCGATCAGGGGCAACGTAGAAGGGTCAGGCCCCCATACCGGAACGGAAGTCCCATGTCCGACCCTGCACCGCCGACAACCTCCGACCCGACGACGGGCGAGCTCGTCGGCCAGCTCTCCGAGCAGACAACGCGCCTGGTCCGTAACGAGGTGGCGCTCGCCAAGGTCGAGCTCACCGAGAAGGCCAAGCACGTCGGCGTCGGCGCCGGTCTCTTCAGCGGCGCCGGCCTGGTGGCGCTGTACGGCGTGGGGACGCTGATCGCGACCCTGATCCTCGGCCTGGCCGAAGCGATGCCGGCCTGGCTGTCCGCCCTGATCGTGACCGTGGTGCTCTTCGCGGTCGCGGGCGTTGTGGCGCTCCTCGGGAAGCGCCACGTGGCCGCGGGCACGCCGGTCGCACCGGAACAGACCATCGAGAGCGTCAAGCAGGACCTCGACACCGTCAAGGAGGCACGTCGCCATGACCACGCCTGACCAGAACGGCTCGCCCGTTCCCACCGACCGGGAGACCATCGAGGCCGACATCGAGGCCACCCGCGCGGATCTCGGGGAGACGGTCGACGCGCTGAGCCGCAAGCTCGACGTCAAGTCCCGGGTCCGCTCGAAGGCAGCCGACACCACCAGTCGGGTCCGCGCGAAGGCCGCGGACACCACAGGTCGGGTCCGCCGCGAACCGGTGGTACCCGCCGCGGTCCTCGCCGGGGCGCTGCTGGCTCTGGCGCTCGTGGTCTGGCGGCGCCGGTCGTGACCGACGAAGCCACCCGCACCGAGGAGCGGCACACGGCGGCGACCGAGTCGGACGCCGCACCCGAGTCGCCGACCAAGCTGACGAAGCACTCGTGGGTCTACGTCGCGCGCAAGACCGCACGCGAGTTCAGCCGCGACGAGTGCACGGACCTGGCGGCCGCACTGACCTACTACTCCGTGCTGGCGCTGTTCCCCGCGCTGATCGCCATGCTGTCCCTGGTGGGTCTGGTCGGTCAGGGACCGTCGACGGTCAGGACCATCATCAGTGTGCTCAACCAGGTCGGCGCGGGCCCGATGGCGACCGCCCTCGAGCCTCCGCTCCAGCAGCTGAGCAACGCCCCCGGCAAGGCCGGCATCGCCTTCGTCCTAGGACTTGCACTCGCACTCTGGTCGGCGTCCGGCTACGTGGGGGCGTTCGGACGCGCCATGAACCGGATGTACGAGGTCGAGGAGGGGCGTCCGATCTGGAAACTGCGTCCGGTGCAGCTCCTGGTGACCCTGGTCTGCGTCGTGCTCGCGGCGCTGGTCGCGATGGCCCTCGTGCTGACCGGTCCGGCCGCCAAGGCCGTCGGCAGCGCCATCGGCCTCGGGTCGGCGGCCGTCACGACCTGGAACATCGCCAAGTGGCCGGTGATGCTGCTCGTGGTGATCGGCATCGTGGCGCTGCTGTACTACGCCACGCCCAACGTGAAGCAGCCGCGCTTCCGCTGGATCAGCATTGGCGCCGCCATCGCCATCGGGGTCTGGATCCTCGCCTCGGCGGCGTTCGGTCTCTACGTGGCCACCTTCGCCAGCTACGACAAGACCTACGGCTCGCTCGCCGGGGTCGTGGTGTTCCTGCTGTGGCTCTGGCTCACGAACCTTGCCCTCCTGTTCGGGGCGGAGCTCGACTGCGAGCTCGAGCGGGGCCGCGAGCTCCAGGCCGGGCTGCCGGCGGAGGAGTCGCTGCAGCTGCCGCCGCGGGACACCCGTGTCGCGCGCAAGCAGCGGCGCAAGCGGGAGAAGGACATCGCCCGTGGGCGCGAGCTCCGCGAGAGCCATGGAAAGCCCGCCGACACGGACGAGTCCACCGACGAGACCACCCACCCGCAGCAGAAGGAGTCCCCCCGTGCCGACTGAGCAGAAGAGCAGCACGTCCGCCAAGATCCTCTACCGTCCGCTCGGGATCACCAGCAGCATCATCGGCGGCATCGTCGCCGGGCAGGTGTTCAAGCAGGTCTGGAAGCGCGCGACCCCGGGCGACCAGAGCGACCCCCCTCGAGCGCTGGAGTCGGAGTACCGGATGCGTGAGGTGCTGATCGCTGCCGCCGTACAGGGCGCGATCTTCGCACTGGTGAAGGCAGTGATCGACCGCGGTGGCGCCCGTGCGTTCGAACGCTGGACCGGAGAGTGGCCGGGCGACTGACCGAGAGGACTGTGAGCCCGATGGAGCCGCTCCCACCGACAGCTGAAGCGTTCGAGAAGCTCGACCGGGTTGGATTCGCCGACGCCGAGTCGGTCTTGAAGCGCCTCGGTCGTCGCGCGCTGGCCGAGGTGCCCGAATGTGTCGGGCTCAGCCTCACACTGGTCGAGGACGGCATCACCCTGACCCTGGTCTCCTCGAGTCTCGACGTCGCGCAGATGGATGCGATGCAGTACCTCGACGGTGGTCCGTGCGTGGAGGCGGTCGGCGACGGACTGACGGTCGAGACCCACGACCTGGACCTGCTGGACGAGGACCGTTGGTCCCTGTTCAGCCGGTCATCGGCTGCCGCCGGCGTGCGCAGCACGCTCTCGCTGTCGATCTCGGACGGGCGTTCGATCGTCGGCGGCATCAACCTCTACGCCGGCGTACCGAACGCGTTCGAAGGTCACGTCGACGCCCTGGCGAGCACGTTCCATGCCGACGCCCTGTCCGCGGTCAAGGACGCGGACCTCGCCTTCTCCACCCGGCTGTCCGCGGCCGCGGCACCGCAGATCCTGGCCGCCCGCGCTGACGTGCAGGTCGCTGTCGGGATGATCGCCGCCCAGCGTGGCCTGGACCTCGACGGAGCCGAGTCCCAGCTCATCGAGGCCGCGGCGCAGGCGGGGATCCCGCTCCAGCAGGTGGCCCGGGCCGTCATCGCCGCGCACACGCAGCATCGCGGTGCCTGAGTGGGTCAGGCGATCAGGTCCCTGATCCGGCGGATCATCCCGATGCTCGGGTACGTGTCGTCGGCCACCTTCGCCAGCAGCACCTGCACATAGCCCTGCACGTCGTCGGGGGCGAGCATCTCCTCGATCGTGTCCATCATCGTGGTGGAGGGGTACTGATCCTCCTCCACCTGGTCCACGAGCCTCTTCACGAGCTGGGCCCTCAAGTCGGTGTGATTGTCGGCCACTTCTGTCTCCTCGGCTCGGGGCGAACGTCGTCCTGTCTTGACTACGCGGAACGGGCCCCCACGGACCACCCCCCTGTGGGTAACTAATCGGACAGCAGTGTGCCCAGGGGACCCAGGTCGATGTTGAGGTCGGCCGTGGTCAGATCGTAGCGAGCCTTGAGCTCGTCCATGGCCTCCTCGAGGTGCATGAGGCCCTGCCCGAGACCCTCGACCTGTTCGTCGGTGAGGTCACCCTCCTCGACCCGACGGAGGGCCTGGGCCTCCATCAGCTGCCGCACGAGCTCCACGACCGTGAGCACCAGCTTGAACAGGTCGCGTTCGACCGATTCGGGGTCCGTCTCCAGTCTCTGAGTCAGCGAGTGCAGGCGCCCTCCCATGGGGCCATCCAGGGGCCCCCCCAGGGGCCCACCCATGGGCTCATCCATGGCGGCCGCCGCGCTGAGCCTGTTGGGGTGCCGCCATGTCCTCACGAACGCTGGTGATCACAGCGTTCAGGCGGATCTGGACCAGGTCGACCCCGGAGAGCGAGATCACGACGTCGCCCGCGACGACGACACCGCTCCCCAGCAGCCGGTCGAGCAGGTCGACCAGGGAGATCTGCGCGAGTGCCTGACCTTCGCGGCGAGCCGGGGACGAGTCGCTCACGTTCAGTCCAGCGTCGCGAACGAGTAGGGAGGCCAAGGCCCACGGACGTCGATACCCGCGTCCGGGTAGCGGCGGGCCAGATCCTCTGCCGCTGACCGGAAGCTGTCGCGGCTGTCGTCGTCGACCAGGTAGGCGCCGTTGAGGATCATGGTGCCCTGGAATTCCGCGAGTCGTGGGTCCTGCGGCGCGAGACGGCGCACGGCACGGGCCCGAGTCCCGAGCTCGTGGTGCACGGTGTCGGCCAGCTGCGCAGCCTGATCCGCGGCGGCCTGCTTGTCGTTGGCCCGGGCGCGTTTCCGTGCGAGGTAGGCGGCACCCGACGTGTCGCGGGGGCCAGACTCGGCGCCGTCGTCCGGTGCGAGGTCAGCGAATGCCTTGACGCTCCATTCGTGGCAGCCCTCCACACGATCGAGTGCGGTCTGGAGCCCGTCGTACCACTCGTCGAGGCGTGCTCGGACACTCGCCTCGTCCGAGCAGATCGTGACCAGGCGCATGGGTGCGGTGGTCGCGACGAGCGCTGTCGCCTGCACCACGTCGTCGTGGGCGCGGGCCACCTCCTCGAGCCAGGGCAGGCTCTCGAGGTTGCGGCGCAATGCCTCCTCGCCGAACTCGGCCAGGTCCACGCTGCAGGTCACGGCCTGCAGGTCCCGGTGCTCGAGCACCTGGATCGTCGCGTCGCGCAGCCCGGGGACGTCGCCCAGCTGCTGCGCATCGAGTCCACGCGCGACGGCGAAGAGGTACTGGCCGCGTTCAGCCACTCGCGCCTTCCTCCGACGAGCTTCCCGAGCCCTCCTCCAGCTCCTCGAGGCGCTCCCGGAGCTGGCGGTTCTCCTCGACGAGCCCCTGTGCGGTGGTCGACAGCATCGGGTCGTTGCGCCACCAGTCGATGCCCATCTCCTGCGCCTTGTCGACAGACACGACGAGCAGCCGGATCCTGATGGTGAGCAGCTCGATGTCGAGCAGGTTCACCCTGATGTCGCCGGCGATGACGATCCCCTTGTCGAGGACCCGCTCGAGGATGTCGGCCAGGTTGGAAGGGTGCGGGCGGTCCGACTGACCCAGGGGTGCCGAGTAGGGCCGCGACGTGATCCCCGCGTTGGGCGACTCGCTCACGCTCAGTCCTCGCCCGGAACGCCACGAACGTAGCGCCGGACCCGGCGGTACCCCTGAAGTGAGCCCTTGCCGTCGACCTCGACCTCGTACATCGCCAGGACGTCGGTGGTGTTGGGGATCCGGCGCACCTCGACCACCTCCACCTCCACCTTCCAACCGTCGTCGGAGCGATCGAGCCCGACCACGCCCTCGGCGTCCTTGCCCGTCAGCTCGACGAGCTGCCGCGCGGCTTCGGCCGCGATGCGCCCCGCGTTCGGCGGCCGGTCGGCCTCGGCGCGTGGGGCGCTGGCCCTCTTCCTCGCCGGCGCCTTCTTCGCCGTCGCCTTCTTGGTGGTCGCCTTCTTCGTGCTCGAGGACTTCCTGGACGCGCTGGTGGACGACGAATCTGTCGTGGCCATGGCTACTCCTTCCTGGGACGAGAGCGAGCGACCATCAGGCGCTCGACGAGCTCGTCCTCCCAGATCGTGGCTTCCTCGTCGCTCAGCTCACCTGCGGCGCGCTGGCGATCGATCTCCGCGATCTGGTTGCGGATCCTAACCGGGTCGTAGAACTCCTCCTCGGCCTGGCGCTGGATCTGCTCGGCCACGGCGATGGTGCCGCGCAGCGGAGCCAGCGGGAGACCGAGGAGTCCAGTGATCAGCCCCATCGTCGGCCTTCCACGAAGTCGTACGGAGCGACCGGTCCGGTGAGGCTCAGCCGGATCCGCTCGTGCACTGCCTCGGCGAGGCCCTCGAGCGTGTCCTCGAACTGCTGGGTGGTCATCCGGTCGATGAGGAACGCGACGTCGAGGAGGTGGTCGACGCCGCCGCCGGCCCGTTCGACGTGGTCGAGGACGTGCGGCCGCATCGTGGCGAGGATCAGGTCGGCGTCCTGGGCCCGCTTGCGCTCCAGCGCGGCAGACACGAGCTCGCCCAGCCGGACCAGATCGGGGTGCGGTGTACCCGGCGGGAGGTCACGGGTGTGGCGGTGCAGGTCGGCGATCACCGGGTCCTCCCGGACCACCTCGCCGAGCACCTGTTCCTCGTCGTACGTCGCCCGCAGGATGAACTCCGTGGTCCCCTCGAGAACGCTGAGCAGATGGGCGAAGTGCTCTCCGTTGGCGGCCAGGAACTCCTGACGCACGCTGTCCCGGTCGACGAGGACCGAGCCGAACTGGACCGGCACCACGACACCCGAGTCAGCCAGCGCGTCGACCACCTTGCTGTGCGCCATCAGGTCGGCACGCCGTCCCGGCGGCCGGTCGAGGGCGACCTCTCCCACGGCTGCGGCGATCCCGTCCACCTCGATCAGCTGCACCTCCGCGTCGTCGAGACCTCGGAGGTCGTCGGGAACTCCTGCGTCTGCCGGTACCACGCCGTAGACGTAGTAGCCGACGTCATCAGGCAGAGGAGCCGGTTCAGGCATCAGAGCTCTGGCGACGCCGCGAGGACTTCTTGGCCGGTCGGCCCTCGTCCTCGTCGTCGTCCTTGCTCCCTCCGGTGATCGCCTTCTTCACGCCCTTGATGGCGCCACTGGTCTTCTTCGAGGCGCCACCCTCCTGCAGGTCGCCGACGGCCTCGGTGAGGTCCTTGCCGCCGTGCTTGTACAGGTCGAGCCGGTTCGTCGCCTCCGCGAACCTGAGGTAGGTGTCCACGCTGGCGATGACGATGCGGGCGTCGATCGTGAGGATCTCGATGCCGACCAGGGAGACCCGGACGTAGGCGTCGATCACGATGCCCTTGTCCAGGATGATCTCGATCACGTCGGCAAGACCGCTGGGCGCGGGGCGCTCGAGGTAGCCGCCTCCACGCCGTTGGGTGGTCTGAACGGTCACAGTGGTTCCTTCTGGTCGATGGGTGGGGTCCCCCGCGTCGTACGCTCAGCTGGCGCGGCGGCGACGGGACTTGCGGGCGGGTTGCTCCTCTTCCTCCTCTTCTTCTTCTTCCTCGTACTCGTCCTCGGGATCCTCATCGGCGGGCTCCCCGGCCTCATCGTCCTCGGAAGGCTCCTCCTCGTCCAGAGCGTCCTCCTCGTCCTCCTCCTCGGGGGCTTCCTCCTCCTCCCCCTCATCCTCCTCGTACTCGTCCTCGGGCGCCTCGTCCTCGGGGGCTTCCTCGTCGTCCTCAGGAGCCTCCTCGTCGGACTCGTACTCGTCCTCGGGGGCTTCTTCCTCCTCCCCCTCCTCCTCGTACTCGTCCTCGGGCGCCTCCTCGTCCTCGGCGGCTTCGTCGTCCTCGTCGTCCTCCGGAGCCTCCTCGTCCGACTCGTACTCGTCCTCGGGAGCCTCTTCGTCGCCGTACTCGTCGTCCTGGTCCTGCT
>Ga0111539_10012503_pt1 | contig 10638 bp, 7 predicted proteins | sample RhiMethybrSRZTD1_FD_79667 | JGI IMG/M metagenome (GOLD analysis project Ga0111539, IMG submission 79667) | Populus rhizosphere microbial communities from Tennessee, USA - Rhizosphere MetaG P. TD hybrid SRZTD1 (version 2) (version 2) | ecosystem: Host-associated > Plants > Roots > Rhizosphere >... | reverse complement strand
TGCGGCATGATCCCCTCGTCGGCGGCGATGACCAGGCAGACCAGGTCGAGGCCGCCGGCGCCGGCGACCATCGACTTGATGAAGCGTTCGTGCCCGGGGACGTCGACCACGCCGAAGCGCCGGTCGCCGACGTCGAGGTGGGCGAAGCCGAGCTCGGTGGTGATGCCGCGCTCCTTCTCCTCCTTCAGGCGATCGGTGTCGATGCCGGTCAGCGCGCGGACCAGCGCGGTCTTGCCGTGGTCGATGTGGCCGGCGGTGCCGATGACGATCGGGTAGGTCTCTACGGTCATCGGATCTTGATCGAGAGGGACAGGGAAAGCTGCGCCCGGGTGAGCATGAGGTCGCCGCGCACCGAGCCTACTCGAGGTGCGGCTGCCTTGCCGATCGCGGCGAGGCGGGGCGGCAGGTCGGGAGCGAGCTGGCGCAGGAGGGCACCGGCATCGCCGGACAGGGTGCCGAGCAGGCGGTCGCCGCGGCTCGAGCGCCCCTGCCGGAGCCGCCAGGCCAGCGAGCGCTCCCCGAGCGCGACCCCGAGGATCGACAGGCCGCGCGGCCCGAGGCTGTAGGGCCGGAGCGATCCCCGGCCCCAGGCCGTGTGCCGCTGCGGGCGTCGGCCGGGCCGGCGGGTGCCGAAGAGAGCGTCGAGGATCGCCTCGGCGGCCGGCTTGCCACGGTCGACCAGCGAGACCTCGGCGTAGGCGACCGAGCCGCGCACGTCGCGAAGCGACACGCTCTTCGCTGCGACGCCGAGGTTCCGGACCGACGAGATGATGGCGGCGGCGCCGGGCGACAGGTCGGCCGCCTCGGTGAGCCACTGGCCGAAGAGCTCGGGCCAGGCGAACACCTCGAGCTCGGTGCGGATCGCGCGGCCGCAGTCGCGCACCCGGCGCCAGAGCGGGCTCCAGCCGGCCCGGATGGCGGCGTCGCGCGGCAGCTCGCGCAACCGCTCGAGGTTGCCGGCGTGCAGGGTGGCGGCGAGCACCGCGTCGGAGCGGCGCACGGTCGGGAGGCCGTCGTCGACCATCGCCAGGGCGGCGACCAGCGGCGTGCCGTCGGCCAGGCCGTAGGAGAGAATCAGATCGAGGCTGTTGTTGCGGCCGGGGCCGAGAAAGAGCGCGAGATCGACCAGGCCCGAGTCGCGGCTGGACGGGGCGAGGTCAGCGCAGGCGCGCTCGGCCGGCTCGGCCAGGAGGTCGAACGGGCCGCCCGGGCGGCTCCAGGCGGAGACTGCCCCCCGCAGGCCGAGCCAGCTGGCGGCGCCGCGGCGCGACAGCACGCTCTTCCTGGGCGGGTCGAGCCGGGCGAGGACGGCGGCGCCGTCGCGCGCCCAGTCGAGCGCGCGGCCGCGCAGGACGAATAGGTCGGTGACCATGAAGGCGCCGTCGCGGTGCACGAAGGCGTAGACCTTGAGGACGCTCGACCAGCCGACTACCTCGATCCGCTTCTTCGCCAGCGCCTTGCCGACCTCGGCGGCGCCGGTCTTGATTCCGAGCAGAGCTCCTAGATCCCCCTTGCCGCCCTCGGCGATCCAGGACCGGTCGAGGGTGGGGACCCGGCGCGACCAGGCGGTGAAGTCGGCCGGGTCGCCGATGGCGGCCACCACCCGGGCGTGGCGCAGCCCGCCGCCCGACAGCGAGACCTGGATCAACAGCGGCCGGGCCGGATCCAGCCCGACCACCGGCCAGCCGGCGCGCGACAGGAGATCGAAGCCCAGCGCTGCCGCGCTGCCGATCGAGGCCAGGTTGACCACTTGCGACACCTCGCCGCCGAGCGAGCGCGCCAGTGCCGCCAGCCGCTCGAGCGCCTCGGGATCGGCCCGCACCACCAAGGCCGCGCCCTCGTCGATGAGCTGGCGGCCGTCGCTTCGCGGCTGCGCCGCCGCCGTCGCCGGCGCGAGAAGGAGGAGGAGCGCGACCCTCGTCCTCACCGGGCGCGCAGCTCGCGCTTGAGCACCTTGCCGGTCGGGTTGCGCGGCAGGGCCTCCATGAACTCGACCTGGCGCGGGCGCTTGTAGTCGGCCAGCCCCTCGCGGCAGAACTGGATGATCTCCTCGGCGTCGAGGTCGGCGCCCGGCCGGGTCACCACGAAGGCGACCAGCCGCTCGCCCCACTCCTCGTCGGGCACGCCGACCACCGCGGCCTCCATCACGTCCGGGTGGCGGTGCAGGTGCTCCTCGATCTCGGCCGGGTAGATGTTGACCCCGCCCGAGATGACCATGTCGTGGACCCGCGAGGCCAGGTAGACGAATCCGTCGCCGTCGACCCGCGCCAGGTCGCCGACCGAGAAGAACCCCTCGCGCATCGCCTTGTCGGTCGACGCCTTGTCTCCGTGGTAGCCGGTGATGAGCATCGAGTTTCTGACGTAGAGCTCGCCCACCTCGCCGGCCGGCAGCTGACGGCCGTCCTCGCCAAGCACGCGGATCTGGTTGCCGGCCAGGACTCGCCCGACGGTGCCGGGCCGGGCGCCGTGATCGCTCGGGCCCGCCAGGGTGACGAGGCCGGTCTCGGTGGCGCCGTAGAAGTTCCACAGGATGGGGCCGTAGGCCTCCTGGAAGCGGCGCGCGGTCTCGGTGGTGAGCGGCGCGGCCCCCGACAGGATCCAGCGGAGCGACGACAGGTCGTACCGCTTGCGCACCGCCGGGTCGAGCGCGGTGAGCCGCACCAGCTGGGTCGGGACCATGAAGGCGCAGGTCACCTTCTCGCGCTCGATGAGCGCCAGCACCTCTTCCGGCTCGAAGTGATCGCTCACGATCACGCTGCCGCCGAGCGACATCATGATGAGGGCGAAGGCCGGCGCTGCGCTGTGGTAGAGCGGGCAGACCACCAGGTGGACGTCGCTGTGCTCGACCCCGACCGAGCTGATGAGGTCGGCCACCGCGTCGAGGCCGGTCCGCGACATGTTGCGGCTGGCGCCCTTGGGCTTGCCGGTGGTGCCCGAGGTGTAGACGATGACGCTCGACTCGGCGGTCTTGCCGCCCAGCTGGGGCGGCCGGTCGCCCGGCTGCGCCGAGACCCGCTCCCGGTAGCTGCCACCCTCGTCGTCGTCGATCTCCAGGCAGGCGTCCTTCGGGATGCCCGACTTCTCGCGGGCCGGGTCCACCTCGCGCGAGAACGAGGCGTGGTAGACGAGGGCGCGCGGCTGCGCGTTGCCGAGGATGTACTCGATCTCGCCGGCCTTGAGCCGCGTGCCGATCTGCACCGCGCTGGCCCCCACCCGCGGCAGCGCCTGCAACACCACCAGGTACTCGACGCAGTTGGGCAGCATGATGGCGACCCGGTCGCCGGGGCCGACCCCGAGCGAGACCAGGGCGTGGGCCACCTGGTTGACCTCGTGCTCGAACTCCGAGTAGCGCAGGCGACGCCGCTCGTCGGCCGCCGCCAGGCGGTCGGGCCACACCTGGGCGTGCAGCATGACCGCCATGTGCGGGCCGGGCTTGCTGCCGCGGGCGCTGCGCGCGAAGCGGGCGACGTGCTGCGGGCGCAGCGAGCGGATGAGGCCGGTGCGGGCCAGGATGCGGAGCGCGGCGGCCCCCTGCTGGCTGCTCATGCGGGCGCGGTCGAGGCCGCGGCGCAGCCGGGACGCCAGGTCGCGAGGGGGCGGGGTGGCCATGGGCGGGCATTATAATGTGGCGGCCGGGCCGGGGGCGGTATCCTGGGTGGGTGAGCGGCTGGGTGCTCGTGGTCATGCACCGCGGCGCGAGCTGGGACGTCCCGCTCGATCGCCCGGGTCCCTTCCGCATCGGCCGGTCTCCCGAGTGCGAGATCCACATCGACGAGAGCCGGATCTCGCGGCTGCACGCGGTCCTGGAGGTCGGCGAGGCCGGGGTCGAGATCGCCGATCAGGGCAGCCAGAACGGCACCCAGCTGGTCATGGTGGAGGACGGCGCCCAGGCGATCGACACCGGGCGCGCCATGGCGCGCGCGCTGCCGCCGAACCAGCGGGTGGTGGTGCCGGCCGGCGCGATGGTCCACGTCGGCTCGGCGGTGCTGGTCTTGACCGAGCGGGACGAGGCGCAGCGGGTGGTGACGCCCCTGCGCGAGCGGAAGGCGGAGATCGAGCCCCTGGCCCGCTTCTACCTGACCCGCGCCGCCGAGCGGGCCGGGCGCACCGCCCCGGTCCTGTCGGAAGCCGCGCGCGACGCGCTCCTCCGCCACGGCTGGCCGGGCAACCTCGGCGAGCTGCGCGACGTCATCGAGCGGGCGCTGGCCGCCTGCCCCGGCGACGTCATCGAGGCGGAGCACCTCGGGCTCCGGCCGCCCACGGTGGCGCCGCTGCCGGTGCCGCCCCGGCGGGGGTAGCCGCCGTCGCGCGCGCCGGCTGGCTAGTGGGCTTCGAGCCGGAGCAGCAGGCGCTGGACGTCGCGCCGGTGCGCGCTGTCCTTCTGATCGATCTCGAGGTAGGTGCGCCAGGCGGTGGCTGCGCCGCGGTTGTTGCCGGCCGAACGGGCGGCGTAGCCGAGCGTGCGGTAGGCCTCGGCGCGCCAGGGGGCGTCCTCGCGGGCCAGCTGGACCGCCCGGCCGAGCTGGGCGGCGGCGTCGCGCGCGCGGTCGGAGTCGAAGTAGGCCTGGCCGAGCGCGAAGTGCGCCTCCGGGTCGTCGGGCGCCGCGTGGGTGGCGCGCTCGAGGTACGGCGTCGCGGTCTTGACGTCGCGCATCGCCAGGTAGGCGCGGCCGAGGTCGCGCATGACCGAGGCGCCGTTGGGGTCGAGCTCCTGCGCCGCCTTCAGCTCGTCGATGGCGAGCGAGTACTCGCGCCGCAAGAGGCGGATGCGCGCGCGGCCGAGCCGCGGCGCCAGGTAGGCGGGATCGACCTCGCTGGCGCGGCCGAACTGGCGCAGCGCCTCGTCGAGCTGGCCGAGCCGCTCGGCCGCGCGCGCCAGCGCCTCGAAGTACTGCGCCTCCGGCTCGAGGCGGGTGGCGTCGCGGTAGGCCTTCTGCGCCTCTTCGAACTTCTGCTCGGCCAGGAGCTTCTCGCCGAGCAGGAACAGTCCGGTCGGGTGGCGCGGGCTCTCGCCTCGGATCGCCTCGCCCTGCAGCATGGCCTTGTCGTGCATCCCCTCGCGGGCGAAGAAGCGGCCGGCGCGCGCGCGCGCCGTCAGCGACGGCTTGCCGGCCAGGAGCTTGTCGAACACCAGGGCGGCGTCCTTGATCCGGCCGCGCGCCGCCAGCATCCGGGCCAGCGCCAGGCCGATGTCCTCGCGCGAGGCGTCCTTGTCCATCGCGCCGCGCAGGGTCTCGATCGCCTGTTCGTGCTTGCCCTGGAGGAACTGGGCCTGGCCGAGCTGGAAGCGGGCCTCGAGGTCGTCGGGACGCCGATGGAGCGCGCTCTGGAAGGCCTCGGCGGCGGCGGCGCCGTTGCCGGCCGACAGGTAGGCGCCGCCGAGCGTGATCGACAGGTCGGGATCCTTCTGCGCCGCGGCCTTGACCGGCTCGAGGACCTCCACCGCGTCCTTGGCCTTGCCGAGCCTGGTGAGCAGGATCGACAGCCTCACCGCCGCGGTGAAGTCGCCCGGCTCGGCGCGCTTCATCGACTCGCGGTACTCGGTCTCGGCTTTCTCCTGCACCGCGCGATCGGCGCTGCCCTCGAAGGCCGCCGCCCGGGTCAGGTGGACGCGCGCGATCATGAGCGGGTTGGCCACCGGCGGGGTGCGCGCCAGCAGGCCGTCGGCCAGCTTCATGGCCTCGTCCGGCTTGCCCTCGGCGATGGCGACGTCACCCAGCGCCAGCGCCGCCTCGATGTGGCCGGGGGCGACCGACAGGACCTCGCCCAGGCGCTTCCTCGCCCCGGCCAGGTCGCCGGTCCGCGCGGAGAACACCGCGAGCCCGACCTGGGCCCGCAGGTTCAGCTGATCGAGTGAGCGAGCCTCCTCGTAGAGCGCCTTGCCCTGGTCGAGGCGGCCGGCGCGCATCGCCTCGTCGGCGGCCAGCGCCTTGAGGCGCGACACGGCGCGCGGCGGCTCCTTGGCGAGGTCGGGCCGGTTGAGCAGCTCCTGGTAGCGGCCCTCGCGCTCGCCGACCGGCACCAGCTGCGCCAGCCCGATGAGCGCGCCCAGGTGATCGCGCTTGAATCGGTCGCGGCTCTCGTCGATGGCGGCCTGGAAGGCCTTGCGCGCCTCGTCGCGGGCGCCGAGCTCGAGCTTGGCGAGGCCGAGCCCGTACTGGGCGGGGATCCGCTTCGGCTTCCTGGCCAGCGCCGCGCTGAAGGCCTGCGCCGCCTTCTCGTGCTGTTCGTGGGCGGCGAGCGCCCAGCCGAGGTAGAGCCGCGCGTCGCCGTCGCGCAGCGGGTCCAGCTTCTTGACGGCCGCCTCGAAGCTGGTCGACAGCACCGCGCGCAGCGCCTCCGCCTTGGCCGCGTGCGGCCCCTTGCCGTGGCTCTTGCGCAGCTTCTCGATCGCCTTGTCGCCCTTCTCGGTGCGGGCCGCCACGTCGAGGCTCTCGTCGAGCACGGCGGCGAAGTTGGCCTCGGCCACCACCGCCAGCGCCTCGTCGTTGTTGCTGTCGCCGCCCAGCACGCGCTGCGCCTCCGAGGCCGCCCGCTCCCAGTGTCCGGCGGAGTCGTCGGACAGCAGCGTCTCTGCCTTTTTCAAGCCGCGCGAGGCGCTGTCCTTGCGGGTCTGGCTGCCCTGCCAGGTGGTCCAGGCGAACCAGCCGCCGGCCCCGAGCGCCACCACGCCGAGCACCGAGGCGAGGAGGATGGTCCGCTTGCGCCCGGTCCTGGCCGGGGCGGCCTCTTCGGCCTTCCTGACCGGCGCGCGCCTGACCGGCGTGGCCAGCTCGACCGGGCGGCCGGGCGCGCTCAGCGCCGGCGCCCGCTCGCCGCCGCCCGGCCGGTCGAGGTCGAGGCCGATCTCCATGGTCGGGCGGCCGACGTTCTCGGGCGCGAAGGGGTCCGCCTTGCCGCGCGCCAGTGGCACTCCCTGCGTGCCGTGCTTGGTCTGCTGCGGCCCCGCCGGCCGGCCGAAGGTGACCACCGACGAAGCGGGCAGCGCGGCGGGCTCGGGACCTGCCAGGTCGAGCTCGATGGCGTCGGGCCCTCCGAGGGAGAGCAGGCCGCTGTCCGAGGGGGCGGCCGGAGCGGGCCCGCTCGGGCCCAGCTCCTCGAGATCGATCGGGACCGACGGCGCCGAGTTGCCGGTGCGCTCCATCGTGAACTCGAGATCGCCGGTGTCGAGCCCGAAGGGGCGCTGCGGCCCGGTGGGCGGCGAGAGGAACGAGTCGCCGAGCTCGATCGAGTCGTGGAGATCGAACGAAGGCTTGTCGGCGGCCGGGGCGGTGGCGGCGCGCGCCGGATCGGGACCGGACGCCACGCGCGAGGCCGGCGCCGGCGCCGGCTTGCCGGTTCCCGCCACGGTGCGGCCGGCTGCCGCATCGCTGGGAGAGAGCTGCAGCTCGAGCTCCGCCGGATTGGCCTCGCGCTTGGGCTGCATGCCGTCGTCGAAGAATCCCTTGGGCGCCGGCAAGCCGACTGCGGCGTTGCCCGGCAGGCGCGGCTGCAAGCCGTCGTCGAAGAATCCCTTCGGGGCGGGCAGGTCGATTCCCTTGGTGGGAACCGGGCCGACCGGGGTGAGGAGATCCGGTAGCTGCTTGGTGGGAAGCGGGCCGACCGGCGCCGGCAGATCGGGGACGTCGCCGGGCGGCCGCCTGGCCTGCGGCGCCACCGGGGGCGGCTCGGTGTCGCCGGCCGACGGCATCGGCGTCGCCGCCGGCGCGGCGGCGGCCGGGGCATTCTTCTTCGAGGTCGGTCCGACCGGCGTCAGGAGATCGGGGACGCTCTTCTTCGGCAGCGGTCCGACCGGCGCCAGCAGATCCGGGATCTGCGGATCGGCGGGCGCATTCCTCTTCGAGGTCGGTCCGACCGGCGCCGGCAGATCGGAGATCTCGCGCGGCGGGCGGGTGACCTGCTTGGCCGCCGGCACCGCGGTGCGGGAGGCCGCCGGCGGCGTCCCCTTCTGCGTCGGCCGGGGGCCGACCGGCGCGAGCAGATCGGGCGCCTCGCGGCCGGCGCCCTGCTGCTTCTTCGAGGTCGGTCCGACCGGCGCCACCAGATCGAGCTCCTCGTCCTCCTTGCGGGCGAGCGGCGAGGCGCGCTTGGGAACCGGCACGCCCGCCAGATCGGCCCCGGCTCCGTAGCGGCTCTCCTCCAGGTTGACGAGGTCGCTGGCCGAGAGATCGTCCCAGGCCAGCCCGCCCTCATCGCTGGCGGGCGATGGGGATGGCTTGGGCCGCGCCGCCGGGGCCGGCACCTTGACGCCGAGGGCGGGCGTCTTCGCGCGCGGAGCCGGCGCTCCCTTGCTCGGCGTCTGCAGCGGGCCGAGCCCGAAAACCGTGCGCGCCGGCGCGCCGCTGGCCGGCGTCGTCATGCCCATGGCGTCGGCGCCGGTCGGCATGACGGTGATGGCCTGTCCGCAGCGGGCGCACTTGATGATCTTCCCGCTGGGCGGGACGTCGGCATCGTCGAACCGATACGTCGCGCCGCACTTCTCGCACGTCACCCCGACCATGACGGCAAGTGTATGCCATCAGAATGGGTGCTGTAACTCCAGCTGGCGCTTGCGAGTCGCCGCCGGCGTCCGCCGGGGCGGCGGCATCGGATCGCCGTCGTCGTCCTCGGCATAGGGGTCCTCGAGGTCGGGTGACATGCCACGTCGGGCTCGCTGCCCGCGCCGCCCTTTTCCCAGCGCCTGGCCGCGCATGACCCGGCCGATCTGGCGGCGGATCGCGTTGTCCACCCGCGGCAGGACCAGGACCAGCCGCCCGGCCTGGGCGGCGCTCAGCACCTTGCGGGCCGCCACGATGCGCTCGCGCTGGACCTGGTACACCTTGTCGTAGTGTGCGAGGAGCGCGTCGACCAGGCGCGCCGCTTCACCCTGGTTTTGAGCCCGGCGCGCGATGCCCTGGCGCAGCTCGCGGCGCAGCCGGGCGCCCTCGACCTGCAGCGCCTCCAGGCGGTCGTCGTACTTGCCGAGGATGGGGAAGAGCCTGGCGGCGGTGGCGTCGTCGAGCTCGAGCTCTTCGGTCAGATACCAGACCCGCATGGCGCGAATGCGCTTCTTGAGGGCGGCCTTGTCTGCCTGCGGGGCGCCGGGGCGGCCGGCGGCGCCGCCGGGCTGGGCGGCGGCCGAGCCGGCCCCCAGGACCAGCGCGAGCAGGGTGACGGCGGTCTTCATCATGATGACTCCCTGCCGGGCTCAGCCGGCGGACACCTCGGCGAGGAAGCGGTCGATCTTCTCGATCCCGTCGGGCGGGAGCTCCTCGGCCAGCTCGTCGGCGGTCAGCGTGTCATCGTCGAAGACGTCGAGGTCGTCGTCGTCGTCGCCGCCGGCGCCGCCGGCGCCCGGGTCGAGGAGGTCGGCGATGAACCCCTGGTCGCCGAGGTCGTCGGACTCGAGCTCGTCATCGAGATCGGCCAGCTCGGTCGGGCTGAGCTCGTCCACCTCCGGCTCGCGGAGAGCGGGGAGGGCGTCCGGCTCCTCGGCGCCGTCAGCCGTCGTCGGCGGCCGAGGCTCCACCGGCGCGGTGGCCGGCGGCTCGGTCAGGGCGGCCGCGCGCGGCCGACTGGTTTCCCTGCCGTCGCCCGGGCGAAGAGCGATGAACCCGACCACCGCCGCGGCGCTCGCCGCCAGCGCCCCGATCGCGATCAGGCGGCGCGGCTGCCACAGCCAGGCGAAGCGGCGCGGCAGCGCGGCGTCGCAGGCCTGGTGGATGGCGCGCGCCATCTCGTCCCAGTCCGGCTCGGCCGCGGCGTCGGGCCCGGTCTGCCGCGCCTCGGCCAGGAGGCGGCGGATCGCCTCCAGCTCGCCGCGCGCCTCGGGGCTGTGCGCCAGCAGCGACTCCACCTCGGCCGCCTCGGCAGGGGTGAGGCCGCCATCGGCGTAGGCGGCCAGGAGCTCTTCGGGGCGCTTCTTCATCGGTCGCCTTTCCGGTTGTCCTCTGCCAGCGCCCGCAGCCGCTTGACCGCGTGGTGGAAGTTCACCTTGGCCGCATTCTCGGTCGACCCGCAGAGCTCGGCCACCTCGCGAAACGGCAGCTCGTCGAAGATGCGCAGCTCGAGCACCATCCGCTGCCTGGGCGGCAGGCTGGCGATGGCGCGCCGCAGCCAGGCGCCCCGCTCCTGCGCGTCGAGCGCGTCGAGATCGACGGCCGGCGGCGCCGCCGCCTCGTCGATCAGCTCCGGCCGATCGGTCGCCTCGCCGCGCCGGCGATTTCGGAGCTCGTTGAGGCACAGGTTGATCGCGATGCGGTAGATCCAGGTGCGGAAGCTGGCCTCGGCGCGGAAGCGGGGCAGGGCGCCGTACACCTTGAGGAAGGTCCGCTGGGTCAGGTCCTTGGAGTCCGCCTCGCTGCGCAGATAGCGATAGGCGAGGTGATAGATCGGCCGCTGGTAGTGGCGCACGAGATCGTCGAACGCGCGCCGGTCGCCCGCCAGGTAGCGCGAGACCAGCTCGCCGTCGCGGCGCGCCGCCGCCTGGCCTTCGCTCTCTGGTGCGGCAGCCGAGACGACCGGCATGTCGAGTCGAAGGGCCAGGGCGACGCTCACGATGTGGATTTGACCCGCATCTTGCGGTTCCGGTTAAGCGCGAGTACTCTTCCGGGGCTCAAGTGTCCAGAATTAGAGGATATCAGACATGGTGGAGGTAGG
>Ga0111539_10012502_pt1 | contig 10639 bp, 9 predicted proteins | sample RhiMethybrSRZTD1_FD_79667 | JGI IMG/M metagenome (GOLD analysis project Ga0111539, IMG submission 79667) | Populus rhizosphere microbial communities from Tennessee, USA - Rhizosphere MetaG P. TD hybrid SRZTD1 (version 2) (version 2) | ecosystem: Host-associated > Plants > Roots > Rhizosphere >... | reverse complement strand
GTCCCGGACGTCCGGTGTGTCGGACGGTGTCCGGTGTCCCGGACGTCCGGTGTGTCGGACGGTGTCCGGTGTCCCGGACGTCCGGTGTGTCGGACGGTGTCCGGTGTACCGGACGTCCGGTGTGTCGGACGGTGTCCGGTGTCCCGGACGGTGTCCGGCGAACGCGCGCCAGAGCCACCTCCGCCAACGCGTCCCGGGGCGTGCACAACTAACTGGCTCCGGAACCACCTCCGCCAACGCGCCCCGGGAGGCCCCGGGGCGTGCACAACCAACTGGCTCCGGAAACCACCTTCCCCAACGCGCCCCGGAGGTGCACACCAACGCCCCACGGGGGCGTGCACAACCAACTGGCCCCGGGGGCCCCGGGGCCACCTCCCACAGGCCGCGCGGTGGCGCGCTCGTCTCGATCGAAGGATCCGTCGATGAGATGTGCTTTCTGTCAGACAGGTCTGCTTCCCCCCAAGGGGACCAGCACCTCCACCCGCTCGAGCACTCGATCATCGGACATCTCTTCAAGGCGAGTCTTCTCCATCCTCCTCGCATACCACGCTGTCCAGGCGCTCCCCGCCGACGCATCCAGCTGCGCTCTCATCCGCGATCTCTCCTCGCGTGCCGCGTTTCGCCGCCGCGCTCGCAAGAACCGACCAGCGCGCGCCTCCTCCGCACCTCGAGCCGATCGCATGCGCACCAGCCGAAACACACCGCTCGAACCGACACCTTGGTCATCCACTTTCTTCTCGAAATTTTCTTATGGCTGCGCCGCGGCCCTCGAGTCCCGTCTCCTTCCCCCCAACGCCCCGGCCCCGGCGCCGCCGCCCTTGGTCTCGCCCGCACGCGCGCCGACGCGCGAGCGGCGTGCCACCGTCATGGCTCAGGACTACACGCCCTGGCCGCGGCCTCCCTAGGTGGCGCGCCGGTTGCGCGGCGCGCGCGAAGGGTGACCAAGGGCGGCGGCGCTCTGGCGCGGCCACTGGTCGAACAGTGCCACCCGGACAGAGTCGACAGACAGATGTCCGCTCGGGCCGGACACATGTCCGGACGAGGCGGCCTCGCTGCGGCCAAGCCGGCGACTTCGCGCGGCTGTCGGGGCCCCCTCGGCGGCACGGGGCTTGCTGCTCTGCCTTGCGCGATGATTCCCGACACCTCCGCGATGGACCGGACGGTCAGACCGCGCCGCGTGCCGCGTTGGGTGGTCATCGGGCTCGCCGCGCTCGCCGGACTGGCGGCCGCCGGGTTCGCCCTGGCCCCGCGCGTCCAGCGCTGGATGAGCGCCGAGCGATCGGTGGACGGCGACTCGATCCGAATCGGGGTGACGACGGTCGGCGACCTCGAGCGCGACCTGGTGGCGCAGGGCCGCGTGGTCGCCGCGCTGCACCCGACCCTGTTCAGCCCGGCTCAGGGGATCGTCGAGCTGTCGGTCAAAGCCGGCGCCGAGGTGAAGAAGGGCGATCGGCTCGCCACCATCGACAGCCCCGCGCTGGCCAGCAAGCTGGCCGAGGAGCGCGCGACGCTCGCCTCCCTGCAGTCGGAGCTCGGCCGCGCGCAGATCGCCGCGCGCCAGGCGCACGTCAAGAGCAAGCAGGCGATCGACGTCCTGGCGGTCAAGCATCAGGCGGCCGAGCGGACACTCACTCGCACGCGCAACCTGGCCGAGCAGGGCGCGCTCGCCAGCTTCGAGGTCGAGAAGGCGGGCGACGATCTCCAGCTGACCAAGTTCGAGCTCGACAACGCGCGCGAGACCGCCGGCCTCGAGAAGGAGACCCAGGCCTTCGAGATCGAGACCCGCCGGCTCGCGGTCCAGCGCCAGCAGGCGGTGGTCGAGGAGCTCGCCCGCCAGCAGGGCGAGCTCTCCATCACCGCGCCGTTCGACGGCCTGGTGGCCGGCGTGAGCGTGCAGGACCGCGACGCGGTCGCTGCCCACCAGGCCATCGTCACCGTGGTGAACCTGTCGGCGCTCGAGGTCGAGCTCGAGCTGCCGGAGAACCAGGCGACCGGCGTCGCCCCCGGCACGCCGGCCGAGATCGCCTACGGCGGCGCCACCTACCCAGGCAAGGTGGTGACCATCGCGCCCGAGGTGGTGGACAGCCAGGTCCGCGGCACCGTCAGCTTCGCCGGCGAGGCGCCCGCCGGACTGCGGCAGAACGAGCGGGTCTCGGTGCGCGTCCTGCTCGAGCGGCGCCGGCAGGTGCTCAAGCTGCCGCGCGGGCCCTTCCTCGAGGCGGGCGGCGGCCGCTCGGCCTACGTGCTTCGCGGAGACGTCGCGACCCGCCGCCCGATCCAGATCGGCGTCACCGGCGTCGCGGAGGTGGAGGTGGTCGCGGGCCTGCGCACCGGCGATCGCGTGGTGGTGTCCGATACCAGCGGCTTCGAGGGCGCCGAGTCGGTGCTCATTCGATAAGGAGCAGTGATGCTGCGAATGACGAACATCAAGAAGGTCTACCGGACGGATCTGGTCGAGACGCACGCGCTCGCCGATCTGTCCATCCACGTCAAGCCGGGCGAGTTCGTCGCCGTCATGGGCCCGTCCGGCTCGGGCAAGACCACGTTCCTCAACGTGGCCGGCCTGCTCGACACCTTCGACGGCGGCGAGTACCTGCTCGACGGCGTGGACGTCCACCAGCTCGGCGACGGCGAGATGTCGCGCATCCGCAACCAGAAGATCGGCTTCGTCTTCCAGAGCTTCAACCTCATCCCGGAGCTCGACGTGTTCGACAACGTCGACGTCCCGCTGCGCTACCGGCGCCTCCGCGCCGGCGAGCGGAAGGAGCGCATCCACCGCGCGCTCGAGCAGGTCGGCCTCGGCTCGCGCATGCGCCACCTGCCCTCGCAGCTGTCGGGCGGCCAGCAGCAGCGGGTCGCCATCGCCCGCGTCCTGGCCGGCGACCCCAAGCTCATCCTGGCCGACGAGCCGACCGGCAACCTCGACTCGCTCATGACCCACGAGATCCTCGACCTGCTCGAGCGCATCAACGAGGAGGGCGCCACCATCATCATGGTGACCCACAGCGCCGAGTGCGCGGCGCACGCCCACCGGCAGATCCACCTGCGCGACGGCCGGGTCGCCGAGGTGGACGAGCCGCCCAGCCTGGTGCGCGGCCGCGAGCCGCTCGCCCCGGGGCTCCAGTGAAGACGATGTTCGGATACCAGCTCAAGACCGCGTGGAGGAGCCTGGGGCGCAACCCGGGCCACACCGCGATCGTCGCCGGCGGCATCGCGCTCGGCGTCGCGGTGTCGACCCTGTTCGCCACCGTCCGCCACTCGTTCGCCAAGGACCCCATCCCGGGCCGGAGCCACGTCCTCTACAACGTCCGGCTCGACAACTGGGGTCCGAACGAGCCGTACCCGGGCGGCGGCCCGCCGACCCAGGTCACCTACCAGGACATGGCGAACCTCATGCGCTCGGACATCCCGGTCAGGCAGAGCGGGACGTTCAAGAGCGCCCTCTACGTGTTCCCCGACCCGACGATGGGCCGGCCGACCAAGGAGCTCATCCGGCTCTGCTTCGCCGACTTCTTCACCATGTTCGCGGTCCCCTTCCGCTACGGCGGCCCGTGGGGCAAGGCGCAGGACGAGAAGGCCGAGCAGGTGGTCGTGCTCGGCAAGCAGATGAACGACCGCCTGTTCGGCGGCGGCAACAGCGTCGGGCGGACCGTCCGCATCGAGGATCGCGAGTTCAAGGTGGTCGGCGTGCTCGACGACTGGCGGCCCAACCTCAAGATCTACGACCTCACGCAGAACCCGGTGCAGGAGCCGGAGGGGATCTTCGCCCCGTTCGGCCTGCTCCAGCCGATGGACCTCAGGACCGCCGGCAACAGCGACGGCTGGAAGACGCAGGATTCGCCGGGCCAGGCCAGCTTCCTGGCCTCGGAGAACACCTGGATCCAGTTCTGGGTCGAGCTGCCGACCGAGGACCAGGTCGCGCGCTACAAGGCGTTCGTCGACGCCTACACGCTGGAGCAGAAGAAGCTCGGCCGCTTCCAGCGCCCGCTCAACAACAAGGTGCAGACGGTCGGCGAATGGATGGCGGAGCGGCGGGTGGTGCCGAAGGAGGCGACCGCGATGATGGCGGTGTCGCTGCTCTTCCTCCTCATCTGCGCGCTCAACCTGATCGGGCTGCTGCTCGGCAAGTTCCTCGCCCGGGCTCCCGAGATCGGCGTCAGGCGCGCGATGGGCGCCCGCCGCCTCGACGTCTTCGTCCAGCACATCGTCGAGTGCGAGCTCATCGCGCTGGCCGGCGGCGCCATCGGGCTGGCGCTCTCGGTCGGCGGCCTGTGGGTGGTCAACCAGTGGACCCGCGCGATCACCCAGCGGAGCGACTTCTTCCAGATCGACTGGAAGATGGCCGCCTTCGCAGCGCTGGCTGGGCTGGTCGCCGGCCTGGTGGCCGGCGTCTACCCGGCGCTGCGCGTCTGCCGCATCGCGCCGGCCACCCACCTCAGGATGCAGTAGGAGCGCACCATGGAGATAGGACCCATCCTGCGCGCGATCCGCCGCAACAAGGCCCGCTTCGGGCTGGTCGCGGCCGAGGTCGCCCTCACCCTCGCGGTGGTCGTCAACTGCATCGCGCTCATCGTCGACGCGCGCGAGCAGATGGCTCGCTCATCCGGGTTCGACGACGACGCCCTGCTGGTGGTCAATTCGGTTCCGTTCGGCGAGGCGTTCAAGGAGGAGGCGTACCGCCAGAACGCGCTGCAGGCCGACCTCGCCGCGCTGCGCGCGACGCCGGGCGTGCGCTCGGCGATGAATACCCGCTTCGTCCCGTGGGGCGGCGGCGGCAGCTCGCAGGAGATGAAGGCGCTCGGCTCGAAGGGGCCGATGCTGCGGACCCAGGTCTACCCGGCCGACGACGGCCTGCTCGAGACGCTCGACCTCGAGCTCACCGAGGGTCGCGCATTCAACCGCGAGGAAGTGGAGCGCGACAGTCGCCGGGTCACCGAGCTCTTCGCCCACGACAGGCCGCGCGGCCCGGACGGCCACCCGAAGGACAAGTTCCTCCAGGAGATCGTCATCAGCCGGCACTGGGGCGAGGAGGTCTTCGGCCCGGCGCCCTCCTACCTCGGCAAGATGCTCGAGGACTCCGACACCGATCAGTACCGGGTCATCGGGGTGGTCGACGAGTTCTTCAACCCCTACCCCTGGCCGATCCACGAGAACGTCGTCTTCTTCGCGAACTTCGGCACCAGCTACGAGGGAGGCACTCGCTACCTGGTGCGCGCTCAGCCGGGACAGGCGGCCGCGCTGCAGCGCCGGCTCGAGGAGGTCCTGAACCGGAGCAACGATCAGCGGACCGTCCAGGTCCAGCTCATGAGCGACATCAAGCAGCAGTTCTTCGGCCCGCAGCGGATGACCGCCTGGCTGATGGGGCTGGTCGCGGTGCTCCTGGTGGTGGTCACCGGGCTCGGGATCGTCGGCGTCACCTCGTTCCTGGTGACCGAGCGGACCCGGCAGATCGGCACCCGGCGCGCGCTCGGCGCCCGCATGGGCGACATCCTGCGCTACTTTCTCCTGGAGAACTGGATGGTGACCACCCTCGGCATCCTGGTCGGCGTCGGCCTCGCGGTGGGGCTCAACGTCGCGCTGCTCACCGTCATCGAGGGGGCCAAGCTGAACCCCGGCACCATCATCGCCGGCGCCGTCCTCCTCTGGCTCATCGGGCTCGGCTCGGCGCTGGTCCCGGCGCTGCGGGCGGCGCGCACCTCGCCGGCGGTGGCGACCCGAAGCGTGTGATGGCGACCCCGGGCCCACGTGTCCTGGTCGTCGAGGACCAGCCGGCGGTCGCCAAGGCCCTCGAGGTCCTGCTCGCCATCCACGACATCCCGTGCGCCACCGCGGCCAGCCCGGCCGAGGCGCTGGAGCTCATCGACCGCGAGGAGTTCGGCGCGGTGGTGCAGGACATGAACTTCGGGCCGTCCGACACCGACGGCGCCGCCGGCCTCGATCTCTTCCGCCGGCTGCGCGCCATCGACCCCGAGCTGCCGGTCCTCGCGCTCACCGCCTGGGCCTCGCTCGAGACCGCGGTCGCGATGGTCAAGGAGGGGGCCGCCGACTACCTGGCCAAGCCGTGGGACGACGCCAAGCTGGTCGCCACCGTGCGCAACCTGGTCAGGATGCGCGAGCTCCAGCTCGAGAACCAGCGGCTGCGCCACGCCCAGGCGCGCGAGCGCGGCCGGCTGGGCCGCTACGACCTGTGCGGCCTGGTCTACGAGAGCGCGGCGATGCACCGGGTGGTCACGCTGGCGGTGCAGGTCGCCGCCTCCGACGTTCCGGTGCTGGTCACCGGGCCCAACGGCGCCGGCAAGGAGATGATCGCCGACCTCATCGTGGCCAACTCGCGGCGCAAGGGCGAGCCCTTCGTCAAGGTCAACGCCGGCGCCCTGCCGGACGAGCTGCTCGAGGCCGAGCTGTTCGGCGCCGAGCCGGGCGCCTATACCGGCGCGGTCAAGCGGCGCATCGGTCGCTTCGAGGCCGCCGACCGCGGCACCCTCTTCCTCGACGAGATCGGCAACCTGTCGCCGGCCGGGCAGGCCAAGCTCCTGCGCGTCCTGCAGAGCGGCACCTTCGAGCGGCTGGGCTCGAGCGACCAGCGCAAGGTCGACGTCCGCATCCTGGCCGCGACCAACGTCGACCTCCAGGCCGCGATGGCCGAGGGGCGCTTTCGCGAGGACCTCTTCTTCCGCCTGAGCGTCATCGAGATCCGGGTCCCGCCGCTGCGCGAGCGCCCGGAGGACATCTTCCCGCTCGCCGAGGCGTTCCTGGCGGGCATCGCCGCGGGTGGTTCGCCGCGCCGCCTGACCAGCGCCACCCGGGCGGCGCTCGAGGAGCACAGCTGGCCGGGCAACGTGCGCGAGCTGATGAATCGACTGCAGCGCGCCGCCCTCATCGGCGCCGGGCCCGCGATCGAGCTCGAGGACCTCGGCCTGGGCGACGGCGCTGTCGAGCCGACCCAGTCCTCCGACGGCGAGGCCGACGAGAGGCGCCAGCTCGAGAAGCTTCTGGTGGAGAGTGGCGGTATGGTCTCGCGCGTGGCGAGCAAGCTCGGCATCAGCCGGCAGGCGCTGTACCGCCGCATGCAGCGGCTGGGCATCGCGCTCGAGCGGCGACCCAAGCCGTGAAGGCGGCCGGCACGCTCCTCCTCCTGGCGCTGGTCGGCCCCATCGCCGCCGCCGGCGCCGCCACCACCGCCGCCGCTCTCGACCTCGGCCCGCTGGCGGTCGCCGGCGCCGCTCTCGCCACCGCGCTCGTCGTCACCTTCGCGGTCATGCTCCCGGCCCTGCGCGGGGCGCGGCGAGTGCTCGGCGCGCTCGAGGACGGCGTGCGCGGATTCCGCGACGGCGACTACAGCCTGAGGCTCGCGGTCGACCGCGAGGACGAGCTCGGCGCGCTGGTCGACGTCTACAACCAGATCGGCGAGACCCTGCGCGACGAGCGCCGCGACATCTTCCAGCGCGAGCTCCTGCTCGACACCTTGCTGCACGGCGTCCCGGTCGCCACCCTCCTCACCGGCCCCACCGGCCGCGTCCTCTTCTCCAACCGCGCCGCCCGCCAGCTGCTCGGCCACGGCCGACGCCTCGAGGGCCACAAGATCGCCGAGGTCCTCGCCGCCGCCCCGCCCGAGCTCGCCGACGTGGTGACCGCCGAGAGCGACGCCCTCTTCACCGTCCGCATCGACGGAGACGAGGAGACCTTCAAGGCGGGCCGGCGGACCTTCCAGCTCGGCGGCCAGGAGCACACCCTCTACCTGGTCGAGCGCCTGACCCCGGAGCTGCGCCGCCACGAGGTCGCCGCCTGGAAGAACGCGGTCCGCATCGTCAACCACGAGCTCAACAACTCGCTCGCGCCCATCCGCTCGCTGGTCAACTCCGCGCGGACGGTGCTCGACAAGCCGGAGCACCGCCACCGCCTCGAGGAGATCTTCGCCACCGTCGCCGAGCGGGTCTCGCACCTGGCCGCCTTCCTCGACGGCTACGCCGCCTTCGCCCGCCTGCCCTCGCCGAAGAAGCGCGACGTCCTCTGGCCCGACCTGCTCGATCGCGTGCGCCAGATCTGTCCGTTTGCCGACGACGGACGGCTCCCCACCGCGCCGGCCCACATCGATCCATCGCTGATGGAGCAGGTGCTCATCAACCTGGTCAAGAACGCGCGCGAGTCGGGCGGCCCGACGGACGAGGTCAAGGTCTCGGTGAAAGACGCGGCCGACGGCGGCTTCGTCCTCACCGTGGTCGACCGCGGCCGCGGCATGGACGAGGAGGTGCTCCGGCGCGCGCTGGTCCCCTTCTACACCTCCAAACCGCAGGGCACCGGCCTCGGCCTCCCGCTCTCGAGCGAGATCGTCGAGGCCCACGGCGGCCGCCTGTCGCTCGAGAACCGCGCCGGAGGGGGGCTCGCGGTCACCTGCCGCCTGCCACCCCGCTGACGCATCCGAGCAGCTATCCTGGATTCATGTCCATGAACCTGGGCCAGGTGCTATGCGCGGTCTTCGTCGTGTGGTGCGTGGCCGTCGTCATCAAGGCCGTGACCGCGCTGCGACGCGGCGAACCGTACGTCTTCTCGATGTGGGACGGTGGCGCGATACGCGTGGGCAAGAAGCTCGGAAGGACGGGCACGCAGGTGAAGATCGCGGTCGGCATCCTGATGGGGGCGTGCCTGGCCGCGCTCGCCACCCGCTCCGTCGTCCCCTATGGCATCGCGTTCCCTTCCCTCGTGGTCGTCGTCGCGGTCGGCATTCTGTGCGATTTCCTGCTCGCCGAAGACGATTGAGGCAGCTCGGTGTCCCGTTCGCTCGATCTGGCTGCCGGCCTCTTCGAGGTCGCCATCGGACGCTTCGACGCGGTCAACGCCGAGGATCCGCGGCAGGAGGGCGGCCAGCCGCACGAGCTGGTCTACGCGCGCCGGATGACGGGGTGGCTCGAGCGTCTGGCGCCGGACGCGCCCGAGGAGCTGCGCCTGGCGGCCCGCGCCCAGCACATCGGCCGCTGGCGGCTGCCGCGCGGCGGCTTCCCCGAGGGGCGGGCCGGTTACAAGCGGTGGCGCTCGGAGTGCGCGCGCATGCATGCCGACATCGCCGCCGGCATCATGACCGAGGTGGGCTACGGCGCCGACTCCGTCCAGCGCGTCCGCGACCTCCTGACCAAGAAGCGCCTGGCCCACGACCCCGACGTCCAGGCGCTCGAGGACACCGCCTGCCTGGTCTTCCTCGAGCACGACTTCGCCGCCTTCGCGCAGAAGCACGAGCGCGACAAGCTGGTCGACATCGTGCGCAAGACCTGGGCAAAGATGTCCGAGCGCGGGCGCGCCGCCGCCGCCGGTCTCGCGCTGCCGGCCGACCTGGCCGCCATCGTCGCCGAGGCGGTGGGCTGAGGCGTCGCGCTCGGCAACGGCCACTGGCGGCCCCAGCAGCCACCGGGGACCGAAGTGCTCGAAGACGGGGCGCCGCGGGCTGGCGCCCGGGTTGCAGCAGCTGTCCCGATGCCGCCGCGCCGGGCAATCGCACTGGCCGCCTTCGCCCTGCTCGCCGCCGCGGCGCAGCCGGCGGGCGCCCAGTCGCTGGTCGTCATCGGCGGGGGGCTCGACGACCCGGCCATCTACGACCAGATCATCCAGCTCGGCGGTGGCCCCGACAAGGCGCGGATCGGCATCCTGACCACCGGCTCGGCGACCCCGGAAGAGAACGGCCGCTTCTACGTCGATGCCTTCGCCGCCCGCGGGGCGACGGCCGAGTGGCTCCCGCTCGACGCGGCGCATCCCGGTGGCGCGGACGATCCGGCGCTGGCCGCCCGGGCCGGCGCCTGCAACGTCTTCTTCCTGGGCGGCGGCGACCAGCGGCGCTACACCCGCGCCCTCCTGCGCCGGAGCGGCTCCGACACCGCGCTGCTCGCCACCATGCGGCGGGTCTTCGCGGCCGGCGGCGTGGTCGCCGGGACCAGCGCCGGCGCGGCCGTGCTGGTCGACGCCCCCATGGTGACCGGGGGCGAGAGCTACGACGCCCTCGCGCGGCCGCGCCGGCTGACCGACCGCGCGCGCGGCGGCCTGCGGCTGTTTCGCTTCGGGCTCATCGACACCCACTTCGGCGAGCGCGGCCGGCAGGGCCGGCTGATCCGGCTGGCCGCGCGCCGCGGCGTCCCGCTGGCCTTCGGCATCGACGAAGACACCGCGCTGGTGGTGACCGACGCCCTCGGGCCGCGTCCCGCCATGCAGGTGGTCGGGCGCGGAGGCGTGAGCGTGTTCGATCTCACCCGCGCGCGCACCAGCCGGCGCGGCCGCTGGGCGATCGCCGACGTGCGCAGCCACTACCTCCTGTCGGGCGACTCCTTCTCGGCGACCGACCGGCGCTTCCGCCCGCGGCCCGGCCGGACGCGCGACCGCTCCGCCCAGGCGGGCGAGGCCGCCGATCAGCGCGACATCTTCAGCGCGGTCGACCGGAAGGCCAACCGCCGGCTTCGCCCGCGCGCCTTCATCAGGACCGCGCAGTCGGCGATGTCGCCCGGTGCGGCGCCGGCAACCGCGCATCCGGCCGAGGACGGATCGTGGCGGGTGAGCCTGCGGCGCGGACGCGGCGCGGCTCGCTACCGCGGCGGCTCCTACCGAAATCTCAGGATCGACATCCGCCGGGCCCGCTGAGCCGGTCAGGGCGGCGCGGGCG
>Ga0111539_10012501_pt1 | contig 10640 bp, 3 predicted proteins | sample RhiMethybrSRZTD1_FD_79667 | JGI IMG/M metagenome (GOLD analysis project Ga0111539, IMG submission 79667) | Populus rhizosphere microbial communities from Tennessee, USA - Rhizosphere MetaG P. TD hybrid SRZTD1 (version 2) (version 2) | ecosystem: Host-associated > Plants > Roots > Rhizosphere >... | reverse complement strand
GCGCGAGTAACCTCCCGCGCGTGAGCCTCAACGGCCGCCCGATCGAGAAGACCGCGACACTCCCCGACGGGCGCGAGGTCACCATCCGGATCGGCATTCCCGAGGACTCCTACATCGCGAGGAAGGAGATCCGCACCGTCGACGTGGAGCTGTTCACCGCGGACGAGCACCTGGCCGCAGTCAACTCCGTGCTGCTCCCCGAGCAGGAGAGCGAGGCGCTCGCGCTGGCCAGGCGGATCGTGGCGGGCCTGGAGTCCGGCGAGCTGGAGCCGACAGCCGGGGCGATCGCGCCGCTCGCGGACGATCCACCGGCCGGGTAGGAAGCGGGCGGAGGGAATCGAACCCTCATAACCAGCTTGGAAGGCTGGGGCTCTACCATTGAGCTACGCCCGCGCGCGTTCTTCAAGCCTACCCTCGAAATAGCGCGAAAACCGACCGCCGGTTTCCCGATTAGGGTGAGCCGGTGGAGCGGGTCGTCCTGGCGAGGCACGGGGAAAGCGAGCTCTCGCTTGTCGGCCGCACCAACGGCGACCCGTCGCTCGCCGTCCCCTTGACCGAGGCCGGGCGCGAGCAGGCGCGCCAGCTCGGGCGCGACCTCGCCGGCGACCAGATCGACCTCTGCGTCACCTCGGAGTTCCTGCGCGCGCAGGAGACCGCCGACCTCGCGCTCGAGGGACGCGAGGTTCCGCGGCTCGTGCTGGCGGACTTGAACGACATCCGCTTCGGCGAGTTCGAGGGACGCCTGCTGACCGAGTACCGAGCCTGGGCGCATACGCACGGCCCCACGGATCCCGCGCCCGGCGGCGGCGACAGCCGGGCGCAGACCGTCGCCCGGTACGTCCACGGCTATCGGATGATCCTGGGGCGACCGGAAGCAACCGTGCTCGCCGTGTCGCATGGACTCCCGGTCCGGTATGTGCTGGACGCCGTTGCAGGGCGCGATCCCGCGGCCGCGATCGCCCGGGTGCCCTACGCGGAGGCGTTTCGCCTCTCCGCCGCAGAGCTCGAAGACGCGGTGAGACGCTTGGAAGCGTGGTTGCTGACGCCTGCGTGGTCAGCCTGATGACCCCGACACCGCTCTAGAAATCGCTTCCGCTTTCTCCTAAGCTCGGCGGCGGACCTGCGGCGGTGCGTCGGGGTCGGCTTTGCTGAAACCGAGGGGAGGGCTCGTGCAAATGAGGATCCTGAGTTTGTGTGCGGCGCTTTGCGCCGCAGTCGTTGTGGTCGGCGGTTCGGGAGCCGGCACGGCGAAGGTACGGGGGGCAGCGAAGATCGACGTCTCTACAAGAGCGGCTGTCGTCCATTACCTGCGCTCGATCCACGTGAACCCACGTGGTGTCGTTATCCAGCGCGGCGCGCGTAACTACGCAGGCGCGCGGTGCCCGGGCAAGGGTTGGAACTGCGCCTCTACCAAACGCCCCGTCGTGCAGGTCGCGGCGGTGAGCGGGAAGAACACGTTCAGCTGCTCGACCTCGAGCTGCGCAGTCGTCCAGATCGCGGCGGCTCCAACCGCGACGAACACGGCCAAATGCATCAAGACAACGGGGCTGTCGGGGACGTGCACGATCAACCAGTCGAGCACGAGCGCCAACAACGTCGCGATCGTCCTTCAGCTAGCGGCGAAGGGGTCCGGGCTCACCCAGACCGCGACCTACTCCGCCCAGATCACGCAGCGGACTACAGGAGCAGGCGCCTTCAACAGGGCGTGCGTCCTGCAGCAGGTGAGCATTGACGGGTCGACGGTCGCAAAGGGCGGCACGCCGGTGAACGTCAACCTCGCCGCGCATCAGACCGTGAACGTCAAGCAGGACTCGGCAACAGGCGACAACGTGGTTCAGCGGGCGACGACATCCACGGCCGGTGTCTGCGACGGCCCGAACACGCCTCTGACGCAGGCTCAAACGCTGACGTCGACGGCCCAGGGGTCAGGACCGATCACCCAGAACCAGAACTCCGTGGACACCGGACCGAACATCGCCCTCGACATCGCGCAGAACCAAAGCGCCGGTTTCTTCGGCACGGCCACGGGCGCGAACACCGCGAACTTCGTGCAGACCAACACGCTCACGGCTATCGCGAACACCCCGGCCGGACCGGTCAACCAGACGCAGAGCTCGGCCAACGGCGGGATCCTGGCGGGAGTGAACCAGGACAGTCGCGGTCTCTCCACGGCCAGCGCGACGCAGATGGAGACGCAGTGCGAGGATGCCCACACGACGCCTACGTCGACCTGTCACACGGCTACACCGGACCCACCCGGGTACTCGTTGACACAGACGCAGTTCGGGCCGATGCGGAAGGGCGGCGGCGATTCGGTCCAGACGGGCAATGAGAACTGCGTACCGTCGTGCAATACGTTCACCGTCACCCAGAACTCCAAGCAGGACAACGACACCCAGGACCCGGCCAAGCAGACGAACCTGATTCAGGGGGACTGCACCACGACCGGGAACTGCACCGTCACGCAGACGACGAACGTCGACGGCACGTCCCAGACGAACACCCAGAGCGGACAGAACGTCGACACGCAGACCACGTGCTCGGGTAGCACCTGCACGAGCACCGGACCGACGACGACCGGCGACCTGACGCTCCTGCCGAACGGACTGTCGGTGTCGGCGACGGATGTCGCCGAGTTCGGCGATGGCGGCATGCGTGGCAGCGGAACCGGGTCGATCACCGTCACCGGTGTCAGCGCACCCGTGTTCCACGCGTTCCTCTACTGGAACGGCCCGACGAACTCGGCCGATCCCGCTGCGAACGCAGATGTGACGTTCGACGGCTCGCCGATCACCGGCACGAACATCGGCATCTCCGGCGACAACAACTGGGGCTTCCAGAACAGCCAGTCGTACCGTGCCGACGTCACGTCGCTCGTGACCGGCAATGGGACGTACAGCCTCGCCAACTTCGTGAAGGTGGACGCCGACATCAACGGCGTCGCGCTGATCGTCTTCTACGACAACGGGAACAGCGGCGACGATCGCAACGTCGTCCTCTGGAACGGCAACGACTCGAACTGCCTCGCGGGCGGTGTGCCCGAGAACTGGGACGAAACGATCAATGGTGTCCCGTACCAGGGCGGCTCCGCCAGCCTCGACTTCGTCGTCGCGGACGGGCAGTCCTTCACCGACGGCGCCGTGCTGGTCAACGGCTCCACGCTCGTTGCCGGGGGGCAGGTCTTCGACGGCGACACCGGCCCGAACTACGGCGGGAATCCTTCGGGTGTCACCGGCTCGCTCTGGGACGTCGAGTCCTTCGACCTCACGTCGTTCCTGACGACGGGCTCGAACAACCTGCACATCACGTCGAGCGCTGCCGGCGACTGCCTCTCGCTCGTCGTCGCCGCCGCGAACGTGCCGGCGTCGGCGCCGGTCATCCTCTCGCCGGCTGCACCGGCCCACGCAGCTCCGGCGCAGAGACGCGAGAGCGCCCCGCTGCCTGCCGCTTCAGGTCGTGGCGGCGGAGTGGCGGTCCGCTAAGCAGAACCTAGGGAGTCGAGGGGCCGGCGGGCGCCGGCCCCTCGACTAGCTCGTCCAGCTCGGCGTCGATCGTGCGCATCAGCGTATCCGCACCGATCCGCACGAAGATCGCGCGCGCCCGCTCGAGTTCGGTGCGGGCTCCCGTGACGTCGCCGAACTGCCGGAGGGATCTGCCGAGTGCCATCCGCGCCTCGCCGAGCTCGCGCGGCATCCCGAGCTCCTCGATCAGCCTCAGCGCCTCGGAGAAGGCCGTCGCTGCCGTCGCCGACTCGCCCGAAGCGGTCGCGACGATCGCCTCGGCCAGTAGCAGCGAGGAACGCGCATACGCGTCCTCCTCCGGCAGGTTGCGCGCGGCGAAAGCGACGATTTCGCGGGCGTCGTCGAGCCGGTCCTGCGCCACGAGGGCTTCCGCGAGGTAGCGGTAGGCCTCGACCGCGACCCAGCCGCCGATCTGGAGCGCGACCGGCATCGCCTCACGCAACCACGCTTCCGCCTCGTCCGGCCGTCCGTCGGCGAGTGCGAAGCCCGCCAGGTTGCGGAAGAGATTCTGGGCCTGAAAGTACGAATCGCCGGTGCGCTCGAACCACGCGTTCGCCTGACGACAGAGGCGCTCCCCTTCTTCGGGATTGCCCCGGTGATACGTGATCTCGCCGAGCCACGACGTCGCCTCCGCTTCGATGCGGTGGCTGCCGAGCTCGCCGGCGAGCTTCAGGCAGCAGCGCAGCTCGGTCTCGGCGCCCCCGAGGTCACCACGGTTGTTCAGGATCGCCGCGAGGCGAAGGTGGCCCTCTGCAGCGAGCGCGACGTCGTCGATCTTCTCCGCAGTGGCGATCCCCGAGCGGAGGCCGTCAATCGCTTCCTCGTATTGACCCTCGAAATCCGCGACGAGCGCGGAGAGCACGAACGCGACCTTGCTTTGAAGAGATGCGTCCTCGGTGGACGCAGCGAGCTTCTCTGCCACCGCCAGCCGGTTGTGCGCGTCCGCCGCACGCCCCTGGCGCTGGTCGATGTCACCGAGCAGAAGCGACGCCTCGCACTCGACGTCAGTGCGCCCCAGGGTCGATGCCTGCTCCGTGACCCACTCGAGCTCACCGGCGGCTTCCCTCAAGTCGCCGAGCATCATCATGATGTCAGCGCGCCGGAGGCGCACCTCGACTTCGAGCTCTGGGTGCCGGTCGTCGAGGACTCCCAGCGCGCGGCTGTAGTAGCGGTGCCCCTCGCGGAGGCTCTCACGGCGCTCGGCGCGTCGTGCCGCGTCGGAGAGGGCAGCAACGGCCTCGCGGATCGGCGGGTCGATCGGGCTCTTCGCGACCTCCCTCGAGAGCCGGCAGGCCTGTTCGAGGTGCCAAGCCACGATCTCGACGAACTCGTCGATGCTCCCGGAGAGGACATTCACCCAGTCCGAGAAGCGAAGGTGGAGCTCCGCGCGGCGCCCCTTCGGAACCTGCCCGTAGGCGACGTCGCGCATCAGGATGTGCTTGAAGCTGTACTCGTCGTCGTCGGCGACGGTCGAGACCGGCGCCTGTGCAACGAAGTCGCGCCGCTCCAGCTCGGCAAGGCCGCCGTGTGGGTCGCTTGGTGGGGTGTCGCCGCCGCCGCCGAGGTGGGCGACAGCTCCCGCCCAGAACACCGCACCGATCACCGACGCGTGATGCGCGAGCTGCTTCTCCGGAGTCGCCAGTCGGTCGAGGCGCGAGCTGATCAACCCCTGGACGCTCGTCGGAACCGGCAGCTCGGCTACGGCCTCCGCATTCCACTGCTCGAGGTCGATGAGCCCCTGCTCGCGGAGCGTTCTGACCGTCTCCTCGAGGAAGAGCGGGTTCCCTCCCGCGTTCGCAATCAGGGCCGCGGCGAACGGCGTCTCGGCTAGCGCCGCGTCGCCCGTCAGGTCTGTGAGGAGCGCCGCCGCCTGCTCCGGCCCAAGGGTCTGCAGCTCGACCGTTCGGCGACGGCCCTCGGAGCTCAGGAAGCCGGGCGCCACGTCGTCGATGTCGGGCCGAGCGGTGCAGACGACCACGACCGGCGCCTCGGCGTCGTCCGCGGCGATGTAGGAGATGAGCTCGAGCAGGGTTGGCTCCGCCCAGTGGAGATCCTCGATCACGACGGCCGTCGGCCGCTCCTTCGCGAGCAGCTGCAACGTCCGCCGAATTCCCCAGTGGAGCTCGGCCTGCGAGATTTCGCTCGTCGTATAGGTCCCGCGCGGCGTCGTCGGGATACCGATCAGATTCGAGAGCGCCGAGGCAATCGTGCGCAACTCGTCGACGTCCCCGGTCGGCAGGTTCTCGAGGAAGCTGTCGAGTCTTCTCGCGATCGTCTCGCGGTCGTCGCTCTGGCGGATCCCGGCCGCGGACTTCGCGATCTCGATGACCGGCCAGTACGTGATGCCCTCGCCGTACGAGAGGCACTTTCCCCGGTGGACGACACAACGGGATTCGAGCCGGTGCACGAGCTCGCGCAGCAGCCTGCTCTTGCCGATCCCGGGGGCGCCGACGATCGCGGCGATCCCGACGCGGGCCTCCTCGAGCACGGCCTCGCAGAAGGACAGCAGGTCGTCGAGCTCCGCCTCCCGTCCGACGAGGGGGCCCCCCTCGCCGCTGCGGGACTCGGCGTCGCGCGCGCCATCGACGCGCCAGACGCGCACCGGCTCTGCCTTGCCCTTCGCCTGCACAGGCTCTTCCTCCGTGAACTCGAAGGCGTCCTTCGCGGCCAGGTAGGTGTCGCGGCCGACGAGGATCCCGTCGGTTGCCGCGGCCGATTGGATTCGAGCTGCCGTGTTGAGCACGTCGCCGGCCGCCGACCATTCGCCTTCGCTCGGACGCGCGCCGAGCATCACCAGGGCTTCACCGGTGTGGATGCCAATGCGGATGTGGAGGTCGAGCCACTCGTCCTCGGCGTTCAGGTCGGCAATTGCCTCACGGACTGCCAGTGCCGCCCGAATGGCGCGTTCCGGGTCGTCCTCGTGCGCCTTCGGGGTACCGAAGAGCGCGAGCACAGCGTCGCCGCTGAACTTCTCGAACGTACCGCCGTGACCCTCGAGCTCGGCCCGCACGCGGGCGTGATAGGGCGCAACGAGCGCCTTCACGTCCTCGGGGTCCAGCTGCTCGGAACGCGCGGTGGAACCAACGAGATCGACGAAAATCGCCGTGATGACCTTTCGCTCCTCGCTCGGCGGCGTCGGTGGGGGCGCCTCGACGAGGGCGGTGCCACAACCAAGGCAAAAGCGCGCCTGTGGCGGGTTCTCGGTTCCGCACTCGATGCAAAAGGCCATGTGACAAGCGTACGGCCGAGGCCGACGCGCTTCTAGTCGTTGACGCGGCGGAGAAGGCGCGCGGGCGGCTCGGAGGGCCACTTTGAGTGGCGTCGGGGCCGGCCCACGCGAGACGTCCCTGAGTCCCGAGAACGTTACGTGCTTTGACTGCGCCAAGGCGGCTGCGTACATGTGACGCGGTTCTCGGAGATTGTCAACCGTGCGACAATTTGGGCGGCGCAGTTTCATGAGGGGGGTGCGCCGGAGCGCACATGACGGCCATTCCCGAGACCACTCCTGCCCCTGCGGACCTGACCCCGTTCGTCCCGCGCGTGGTCATCGACTGGCTGCGCGCCGAGCCGGACGCGCAGCGGCGCGAGCTCGAAGGGACGCTCGCCTTCGTCGACATCTCGGGCTTCACCGCCATGTCGGAGCGGCTGGCGCAGAAGGGCAAGGTCGGCGCCGAGGAGGTCACCGAGGTGATGAACCTCGTGTTCGCGCGCCTGCTCGAGGTCGCGTACGCGGGTGGCGGCGGCCTGCTCAAGTTCGGCGGCGACGCGCTGCTGCTGTTCTTCAGCGGCGAGCAGCACACCGAGCGAGCCTGCGACGCGGCCTACGGGATGCGCAAGGCGCTGCGGGAGCTCGGCCGGCCGCGGACGTCGGCGGGGCCGGTGACGCTGAAGATGCACGTCGGCATCCACAGCGACGTTTTCGACTTCTTCCTCGTCGGCGAGTCGCACCGCGAGCTGCTCCTGACCGGGCCCGGGGTGACCCGGGCGGTCGAGATGGAGGCCGGCGCCGAGGCAGGCGAGATCCTCGTCAGCGAGGAGACCGCGGCGACGTTGCCCGAGCGGATCCTCGGCGACGAGAAGGAGGGCGGGCTCTTGCTGAAGGCGCCGCCCGGGGCCGTGCGGTGGATCGAGCTGCTGCCGTCCGCCGAGGGCCTCGACCTCGCGGCCTGCGTGCCGAGGCCGGTCCGCCGCCACGTCGAGTCCGGCCGGGCCGAGCCCGAGCACCGCCAGGCGGCGGTCGCGTTCGTCCACTTCGGCGGTGTCGACGAGCTGCTCGAAACGAGCGGCCCCGACGAGCTCGCGGGCACGCTCCAGGCGCTCGTCACAGGTGCGCAGCAGGTGGCCGACGAGCATGGCGTGACGTTCCTCGAGACCGACATCGACCGCGACGGCGGCAAGATCGTCCTCGTCGCCGGGGCGCCCCAGACCGAGGGCGAGGACGAGGAGCGCATCCTTCGCACCGCGCGCGGCATCGCCGACCTCGAGACGCCGCTCTCGCTGCGGCTCGGGGTGAGCCGCGGCCGCGTCTTCTCGGGCGAGGTCGGGGCCGAGTTCCGCCGCACGTACACCATCCTCGGGACGACGGCCGCGCTCGCCGCGCGGCTGATGGGGAAGGCCAAGCCCGGGCAGCTGCTGACGACTCCGGACACGCTCGAGCGCGCGCGCAGCGCGTTCGAGAAGACCGCGCTCGAGCCGCTCACGCTCAAAGGCATCGCCGAGCCGGTGACCGCGCTCGACGTTCACTCCGTCCGTGGGGTCGAGGCCCAGGTTCCGGCCGCCGCGGAGCAGGAGCTCCCGTTCGTCGGCCGCGAGCGGGAGCGCGCCGTGCTTTCGGCCGCGGTGGCGCCCGTGCGCGCGGGCTTCGGGACGCTGGTCGAGCTCGTCGGTGAGCCCGGGATCGGCAAGTCGCGGCTCGCGTACGACCTCCTCGAGCAATGCGGCGACATGCTGCAGCTGACCGCGACGTGCGAGCAGTACGAGTCCGCGACTCCGTACCACCCGTTCCAGCCGCTGCTCGTCGAGCTGCTCGGCGTCGAGCTCAACGGCAGCGGGGCCCACAACCGGGAGCTCCTCTCCGACCGGCTCGCCCAGGTCGACGAGGAGCTCGTCCCGTGGACGCCGTTGCTGGCCGCGCCGCTGAACATCGAGGTGGAGTCGACGCCCGAAGTCGACGCGCTCGACCGCGCGTTCTGGCGGGCGCGACTGCACGGCGTCGTCGCGCAGCTCCTCGGGGGGCTGCTCGACGGCCCGACGCTGCTGCTCTTCGAGGACGTCCACTGGATGGACGACGCGTCCTCCGAGCTGCTCCGCCACCTGGGGACCCAGCTCCACAACTATCCCTGGCTGACCTGCACCACTCGCCGGCCCGGCTCGGACGGGTTCGTCGCGGCAGAGGGCAACCCGCCGCTGCCCGCACTCTCCCTGAGGCTCGAGCCGCTCACCGCCGACGACGCGAAGTCGCTCGCCCAGGCGGCGGCCGGCGGGCGGAGGCTCAGCGACCAGGAGCTCGAGGCGATCGCGGAGCGCGGCGGTGGCAACCCGCTCTTCCTGCGCGAGCTCGCGTTGCCGGACGAGCCCAGCGCCGAGGCGGAGCAGCTTCCGGAGACGGTCGAGGCCCTGGTTGCTGCGCGGATCGACCGGCTCGAGGCGGGCGACCGCGCGCTGCTGCGCTGGGCCTCGGTGCTCGGCGTCTCCTTCTCGGGCTCGCTCATCGACGACGTGCTCGAGGGCGACGAGGACGTCGCATCGGCGTCGGATGCCTGGGAGCGGCTCGGGGAGTTCGTCGAGCGCGACCCGCACACTCCGGGCGGGTTCCGCTTCCGGCACGCCCTGATCCGGGACGCCGCCTACGAAGGCCTGCCCTTCAAGCGCCGCCGCGACCTGCACGGGCGCGTGGCCGAGGTGATCGAGCAGCGGCAGGGCGACAGGCCGGAGGAAGAGAGCGAGCTGCTGTCGCTGCACTACCACCGCGCCGAGCGCTGGTCGGAGGCGTGGCGCTACTCGGTGGTCGCAGGACGGCGCGCGGACGAGAAGTACGCGAACGTCGAGTCGCAGCAGTTCTTCGAGCGCGCGCTCGATGCGGCGCGAAAGGCCGGCGACGTCGAACCGATGCAGGTCGCCGCCGTCTGGGAGGCGCTCGGCGACGTGCGCATGCGCCTGGGCGACTACCTGGGTGCGGAGACTGCGTACCGGGCGTCTCGCAAGTCGTTCCCGGGCGGCCCGGTCGAGCAGGCGCGCCTGATCCAGAAGGAGGCGGTCGTCCCCCTCCGGATCGGCCGCTACCCCCAGGCCCTGCGCCGGCTGAGCCAGGCGTTGCGCACGCTCGAGGACGTTGAAGGGGAAGCGGCCGCCGCGCAGCGAGCACGCCTCTTCGGCTGGTACGCGTCGGTGCTTCAGCATCAGAAGCGCCCGCGTGCGGCCATCGAGTGGTGCCAGCGGACGATCGAGGAGGCCGGGCGATCTGACGCGCGAGATGCGCTCGCACAGGCCGATTTCATCCTCGACTGGGCCTATGTCGCGCTCGGTCGGCGGGAGGAAGCGGTCTACTCAACGCGGGCAATCGAGATCTACGAGGAGCTCGGCGACTACGACCGGCTCGCCTGGGTGCTGAACAACCTCGGCGGCTACGTCTACCTCGACGGCCAGTGGGACGAGGCGCTTGAGTTGGCCGAGCGGGCGCGCGATGCCTTCCAGAAGATCGGCGACGAGGGGCATGCGACGATCGCGACGCTGAACATCGCCGAGGTGCGCTCCGACCAAGGCCGGTTCGAGGAGGCCGAGCCCGACCTCAGGACCGTCCTCGAGATCCGGCGGGCCGGCGGGATCCCGCTCGAGATCGCGGAGGCCGCGAGCGTGCTCGGCCGTCACCTGGCGCGCGTAGGCGACTTCGCGGAGGCTCGCAGCCTGCTCGAGGAAGCGCGAGACCTCTACGGGGCGGAGGCCGACGAGATCGAGTTGCTGACGACCGACACCCGGCTCGTCGAGTGCCTCGTCCTCGAGGGGTCGGGTACCGAGGCGCTCACACTCGCCACGGAGGCCCTCGAGCGGGCGGAGACGACCCCCGGGGTCTCGGTGATCATCGCCAACCTTCATCGGCTTCGTGCCTGGGCCTGGATGCAG
>Ga0111539_10012499_pt1 | contig 10640 bp, 5 predicted proteins | sample RhiMethybrSRZTD1_FD_79667 | JGI IMG/M metagenome (GOLD analysis project Ga0111539, IMG submission 79667) | Populus rhizosphere microbial communities from Tennessee, USA - Rhizosphere MetaG P. TD hybrid SRZTD1 (version 2) (version 2) | ecosystem: Host-associated > Plants > Roots > Rhizosphere >... | reverse complement strand
GGCGCGATCTGGGAAAACGAGCATGGGCCGCTTGGGGGCGACGAAATCAATATCATCCTGCCCGGGCGGAACTATGGCTGGCCGGTCGTAACATTCGGAATGGACTATGACGGAAAGAAGATCAGCGATTCGACATTCCGTGCCGACCTGGAGCCTCCATTGATGTATTGGGTGCCTTCCATAGCGATCTCAGGAATGTCGTTTTATATGGGGGACAAGTTTCCCAACTGGAAAGGGAACGCCTTCGTCGGATCCATGTTCGAAGGCCGCACACGAGCAACGGGACATGTACGGCGCCTGACGTTCGAACAGGGCCGTCCCATTCAGCGCGAACCGATTCTCACCGAATTGCACCAACGCATTCGCGACGTGCGGGCAGGCCCCGATGGATTGCTGTATCTATTGACGGATGAGAACCCAGGGGCTGTCCTGAAGGTTGAACCCGCGCCGTAGCTATTGTTGCCGGACCACACTCAGCGGGGTCTCCAACGTGAAAACCCTTCCTTCGCCAACCTTGATAGATAGTCCTCGTTCCTCATACGGTTTGAAAAACTCGGGATCGACCCATGAATCCTTTTCGAAACCCTCGAGCGCGAAAATCTTGTAATCACCAGGAGGCAAGCCCTTGACCTCAAACCGGCCCTCCGAGTCGGTGGAGGTCGTCTTGTACATGTCGGTTCGGTACAAGCGTGCTGTGGACAAATCGGGGAGCAGGATTACGAACACGCCGGCAGCCGGCTGTTTGCGTTCGTCTTCGACGCGTCCGGTAAGTGATCCCGCATTCCTCGCGAGGACGATCTCCAGAACCTTATCCGGCTCCCCGGCGAAACGGAATCCCGTATTGAGAACATCCACGCCACCGAGCTTCGCAGACTTCACATAAACCCCCTGGAGCGAGTCCGGAATGTTGAGCGGAGGCGCTACGGGCGTGGTGAGCATGGGGAGAACATAGACGCGGGTATCATCCGTTCCGACGTTGGGAATTGAAAAAGAACCGCTGGGATCAACGGGCTGATTAGGCGATGTGCCCTGGGTTGGAGGACTGCTGCCAATCAGCATGGTCAGCCCGCCGGGTAGCGGAGTTCCGGGCGCCGCACCTTCCATCGTTACTCGAGTGGGCAAAGGAAAGCCGGCCGTAAGAGAAAGCGATACATTTTCCATATCGCGATTGCGGACATCGACGGTCGTCGCCGCATCCATGTTGCTGATGAAGGTTGCGAGATTGTACAAACCAGGAAGAACGTTGCGAATCACGAACTGACCGGTTGTCCCGTCCACGGTCCCGTTGTATCGATTTCCAGTAGCGTTCAATGCCGGCCGCAATTCTATATCGAGCGGCGCCATCTGGACGGTGCCCACCGGATCTCGAGTTACTGTCGTTCCGAACCCGCAGGGATCGTTAGGATTTTGCGTGGTCGGAACCGCAGGGACGGCTTGGCCTGCCGGAGAAGGTGGCGGAGGAGGAGGTGGGGGCGGTATGGGGCCGCCGGGGTTATTTCGAACCCGCGACTGCGGCGGCGGAATTCCGCGAACGGTACCGCACACGGTGAATCTTCGGATCGGCGACATCTGGGTATCCGCACCCTTGTATTCCGCGCCGGGACGAAGATCGATCGGTGCGGCGTTCTGGATGTACGGTGTCGATGGAAAATAGATGGGGCCTACATCCTGAGACTGCGCGTTCGCCGGATTGGTCGATGCAGTGATTACAGACTGCCCGAGGATCTGGCGCGGCGAGTTGTTCATTTGATACGGAGCGTTTTGATCCGTACGACCGCCGTTGTTCACAAGGAGTTGGGCGTTGGTCGAATTCGCCGGCACGATCACATTTACAAAATAGCGGCCGGCGGGAAGCCCGTAGAGGCGGAAGTCTCCGTTCGCATTGGTGCGAACCTGCTGGACCGGAATCAGCACGCGAAGTTCACCCTGAAACGTGGATTTCAAAGCTTGTACCTGGGCATTTGGCAAGGGCTGGCCATTGCTGTCCGCGACTCGTCCTGAGATTGAGGCTGCGGCAACCATGCGTACCGTTACTTCGGGAACCGGCTGGCCTTGGCGCACTTGAATCGGAACCCCGGGCCCGCCTGGCCATTTCTGACCAACTTCAGCAGGTGCGAAACCATCACGCCGGACGGAGATCTCGTACGCTCCGGGTGGAAGATTGGGGAAGTAAAAGCGTCCGTCGCTTCCCGTTGTTGTTGTCGTTGCCTCAAGAGGCCCACCGCGCAATTCGACCCTCGCTTTGGAGAGCGGATCACCGGAGGCATCTCGCATCACGACACCTTGCAGTGAAACTGTGGCCTGTTGGGAGAACGCGATTCCCTGGGCAGCGATGGCCAAAGCGACAAGGAGAATCATTCCGAACGCGTATCGCCTCATTGCCGGCCTCCCGGGATCGCAACGAGTTCGAGAGCACTCTGTTCGCCTTCGCCGACACGGACCATCTTCCCCCGACTTTCAACTTCGCGAAGAACTTCAGGGTCCTGCCAGGCGCCGTCCGCAATCTCTTCCCAGGCAAGGGCGCGATAATCGCCCAGTGCAATTCCGCTGATCTTGAATTTTCCGGACGCGTCAGTCGTCACATTTCTGTAAAGATCGTCACGATTCCGGTAGGCAAAATCCGGGACCAGTGCAACCTTCGCATTCGCCATTGCCTCGCCACGATCGTTCGTGACAACACCTGCGAGGGTACCTCCAGTTGCCAGAACGACCTGCAATCTCTGATCGGGATTGTGAGTCTCGAGGCGCAGCCCATCGTTGAGAACATCAACGTTTCCGTAGCGGATCGCCTTCACAAAAATGCTTCCCACGGGATCGCTCAGCGTCTGCGGCGTCCACGAAAATGTATTGATGAATGGACTGACGGTCACACGGAGGTCGCCGGGAAAGATACTCTGCAATCGGAATGTGTTGTCCGTGGCCTTAGCGTCAATTCCGCCGGTTGATGCCCCACCCAGAGAGGCGCCCACGATATCCGGGTTTCGGGAAAGACTGACGCGAAACGACGACTTCTGCTGTGGCGTCAGACTCGACGCGAGGTTGCCCTCGAAAACAAACTCTCCGGTAAGCGTGCCACCAGGCAACAACGTCAGCGAGACGTTTTCGAGGTTCTGGCTCCCCATCTCCACGGGCATGCGCGCGCCGAGCGGGATTGCACCGCCAGGGTTCAATCCCTGCGCGAGTAGTTGCTGGATTTGGGCAGCCGGGAGTCCTTGCAGGTTTGCCGGATTAGGAGCAGCAGGGTCGCGCATCGAAGATGCCGCATATAAGGCGTAGGAACCAGGTGCGACTCCGCGGATAACGAAGTTGCCAGCTTTATCGACTGTTCCATACGGAACGACAGCGGTCGCGGTCCACTCTCTGGGGTACAGACGAACCTGAGCACCCTCGGCTGGCTGTCCATTGACACCGTTCACCAGGCGGCCACGGATGTGAAAGGATTGAGTCCGAGCTCCCGCGAAGGAAAGCTCAATCGCATTGCTGGAACCAGGGCGGACATCGATCTTCTGTGCGCGCTGAGCATCCGACCCGCCTCCGTAGTAAATCGGTCTGTAGACTTCCTCGGTAAAGGATCCGTCAGCAAGATTCGTACGCGTTACAACCGGGGGCATCGCGTCCGATCGATGTCCACCGATGCCCGGAGGCGAGACGCTGTACATCACGTTCTGCCGTTGTGGGTCTTCGGGCACTGCCGAGACGTAGTACTGGCCTGGAGGCAACCAGAACAGGCTGAATTCGCCTTGATCATTCGTTTGCACGGCATTCAGCGTGTAGAGACGCTTTCGACCATCCTGATAGAAAGCTTCCATCGCCTGCACGCGAGCATGTCCCATCGGTTCGCCATCACTATCGAGAACCCGTCCCGAGATAGTGCCCGTCCGCGGCATCATCAGTCTGATGTCGCGGATCTGTTGATTGTCGGCGATCGGGACTGCGGTGCCGCGGCCCTTGAAGCCACGTTGCTGGTACTCCACGGGAGAAAGAGCGCCTCCCACCTTTGCAGCTCCGATGCACCAGTTTCCTGGCCGTACCTGTTTGAAAGAAAACCTGCCGTCTGGTCCCGAAGTCGACGTCATGCTTTCACCGCCGGACCTGCCACACTCGGTTTTCCGCATTTCCACGACAGCACCGGAAACCGGGTCACTGGTTCCGAGGATCGTCACGATACCCTCGACTGTGGCTGTACCTGGAGGCAGCTGCTGTTGCTGCGGCTGCTGCTGCAGCGTTTGGTCTGTAACGAATGGCAACGTTACATTGCCCGGCCCAATGAAAATTTGTGGCTGCGCCGCATTCGGAGGTGCAGGAGTAGGAAGGGGCGGAGGAGCCCCTCTAACCTGCATGAGAATTGCGCCTGCCAACAGAAGATGTTTAGTTAGCATGCTCGTTTGACGAATAGTAAGGCCCCACGGTTGACCAACAGAAAAAAATTCGTCGTCATCGATGGTGATCTTAGGGGGGCATTTTCAATTCGGAGTCTGTCCCCTTATCCGTTATTCTGACGCGCATGCGTACAAACAAACTTTTCCTTTTGGTGCCGGCCGCGTTGATGATTGCGGCTATTGCTTCGGTCACCGCGCAGAACAGGCCTGCCGCGCCCGCATCTTTGAGGTTATACGTTCTGGACTGCGGAACGATCGGATCGATGAATCCTGCATCGTACGACCTGAAGGCGGAGGAAATTAAAGGGTCGCTGGATTTCGTCACGCCTTGTTACCTTGTCGTGCATCCGTCGGGCACGCTCATGTGGGATGTCGGACAAATTGCGGACGCAAACTTTCCGGCGGATGGATCGCCCGCCAAACAAGGCGTATTCACCTCGACGAAAAAGCTGCTGCCACAGTTGGCGGCTGTGGGATACAAACCATCCGACATTACCTATCTCGCCATGTCGCACTATCACACTGACCACACGGCGAACGCCAATGAGTTTGCGTCCTCCACCTGGATTGTGCAGGAAGCCGAACGCAATGCCATGTTTGGTCAGACGCCCCCACGGCAGGCACAGCCAGCCAGCTTCAGCAAGCTCAAGGATGCCAAGTCGATCGTCGTAGCTAACAAGGACCACGACGTGTTCGGTGACGGCTCCGTCGTGATCAAGTTCACCCCTGGCCACTCGCCCGGTCATCAGTCCTTGTTTCTGAAATTTGCCAAAACCGGCCCTGTCGTGTTGTCAGGCGATCTTTACCACTACCCTGAAGAGCGCTCGCTTGACCGAGTGCCGACATTCGATTCGGATCGGGATCAGACTCGCAAGAGCCGTCAGGGACTGGAACAGTTCCTGACCCAGAGCAAGGCCCAGCTATGGATCCAGCATGATTCGTCGGTCTATTCAAAATGGGCCAGGGCTCCTCAATATATTGATTAGAACTCGGGGGATTTAGGGCGGAGTCGAAGCTGTCGATTTTCGCCCTCTTCCACCACGTTCGTCAAAACAGCAGGCAATCCCCCCGATGCGACAGCTTTGGTTCGGCTGAGGGTGGAGTTCCTACCGTACAGCCTCTACCCCGTTGTTTTATAATGCTCGCACTTTTCCGGAGGCCCTCATGCGCAGTGCAATGGTCGTTCTGGCTTCGCGAACCGTTCGCGCCTTCAGGGCGTCTTTCAGAACATATCTGTGTTAATGGAGCAGTCAATTCGGCGTTTCTTCGTGGTGGGCGTCTTACTCCTGTGGATCGCGACAGCATTCGGCCATGAAGGTCAGGTACGCTTTGGCGAGGCGCCCATTCCGGGAGCGGCGGTTCAGGCGACGCGGGGGGCAGTGACGCAGCGTGCGATCACCGACACCGAAGGGCGCTATTCGCTTCCCGGCGTTACGGACGGTGCCTGGACTATCCGGGTGTCCGCGCCCGGTTTCGAAACCATGGAACGCGAGGTGACTCCAGGTTCCTCGGACGCTGCGGCTGCCTTGCAGTGGGACCTGAAGATGTTGCCTATCGAGGGACTTCAGCGGACAACGCCCTCTGCCGGTTTCGCAAAGGCGCAGGCGCCGGTTCTGCAACCCTCGGACGCCTCCGAAGAGGCTGCAGACCGACTGCTTATTAATGGAACCGTCAGCAATGCGGCATCGTCGCAGTTTGGGCTGCCTCGCGCGGTCGGCAATAACCGGGTCGGAGGGCGTTCGCCGTACAACGGAAACGTTTCGTTTTCCGGTAGTAATGCTCTCCTCGATGCACGTTCCTTCTCCCTTACCGGACAGGACACACCCAAGCCGGATTACAACAGGCTGTTAAGCACAATAACTGTCGGCGGACCTTTCCAGATCCCCGGGGTATTCCGCAATGGATCCTTCACGGTTAGCTACGCCCGAACGCAAAACCGTGACGCCAGCGTGGAGACGGCGCTGATGCCAACCGCGGCGGAGCGGCGGGGCGAGCTCTCAGGCACGACCGTACCGGCGGGGTTGATCAGTCCCCAGGCTCGAACATTGCTCGACTTGTATCCTTTGCCCAACTTCGAAGGTTCCAGCGTTTACAACTATCAGGTTCCCATTGTAGGCGCCACTCATGGGGACAACATCCAGGGCAGCTTGAACAACTTCACAATAAATGCCGCCAACCGGCTGTCCGGCAACGGTGGCTATCAGAACACGCGTTCGGACGACCCGGACCTGTTTGGATTCACCGATACGGTTAGATCCTCTTCGGTAAATGGCACATTGACCTGGAACCGTCGTATCACTCAAAGGATCGCCGCAGTGATTCGGTATCAGTTCAACCTGTCGTCGACAGCCAATCTTCCTTATTTTGCCAATCGAATTGACGTCTCAGGTATTGCAGGGATCTCCGGCAACGACCGGGATCCCAGAAACTGGGGACCGCCCGCGCTGAACTTCTCGAGTGGCATAGCGCGTCTGTCGAGCGGGACTTATTCGCATGATCGAAACCTCTCGCACTTAGTTTCGTACAGCAGTACCTGGATTCGCGGACGGCATGGCTTCAACTATGGTGCGGACTACCGCCGCCAGCAATTCAATCTATATTCGCAGCAAGACCCGCGAGGAAGCTTCACATTCACAGCTGCAGCAACGGAAAGTGATTTCGCGAACTTCCTTCTGGGTGTTCCCACAGCCAGTGCGATTGCCTATGGAAACGCAGACAAGTACTTTCGCCAGTCGTTCGCGAGTGCCTTCATCACCGACGATTGGAAAGTGCGGCCGTCGATCACGCTGACACTGGGCGTCCGCTGGGAGTACGAGTCTCCGATCGTGGAAAAGTACGGACGACTCGTGAATCTTGACATCCCTCCGGATTTCGCTTCAGCGACGCCTGTGGTTGCGACCCCTTCAGACTCGCTGATCCGAACGGACAAGACGGGGATCCAGCCGCGCCTCGGTCTGGCATGGAGACCGCGAGCGACGTCATCATTGATCGTACGCGCTGGATACGGACTTTACCGCGACACCGCGGTGTACCGTTCGATTGCCAATCAGATGGCCCAGCAGGCGCCTCTGTCGCGAAGCCTGAGCGTCCAGAATTCACTTGAGAATCCGCTCACGCTGGCTGATGGCTTTAAGGGTTCGTCCTCGGTCTCAGCGACAACGTTTGCCGTCGATCCGGACTTTCGCGTGGGCACCGCACAGAACTGGACCCTTTCGATACAGCAAGACCTGCCTGCAGCCATGCAATTCTCGCTTTCCTACATCGGTGTGAAGGGAACGCATGTACCGCAGCGCATTCTCCCCAATACCTATCCTTATGGGACAAGCAGCGTTTGCGTCGAATGTCCTACGGGGTTTGCCTATCTGATGTCAGGTGGCAGCAGCAACCGCCATGCGGGTACGGTGGAAATCCGCCGCCGGCAGCGCAACGGCTTTCAAGCAAGCGTGCAGTACACTTACGCCAAGGCAATAGACGATGCAGGTCTGGGCGGTAACGCCATCGCGCAAGACTGGCTCGACAGGAAGGCTGAAAGGGCTCTTTCGAATTTCGATCAGCGGCATGTCATCGCCGTGCAGGGTCAATACACTTCCGGGTCGTTCACACGCCTCGGGTTCTGGGATGGCTGGCGCGGAAAGCTCTTCAGGGAATGGACATTGACAGCGGCACTCTCAGCGGGGAGCGGCTCGCCGCTGACGCCCGTGATTCTTTTTCCGGTGAGGGGAACCGGCATCACTGGACCGTTGAGACCGAACGTGACGGGAGCGCCGCTCTATGTGGAACAGAACGGGGGATTTCTCAGCGCCGGGGCTTTCGAAGCTCCTGAGCTGGGGCAATTTGGAAATGCGGGACGCAACTCGATCACCGGGCCGGCCCAGTTCAGCTTGAACGCGTCGCTGACCAGGACGTTCCGCATCAACGAACGGGTCAATGTCGATCTGCGGGTTGACGCAAACAACGTGCTAAACAAGGTGACGTTTCCGGACTGGAATACGACCGTGAACAGCTCACAATTTGGGTTGCCCTCCAGGGCGAATGCGATGAGGACCTTGCAGCCGACGTTGAGAGTGAGGTTCTGATGATGGGTTCACAGAGAAGAGGAACGACTGTTTTTGCATTGCTTAGCGCAGTCCTGCTGCTTTTGATCTCCACACTTTCCTCCGCGCAGACCCAGCAGACTCCGTTTACTGTCCGCGTTTCCAGTCAACTCGTCATCCAGGCTGTCACGGTCACAGACAAGGACGGTAAAACCCTGTCGGGCCTTACCGCCGAAGACTTCACGCTGACAGAAGACAACAATCCGCAAACCATCAGCGTCTTTGAGTTCCAAAAGATCGACGACACGGCGACTCCGCCTCCCCTGTCAACTCCGCAGCAGCAATTTGCCGCTGCACTCCAACCCGCGATCACCAAAATTACTCCGGTCCCTGAGGGCGACACCCGCTACCAGGATCGTCGACTCCTTGCCCTCTACTTTGACATGTCTGCACTGAATGAGATCGACCGATACCGCGCTCTCACCGCCGCCCAGGCTTTCATCGAGAAGGAAATGAAGGGACCCGATCTCGTTGCGCTTTTTACCTACGGCAACGGTAGTGTTCACGTGCGCCGCGACTTCACCGACGATCGAGCGGCGCTTGAGGAGTCCTTGCAACGGTTGCTCAACCCCAAAGACACCGACGCCCTTGAAGACACCGTTGCAGACTTTGGCCAGAACAGCGGCGAGTTCAACCTTTTCAATACCGACCGCCAGCTCGCGGCATTGCAGACAGCCGTCAACATGTTGGGTGTGCTCAAGGAGAAGAAGTCGCTCATCTACTTTGCCAGCGGCCTGAATCTCAACGGGGTGGACAATCAGGCGCAACTCCGCGCCACACTCAACGCCGCACGTCGCGCAAACGTAGCTTTCTATCCCGTAGATGCGCGAGGTCTCGTTGCTACCGCACCCATGGGGAATGCGAGCCAGCGATCCCCCGGCGGCCTTGGCATGTACACCGGCGCTACGGCGATGTCTTCATTACGCGTCCTGCAACGGTCGCAGGATGCGCTCTATACGCTGGCAGCAGACACCGGCGGCAAGGCGCTTCTCGACTCCAACGACTTGTCTGCCGGCATTGTCCGCGCTCAGCAGGCTGCGTCCAGCTACTACATTCTGGGTTACTACTCGACCAACACAAACCGTGACGGCAAGCTGCGCCGAGTCAAGATCACGCTTAAGGAACGCACCGCAGACCTTAAGTATCGGGAGTCCTATTACGCCGAGAAGGATTTCAGCAAGTACTCGGTAGCCGAAAAGGAGCGACAACTGGAAGAGGCTTTGATGCTGGGGGATCCGATTACGGAGCTCACCATTGTCATGGAGTTGAACTACTTCCGGCTCAACAACGCCGAATACTTCGTCCCGCTTGCCGTGAAGATTCCCGGCAACGAGCTGGTTCTTGCGCAGAAGGAAGGAGCGGAGCGCACGATTATCGATTTCATCGGTGAGATCAAGGACGAATCCGGAGTCACCATGACAAACCTTCGGGACAAGGTCGAGATCAAGCTGAAGGGCGAGGCAGCGGGACGCCTGGCGTCCAGCCCCGTCCAATACGATGCGGGATTCACATTGTTTCCGGGTAAGTACACGATCAAGTTCCTGGCGAGGAATGCGGAGACCGGAAGAATCGGGACCTACCAGGCGAATCTCGTTGTTCCAAACCTGAACAAGGAACTGACGCGCCTGCCCACGAGTTCCGTGGTGCTGAGCAGCCAGCGTGTGGCGATGACGGATGCGCTTTTCAACGCAGGTAAAACGAAGGAGGCGCGTGAGCAGGCAACCAACCCTCTGATCGAAGATGGTCAGAAGTTGATTCCCAGCGTCACGCGGGTGTTTAGCCGCAGCCGTGACCTCTACATATACCTCCAGGCATACGAACGAGACGCTGCAACGATGCATCCGCTTGCTGCTGTCGTTACCCTCCTCAAGGGTGAAGAAATCGTCTTTGAATCTCCGGCGTTTACTGTGACCGAAGGAATGGATCCGAAATCGAAGGCTGTCCCTTTCAAGCTGACGCTTCCGCTGGGGTCCGTCGACCCGGATGAGTATGTTTTTCAGATTTCCATTATCGATCCCACGGCGCAGAAGGCAGCTTTCTGGCAGGCGCCGGTAAAGATAGTTCCCTGAGATGCAGCCAATCCAAGGAGGCTTCATGAAGTACAGGTTAATTGCAGCGCTCGCGATACTTATGAGTGCCAGCGTCACACTATTCGCACAGGATCTTG